>Ga0208937_1000058_pt1 | contig 104708 bp, 82 predicted proteins | sample June2015DPH_11_5_FD_184705 | JGI IMG/M metagenome (GOLD analysis project Ga0208937, IMG submission 184705) | Peatland microbial communities from SPRUCE experiment site at the Marcell Experimental Forest, Minnesota, USA - June2015DPH_11_40... | ecosystem: Environmental > Terrestrial > Soil >... | reverse complement strand
ACCCCTGTTTACGCTTCGCTAGGCACCTCGCGGTATCCAGCGCAAAACTCGGGGCCGAGCGGGTCGCTAGCCCTTTCTCGTGAGACTCTTGCATTCTCTGCTTCATGCCGGTTTATCCCGGCGCACGAATTTCCATTGTCCACCTCCGGCCCGACCGATAACATACACCGGACTGCCACTGCGTGCAATTGTCCCTGTCAGGTTTGCAGTGCAAGGTGCTTCCGCAGGCCGGACGGGCGGCGATTCGCGATGCGGTTGGGAATTGGAGCACGGTTTCGTACTGGCTCGATCTGGGCAACAATGCAGATAGCGGGCAGTTCATCCTGGGTGAATCTCTCAATGTGCGGAATCGCAAGGCAAAACTCCGCCTGAGGTCTGCGGCGGAGCTCTTTCCTGAGATCGTGGATCCGAATCTCGACAACGACGAAGAATCGAGCTGTAGCTCCGCTGAGGCAGGACTCCTCTGGCTGGCCATCGGTTTTTTGCTGCTAGCGTTCTTCCGCAGCCTGGTACAGCCGGCCACTACGCTTGTTGGACTATAATAGCGTCGCAGGTTTGTGGAGCACAGACTCTCGCTTAAGGGAAGGTTCTATGCGACGCAAAGCAATCCTATTGGTGAAGTGGCTCGCAGTCTTGGGGCTGGTTTTCTCTCTAACCCCGTTTTCGTTCGCCCAATCGGCGGGGAAGGATCGCATCGTGCGGGCGATTGGCGACTCGTCGCGGGTCACGCTCCAGGGCAATGTCCGCCCCATGTTCCGGCCTGAAAACGACATGGGACCGGTCGAGGGCTCCCTCAAGCTCGAAAACATCTCCCTCATGTTCAAGCTCACGGAGAGCCAGCAGGCCGGCTTGACGGCGCTCCTGGACGAACTACAGAATCCCTCTTCGCCGAACTTTCACAAGTGGCTGACCCCAGAGCAGTTCGCCGACCGTTTCGGATTGAGCCCAAGCGATGAGGAAAAGGTCGTCACTTGGTTGCAGGCGCAGGGTTTCACCGTGACCCAGACGGCTCACAGCCGCAATTGGGTCTCTTTCTCGGGTACCGCAGCGCAGTTGCAAGCAGCTTTTCAAACGCAGATTCACCACTTCTCGCTCAACGGCGAGACGTACTATGCTAATGCGACGGAGCCTTCCGTGCCCAGCGCCCTCGCGGACGTGGTCTTGGGCATTCAGGCGCTGGACAATTACCCTCTCAAACCGGGCAGCGTCGTCCGCAGGGTGAAGTCGAGTCTCAAACCGGACTTCACCTCCTCCATCAGTGGGAATACCTACGTCGCCCCGGGCGACTTTGCCACCATCTACGACGTCAATGCTCTTTACAGCAGCGGAATCGATGGCACGGGGCAGTCGATCGCGGTGATGGGGCAGACGGACCTCTATAACAACGGGAGCGATATCACCGCTTTCCGCAGTGCCTCGGGGCTGCCGGCGAACCCCCCAACGGTTTTCCTGGTCCCTGGTTCGTCCGACCCGGGCGTCGTCTCAGCGGATATCGTCGAAGCCAGCCTGGACGTCGAATGGTCAGGCGCGGTGGCCAAGAACGCCACAATCATCTATGTCAACGGGGGAGGCAACGGAGTCCTTAAAGCGGTCCAGTACGCCATTGCCAATAACACTGCACCGGTCATCAGCATCAGCTATGGCCTCTGCGAAGCGAAGTGGGGTTCCACGGCACTAAATACCTTTGCGAGTCTTGCCCAGGAGGCGAATACACAAGGACAGACCATTGTGGCTGACGCCGGCGACTCTGGCGCAGCCGATTGCGATGCCCCTTCGTCCACCGTGACGGTTGCCACGCAGGGCCTGGCTGTAAATGCGCCCGCCAGTTTTCCCAACGTTACAGCAATGGGCGGGACGGAATTCAATGAGGGCTCGGGGACGTACTGGGCAGCGGCTACCAACGGGGTGGATGTTTCCCCTTCGGCCCTTTCCTATATCCCGGAGGTGGTATGGAACGATACGTCGTCACCGTTAAACACCCAACACGATCTGTGGGCAGGGGGGGGCGGAGCTAGCGGGTACTTCTCCAAGCCGAGTTGGCAGACAGGAACCGGCGTGCCGAACGACAATGCCCGAGACGTTCCAGACCTTTCCCTTAATTCCTCCTTCTTTCACGACGGAAGCTTGATGTGTGTCCAGGGGAGCTGCGTCAGCGGATTCCGCGATAGTAATCAGGACCTGATTGCGGCAGGTGGAACCTCTGTGGCGACGCCCACTTTTGCGGGGATCGTTGCCCTCATAAACCAGTACATGAACACTCCAAATGGCCAGGGCAACATTAACCACATGCTCTATTCCATGGCGGCGACTACGCCCGCGGCGTTCCACGACATCACGACCGGCAATAATATGGTGCCCTGTCAGGCCGGAACCACGGATTGTCCCAACGGCGGCGCGATTGGCTATAGCGCCGACATCGGCTACGATCAGGCGAGCGGCATCGGCTCCATTGATGCTTTCAACTTGGTCACCGCGTGGGGTTCGTCGGGTGCAGGAAACTTGCCGGCTCCTACCTTGACCGCACCTGCCAACGGGGCGACGGGGGTCGCTCTCTCGCCTGCCTTCAGTTGGACGGCGGTGACCGGTAACGCCGGTTACCGAATCATGATCGCAGCCAGTCCGGCCGATCTGCCGACCAACCCCGCAACAAGCACTTGCAGCGCGTGCACGATTGTTGACACGACCAGCACGAATTCGAATTCCTACACTCCGCCGAGCGCTCTGGCTGTGGGCACCTACTTTTGGCAGGTGCAAGCCCTTGAGCCCTCTTCCAGCAGCGGGACCGCTGCTTGGTCAAACGCTTTTAGCTTCACTACGAACGGCCCGACGCTGGCGGCGCCGACGCTGACCGCGCCCGCCAATGGAGCGACGGGGGTCTCGCTCACGCCCACCTTCAGTTGGACACCGGTCACAGGGAATGCGGGCTATTTAATATTAATTGCTACTACGCAATCCGTGCTGCCCACAAATCCTGCGGTACAGACCTGCTCAGGCTGCGCAACCGGCACGACAACCACGGCGACCTCTTACACTCCGCCGAGCGCACCGGCTGCGGGCAATCTGGCCGCGGGCACCTACTATTGGCAGGTGCAAGCCTTGTCTTCTTCCAGCGGGGTGTACGGGACTTGGTCAAGTGTCTCCAGCTTCACTACCGTCGTTCCGGATTTTTCGCTCAGTGCTTCCCCCAGCACTTTGACGATGAATCCTGGGAGCAGCGGCACATCCACGCTCACCTTGACACCGGTCAACAACTTTTCCGGCAGCGTGACCTTATCCTGTAGCGTGGGCAGTACGCTGGCGGGAGTCACCTGCTCGGTCGGGGCCCTCAACAGCAACAACACGGCCACCGTCACGATTACTGCTTCGTCCTCGGCATCGAACTTTCCTGCGCCGCAGAAGAACCGCCCGTTCAAGGGATGGCCGGCGCCAGCCTTGGCGGCGGCTTGCCTGCTGCTGATGCTCCTAATCATACTACGCCGGCGTGATTCACAATCTCTGCTGTGGAGACCGTGCGTGCGGCAGGTCGCGTTCGTTGCCATGCTCGCGTGCTTGCTGGCGATGATGCTAAGCTGCGGAGGCTCAAGTGGGGGAGGTAGCGGCGGGGGCACCACAACCTCCGAATCCGGCACCGTCACCGTGCAAGGCACGGGCCCAACCACCAGCCATAGCGTGGCGATTTCCGTGACCGTCGATTAAACTGAATTTCCCACCGCGAAGGGGAAAGGCGGCTCCGCAGGGCGGGATTGGAAGACGAGAATCGGCGGTTGAAGCAGATCGTGGCGGACCTGCCGCTGGACAACCAAGCCTTGAAGACGGTGCTGGCAAAAAAGTTGACGCGCCCACGGACCGGCTCGAGGCGGTGGCAAAGGAGAGACAAGAGCCGTTTGTAAAGTCGACCCTCGCCCAGCACGCACTGGCCTTGCTGGCCCGGCTGTTTCGCTGCGGCGAAATCAGCTATCATGGCGGTTTAATCAACCTGGCGACGCGTGCGACATCCGAGCTCATGATCGACCCGCAGTGCTGGAAACGCACCCGGCGAGTGAACAAGCACTCCACGCCGCTACCTCAGCGGCTGGAGGATGGTTCCAATTGCGGAGCCACCTGAGGACGAGTTGATGGCCTGGATCCCCGAGTTTGAAAAGAAGCTCGTGGGAAAGAAAAGCGGGAATCTGGAGTTCAAGGTCAAGGCATTACGCGACCGAGAACTACTGCTTGCTTCGCCGTGCTCCCTTGACTATCATTGCGGGCAATGGAGGGACGGAAAGTGGTCAATTTCAGAGTCTTGCCACACCTAGGTACTTATCGATCGATTGGGGAACATAGAGTGGTCGGCAACTCGCAACCCGTGGGGCATCACTCGTCTGTACATGTAATTCTACTCGTTTTCGTTTTTCTTGTCCTACCTGGGGTTGCATTGGCCCAGCAGGAGGGGCGCGGCGCATCGGAGACCCTGCCCGTACTCAAAGAAGCTCGCCAGGTCAGAGAACTCTCTTCAGAAAAGGCCACTCTTGGCTACCCCATTCAACTGCACGCGGTGGTCACGTACGCCGAGTTCAGCCACGGACACTTGTTCGTCCAGGATGCAACCGCCGGAATCTACGTTGACCCTACCAAACTGGCGGTCCAGTTGCGCGCTGGCCAGTACGTGGAGGTTGAGGGCAGAACGGGGCCAGGGTTTTTCGCCTCTGAAATCGTGAATCCTCGCGTGCGCATCTTGGGCGAAGCTCCGTTGCCAGTGCCACGAAGGGTCTCTGGAGAGGAGTTGGCGTCGGGAGTACAGGATAGCCAGTTTGTTGAAGTGGAAGGCATCGTCATGTCTACCGGCGAGAATGATGGACGCTTACTCCTGCACATTGCCTCCAGAGCGGTTGAATTCCCGGTCTACGTCTTGGTCCAAAAGGCTGCCCCGGAAAACTTGGTAGGAGCAGCAGTGCGACTGAGGGGAGTGTCCAGCGGCATCTACAATGCTAAGACCCAGTTCATCGGCGCCGCGCTGATGGTCCCTGGCTTCGACAATCTCCTCGTGGAGCGCCCCGCACCGACCGACCTTTTCTCGGTTCCTTTGCGTCCCATTCACATCGTTCTGCGACTCACTTCACAGGGAGCATTCAGCCAGCGCGTGAGGGTTCAGGGAGTAGTCACTCTTCAGCGCCTGCGGAGATCGATTTTCATCAGTGATGGACAGCAGGGCGTGGAAGTCCAAACGGGCCAGACAACGGTGCTCAAGCCCGGGGATCGGGTCGAGGTGGTTGGATTTCCTGCGGTGGGCAACTATAGCCCCGTCTTGAAAGATGCGATCTTCAGAAGAATCGGAACAGGCCCGCCACCCCAACCTGTGACCGTGACGGCACAACAGGCGCTCGCAGGCAGCTTTGACTCCGAGCTGATTCGAATCCAAGGACGATTGTTGGACTTCGGTAGGCAAGCGGGCCTACGAACACTTTCTATCAGCACGGACAACCTGAATTTTAGGGCTGAGCTTGAGGAGGCGATAGCAGGGCAAGCTCTGGCCCACCTCCGTGTGGGCAGCCTGGTGCAACTGACCGGGATATGCAACATTGGTGTCGATGAGAACAGGGCCCCCGTAGGCTTCGGACTTCTGCTTCGGGCGCCGGAAGATGTGGCGGTTGTTCAACAGCCTCCGTGGTGGACCCTTGAGCGCGCGCTCTCCCTGCTGGGTTTCACGGGATTGGTCGTCCTCTCGGCGCTAGTCTGGGTAGTCATGCTTAGACGGCGCGTGCAGAATCAAACCGAGACGATTCGGGCGACATTGGAGTCCACCGCGGAGGGAATCCTGGTTGTTGATGGACGAGGGAAAATCACCGCTTTCAATGAGAAATTCGGGGAGCTTTGGCGGATTCCGAAGTCCATTCTCGCGTCGAGGGACGAGGACAAAGTGGTCTCCTACGTGTCCTCCCAATTGAAGGACCCAGAAAGTTTCCATCTGAGAGTGGCCGAGCTTTACGCCCATCCGAACGGGCAAAGTGATGACGTCATTGAACTCAAGGATGGAAGAATCCTCGAGGGGCAGTCCCATCCCCAGAGAGTTGGAGGGAAGAACGTTGGGAGGGTCTGGGGATTTCGGGACGTTACCGAGCGCACGCGGGCCGAGGAAGTGCGCTCGAAGCTGGCTGCCATCGTTGAGTCGTCCGACGATGCCATTATCAGCAGGACGTTGGGAGGGACGATTACCAGTTGGAACAAAGGCGCTGAAGTGATCTTCGGCTATCGGGCCGACGAGGTCATGGGAAAGCCCGTTTCAATGCTTGCGGCCTCCGACTATGTTGACGAATTGGCGGTGATTCTGCACAGGGTCAGGCAGGGTGAGAAAATCACCCATTTTGAGACCGTACGAGTGCGAAAGGACGGCTGCCGGATTGATGTCTCCCTCACGATCTCTCCGATCCGGAATGCCGCGGGAGACGTGGTGGGTGCTGCGACTATTGCCCGTGACATCACGGAGCGCAAGCGGGCGGAAGCGGCGCTGATGGAGGAGAGACATTTGCTCCACACCCTCATGGACAATGTCCCCGACCTGATCTACTTCAAGGATCGCGAGAGCCGCTTTACCCGAATCAATAAGGCGCATGCAAAAGCGTTTGGGCTAAAGGACCCTACCCAAGCGGTCGGCAAAAACGACTCCGACTTCTTCACTGGTGAACATGCCCAGCAGGCCTATGCCGACGAGCAGGAAATAATCAGGACGGGCCAGCCGGTGTTGGGCAAGGAGGAGAAAGAAACCTGGCCGAATGGCCATCTGACGTGGGCCTCGACCACGAAGATGCCCCTGCGTGATGCCAACGGGAACATTATCGGAACCTTCGGCATCTCCCGCGACGTCACCGAGCGCAAGCGGTATGAAGAGTCTCTTCGCGCCAGCGAGCAGCGCTACCGGCTGCTCTTCGAGAGGAACCTGGCAGGGGTGTATCGCGTCACGGTGGATGGCCATCTTCTGGACTGCAATGACGCTTGCGCACGCATTTTTGGCTACGCGTCAACGTCCGAGATGTTGGAGCGCAGGGCTGGAGATTTGTATTTTGACGCCACGGCCCGCAACGAGTTTCTCGGTAGATTGAAGGAGCATGGGACTCTAACCAATTTCGAACAGTGTTTGCAGAGGAAGGACGGGAGCCCTTTGTGGGTCTTGGAGAATGCTACCCTGGTCATGAATGTGGAGGGGGAGATCGCCCACATCGAAGGGAGCCTGATTGATATATCCGATCGCCGGCAGGCGGAAGAAGAATTGCGCCGCGCCAAAGAGACTGCGGAAGCTGCCAGCCGGGCGAAGAGTGATTTCCTGGCAGTGATGAGCCATGAGATCCGGACCCCCATGAATGGGATCATTGGCATGACGGAATTGGCCCTCGACACCCCCCTTTCGCGTGAGCAGCGAGAGTACCTGAGCAGCGTAAAAGAGTCCGCTGACACCCTCCTGACCTTGATCAATGACATCCTGGATTTCTCCAAGATTGAGGCCGGGAGACTTTCGCTCGACATTTGCGAATTCGACCTGCAAGATGCGCTGAGCAACACCATGCGGGCACTCGCCGCTCGGGCTGATGAGAAGGGACTTGAGTTGACATGGGAGACCCTGCCCGACCTTCCGGCCCGCCTAGTCGGAGATCCTGGACGGCTGCGACAAGTCCTTCTGAATTTGGTGGGGAATGGCATCAAGTTCACCGAACGCGGGGAAGTGGACTTGCAGGTCGAGATCGAGTCGCAAGGGGAAGATTGGACCACCCTGCATTTCTGCGTCACCGACACTGGCATCGGCATCCCGTGGGAAAAGCAACAGCGGATTTTTGGGGCCTTCATGCAGGCTGATAGCTCCACCACACGTAAATATGGTGGGACCGGCCTGGGCTTGGCTATCTCGTCCCGACTGATAAAGCTGATGGAAGGGCGAATTTGGCTGGAGAGCGAATCGAACAAAGGAAGCAGGTTCCATTTCACGGCGAAGTTTGGGCTTGTGAAAGGGCCGCAGCCACAGCCCGCTCCCCTGGTAGAGGTCAGCCTGCAAGGTACGCCTGTGCTAGTCATTGACGATAATGCTACCAACCGGCGTATTTTGGAGGCCATGCTCGAGTCCTGGTTCATGCAGCCCGCGTTGGTGGCGAGCGGGCAGGAGGGTCTGGTCGAGATGCGGCGCGCAAAGGACATGGGCAAAACTTTTCCTTTGATTCTGCTTGATGCCCAAATGCCGGATATGGACGGCTTCATGGTCGTTGAGAAGCTCAAGGAAGATCCCACCCTCGCCGGAAGCGCGATCATGATGTTGACCTCTGCTGGACAGCGCGGTGACGCCGCCCGCTGCCGTGCGCTTGGCATCTCGGCGTATCTCGTCAAACCGATCCGGCAGTCCGAGCTCTTGGAGGCAATTCTGCTCGTTCTTGGCCCGCGCTCCCAGAGAAAGGACCACCCTGACCTTGTCACCCGTCACACGATTCGAGAAGAGCGTCGCAAGCTCCGCATCATTGTGGCGGAGGACAACGCGATCAACCGAGAGCTCGTGACGCGCCTGCTCCAGAAACGTGGACACACCGTTATGGCAGTCACGACCGGTCGAGAAGCTGTCGACCTATTGGATAAGGACGCGGCGAATTGTGACATCGTACTGATGGATGTGGAAATGCCGGACATGGATGGCTTTCAAGCCACAGCTATCATCCGTGAGAAGGAAAAGATCAGCGGTAAGCACATCCCGATCGTTGCCCTGACAGCATACGCCATGAAAGGTGATCGTGAACGTTGCTTGGCGGCAGGCATGGACGGCTATGTGCCCAAGCCCATCCGACACCAAAACCTGTTTGAAACTATCCAAACACTCGTCATGGACGTGCCCAACATTCCCACCCATGCGCCTCCTGAAAAACCTCCGGTGGAGGTTCTGGATGAAGCGCTGCTTATGTCTCGGGTGGACAACGACCCTCAATTGCTAAGGGACCTCGTGGACCTGTTTCTGGAGGAGTGTCCGCGTCTTGTGGATGAAATCAGGGTCGCGCTGGACAGGAAGGATGCAAAGGTCCTGCAAAGAAGCGCGCATAGTCTGAAAGGCTCCACAGGTAACCTTGCTGCGAAGATGGCCTCGGAAGCAGCGCTCAAGCTCGAAAGGCTCGCTCAGGCTGGGAACTTGGTGGACGCCGAAAATGTGCTGCGGGAGTTGGAGTGTCAACTGGAACGCTTGAAGCCGGCTTTACTCGCCGTTCGGACGGAGACAGAGAAAAGAGCGCTCTGATTGCCGCGGAAACAAGTTAGAACGCCCCCGCAGGCTAACTTGTTCACCCACGGCGACGGCAACTTCAAAGCCCCAGGGTTGCGCCGTAACATAGACCCTGTGAAGAACCCAGCGAGGTAACTCAGGAAGATGTCCACCACGAGAATCCTGGTCGCCGAAGATGAAATCACCTTCCGCCATATGCTCCAGACTTTCCTTACCAAGTGGGGCTACCAGGTTGTGGTCGCGAGCGATGGGCTGGAAGCGTGGAAGGTGCTTCAGGGGGAGGATAGACCGCGGCTTGCCCTTCTGGATTGGATGATGCCGAACATGGATGGTGTGGAGATCTGCCGTGCGATTAGGGAAAGCAAGCCAGACCCTTACATTTATCTCCTCCTATTGACAAGCCGGGATCAAAAGCAAGACGTGGTGGAAGGCATCGAGGCTGGCGCTGACGACTATCTCATCAAGCCTTTTGATCCGCGGGAATTAAGAGCCCGGATCCACGCGGGGGAACGCATCATCGAGTTGGAGGACAGGCTGATCCGCGCGCAGGAGGCGCTCCTGGAATTGGCAACTCATGATCCCCTGACGGGTCTATTGAATCGCAGGGCATGTCTCGACTCCTTGTTGGCTGAATTAAGTCGGGGATGTCGCTCCGGAAACCCGGTATCCATCGTCATGGCTGACATCGACCACTTCAAGAGAGTTAACGACACCCACGGACACCTGACCGGGGATGAAGTCCTTTGTGAAGTGGCTCGCCGAATGCAAAGCTCACTGCGGCGCTACGACACCATCGGTCGATTTGGTGGGGAAGAGTTCCTCTTGGTTCTCCCCGAATGCAGTCTGGAGGAAGGTGTGAAACTGGCAGAGCGAATATGCCACCTGGTTCGTTCAGAGCCGGTGCAAGCCAAGAATAAACCCATCGACGTCTCAATCAGCCTGGGGGTGACAGTCGCCAACCAACTTGTTCCGGCGGACCTCGAAGCATTGCTGGGAACGGCGGACGCCGCTCTTTACCGGGCGAAAGAGGCAGGACGCAATCGAGTTGAATTCTCTGCCAATCCCCGTCCCTCCTCCGGGACCCCCGACTGAATTGCATGTCGGGAAACTAGCCCATGCAAAATTCAGCTTTCAAGCTTGAACCGGGTCGACGCCAGGTTGTATAGGCGTCGCCAGACAAGCCGATTGATGGTAACGACCATCGCCGCCAAGGAAACTGTGGCCGCGAGGAGCAGGCGGGAGTTGCCACTGTCTGTCGCCTGACTGATCACCGCACCGAGTCCCACAATCGAGAAGGTTTGCCCTCGGAAATGGAAATACTCCGCGACGATGCTGGCGTTCCATGCTCCGCCAGAGGCGGTGACCAGCCCGGTTATCAAGTAGGGAAAGATTCCGGGCAAAAGCAATTTGCGCCAGCGCTCGAGGTTGCCCAAGCGGAACACGCCGCACACTTCCTTGAGGTCCGTCGGAATGGCGCTGGCCCCGGCGATAACATTGAACAGGATGTACCACTGTGTACCCAGCAGCAAGAGAACAATCGAGCCAATCCCCAGTCCGCCGCCGAGGCGGAGCAGCAGAAGCAGAACGATGGGGAACAAAGCCGTAGCGGGTACGGAGGCTGCAATTTGAGCGATCGGTTGGGCGACAGCGCAGAGCTTCGGCCTTAACCCTATATAAAGCCCGACCGGGATCGTCCAGCATGCCGCCAGCAAGAGAGTCGCCTCGACTCGAAGGAAGGTCGCTCCGGCTCCCCACAGGATTTCTCGTATTTCTGGTCGCGAGAGCGCCGCGAGCATGCCGCTCATCTTCCCGACCGCGTACGTGACGCCAAGCAGCGCAACCACCAGCAGGGCGCGTAACGCAAATTTCACCAGCCCACGCCCCAAGTGATACCGGTGGGGGGATGCTTGGGCTCGAGCAAAGTGCAGGTTCAAGGCCTCACGCAGAGGAAAGACAAACGTGCGGGCGGCAAGATGCAGGACCTTCGAACGGCGCAGTAGATCGAGAACGGGTGATCGCGGCGTCACCGCAGCTTCGACCTGCTCAAATTTGAACTTCTCCGCCCAAGCGATGGTTGGACGCCAGATGATCTGGTCAACCAACACGATAACCGCCACCATGGCAGTCAGTCCCCAGATGATCGCTCCAGTATCTCCCGCATTGGCGGCGGATTGGAGGTATGAACCGAGGCCGGGAAGACGAAGGTCGCGATTTCCCAAGACAAACATCTCGCAGGCCATCAGAAAGAACCAGGCGCCAGCCACCGACATCATGGAATTCCAAATCAGACCGATGGCTGCGTAAGGCAGCTCCATTTGCAGGAACCTTTGCCACCAACTCAACCGGTATACCTTCGCCGCTTCACGCATCTCATTCGGAATGCTCTTGAGCGATGAGTAAAAGCTGAAGGTCATGTTCCAGACCTGCCCGGTGAAGATCAATACGATGCACCCCAGTTCCACGCCCAATTGCCGAGTGGGGAATAAGGCAACCATCGAGACCATCACGCTGGGGAGGAAGCTGAGAACAGGGATAGACTGCAACGTGTCCAGCAGCGGAATCATGAATCGTTCCGCTTTAGCGTTGTAGGCGGCAATATATCCATAGACGAAAGTGAAAGCCAAGCTGAGGACGTAGGCCATCGCAATGCGAGTGAGCGAGAACAAGGCATACTTCGGCAGTGCTCCGGGATGGAGTTGAATTTCAGCCTGAGTATTGACGGGGCCAATCCCGTAGCGACTGAACGTGAGCAAGCCATAGAGGATTGCCAGCCCCGCAAGGATGATGGGCAAGTCTCTCAGAAAAGGCGGGACAGTGGGAGGAAAGATTCCCCAGGGCGGAGGTGCAGACGAAGCTTTTTCAGTTCGCGGCGTCATCAGTGATGCAGAACATCTTCGGGAGAATCTACGGAGCTTGTGCTTTGGTACGACAGAAGTCTGTCGCTCGCGGAATCGTAGGTAAATATCTCGCCATATCGACCCCAATGCAGGGCAGTCTCGATCTGCCTTTGGGCCTCATCCTCGGAGAAGTGTTCCTCCAGGAGGTCACGAAAGAACTCAAGTGGCATAGCGTGGTCTGACTTACTCTTCAGACTATTGTTAATCTGCTGAAGCAGTGAGACATTGGCGAGTGCGGCCTCACGGAATAGGAGCTTTCGCGTGGAAATGTCGGCTTCGGAAAACGCCTTTCCCTTTGGGGTAATCTCAACATCGCCCTTATCTGATCTGGCGAAGGCAAGCAGCGTCGCCGCCTCGACGATGGGCAGCAAGTCTCCGACATCCATCAACAGTTCTTCAGCTAAGTGGTACAGGTCCTCCTCGCCGCCGCGGTCATCAAGTATTTCGAGCAGTCCTGCGACTCCGCCCGGCCGGGCATGGGGCAGCATCTGGGAGGGCGTTCTCGCCAGCCGCTCCGCGGTTGAGGGCGGCGCGGGCTCGAGCTGCGGCTGTGTCATCAGTTTGTAAATGTAGTCGACATAGACGAGGAACTCGGCGGAAGTGTGTGCCCTTGGCTGCCGGAGCGGAACACGAAAGTCGGCGCGGATTCTTGCCGGGTTACGCCCCAGGACGATTATTCGGTCCGCGAGCAGAACCGCTTCCTCGATGTTGTGAGTAACCAGGAAAATGCTTCGGGTGGGGATCTTCTTTCCAAGCCACAACTCCATCAGTTCGCCCCGCAGATTCTCCGCCGTCAGGACGTCAAGAGCCGAAAAGGGTTCGTCCATGAAGAGAATTTCGGGTTCCACCGCCAAAGCGCGTGCGAATCCTACGCGCTGCTTCATGCCTCCCGAGAGTTCTTTGGGGTACGCGGTCTCAAACCCCTTCAACCCTACTTTGTCAAGGGTTCGGAGCGCGCGATGATGTCGTTCGAAGTGTGCCATACCCCGTGCGAGGAGTGGAACCTCAACGTTGTCCAGAACCGTGAGCCAGGGAAACAAGGCGAAGCTTTGGAACACGATGGCGACGTTTGGCCGGCACTCATTCAGGGGTTCATCATGCCACAGGATTTTGCCGCCGGAGGGTGGTGTGAGTCCGGTGAGGATTCGCAAAAGGGTGGATTTGCCACACCCAGAAGGGCCGAGAAGGGCCACAATCGAGTCGGGCTCCACAGACAGATTGAGAGGAGCAATAACCTGAATCTGTCTGCCGTCCGGCTGTAGAAAACTCTTCTCAATCTGGAGAGCCGCGATAATGGGTTTGACCACCGAGGGAGGCCTGGCAATAGCTGCCCCCAATTCTTCCCCAACTGCTTCGGCAGGTTGCTCTCCCGAGAGTTCGTCCATCAAATGCTGCCAGGCTTCCTCCGGTAGCTCATCAAAGAATTCATGACGCTCTTCAGGCTTGGTCTTGGCAATAATAGCGCGCAGTTCTTCTGCCGGCCGGGAGTGGAGCAGAACATAGGAGTGGTAGTAAGGAAAATGCCCAACTAATGTCGCCGCAAAATCCACGGGCAACGCACGAAACAGGATCTGCTGCTCTTCGTAGGGGATGCTCATGACCAAGTCTGCTGCGACATCGGGATCGAGACGTTGTAGCAGCGCGACGGCGTGCTGCGAACGTCCTTGGAACAAGAGCTCTTGAAGTTTCTCGGCAGTCGCTGGGTTCATCGCGTGTACCCCATAACTGACTGTAGCACTAGGCGCCAACTCCATCGCACGGCGCGAAGAAAAGCAGATCCTTCGCTTCGCGCAGGATGACATGTCCCGCCGCGGCGGGAGCGGAGCGCAGCGTAGCGAAGAATCTGCTTTTGGTCGCCGCTATGCCGCGCTGTGGAACCTGAACAGCTTCCACGGTCCCAGGCAAAGTCTTTCTTGGGCGGCAATCATGTTACCAGAAGCAGGGGGCGTTGGGGTCCGATGTTGCCCTGTGGAGCCCAGCGGGTTATCCCTGGGCAGTCGCCACGGCGACCGTCCCCGCCCGCAAGGGCTGGTAGTGGGTCAATTTGATGCTGTAGCGGCGAGTTTATCTCGCCAAATGGCGGCATAAAGCCGCCTCTACATCAAATTGACCCGCTACCCAACGGCGGGAGGACTTCCGTTTTGTGCCTTTCTCGCCGATAATAGATCTTGGAAGCTGGAAGACTCACCGCCCTTATAAGGAACATGTCTACTAACCGCCGTCCAGATCCTGAGCAACTGTTGCGCCAACTTCAGGCCGAGGAGCAATACTACAAGCGCGGACGACTCAAGATTTTTCTCGGATACGCGGGAGGCGTGGGAAAATCATTCCGCATGCTTGACGAGGCGCGGCGCCGGCGGACACGAGCAGAGGATGTGGTAGTGGGTGCGATCCAACCCAAGGTCTCAGCCGAAGTCGAAGCCCTGCTGCAAAAAATGCCAATTATCCCCCTCCGTACCATCGGTGGCGTGCCCACGATGGACGTGGAGGCCATCCTGCGTCGCCACCCCCAAGTCTGCGTGGTTGATGGTCTGGCTTATGACAACCCCCCTGGCAGCCCGCACTCCAAGCGCTGGCAGGATGTAGAGCACCTGCTTTCGGCGGGCATCTCGGTGATTGCCACGGTCAACCTCCAACATATCGAGGAACGGCGGGAGGAGGTGGAGAGGATCACGGGCAAGCACGTGACGGAGACCGTTCCGGAAAGCTTCTTGCGCAATGCGGACGAAATCGAAATTGTGGACGCACCGCCCGATTTTGCTCTACAGCGCGACCCCAGCCCTCTGGTTACGGATCAGGCGCGCGCTACGACCATCCTGCCGCAACAGCTTTCTGGACTGCGGGAGATTGCGCTCCTGCTGGCTGCGGATGTGGTCGACTATCAGCTTGAGGCTTACCTGGCGCGTCATGGCATCGAGCAGGTTTGGGGCGCCCATGAGCGCATTCTCGTTTGTGTTTCCCCTTACGCCGACGCTGCCGAGATCATCGCCAGCGGAAGGCGCAACGCCGAGCGATTCCATGGGGAATTGTTTGTGGCGTACGTTAATCGGCCAGACGTCACATTGGAAGAAAAGACTCTCCTGGAGAGAAACTTATCGCAGGCGCGGGCTGCCGGCGCGCGCATCGAAGCACTGGATGGCGAGGATCCAACCTACATCATCATGCAGTTTGCGCGGGCCCACGGCATTACTCAGATCTTTTTGGCGAACCGAATGAGCAACAACTGGTGGGATCGCGTCTTTGGCAGGCCTGTGGAACACCTCATCCGGGCAGCGGAGAATATCGACGTCAGAGTTTTCCCAGTATAGCAGGCTGATGAAAAAGTGCCCATCATGTCATGCTGAGCGAAGCGAAGCATCTCGCTCTGTTTTGAAGTCAAGAACTTAGATTCTTCTCCCGCGACTGCGGGATCAGAATGACAGCTTCTGAGTTTTTTCATCAGCCTGATAGGATGCCGTACATGTCCGAGTCCGTCCGTCGAGGCACGCTTAAGATCTTCCTGGGTTACGCCGCGGGCGTCGGCAAGACTTATCAGATGCTGGACGAAGCCCACAAGTTGAAGAATGAGGGTATTGACGTCGTGCTGGGCTATTTCGAGCCCCACGGGCGCATGGACACCATTACTAAAGCCGAGGGCCTGGAATTCTTACCCCGCCGCAAGATCGCATACCGAGGAGCCGTGTTTGGGGAAACGGATGTCGATGCCATACTGCGTCGCCGTCCCCAAGTCTGCGTCATCGACGAGTTTGCACACACGAATATCCCGGGATCGGAGCGAGAAAAGCGCTGGCAAGACGTTAAACTCCTGCTGGACGCTGGCATCGACGTGTTGACCACGATGAACGTGCAACATCTGGAGAGCCTTAACGACCAGGTCTGGCAGTTCACGGGCATCCGCGTGCGTGAAACCATCCCGGATTGGGTAGTCAAGCAAGCCGACGAGGTGGTCATGGTCGACTTGCCTCCTCAGGCCCTGCTCAACCGGCTGATGCGCGGCGTCGTCTATGCACCCGAAAAGGCGCACCAGGCGATGGAGAATTTCTTTAAGGAGTCGACTCTGGTCGCCCTGCGTGAGTTGGCGATACGCCAGACCGCACATGAGGTTGACGTTCGCCAGTCGGTCCAGGACGACACGGAGGCCGTTAGGCTTGGAGGCGAAGACCATGACTCGCTTTCATCTCAGAGGCCGCGGACGTCCGACCGAATCCTCATTCTCGTCACAGAAGACCCCTCTTCAGCGGCGCTCATCCGACGCGGCAGGCGGGTGGCCGATTACCTGAAGGCGGACTGTTTCGCGGTGTGTGTCCTCCGCGACGGCAGCTTGCATAATATTCCGGCAGGCCAGCGCGAGGCCGTAGAAAAGCACATGAAATTCGCCCGGAACTTGCATATCGAGCCCAGCGTGTTACAGGGCGAAGATGTGGCCCAAACTTTGGTCGACTTTGCCCGCCTTCACAGAATTACACAGATCTTCCTTGCCCGGCCCCAGCAGAAGAGATGGCCGATGATTTTTGGCCGCGGTTTGGTGGAACGGGTGGTCCGCTTAGCCCACGATATCCAGGTCACTATTGTGGCCGAGCACCGCCGGCAGCAAGAAGGCTAGGCCAACCACGCCCGCGGCGGGTCTGCAGTTGCTCTTATTGCCCAGTGGGCGACCTACAAACTGCCCAGATGCTTCGCGCAGTTTACCCTGAGCCCGTTCGCTTCGCTCAGGGTAAACTGCGCGAATGGGTTCAGCATGACAATGGCCATGCCAGGGCGACAGGCAACTGGTTGTCAACAAGAAGCTTCACGACGCCTGGAGGACCGTGTGGTCAGTCTGGTGTGCGGCGTATTCGATCGCGGCGATGATGTCTTCCCTGTCAAGCGCCGGGTAATCCGAAAGGCTTTCTTGGAAGGAAGCGCCCGCCGCCAAGAGGTCAAGGGTGTCGGAGACACGCATCCGTAAGCCGCGAATGCACGGCCGCCCGCCGCATTTCCCCTCTTCCACCGTAATCCGCTTCAGTCGCTCGTTATTCATACCTCCGAGATTACTTGCTTGGCTCTGGAATGGCGAGGGCGATGAAGCCCCGGTAGCGGGTCAGTCTGCTGTAGCGGCGCTCTCCGAGCGCCGGAACTCCTTGAGAGTTCAAGACCGGCGGTCGGAGACCGCCGCTACAAGAAACAAGCTGACCGACTAACGAAGTGCCTGCGGCGCGGACGAGAGGCTACGTGTGTCGGCTATAGAGGAGCGGGCGAGCCGCCGAGTGTGTCAAAATGCCACACTCATACGATCTCCCGTATATTCGCTGTTGTAGTTCTAAACCCTTTAAAAACAATGAGATAATCTGCCGCGGAGGCAGAACACTGAAAAAAATGAGACCTGTGGGAAAAATGGGAATCTCACGCCCAACTCGCTACCCCGCCTTGCTGGACGCCTGCTGAAGCGGGCTAAAACGCCGCTGCGTTCCGCGCCTACGCGAACGATGGGCACAACATACGTCTGCTGCGAAAGCGAAGAACCGGCTTCGTACATCAGACTTCGCTGAAAGCTGAATCGAGGAAGGAAGCCATGTAATAGGCGTCCAGGAATTTGAACGGCGCCTCTCCCGTGGTGTAGTGGCCGCAGGGCAACACGGCCACCTTGGGGTCAAGCTTGAGACGAACGGATTCAGCGATGATCTTTCGCGAGAACTCAGGCAGGAAAGTCAAGTCGTAGAGGGCATAAATGAAGAGCGACTTCTTGGGCCAGCGAGCGAACTTTTCCGCATAGGCAATGGGGCTGATGGCCATCCAGGCGCGGCGAAGGCGGTCCAGGCTCAAATCGGCCTCGAGCCCGGCGCGCACGTGACGCGTGGCTTGACCCGTCCAGACCACCTCGCCGAAAGTCGTTGAACAATGATTGAAAACGTTCACCTTCAAACGCTCGTCATGCGCGCTGGCCAGGTATGCGTAGCACGAGCCCAGGCTGGTCCCCACAATGCCAAGCTTGCGGCACCCCTGGCTTTCCAACCAATCCAGGCACGACCGCGTGTCGACCACAGCCTGCCGGGCGGCATCGAGCGTCCGGCCCAGATTCGATGAAACAGCATAATCCGCGCGCTCAATCTCCGGCGGCTTGCGAAGGTCGTGATAGGGCAAGCTTAAGCGCAGCGCCGAAATCCCAAGCAGGTTGAAGATGCGGCAGAGCGCGTTGTGGCTTTCCAGGTCGGCATTCCACTGCGGCAGTACCACCACCGCCCCGCGCCGCCCTGCCGGAAACCAAAGAGCTCGTACGCGGTTGTTATTCGGGACCATAGTCCTGACGGGAGATGTAAAGAACAGGCAGTCCCCTTCCAGATGAAAATCTGAAGGTGTCTCGTAAGCGTAGAAGGCGTCACTTTGCGCAAGGATTTCTTGGTTCAGCTTGCCAAGGAATTCTTCTGCATCGCAGTCCGAGGCGGGAATTTTCCCGTTCACGAACCGCCAGCCTGCGGTCCACTCCAGTCCCCAATCCAAGGGGGACACCACTCGATTCTTATCCCGCTCTGTCAAACGGGTTTCCCACGCGTAAATCCACTCCTTGTAGCGCTCGCGCATGGCCCTCAAGGGACAAATCAAAACCTGCAATTATAACCTGAGGGAGCGTGGAAGATAACGGGTCCCGGAAGGAGGGCAGTGTCGCAATCTGAATGTGGGGCTGCCTCCCCCGCAGGGCGGCACGGGGCGGCCCTACCCATGCGGAGCAATTTCAACTTAGGATTTCGGGTTCACGCTTTCCAAGAAAGGGGGATCCCTCCCGGCGCAGGGTTCGCCGTGCAGCCCTGCGCCGGTTTCTTCACCACTTGGTGGGTCCTACTCGCCAGGAGGCGCTTGAGCAGGAGACGGTGGAGCTGGAGGCGGTAGAGCAGGAGGCCCAAACCCCGGTTCGGCGTGGGGCCCGCGTTCGATAATGATACCCCGGTGCTCAGGTGGACCGGGAGGCCCAAATCGCGGCCCAGTGAGGGTCGTGGCGATCCCCGGCAGGTCGCGAAGCTTCTTCCACTGATCGACGGTGAGAACCCGGCGAATCGCGAGTAGCATCTGCGCATTCGACTTTTCTAGGTTGGCTCTCGCCTGAGCAACTTTATCGATCTGGGCGATCACCTGCGATTCGTCGGGCTGATCGGCTTCAATCAGCGGCTCCAGGATCGCTTCCTGCTTTTCCAAAGCGGCGTGGAGATCGATGAGTTGTAGGCGGTGATCCTGGAAGATCTTCTCTATCTTCTGGACCTGTTCATCGCTGACCCCGATCTTCCGCATCAGTTCCGAGTCTTTCCACCATTTTCCAGGACCACGGTGACCCATACCGGGTCCACGATCGCCGGGTCGGACCGTTATTATTCGAGGGCCCATTTGGGTGCTTGGCCCCTCGGCCGGTGGAGGGGTATCTTGGGCGATGGCCAGCCCGCAGAACGCGATCACCAGTGTCAAGCTTGCTAGGGTTGCCTTCATTTTATTTCTCTCCTTTTCTTTAAAGTGCTCTTCGTTTGTTCTTTATTCGTTAGGATTTCATTCCGCTCCTCGGCGATCAGGACCGCGGGGGCCAGGGCTTCGGGAACCTCACGTGCAAGGTCTCTTTGAACCTCCTGTAACAGGACCTTGTCCGCATCCTCCGTGGCTTTATTTTGGGGAGGGTTCGGAGTGCGCGTCAGGAATATGGCCGTGATCAGAACCATTACCATGGCCGCAACCCAAGCCCAATGTAACGGATACCAATCGGAAACCTGTTCGCGGATGGCGAGCTGCTGCTCTCTCCAGAAATTGTTGTCACGTTGGGCAGCCGCATGAATCGAATCGCGAAAGCAGGAGATGGTGCTCCGCAATTCCTCCGCCGCGACAGAGCAAGCATGGCAGGTCTCAAAATGACGACTGACGAAATCGTCTCTGGTGCCGAGCATCCACTCAGTGATTTGGTCCTCGCTCAGATGGTTATTCACGGGCTCTACCTCCCTTGAGTCGCTGCCGGACCGCGCGAACCGCACGGAACAAGTGAGTCTTAACCGTTCCCAGCTTCAGAGAAGTCACCTCGGCGATTTCTTCCAGGCTCATTTCCTCGACAAAGCGCAGGATGAAGATCGCCCGCTGCTGGGGAGAGAGCTTTTCAACTGCCGACCAAACCGTGGCCACCTCCTCTCGTCCAAGGAGGACCCGCTCCTGGGACGCATGGGGGTCCGGCAGCCTCTGCTCGAGGTCCGCAACATCCTCGAATGGTGAGGACAATCTATGCCAAAATTCCCTCAGGCGGCTTCGTCGGTGATCGCGAGCCAAGTTCACGGCGATTTTGAGCAGCCAAACGCCCACACTCGCCTCACCCCTGAAGGAAGCACGCCTCTGATAGGCTTTCAAAAAGCACTCCTGGGTCAATGTCTCCGCGGCGTCGGGGTCTCGGAGCATGCCGAGCAGAACTCGGTAGATACGTTGCTGGTGCGCCCGTACAAGTGGCGTAAAGTCATCGAGTGCAGTCATCCCGAGGCCTGCTTCCTCCTGAACGGGAATCAAAACCGCGGCTCGTTCATTCTGCACCATGCCCGCTCCTTATTACATCAAGACGAGTCAGGTATCAGAAGGTTTACATGGAGCAGCCCAAATTCCCAATTTAAACTCACCTTGTGAGCTTCGCTTGACGACTCTTAGCATTACTCGTAGACTACAAACTTGCCCGCATAATTGGAGCCGACTTCGAAAACTATGTCATTCCGAAGCATTCTCGTCGCATTCTCGTTGGCTCTGGCACTGACTCCGGTTGGTTGGTGCCAGAGCAACATCCAACTGTTTCCTATCGCTGATGTCAAGCCGGGCCTGAAGGGCGTCGGCCTCACAATCTTCGAGGGTGACAAGATTGAAGAGTTTCAGGTCGAGATTCTCGGCGTACTGATGAACGTGCTGGCGCCAAAACACGACCTCATCCTGGCGCGACTTTCAGGAGGCCCGCTCGAGAAGACGGGAGTCATCGCCGGGATGAGTGGAAGTCCGGTTTACATTGACGGCAAGCTTGTGGGCGCGGTGGCTATTTCATTTCCATTTTCGAAAGAACCCCTGGCCGGCATTACGCCCATCAAGGAAATGCTGCAAGTCGTCCCCGAGGCGAAAGGTCAATCGCAAGCTCAGGCGGAGATGCCCCTGGATTTTCGCCTGGCTAGAACCGCGACCGGCCTTCGCGAGAGCGCGCGCTTGATTCCCCAGCAAGATTTTGGCCCGGAAAGCTTCCGGGGATTCTTTCCGGCGCGCCCAGCGGAGCTTTCGCTCCCCGCCCTTCAGTTGCCGCTACGGTTTGGCGGATTCGCCGCCGACGCATTAGAACCCTACTTGCCGCTGTTTCGCCAAATGGGGTTTGAACCCATGATGGGCGGCGCCCTTTCGGGCGGAGAGAGCTCGACACCGGTAAAGGCAGAATTAGAGCCCGGTTCGATGATCAGTCTGCTGCTGGTCCGAGGCGATCTCAATTTGAACGCGGACTGTACGGTCACCTACCGGCAAGGGAACGACCTCTATGCATGCGGGCATCGGGTGCTTTCGGTGGGCCCGGCTCAGATCCCCTTTGCGTCCTCCCATGTTCTGGTCAGCGTACCAAGCATCGCCGCATCCTTCAAGCTGGATGCTCCGGGGCAAGTGGTGGGAACGATTCGTCAGGACCGCTTTGACGCCATCTATGGCGTGGTGGGAGAAAAGAACCCGCCGATGATCCCTGTGACCGTCCAGATCCAAAGCACACTGAATACCCAGGCGGACTACAAGTTCGAGGTTATTCAGGAATCGTTCCTCTCGCCCTTGCTGGTGAATCTTGCTGTCGTCTCAACCCTGAGCAACACGGAACGAACCCTCGGTGCATCCACATTGGAAGTCAATGGGAAGATCCGGCTGGGCGGCGGAGAAGCTGTGGACTTCCAAGACGTCTTGTCGGGCGAGATGGGGACCGCCGCGCTGGCGGGTTCGGTGGTGGCCACCCCCCTCGCCTATCTCCTGGGCAGCGGTTTTCCTGATCTGCGCATTGAGGGCATCGACCTCTCGGTAAAATCGAGGAACGAGAGGGGTGTGGCCACGTTGGAGCAGGTTTGGATTACAGAATCCGAGGTGAAACCCGGCGACCACATCGAGGTCATCGCGCTTTTGCGGCTCCCCGGTGGGCAAACGGTGACCCAGAAGATTCCTGTTGACATCCCTGAAAGCGTGAGCGACAAGGCCTTGATGCTTGCGGTGGGAGGCGGGTCCAACATCAACGCTTTGCAGTTCCGACTCACGCCGCCGGGGAGCGACGCGCGGGACATTCATCTACTCGTCAAGGCCCTGAATCGTATGCGCCGGAATAATCGGCTCTACGCGCTACTCATGGCCCCCCAGCGCTCGTTCATAATGCAAGGGGATGAATATCCCTCTCCCCCACCCTCCCTGGTACAGACCTTCATGGCGGACCCCGCGGCTGCATCCAGCGTCAACCTCAGCGGCACTTCGGTGGTCGGCGACTTTGAGGCGGCAGCGTCTTCGTTCATGATCCACGGCCAAAAGACGCTCTTCCTGAAGGTAGTCGGGCCGGGCCTCTAGCTCTGAGAGCGTCACCGTTTGCAGGCAATCCCACCGAGAGGAGTCACCGGAAAGGTTAGGGCATGAAACCAAACAAGATATTCCAGCTTCTGATCCTCACGTTGCTTTTCTCCTCGCCCACCAGAGGAGTGGAAACCGCGTTCTGGCAGGTTGGCTCATTCGAGGAGTTCTTACAGGGAACACTCTCCAACGTTTCTCTGGACACAGAAGGGGCTCTGCATCTAGCGCCCGGGTCGCGCGTGGTTTTCAGCCCTGAGGAAGCGCTGGCCCTCTCACTCGCCCGCGACCGGAAGGGCAACCTCTATATCGGCACAGGCCATCAGGGAAAGGTCTTTCGAGTAGATGCAAAGCAAAAATCCACCCTCCTGTTTACGGCCCGCGAGCCGGATGTTTTTGCCCTGGCCGTGGGCCCCGACGGATCGCTTTACGTGGGAAGCTCGCCGGAAGGCAAAGTCTATCGAATTACACCCGACGGGCAATCCAAAGTATTCTACGACCCACGCACCAAGTATATCTGGGCGTTGACACTGGACGCGCAGGGTCGGTTGTATGTAGCCACCGGAGACAAGGGTCAGATCTTCCGCGTCGACCCGGCGGGGAAGGCCGAGCTTTTCTTCGACAGCAAACAGACTCACATCATGTGTCTGACTCTCGAAAAGGACGGGAATCTGCTTGCGGGAAGCGTCCCGAGGGGGCTTATTTACCGCATTACTCCGCAAGGGAAAGCCTTCATTCTTTATGAAGCCACCCTGCCGGAAATCCATGACTTGGTGACAGACTCCAGCGGGCGCATCTATGCCGCAGCCCTGGGCGCCGCGAGCGGCAAAGGTTCACCTGAACTTCTGATTCCTCCTCCTCCCGGCGCAGTCCCAGGCGGAGTCACCACGGTTACGGTCATGGCTTCCAATGAAACTCATGCAGCTACAGCATCTGAAGCGCAAACTCCACCCGGCGAGGAATCGACAGCGCCTAGCTTTAACCGTCCGGCTCCTTTGATTTCTGCAATCCCCAACTTTCAGATCCCGCAGGGTCGCGGAGCGCTCATTCAAATACTTCCTGACTCTACTGCCGAGATAATCTGGAGCTCAAACAGCGAGAGCATTTTCGGCTTGGCGGTGCGCGGTAATCATGTGCTGTTTTCCACGGATTCCAACGGGCGCATCTTCGACATGGTTCCCGGGCAGGACGCGCAAAGGGTAACTCTTCTCACTGAAACACACGAGTCGCTTGCCACGCGGCTGATGCTGGAAGGATCTGACCTTTATGTGGCAACCAGCAATATCGCCAAGCTACTCCGGGTGGAGTCAGAGGTTGCTCCGGAAGGGAGCTACGAGTCCCCCGTCAAGGATACGAAGTTCATCTCCCGGTGGGGAGTGCTTGCTTGGCGTGGCGAGGTTCCCGCAGGGACAACGCTTGAGTTCTTTACACGCTCCGGCAATGCTGAGCGTCCGGACCAAACCTGGAGCGACTGGGCGGGCCCCTATCGCAACTCCAACGGCAACCCAGTCACCAGCCCTCCCGCCCGTTACATTCAGTGGAAAGCTGTCCTGCATGCAAACGGAGCAAACAGCCCCACCCTGGATGATGTCACTGTGTCCTATTTGAACCAGAATCTCGCCCCCCAAATCCGCTCCCTGAACGTGAGCACGGCGGGGGAACGAACCAGCCCTACAGGAAGCAGCTCATCCGGTCTGGCCGCCGGAACGACGATTTCCGTTGGCGCCCAGCCTTCTGGAGCTTTTGGGGCTGTGGCGCCTGGGGGAAGTGTCGGGGGCAAGATTCCAGTGTTGCTGACCTGGCAAGCTGATGACCCCAATAATGACTCATTGGTGTTTTCGCTCTACGTAAAAGCGGCTGACGAGCAGGACTGGCACCTCTTGAAAGACAAGCTACGCCAAACGAATTATACGATTGATCCCGGCGCCCTGCCCGATGGCAAGTATGTTGCCAAGCTGGTGGCCTCTGACGAAGACTCCAACCCTCCTGAAATGGCTCGCAAGTCGGAGTTGCTGAGTGCGCCATTTTGGGTGGACAATACGCCACCCCAGGTTCGAGTGGTTCGAGAGACCGTGACGGCAGAAGGGGGGGAGGTCGTATTCGAAGTGGAGGATAGCACTTCGCCGCTGCGCAGCGCCGAAACTTCGATCGACGGGAAGGAATGGAAGGACCTGCTTTCCGACGACGGCATTGTGGATTCCCGAAAAGAGACCTTTACGGTAAGGCTTTCTAAACTGGTCGCCGGCGAACACGTCGTGTCAGTGCGGGCCTATGACACAGCAGGAAATGTCGGCGTCGGAAAGGCCGTACTGCACATTGCCCCACCGCAGGGGACAAGCCGGTGAACCGAAGACTGGCACCCGACTACTCACCTGTTGGGAGCCAGGGCTGGAGGTTTATCAGGCAGGGATGAAGACAACTCTCATATGGGCCACCGCATCACACAATCCGAGTCTGGATGCGGCTGGAAGTGAGACTCCTTGAGCCAACAGAAGACAGCGGCTCCGAAGGCCGCTTCCGAGACTCAACTGGTTGCGCGTGCACAGCACGGAGATGAGGAAGCATTCGCCGCGCTCTTCGAAATGCACAAGCGGCGTGTTTACTCACTCTGTTTGAGGATGACCGGCAACACCGCGGAAGCGGAGGACTTGACCCAAGAAGCTTTCCTTCAGCTTTACCGCAAGATTTCCACCTTTCGCGGTGAATCCGCTTTCTCCACCTGGCTGCACCGGCTGGCTGTCAATGTGGTGCTGATGCACTTGAGAAAGAAGGTGCCGCAACAGATTTCGCTGGACGAGGTGGACTCTTCACAGGATGAGCCGGTCAAGCGTGATTACGGCGACAATGACCGGAGGTTGATGGGTTCGATCGACCGGATCAGCCTTGCGCGAGCCATCGCCGACCTTCCACCCGGCTACAGGATGGTGTTTGTTCTGCACGACATTGAAGGCTACGAGCATAACGAGATTGCGGAAATCATGAATTGTTCCGTCGGTAATTCTAAATCGCAACTTCACAAGGCACGGATGAAACTGCGCGACTGGCTGCGTCAGAATGAGGGGCTCATGACTCCGGGTGAGCCGGTTGTCTCCGATCAAGCTCCGACCGAAAGGTGAAGGGGAAATGAAAGAGACTCGGTACGACAGGTCCCCAGCATGTTACCAATTTGAGCTGGAACTCGAGGCCTACATGGAGGGCGAAAACGGGCCCTTCGTGCCGGCTCACGCTCGTGAGTGCACGTTTTGCCGGGTTATCGTCGAGGACCTTGAAGCGCTCCGGTCGGCGGCTCTGGCGATGCCGCTGGAAGAACCCTCTCCCGCAGTTTGGTCAAACATCCGTGCTCAACTGGTTGCAGCAGGAGCGTTCGCCGAAAGGGTAAGTCTTTGGAATTGGGTCGGGCAACTGGACTTCCTTCGTCGCCCCGTTCCTGTTACGGCCTTTGCCTGCTTGCTCCTTCTTGGGTGCTTGGTGACGGTTCCCCGGACTTATCTTGAACAGGACGCTACCTCCGGGCTCAGTGCCTTGCCTGCCAGAACCGCCATCCGGTCCATGGCCTTCATTGGAGACAGCGACGCCCTGGAGCGCGCGGTTCAGGAGTTGGAAGAAACGTTCCGAGCGCGTGAGGGTTCTCTCGCGCCTGATCTCAAGGCCACATACGACAACAGCTTGAATTCGCTTGACGCTTCAATTCGGGAATGCAGCGATTCACTACAGCGTGAGCCCGACAACTCACTTGCTCACGAATACTTGCTTGCGGCATATTCCCAAAAAGCTCAGGTTCTATCTTCCGCATTGGAATTCGACGAAGGCCGCTAGGCCGGCCCAGGGGGGGACCCAACAGTGCCTGATCAAAGTCAGCCAACAACGAAGAAGCGTGGGGTTACCCCTTACGTCCAAGGGCTAGTCCTGTATTTGCTGGTGCTCTCAGGAGCCTTGCTTGCTGCCGACAGCAAACGGTCAGAGAAGACCTTCGAAGCTACGCCTAATCCCCGCATTACGCTTACGAACATGACGGGCCAAATCCTGGTCAGGGGATGGGACAAGACGCAAGTGCACGTTGTTTATAGCGTTGTGTCCCCTCACGTGGAGGTAGACACCGAGGTTATCCCACCCAACCAGCCCGCCGACAAGATTCACCTTGCCACACACCTCTTGGACCCCCTGGTTTCCGGAAAGGATCAGACGGCCGATTACAGCTTGGACGTTCCCATGGGAACCAATCTTGAAATCCGGAACCCGCAAGGAAGCGTGCGGATTGAGAAGCTACAGGGAGACGACACCTCGGTGGAATCGGTCGGAGGCGCCATTCTCGTCTCAGATTTCACTGGCCACCTTTTTCTGCGATCGGTGGGTGGAAATATCGAACTGATTCGCCCCTCCGGGTGGGTGGAAGCGTATTCGATTACGGGAGACCTCCACTTCCTCTCTCCCACTACCTCCAAACTGCGTGCCACCACGACCTCCGGACGGATCTTTTTTGAGGGCGATTTTCCGGATGGTGGTGACTACTCACTGTCGGCCTATAGCGGCGATATGGATATACTCTGCCCACCCTCCGCGTCTTTCGAACTTAACGCTAAGACAGTGCGGGGCAAACTGGAAAACGAAATGCCCATGACCATCCGACACCGGTCAGCCACCCCGCTGTCCTCCGCCAACAGCCTCTTTGGTACTCACCTTACCGGCAAAGCCACTGTGAATCTGAAGTCGTTCAGTGGGACAATCCGGATTCGACAGCGTTAGTGAGAACAAGTCGAGAAGTCGAGGAGTCGAGAAGTTGGAGTCAATTCTTCGACTTTTCGACTTTTCGACTCTTCGACTTTCTTCGACTCTTCAACTTGTTTTCCTGCCAGCCACAACACTATAATTCGTTGTGGAAGTTCAATTCGAGCGAATGAGCCGGCACCGACGCAAACAGATCTATCTCCTGGGGTTCATGGGCAGTGGCAAATCCACCGTCGGCGAACTTCTTTCCCGGGAATTGCGATGGCCTTTCATCGACCTCGATGCCGTTATCGAGGCTGGACAGGGCGTGAGTATACGCGAGATATTTGAAAGATCGGGCGAGCCATTCTTTCGCCAACTCGAACGCGCCGCTTTGACCGAGGTCTTGAAAACTCAGCCGGCAGTGATCGCCCTGGGAGGCGGGACTTTCGCGTACGAGCCCAACCTGGAGTTGATACGTGAGACAGGCGGGGCCACCATCTGGCTCGATTGCCCCGTCGAAATCTTGCGACAGCGGTGCGCCGCCATGCAGAATCGCCCGCTCTTTCGTGATCCCGATTCTTTCGTGCATTTGCTCGATCTTCGGCTTCCCTACTATCGTCTGGCAGAATTCAGGGTCTCCACGGAAGGCCGGGGACCACGGGAAGTAGCCGAACAAATCTTACGCCTGAGGGTCTTCTGAGCCGAAAAAAACTCGCCCTGTATCCTTCGATGATCCTGCTCCCGCCGCTCTTGGCGGGTATCCTCGCCTGCAGCGTGGCAACCTTGGGTCAGGAGACGCCGGGAAATCCACGCCTGGTGAATGTGGATGACGAAGGCGTTTTCGTAATCTCCCTGGGCGGACGCCCCGTGGGCACCGAGAGGTTCAAGATTCACTCCTCCCAGGGCAAGGTTGAAGCTCAAGGGGAGATCCGTCTCCAACTTGAACAGAATGGGAAGACGGTGAGTGTGCAGAGCTTCCCTGACCTGGTCCTGGACCCTCAACTCCGTCCCGTTGCTTACACGTGGAATCAAAAGGGGCCGCAATCCTCGCGGCTGGAGGTGGACTTCAGCGGCAAACCTGCCAGGGTTCGCTACAAGACGATCAGCGGCAATGAAGATAACAGGGACTTCGCACTTCCGCCCGATGTCGTGGTTCTGGATGACAATGTAGTCCACCATTACCAGTTGATAATTGCTCGCTACCAGGCCATGGGAGGAGGCAAACAGACCTTTCGCGTCTTTGTTCCGCAGGAAGCCTTGCCAAGCCTTCTAACCGTGGAAGACATGGGAAATGCCGCAACCGCCATCGATGGAGTCACGGCCAATCTCCGACATCTCGTAATAACCACCGATATCACCCACATTGATCTTTGGGTTGACGACCAGCAACACATTGAACGGTTCTCTGTTCCTGAGGCGCAACTCGAAGCCATCCGCAAGAGGTAACTGTTCTCGCTCTACTCCGTCGTAATGATCCCTCGAAATGCGCGCACAAAGGTTTGGACGGGGAGGGTGAAAACGCCATCCGGCTGGGGGAAACTCGCCCAAGGATTGCGCAGCGTCACCGTTCGACCCTTCCCATCGTAGGCCAGCGCCGTGTAACAGTGGGCGTTGACGTACCAGCTTTTCGTGTCGGCAGGCAGGCCTCTTCCCTCCGCCAGCTCCTGGAAGTATTGGCTTCCCCCCGAGCACGCTACCACCGGATGCCCCGCTTGCAAGGCTCGCTCCAGCGCCCCTCCCACTTGCTCCGCAGACTCATTCTTCACAAAACGCACACTCCCCGTCATGGCCTGCATCACCCGCTCCGCAATCCCCCCCTGCCCCACCGCCCGGTACGCCCCAAAGATCTCCCCATTTTGCTTGATCACCTCGGCCAGCGAGTCCAGGAACCCTCCCGACGCCAGCAGCTTAATCACCGCCTCCTGCATGGCCTCCGGCACCCTGAGGGGCCTCATCTCCTCCCGCAATTGCCACTCCAGCTTGCTCCGGTCTATGTTGCCATACTGGTCCACTTGCGACCGGATGGCCCGGTCGTACGCCAACAGCAGTGGGTCATTCGTGGCCACGAAGTCCTTCACGTACGATTTTACCAACGGAAACAGCTCGCTCTTCTCGATCCCTGAAACCAGCGACTGGCGCAATACTCGTTGCGCATAGGCGCGAAACAAAACCGCCACCCACAGACCCTCCGAGAGATCATAACCACTCTCCCGCGTGTATTGAACGTCCTCCGCATAAGCATTCTCCTTCACCCCGTCCGCAAAACGAACCGTGTAACCCCCGTCACTATGGGCTTGAATCATTCTCTCCAGCCCCTCCGCCTGAAACTCTGCCAAGGCCGCAATCACTGCGTGAAAATAACAACTTCCCAGCTTCCCCTGCCGAACCGCTTGGGGCTTCACACCTTGCGGCCCATAAAGATCCGCAGCCACACCCGGAAGGGGCAGCGCCATCGAGCACAGCAAAAGTGCCAGGCAGAGCCAGCGGAGATTTGCGCCAGGGCAGCGGGTTGAGCCTGTCGGAGGGCGGTAGCCTGCCATCACCTGGGAAAGATACAGGCAAGACCGTCGAGTCGTCAAACGGATTGTGAGACCGAAAAGCAGGATTCAGGAATCAGGAGTCAGATGGCAGTGCGCCTAAACTTCCGAATTCGGGGCTAAGGAATCAATCGGAGGATTTTCTAGCGATGGCTCGCTCCAAACTCACGGGGCATTTCCAGGCAGTGCTCGGCATAACAACTTGGCCCACATATGCCTATGCACGAGATCGCCGATATCAAGCTTTTGGTTGGGACTTACGGCTTCATCCTGGGTGGGACAAACGCGAAGACAAGAAAGGGCAGAGCTGACCGTGCAGACCAACTCCGCCCTTTAATGGTTGTGCACTTACGAGCCTAGCAACTATGAGCAGCTCTCTCCCGCAGGCGGCGTGTAAGGGCTCGCTTTGCCCTCTTCTCTCGCAAGTGTGTTCAGCGCGCACCCAAGAGAGTTGGCTTCGGCGGCCGCAGCCGACGCTGCGGCTTCGGCGGCCGACGCTGCTGCTGCGGCGGCGGCGGCGGCGTTCGAGCCTGCCGCGGCGGCAGCGGCAGCGGCCGATTCGGCTGCTGCCGAGTTGTTCTCTGCAGTGCCGGCGCGGGACTCTGCCACCGCTGCAAAGATCAGAGCGCCTCCAGCCACGGCAGTGGCCGCTATGGCCCAGACATTCGACCCACCACAGCAGCGCCCGGCTCCTCCGGGAGCTTTCCCGCCACCCTGAGGAGCGTTCGCCTCTGGCATCACCGTGATGGTCTTTCCTTTGGCTACGTTAATCGCTGGGCCGTTGCCCTCGACGCGAAGCATGCCCTCCTTCGCTGTCACCACTATCGCCCCATTCAGCATAGCCACTTCACCGAGGGTCTTGAAGCCAGAAACTGGAACCACGGATACGTCGCCGATCTTCATGCGAACGGGCATACCATCTACGTCATGAAACACGGAAACGTTACCTTGGCCTAGAAGAACTGTTACCTCGTTGGAATCTCGAAGGAAGGAAGCCACGGTATTACGCCCAAATACTATGCGGCTTGCGCTCCCGAGCGCTACCACGGCCACACCATCCTTAACCTGGAGGCTGTCACCGCTAAAGAGTGTCGTGTTAGGAAGAAGCGTCTGGCCGCCCACGGTTGCGTTCATGCTGCCCGCCACCGATCCGACAACCGCCGAACCGGCAAATACAGGTACCGCAGCGACCAATCCCAGAAGGACCAGGCACAGGGAAAGACGCACGACGAGATGCTTGCTCAACATTATAGTTCTCCTTTTTGGGCCGGGTAGCTAACCGCCTCCCATAACCCAACGTGGTTTCAAAAGCGCTATCGATTTCGCGAACTAAGTTACAATGACCTCGCCAACGTTGTCAAGTTTTTTTTTCGTCTTTTTTTTCGCCGTATTTGGCTCGTTGCTCAACCCAAGGGCCCCAAGCATAAGGACTTAACTTGTGTAGGACATCACATTCAAGATTAAAGGAAGATAATCCTCATCATGATTTCCGCGTATCATGCAACTATCCAAGGCTTGCGATATTCCTTGGTCAACAACTGATTTGCTTCGGCATCGCCGAGAAACTGTTCCTGTTGTGCATCCCAGGCGAGTTTGCGGCGCAGCTTGAAGGCGATGACGCCCAGCAAGCCCGCGCTCGTCGAGCGGTGCATGGTTTCCACATCCGAATTGGGCTTCTGGCGGGACTTTAGGCAATCCAGGAAATTCAGCACGTGAGGATAGTGCTGGGCCGAGCCTCCGCCCTTGATGACGTTTCCAGACGTGAATCGTTCCGGACCAACGCGCGAGGCCTCCGGCCATAGTGTGTAGCCGCTCCGGTCAATAAACAGTGTGCCATCCGTCCCGTAAAACTGAATGCCGTAGGAGTGGCTGTCAGGGCCGTGTTCGTTGGCGACGCGATTGGAAAACCTGGCGAGGAATTCCTTCCCGCTCACCGCCGAGGCTGGGTACTCGTACAGGACTTCCAACGTATCCGGTGTCTCGCGATCATCCTCGAGAACGTATTTTCCTCCCGTCGCCACGATGGTCTTCGGAGCATCGACTCCCATCGCCCAGTGAACGACGTCCATAAGGTGAGTGCCCCAATCCGTCAGGATTCCGCCCGAGTAATCCCAGAACCAGCGGAAGTTGTAAATCCCGCGATTACGATTGTAGGGACGCTTGGGCGCCGGGCCCAGCCACCAATCCCAGTCGAACCAGGGTGGAGGATCGCTGTCCGGTGGATTGTCAATTCCCTCCGGGTACTGGTTGCCGTGAATCCAAGTCTCAGCGAGCGTCACCTTTCCGATGGTGCCGCTGCGCACCAGTTCCACCGCCTTCTGAAAGTGCTCGCCGGAGCGCTGCTGCGTCCCAACCTGCACAACTCGCTTGTACTTCGCGGCGGCCTCCACCATCTTGCGGCCTTCGAACAACGTGTGCGAGAGGGGCTTTTCCTGGTACACATCTTTCCCCGCTTCACAGGCGGCGATCATGGGAATGGCGTGCCAATGGTCGGGCGTGGCAATGATGACCGCGTCGATGTCTTTGTGCTCGAGCACGCGGCGGAAATCCTTGTAGGTTGTCGCCTTGCCCAGCGTCATCGCAGCCGCGTCGTCGAGGTGGGGTTCATAGGGATCGGCAATCGCCACGCAGTCAACTTGGCCCGTGCGCAGGAAATCGCGCAAGTCCGCCTGGCCCATGCCGCCGGCGCCGATCAGGCCAATGCCCACACGGTCGTTGGCTCCCAGAACATTGCGGACTGCGGGCCCCGCCGACAGCGCCAGGCTGGCTGCTGCCATCGCCGCGGTCTTATTAAAATCTCTACGTGAAACCTTTCGCCTCTCCATAATACCTCCTTGATAATGACGGCCTTTGTGCTGCCGCTTTCCGCACAGGGTTGCCCCACGAGAGCTTGGACCAATCACTGGCGAAGGCGAGAACACCGAAGCGCATCACACAGGGCAGCAATGCCGGCTGCTGCCGCATGCATTCCGGGCCGGAACTATACTACAAGGCGAGAGCGTGAGGGAAGGTGAAAGTCCAATGGGAAAGCAGCGCCGACTTCGTGCTTTTCGAAGGCTGCGGCTTTTACCGCCGTGAATCTTTGAAAGCCGCAGACCTGCAAAAGACGCAGGTCTGCTACCTGCGACGAATTTGGCACTTGAGAGAAGGCGTTTCCACGGAGAGCGACCGAGCCGAAGGCAAGCATTTGACTAATGGCTGGCCGGGGCATAGACTGAAAGCGACATGGCTACAACCGCAAAAAAACGTATCGCCGCTCGTGGTGCCGTCCGCGATTCGGCGCAAGGCGGGTTTTAAGGACGGGGATAAGCTGGAGTTCAAGGCGGCCGGCGGGGTAATCACGATCTCGCGCAAGCTCCCCGTTGCTGGTGATGAGTACACGCCCGCGCAGAGACGGATCATCGACGCCCGGTTGACGGAAGCCCCCAAAGGCCCTTATCATGGGCCGTTTGAGACCGCCGAGGAAGTTATCAGGTTTATCCGCAAAGAAATCAGGAACCGGAAGGCGCAGACTTCGTGGTTTTCGAAGTCTGCGGCTTTTCCCACCGTGAATCTTTGAAAGCCGCAGACCTGCAAAAGACGCAGGTCTGCGCTAGGGCGGCCACAAGAGTCGCCCCGACAACGCGATTTCTCACACCTTCTGAGCAGCGGCTGGAGGGAACTTTCAGCGCCCCACGCGCGCATTAGGTTGGGAACGGAGCCCAGCATGCAACTTCTGATTGAAAACCTATCCAAGACCTACCCGAACGGCGTTAAAGCTCTCGAAAACGTTTCACTGACCATATCCTGCGGCATGTACGGCTTGCTGGGTCCGAACGGGGCCGGCAAGACCACGCTCATGCGCACCGTGGCGACGCTCCAGGAACCTGACACGGGCAGCGTACGGCTTGGCGATATCGACGGTCTTCGCCAAAAGGACGAAATCCGCCGCCGGCTCGGCTATCTGCCACAAGAATTCGGTGTCTACCCCAGGATCTCCGCCCAGGACATGCTCAGCCACCTCGCGGTGCTCAAAGGCATTACGCGCTCCGGCGAAAGGAAACAGGTGGTTGAGGCGATGCTGCGCCGGTGCAATCTCTACGAGGTGCGCAAGAAGGCGCTCAGCGGGTTTTCCGGCGGCATGCGGCAGCGCTTTGGCATTGCCCAGGCCTTGATCAGCAACCCCCAACTGCTGATTGTGGACGAGCCCACGGCAGGACTCGATCCCGGCGAGCGCAACCGCTTCTACAACCTGCTGGCAGAGATTGGTGAGCAGGTGATCGTGATTCTCTCCACCCACATCGTGGAGGACGTCATGGACCTGTGCAGCCGCATGGCCATCATTCACCTGGGCCGGGTGCTCTTCGAAGGCCGACCCGACGATGCCATCGCGACCCTTCAGGGCCGTGTGTGGCAGCGCTCCATTGCAAAATCGGAATTGCCCGACTATCAGCAGCGCTACCAGGTGATCTCCAGCCGTCTGATGGGCGGGCGGCCACTCCTCCACGTGCTAAGCGCCGAGGCGCCCGACGGCGGTTTCGCCCCGAGCGCCCCTGACTTGGAAGACGTCTTCTTCACCAAAATCCGCGGATGGAACTGAGAAACCCTCATGCTCTGGCGCATCGCTTGGTTCGAGATTCGTTACTGGCTCCGCTCTTGGATGCTCTGGATCTTCACGCTGGTCATCGCCGCCATGATCTTCGGCGCGGTCAGCACGGACACGGTCCAAGTGGGCGGAGCTCTCTCCAATACTTACCGGAACGCACCCTTCGTCATCGAGAACTTCTACGCCATCATCGGCGTGCTGAACCTCCTGTTTGCCACCGCCTTCGTCAATTCCGCCGCGACCCGCGATTTCAGCCACAATACGTACGAGATGGTTTTTACGACACCGCTGCGGCGACGCGATTTCTTGTTCGGCCGCTTTCTCGGCGCCACCTTGGTATCCGTCATTCCGATGCTGGGCGTTTCCATCGGTGTCCTGCTGGCCAAGTACATGCCTTGGGTGGACCCCGAACGCTGGGGTCCGGTCTACTGGGGCGCGCACCTCAAAGGCATCCTGGTGTTCGCCGTTCCCAACGCTTTCTTCGTAGCCGCTGTCATGTTCACGGTCGCCGTCCTGGCGCGCAATGACATTGTCTCGTTCGTGTCCGCTCTCGGCTTGTTGACGTTTTACGGTGTGGCGGAGGCGCTGACGCAGAACCTCGAGCGCGAACGCATCGCGGCTTTCCTTGATCCCTTTGCCATCCGCACTTTCACGCTGGCCACTAAGTATTGGACGGTGGCCGAGAAAAACACGCTTTCAATGGGCGCGAGCGGCCTGCTGCTTTGGAACCGCCTGCTTTGGGTGGCGGTGGGCGCGGCGTTCCTCGCCTTTGCCTACTTCCGTTTCAGCTTCACCGAAAAGCGCACCAGGGCTCGACGCGTTCATGACGACGCAGCCGAGGCCGCGGCAGCGGTCATGCCCTTGCCTGCCGTCTCCTTCGCCGTCCACGAAGCGCCTTGGACCAAGTTCATGGCCTCGGTGAAGATTGATCTCCTCGGCATCCTGAAAAGCACGGTTTTCGTAGTCATACTGGTTGCGGCGCTGCTCAACTGCGTCCCCAGCATCGCCCTGAGCGCGCGCGAGGGCTTCGGCAACAGCACGCTGCCCGTCACCTACTGGATCCTCGAGATCATCACCAGCACTCTCTATCTATTCATCATCGCGATCATCACCTATTACGCCGGCGTGCTGGTATGGAAGGACCGCGACCAGCGCATGGATGAGATTGTGGACTCTCTGCCCACACCCGAGTGGGTCGCATACCTTTCGCGGCTCACCGCGCTGGCCGTCACGGTCATGCTGGTGCAGTTGCTGGCGCTCGTGAGCGGCGTGATCGTCCAGGCCTTTTACGGCTACCATCGCTTCCAACTCAGTCTCTACCTTCATCAGCTCATCCTGCGCGATGGCTCGTTCTTTCTCTTTTTCGGCGTCCTGGCATTTTTCATCCACGTGCTTTCCCCTAACAAGTACCTGGGCTACTTCCTGTACATTACCATCGTGATTGTCAACATTTTCATATGGGGTCCCTTGAATATCGCGACGAGGCTGGTCAGGTTTGGCATGGCGCCCGGGGTTACTTACTCGGACCTGTTCGGCGACGCTCCCTACATCACGGCTTGGCGCTGGTTCACGCTCTATTGGGTCCTGTTCTGCGGATTGTTGGCCATCGCCACCATCATGTTCTGGCCGCGCGGCCGCGAGACGGGGTGGCGCCAGCGCCGGCAGAACTCGCGCCTGCGCTTCCATGGCGTGTGGCCGGCCCTGAGCTTGGTTTGCTTCCTGGCGTTCGCCGCCACGGGAGGATGGATCTATTACAACACGGAGGTCTTGAACCGCTTGCTCGGGCCGAAGGACCTCGAGCGCCGGCAGGCGGATTACGAGAAGAACTACAAGCCGTTTGACAAGCTCCCCCAGCCGCGCGTGCGCAGCCTCAAGTACGCCATCGACATCTTCCCCGAGAGGCGGAACATGACCCTGCGCGGCGAAGAAGTGATCTACAACCCTTATCCGCAGCCGCTGGGCCAAGTCCACTTCTCGCTGGACCGGAACTACGACACGGCCATCGAAATCCCCGGCGCCTCGCTTGCCAAGGACGATGCGCGCCTATACTACCGCATCTACCATTTCACCACGCCGCTTCAGCCGGGCGAGAGCCGCACCCTGACCTTCACCGTGAAAAGCCACAACCGTGGCTTTGAAAACTCGCTGAGCAACGCTGCCCTGGTGCAGAACGGGACCTTTTTCAACAGCAGCGTCGGCCCGGTGATCGGCTACGACCCCGAGCGCGAGCTGACCGATCCCAACGACCGCCGCAAGTACGGGCTCGGAGAGCAGCAGTTGATGCCAGCCCTCGAGCGCCGCTGCACTGACGACTGCCGCGACAGCTACTTGTCCGGGCACGCGGACTGGGTGGACGTGGACACGGTGATCAGCACCTCGCCGGACCAGATCGCCATCGCGCCCGGCTCACTGCTGCGGGAGTGGCAGCAGAACGGCCGGCGCTATTTCGAGTACAAGGTCGATCACCCCTCCCTTTACTTCTGTTCCTTCATGTCAGCCCGCTACCAGGTTCTACGCGAGGAATGGAAAGGCATCAAGCTGGAGGTCTACTACGATCGCGACCATCCCTGGAACGTGCCGCGCATGATGAACTCCCTCAAAAAATCGCTCGAATACTACACGCAAAACTTCGGCCCCTATTACCACAAGGAAGCGCGCGTCATCGAGTTTCCGCGCGTGGCGAGCTTCGCTCAGGCCTTTGCCGGTACCATGCCTTATTCCGAGTCCATCGGGTTCATCGCCAATCTGAACCATCCCGACGACATCGATATGGTCTTCTATGTCGTGGCGCACGAGATGGCTCACCAGTGGTGGGCCCACCAAGTGGTGGGCGCCAATATGCAGGGCGCCACCCTGCTCTCGGAATCGCTGGCCCAATATTCGGCGCTGATGGTGATGGAAAAGGAATACGGCCGCGACATCATGCGGAAATTCCTCCGCTACGAGATGGACAGCTACCTCCGCTCGCGCGGCCGTGAGCGGCTGAAGGAGCGTCCGCTGCTCACCGTTGAAGCTCAACAAGGCTACATTCATTATCGCAAAGCCAGCGTAGTGCTCTATTACCTCAGGGAAATGATCGGCGAGGACAAGGTGAATGCCGCGCTGCGCAAGCTGATCCGGCAATACGCCTACAACGCGCCGCCCTATCCGACTTCCTGGGCGTTGGTGGACGCGCTGAGCGAACAAACGCCGCCGCAATACCAGTATCTGATCAAGGATCTGTTCGAGGACATCACCTTGTTCTCCAACCGCGCCCTCGACGCCACCGCGCGCCGGCGACCGGATGGCCAATACGACGTCACTATCAACATCGAAACCCACAAGTTCAAGGCAGACGCCAAGGGCAATGAAACCGAGGTCCCCGTCAACGATTGGATCGACATTGGCGCCTTCGCCAAGCCTGAGAAAGGCCGCAAGTACGGCCGCACACTTTACCGCGACCGGGTTCATATCGCGCAAACGCGCTCCACCTACACCTTCACCACGCCCGAGCTGCCGGACCAAGCCGGCGTCGATCCGTTCCTCCTCCTGATCGACCGCATCCCCGAAGACAACGTAAAAAAGGTCACGCTCTCGCTATCCAAAACTTCTGCCGCGAAATAGCTGAGGTATGATGGATTACCCAGCACCCCACAAGAATCCGCTACGCCCCATCCAGAGCCTCGAGCAGTTCCTCCACGTTTGTTTCGTCGACCACAAGATTGAAGCTCTCTTCCCGAAGGTTCTCAAGCTCGTCAAAGGCGCGGAAAAGCCTCATCTTCGCCGCGGCGTATTGCTCGCTGGAGTCGAGTTCCCGGCGGTGGGCAGCGCGCCAGGCAGCGATGGCCCTTTGTGAAACGAAAACGCGCAAGGCGAAGGGCGGCCCTTGGTCCGCTGTGGTCACAAAGATGTAGTCGCTGCCCGGCCCAAGTCCGGCGGGGCGGACGATGCTTCGTCGCGACTCGAAGAAATACCGGTACGCGATCCCCGTTTCAGCCGCATACGATTTGTAGCGACGAGGCATTGTAAACTCAGTGACGAGTGACAAGTGACGAGTGACGAGCGTCGAAAAAGCATCGGCAAGTCAGCGGAAGGGGGCCAGGAGTCAGTTCTCGTAACCCTCCCGCCGGCGTCCCACTGACACCCAAAAACCTTTCTTCGGCTCGTCACTTGTCACTCGTCACTTGTCACTAGCGGACGTCATTCCATGGCCCGTGAGACCTCCGTATGAGAAATCGGCGCCAGCTTGTCCAGCGGCCCAGAAAAATCAAATTCGCGAGGCGATGCCTCGGTATCAACCTCATCGACCCGGGTTAGCCATCGGCGTCGAAGACGTCGCAGGTCAGCGGCGACGTGCAAATTCGCCGGCCCCTCGAAGGCCTGGGCGCCGGACAGGCTTAATCTGGCGCCCGAGAATTCCAATGTGGTTTTCTTCAAGACTACGCGGCGGTCGTGAACCTGAAGATTCAGCGTTAGCGGACGAAGCCCAACCGGACCTCGAAGCGGCTCCAGAGTCCCCTCGCCGGCAAGGCGTACAAATGCTCCGACAGGGTCAAAACCAACCAAGGAGAGATCACTGGCGACGACCGTAACACGTCCCTCCAGGTTCTCGCTCATTTCTTCCTGACTCAACCCTGTCGTCTCGAAGTGCCCGCTTATGGACAGTGACCCATGCGCTCCGCGAAGCACGGGAGGCAGATGAGTCACAATGGTCTGAACTCCAACGCCGGACAACAAAAGATCCGCGGCGAGGTGAGCGGGGCTACCCGTTAGGTCCATGCGCCCGATTAAACGGCCCTGCCCACCCCCAACTCGGAAAACCGCGTTGGGGAGTCGAACCACCCGGCCAACGACCTCCACATTGGTTTGGAGGTTGTCCAGCGTGATTCCCCGGTAGGTGACCTTAGAAGCCGAGAATCGCCCGCGGGCGTTTAAGGAAGCAAATAATTTGGCGGCTGCCTCACGCTCAGCGGCAACTGAACCGAGACCGGGTAATCGCTGGAATAGCGGTACGGGTTTGCGGCGTCCAAGCGCCGCAAACCACAAGGCCCCCTGCCCAAGGTCAAGATTGTCACCATGCAGGTCGAAAGTCCAGGGGCTTTGCCGGTCGCCTTGGTGTTCGAGCCGCCCGGAAAAGACACTGGTCCCAAGGACAGCCTGCAGGCGGTCAACCACGATTTCATCGCCATTAACCTGGACGCTCGCCCGAGGGATATTAATGGGCTCAGTGAAACCAGGAATCATCAAGCGGGCAGCTCGCAGCTCGGCTCGGCCTTTCAGGACGGGCCGATAGGGCATGGGGAGTGAACCCGTTAGACGGAACGAGGCGGTACCTGAACCCTCGGCGTCCCATCCCTGGAGGGCCGGCAGACCGAGCGCGCGGCCGAAGTTCAGGACATCGCGGAGCGGCGCCGCTTTGCTGGAAAGGGTCAATTCGTAACGGAGAGGCTCCGTCCCTCGCTCGAGTGAACCTTCGGCTTCTAGGGCCACACGTGGCGCAAGAGTAATACGTACAGGGGCGAGCCGTGCCCCGCGGTTATCGATTCGCACCGCGACTTCGGAAACCGGGAAAGTTGCCGAGCGGGTGCTGAGCACGACACCGCGCGCCCCCACAAACCCTCCGTAGCGTCGCTCTGCCCACGGTCCTTGGATGGCCAGCATTCCGTCGACGCGTCCTCGGATTCCAAAGCCTCCATTGAGTGTCCAAAGCCTCCCGGCCAGAGCCGCCAGGTCCTCCAAGCGGGAACGCTCGAGTGCAAGGACCAAATCCACCTCTGGGGAGCTCGAGAGGTGATCGATGGTTCCGGAAATGTGAACATGAGAATCTGCGAACGACGCTTCCGTAGTTTCCAGCAGAAGGCGGCCCCGATCCCGATCAAGTTGCCCCCGGAAGGTTATTGTCCACGGCATGGGATCAGAAGGTGGAATCTGTTCCCAGCGATGCAGCTCACTGAGCCGGCCACGGCCTTCGAGATTCAGGGTTCGAATCGACCCTGTGACGCGCAGCTCGGCATCCAGGACGCCGTACAATCCCGCATTACGGCCAGTCACCAGGGGCGCCCAGTCATACACCAGTGCGTCCCGCGTGCGGACCACAGCATTCAGTGGTCCGCGCAAATCTCTCTCGGGAGTCCACTCTCCAGTCACTTCCACGGCCCCGGGGGTGGGCAAAGAGCGGTCAGTGCGGATAGGGGAACCCACCAGCCGGAATCGCAAATGATGATTGGCCGGATCAAAACTCAGTTGCGCGCGCAAATCGGTAATTGCGAAGGGCTTCTTGTTTTCTCCCAACTTGAAGTTGACGCGACCGTCTTCCACTTCCAAATCCAGTGGACCGGTCGTCACTTGTGGGGAAGATGATACCGCCCCCGGCGCGCCGGAAGGCGCCGGGCTTAGGAGGAGAAGTCGTTCAACGTTCCAGCCTCCTCCGACCTCTCGGACCAGGTTAATATTCGGATGTTGAAGTCGAAAATGAGAGAAATCCAGTCGCGAGCCCAGCAAAGTTTGCCAGCGGATGTCGCACTCGATACGATCAACGCGGGTGAAGGGCTCGGACCCGAAAGCGGGGTCCTCCTGAATAACGGCGTTTTCAATGACGAAGCCCGGCCGCGGCAGCACACGAACAGACACCTCACCGAAAGTGACCTGCCGGTGCAGGGCACGCTCCAGCCCCGCCTCCAGACGGCGGCGGTAGCGTTCTGCGCTGAAATAAGAGGGAATGAGCCACACGGCGACCCCGCTCAGGAGAAGGGCCAGCAAGGCGATGCGACCGCGTCGGTGGACCCGTGGGCTCATCAGCGTGCAATCATCAAGGTGCGCCGCCAGCGCGTCTTGGTGGGGAAGTGAATCAGCAAACTAAAGGTCTGAGAGATCCTGTCGCTCCATGAAGTGCGCATGTACTCGTCACGAGGAGTCTCGTACGACCAGTAAATCAGCAGGGGGCGGCCTGAGATCAACTCGCGTGGGACGAACCCCCAAAACCGGCTGTCCCAACTCTGCTCGCGATTATCTCCCATGACGAAGTACTTCCCCGCAGGAACCACGAGCTCTCCCTCCTTGACATAACTGGCCATTTCGGCGCTCCAGAGCGCCGCCGCGCCGTGAAAATACTCCGAGTCAGGAGGTGGGAAATCATCTCCCGACCGCAGCATATCCGGAAAGGCGTGGTAAACGAAAGGCTCGGAGAGGGGTTGGCCGTTCACATACACCTGCCGATGGAAGATTCGGACCCGGTCACCTGGCAAACCGATGACACGCTTCACGAAGTGTTCGCCGGGCTCAGATTGCTCTTCCGCTGGTCCCGGGAACTTAAACACAAGGATGTCGTCGCGGTGAACGTCCCGATAGGGCAGAAAGCGAGCAAGCACACCGGAATGGTAAGCGAAGGCAAACTTGTTAACCAGCAGGTGGTCGCCGATCAACAGGGTGTTCTCCATCGAGCCGGTGGGGATCTTGAAAGCTTGAATGACGAAGGTGGTTCCGAAGATGGCCAGGATGACCGTGACCACCAGAGATTCAAAGGTGTCGCGCGTCGAAGATTTCTTATAAGGTTCAGCCATTTCCTACAGACTTCTCGCGCAGGCGTTCGAGTACGATTCGTGCAGCTTCCTGTTCGGCAGCCTTCTTGCTCGTCCCTCGCCCACGCGCCACCACGTTCTCACTCGCCAGCACTTCCACGGTGAAGGTCTTTTGGTGCTCGGGCCCCGTCTCCTCCACAACCTGGTACTCTGCCGGCGACTTGCGAAACGCCTGAAGATGTTCCTGAAGCGCAGATTTATAATCGACCGAAAACAACTCATCCCCGGACGCGGCCAAATCCGCCGGAAGAATAAAGCGTGCGACGAACCCCTCCACGGCCTCCAGTCCGCCGTCTCGGAAGAGCGCGGCCACGAGCGCTTCCAAAGCGTTCACAAAGAGCGCAGACTTGTTACGCCCGCCAGTCTTCTCTTCCCCCCGCCCAAGCCGCAGATAGGTTCCGAGTTCCAGCCGCGCCCCGACCCGACTGAGATGCGCCGCCGCCACCAAGCGCGACCGCGCCCGAGTCAGTTTTCCCTCTTCCCACTCAGGAAAAGCGTTTACCAATGCAACACTCACCAGGAAATTCAAGACCGCATCGCCCAGGAATTCAAGTTGCTCGTTGTCTCGACAACGCCCGGGAGTTTCTTGCGCGTAGGAAGAGTGAGTGAGTGCTTCCAAGAGAAGCTGGGGATTCTGGAACCGGTAGCCGATTAGGTCTTGCAAGCGATGAAAAGGATTCTCAGTCATGCCTTCAAGGCGCTACACGATGGTGAGGGCATTGGCGAGTCCGTGATCTCCCGCCGACTCCCCGACCCAGCGAATCCCCCGCGCCATTCAGGGTTCCGGGAGGCTGCAGCCACATGCTAAGGTTTTGGGGCCGCCGAACCCTGGGCCTTCCTCCTTTTCATTTCCTCGATCTGCCGATCGGCGTAAGCCTTAATCATGGTACCCTGGCCAATTTCGCTGGCTTTCGTGAAAGCTCCAATGGCATCGTCCAACTTGCCCTCCAACTTGTAAACCTCCCCCAAACGGTAGTAATCACCGGGATCGGGACGGTCGGTGGTCAGGGCGGTCTTGAATTCCTGCTCAGCCTTCCCCAGCTCATCTTTATCCGGGCCAGCCAGGGCCTCGGACGCCAAGTCAAGGTGGACCATGCCGAGAGCTGCGTGAACGGGAGAGGCAATCCGGTCCAAGCCCTTCTGATGATCCGCATCGGCCTCATTGGGTTGCTTCGGAATCTGCGAAATAAGCTGCAGCGCGCGACTGGCCTCGCTCTCTGCTTCCTGAAGAATCTTGTCTCGGTCGGCCTCGTGGTTGTTGAGGTACTGTGGCTGGGGCAACATCCCAAGGCTCAGAATCAAGCACATGAGGTTATCAGGTTTCAACTTCAAGCCTTTTTCAGTGTACTCGACGACTTTGTCCGCATCACCCTTTTGTTGATAACCATTTGCGCCGTAAGAGTAAACATAGCTGAGTAAGATGCTTTCGGGATACTTTCTGACGAAGTCTCCGACAAGCGCAATGGCCTTATCAGGGTCCAACTCGCCCTTGATTGCTTCGAACGCCTGAACTTGCTCTTTAGGGACATCCAAAGTCCCGGCCTGGCCTGGTCCCATAAACATCTTTGCCATTTGCGCACGGACCTTCGGCCCCGCACGTCGGACGGCCTCCACCACCTCGTCTGTAGCCGTCGCCTTGCGGAGCTTTTTCTCGATTTCCGGCGTCATGTCAAAATTCACTCCGCGCTCCTTCACATCTTTGATCACTGTTTCCGCAGGAGCACTCTTGATTTCCTTCGTCACTTCCTTCTCGGTCATCCCAGCAGGCCCCTGCGCTTGGCTCTTTCCCTTTTCCCCGGTCTGGGCCTTGGTCATTTCAGGTGTCTGTGACTGGATCTGGGTCTGGGGTGGTGGCGGCGGGGTCGGCGCCTGCCCCCTCATTTGCGCGTATAGAAGACTGGCAAAAGCGAATGCTACCCATCCCCAAAGGATTCGTCTGATTCTCATAATGGCTCTCGATTCTCAAAATTCATCTTGTGCGATTCCACATCAGATCCGTTGCGCTGAGCGTACAAGAACGACGCCCAGGTGTCAATCAACGTAACACAGCTCTTCTCACTTATGAGTTTCTTCCTTGGAGCCGAACTGTTGTGCCTCGCCGGCCTGTACGGCCCGCAAGGCCATAGGATAGGCGGCGGCAGTTAACGACGCCGCGCGGTATTGGGCCAGCGCGTCATTGCGCTTTCCCCGCAGGTCGTACAGCCGGCCTAGATAAATGTGCGACCACGTCACGAGACGGAGATCGCGGGCCGTTTCCAGGGTTTTCTGGAAATATTCTTCGGCCAGATCCGGCTTGCGCATGTTGCTCGCTACGACGGCCAACCCGAAGAGGGCACGCTCGCTCTTGGGATCCGTTTTCTCGAGCACCTCCTGGTAAGCCAACTTCGCGTCGCTGTATCGACCTCGGTAAAAAAGGTTGTCGCCTTGATCGAGCAAGCGCTCTGCCTCTGTCTTTGCAGCGGGCGCGGCTGCCTGGACTGGAGGAGTGGGCGCGGGGGCAAACGCAACCTTGGCAAGCCTCCGCTCCTCTTCAACCGGGTTAATCCCATGGATCATTTGTGCGTAAAAGACGGTCATTGAGGCCTCTTGCTTCTCAAAGACCGCCAGAGACTCGTAGAAGTAACGGACCAGGATCAGACCAGACGCCGTCATCTCCTGCAGACTTTTCTCGGCTTCCGCCTGGCTGCGCTTGTCGAGGCGCAATTCCGCAGCCCCGATCAGGCATTGTGTGACCAGCAGTGGAAAATCCTCCTTGAAAGAAGAGGCCAGAGCAGGCGCGTGGTAGGCGATTCCGCGCAGCCGGGCCTTTTCATTGATCTCTGGGGTGTATTTGGCGGCGAGAGGATCCAGGAGAAAGTGCAGGTACTGGTGACGGATTTCGTCTATCTTCGATCGCCTGGAGGCCGTAACCACCAGATAGTAATCCATTCCGTAAATCCGCGCCTGCACCTGCTCCGGCGCCCCTAACAGGTCGAGGTCGATCCGGAAGGTCCGCCCCAGATAGCCGCCCACAGGAAGGCGGAAGTACACATCCGTCATGAAAATGGCCTGGCGCGCGGCAGCGGAGTATCGAACCTCCGCTGCCTGGTAGCGCGCCTGCAATCGAGACCAGAGCTCATGGAGTTTTGCTTGTTGGTAAAAGGTTTTTAAGAGCGGAACGAGTCCGGACACGGCCCTGGCATCCGGGGGAAGGTCCGTCTGAGGAACCACCAATTTGAAGTCCGGAGGCGGCCCCAGCAGAAGGGCCAAGGAAACGTATTGACCAAGGTCCGCGCCAGGGTCGCCCTCCACGCGGTGCTGCGCGTAAAAGTTCTCCAGCCTTTTCGCCACCGGTGCCTGGGCTTGCGCCAGATACTCCCTCGCTTCCTCGCGCGTATTGTCCCCCGTCGCATAGCCAAGACCGGTGTCATATCCGCCGGCGTTGAGCGCCGCCATGACGCAAAAAACTTGCTCGCTCGACTCCAGAATGACGTTGCCCTCCTGTTGCTGAGCAGGGGCCGAAGGTGCGGCTAGCAGCAGGGCGAGCACACCTATCCCCAGACAGAGACACTGGTGGGGCCTCAGCCTGAGTGAGGCAAAAGAGAACCAATCACACCTGACGACGGGATACGGGGAAATTGAAGGGACCGCCTCCAAAATAATCGCCACCAAACACACTAGCCTCGGACTGTGATCCGCCGCAAGGAGAGGACTACTTGGCCATCCGTGGGCTTGCCAAACCAAGTCGCGGGCTGGAAATTACTGAAGTAAATAACCCGGTCAAGTTGGTGGATGAGCTCCGGGGAGGTCCCGCCGGATAATACGCGATACCCCATTGCGCGGCCACCCGCGTCGATGCGGGCGAACACCACCACCGGCGCGTCGCCGGTATTGAAGTCAAAGGGCGCCAACTCGAGTACGCGGGGCGGGGTCACAAAAGCCAGGGGCACGTCCGGAGTAGTCGTAGCCGGGACCACCACTGAACCCATGATCAGGCAAAAGAAAACGACCGCCGCCAGTACCCCGCCCGAGGCTGGCAAGAGCATCGGCTGAAGGGCATTATCCATCCACACCCGCAGCCGATCGAGCAAATTCCTGTGCAGGCCCTGGGAGACCGCAACCCGTAATCGCAAGGCCAGTTCAGGAGGAACTTGACAACGCGGCATCCCGCGCAGCTCCGCCCGCATGCTCTCCCACACTTCCAGCTCACGCCGGCAGGACCCGCAGTAGTTCAGGTGAAACCGGATAGATTTCAGTACCTGGGGCGCACAGAGACCATCCAGGTAATCCGAATAGTGATTTCGAATTTCAACGCATCCTTCAAACATGGGCTTTGCCAAAACAACTCACGAGTTTCCTGCGAAGCAATTCCCGGCCCCGCCTCAGACGGGATTTCACCGTTCCCTCCGCCATCCCCGTCACTTGCGCAATCTCCTCGTAGGCCAACCCCTCAATTTCCCGCAAAACCACTACGGTTCGATAAGGTTGCGCTAGGCTGGCCAGCGCCCGCCTCAACAGTTCTTGCCGCTCCGCCTGCTCGAGGAGCCGATAGGGAGTTTCAGAGCTGGCCCGCGCTTCTGCCGCCGACAAAGCAACTTCCGCACCCGTGTCGTCGATGGATAGGGGTTCGTGCCAATGACGCCGCATCCAACCGCGCCGGTGGTTTGAAGCCTCATGGACGGCTATCCTGTAAATCCAGGTCTTCAGACTGCTGTCACCGTGAAATTGCCGAATTCCTTTGAAGACCTTGATGAACACATCCTGCAAAACGTCCGCCGCCTCAGCTTGGTTGTCGACAATGTGCGAGACGAGGTTGAAGACCGGGTTCTGGTAAACTGCCAGCAAGTAATTGAAAGCCTCTTCGGAGCCTGCCTGCAACTCCGCGACCAAGGGCGTCTCATCATTGATTGCGGGAAGCCCCCGCTCAAGCGCCATCACGACGGTTCGCACGGTGTCCATTACGCCCATACGATACCACTTCCCCGCTCCAACTGCAAGACCGCGCTTGCCTTCCTTGCCATTCCTATTGACACCAGGGAGCGGAGGTTTGTTCCAGAAATACTCGATGCTTATCAAACAGTTCTCTCCAAGACCGTGTCAAACAATCTGGCCAGCATCAAGACGCGAAGTTCCACCACCCTGGATCACACCGCTCTACCCTTCACATTCAGTTCTCGAGTCCTAAGCCCGCACCGAGGATTCCAAAAATGCTTGGCTGGTTCTTCCCTGCATTGACAGCCGCTCCCCGCCATGATACAAATTGTGTGTCAGACTGAAGGGCCTGTGGCGCAGTTGGGAGCGCGCATGACTGGCAGTCATGAGGTCGGGAGTTCGAACCTCCCCAGGTCCACCATCTATCCCATTGATTCTGAATGGCTTAATTCAGGAAAATCCCCCCCCTACAGGGGAAGCTTTGACCTCATGAGTGCAAGTCATGAGGTCGGGAGTTCGAACCTCCCCAGGTCCAGCAAACTTTTCAATAAGTTAGCCTCAAGACCTACCGAGCGGTGGGCCACATTGGGCCACATCTGAATTACGAATCTCATTCTCCACTTGCCTTTTGTGCGGCAAGAGAATCAGTTTTTCGATCTTTTGCACCGCCTCCCGCATTGGACCTGCGAGTTCGTGCATGTATCGGTCGGTGGTACTTAGCCTTGAATGCCCAAGCAGTTGCTTCATGATTAACGTCGGGATACTCCCCTCGTTTCCTCCGAGCGTCGAGAACGTGTGCCTGAGCGAGTGCCAAGAGATAATGAGGGATGCCCAAGCGCTGGGCAACCGGGTAGACGTGGCGCTGAATCAGGTTGCGGTCGCTTAGCGGCTTACTGGACTCGCCGGTAAACAGCCAGCCAGTGGTCGGGTGCTGCGCACAATAATCGCGCAACGCCTCGCCTAAGAATGATGGAACCGGAAGCTCTCGATCCTTTCCGTTCTTGGTCCCTCCCGCCTGTCCCCGGCATCACGAACGACGGACGTGGAGAGTACCGCAATCCAAGTCCTCTACTTGAAGCCCCAGGATTTCACCGCTCCGCAAGCCGATCATGACGCCAATCATCACGATGACCCGGGCGGGATCCTTGAGGTGTTCGAACAAGAGACTAACTTCTTCCGCCGACAAAGCCCGCTGCTGGCGTTTAACCCTTGTCGGAGGTGCTTCGATCTCCCTGGCCGGATTATCGACCAGCCAGCGCCACTTAATAGCTGTTTTGAACATCTTGCTTAACACGGATCGAAGGTGCAGGACAGTTTGAGATGCGTAACCTTCTTTATACTTGTTGCTGAGAAGCCGGTCGATGTGGAGTCCAGTGATGTCCCGCATCCTTTCTCGTTCGAAAGTAGGTGCGATATGGTTCTTCCATAAGAGTTGGTACATATCGCGAGTGTTCGGTTTCATCTTTTCGACGAGGTTGGGCTTGAAGTGCTCCGCCCAAAACTCGCCGAGGGTTATGCTGGTTTGAGGCCTGGGGGCCGCCCGATTGACTTCTTGCATGATCTGATCGGCGGCTTTCCTGGCTTCGTTCTTTCCACGAAATGCCGAGACGGGTCCGAGGATGACGGTCCTTTGAGGCCGTTCCGCCTTTCCCTTCGGCGTAATGCAATCTTCCCGATAGCGCAAAACATAGTTGCCGTTCTTCTTCCTTACACTTCCTCTCTGGTAGCGCCGAATCATTTGTTCCTCCGCACTGATTTGCGGCGTTGATTCGGACTCTCAGTTGGCTGCTGGTTCCGCACTATAACGCCTCTGCGAATTCCTTCGCAAGCTTTCAACGTAATTCCAAAGGTCACTTTCCCGGAAACGCAGGTACTTGCCGACCTTTAGGTACGGTATGCCATCCGGTGGCTTCAATCCGACCCGCCGGTATACCCACTTCCGCGGGACATTTAGCAGCGCGGCCACTTCCTCAACTGTGAGCAGCCGACTCATCTCGTCATTTCCATTGACCAAGCCCCCGCGAAGCTGTGATCCTTCTGCGTCCAACGAGATCCTCGACTGCAGAGACCCTAAGCTTGGCCTCCTTCCGCTCGCATTCGCTGGCGCCTGCTTGGCGGCAGTCAACCCTGCCATGACGTCGCGCCTGTCGATATTCATGTCACTCTCCTTCACGGCTAGCCATGCGCCTGACACCGGTCGCCAAGCGCAATGCGCGGTCAGCGCACTATTGCGCCCTTTGTGAGCGCCAGAGCCGACTTTCAGGGCGTCCCACACCGCAGCCAAGAGAGTGCATCGTTCCGATAGTTTCAGGTCTGTGTATCTCGGTGCGGCTCTGATGAGGCGTTTGGCGAGGAATCCCTAGCCCATTCATAGAACAGGATTTCCTTCGTGTTAAAGGAGCATGACCGCAGAACACCCGGTCCGTGCAACTGGCTCAGTAATGACGACTTGGCGAGTTCAAGGGGGAAGGAAAGGCCTCCCTGCAAGGTCACGGCTGAAAGGCAAATTGAGGACCCGAACCGCACGCTGAAACCCACTCTTCGGGGCCATTACCTCCCATTCGGCAGATTTGAATGCGGGTAATAGAGACGCCGCCTCAGATCAGCCTTATGGCACCATGGCGCCATCATAAGCCAGCTCAATCAGTTACATGACCTTCGCTCCTCCAGCAGGGAGCGCTCATCGCAGCGGTGCTGGTCTGGTCCAGACACGGTGTGCGCCTAGCGTGCCCGTAGGCGTGCTCGGTGACCGCTTGCCGAAAGCTGGTGCCACGCCCCGTTTGCCCTTTGCGTTTACACTTGGTTCTCACAGGCGTCGACCGGTGAAAAAAACTTGGCAAGCAACATGCCCCCTTGGTCACGCACTCGGGCTGCATCAACGGTTGCTCCGCCCACTGGCGATCTGTGCCGTTAGGATGCACCAACGAACCTGGCTCAGGCCCCTGCGCCGGCCGCTAACGAGACTCCGCCGGCTTCTGAGGTTTCGGCCCGGTCTGGGTGAAGCAGGGAATCCACATTCGCCTTTAATCGGACCAAGGCCACCGAATGGAGTTGCGAAATGCGCGATTCATCCACGTTCATATGCTCGGCAATCTGTTTCATCGCCAGCTCGCGCCCATAGTAGAGGGTGACGATTTGCCGCTCACGCTCCCGCAGGATGGAAAGCGCGCGACCCAGAATCTCACGCTGCTCGCGACGGTAGCAGAGATCAAAGGGATCGGGATCGTCACCCGCCAGAAACGCTGGCTCAATCCGTCGGCTGACGGACCTGGAGGTCGGCCCCGCCGAAAGAGTTCGCGTACTGACGTCGAATCCTGCACTCTGTACCTCATTCAGCGCCCTGTGCCACTGTGCCAGATTCATTCCCTGCACCGCGGCCATCTCGTCGTCCATGACGGAGCGACCGAACTTGACCTCGAGTTCGTTATAGAGCTTTCGGATCCTTTGGTTCTTGCGCCGTAAATCGCGGGAGGCCGGATCGGCACCACGGAGGCCGTCCAAAATACTTCCGCGAATCCGGTGCTGCGCGTAGGTCTCCAACCTCACCCGCTTGCTCGCGTCAAACTTGGTGACGCCATCGACCAGTCCCAGCACGCCGTCTGAGAACAGGTCATCCAGCTCCACATGGGCAGGCAGGCGTTTGCGAATCTTCAGAGCCACGCGCTTTACCAAGGGAAGCATATCAACCAACAGCGTCTCCCTGTCCTGGAGAACCTTTCCCTCGTGCCTTCTCCTGGGACGCGAAATCGGAGGAGTCAGGGGCTGACGCGATCCCACAGGTGGGGGACAGCGAAGCGCAGGAACGGCCGCCAAGCGGCCTGGTTGGTGGAAAATGTGAACTGATTGAGTTGCCATAGGAACCTCGATCAATTTCGAATGCCCCGATCGGGGACACCGCCTTCCGAGATTCGGCTTCGTTGCTGGTATCCAGAGGCAACACTTCATCGGCACCGTGGAGCCTGCCGCTCCGAGCTTCGTCCGCTGCCCTGGCCTCTGGGGCGCTTTTCTTAGGGGGAGCAATTATGACCATGGTATAATGACTATGATAAGGAGTCGGGAATGAAGACAATGGCAGCAGGTTCGTTCAAGGCACAATGCCTTGCGGTCATGGACGAGGTTCAAGCCAAGAGAGAAACCGTTGTGATCACTAAACACGGCAAGCCGGTGGTGAAGCTCGTCCCCGCCGACAAAGCTACGGACGAGATTTACAATTTCCTCCGTGGCAAGGGTGCGGTTACAGGCAACGTCATTTCACCCGCGATCGAAAACTGGGGCGACCTCAAGTGATTCTCCTCGACACGCACGTGGTCGTCTGGCTGGCGTTCGACCCAAGCCGGCTTTCCTGCAAGGCAACCTCCGCCATCGACAATGCGCGTAAGAACGGAGACGGCCTAGCAATCTGCGATATCACTCTCCTGGAGTTGACAGCTCTTGTGAGCAAGGGACGTATCCATCTCGACATCAGCCTGGAATCTTTCCTGCGGGAAGTCGAAGCCCGATTCGTCGTCCTACCGATCACTGGCCGCGCCTGCGTGCTCGCCCTTGGCCTTCCAGCAGCTTATCCCAAGGATCCAGCGGACCGTATTATCGGAGCTACTGCGCTGGCCGAAGGGTTACCTCTACTTACGGCTGATCGCGAGATCCATCGGTCAAAAGCGCTTCCCACGATCTGGTGAGAGAAGCGAGTTCTGGCGACTTCTCTTGTCGAAGGGCGCGGGTAACCCCTTCATTCAAGGCTGATCCGAATTGTTTCGCCGAAAGGTGCCTTCCTGCGCGAATCGGTTACCCAAAGCACCGGATATTCCGGGGCCTCCGGATACAAATCACAGCATAAATCGGTGAGATAGATAAAGCAGACCGGCGCGATATCATTTTTGCCCACCCACTCGAAAACGGGGCGGAAATCTGTGCCGCCACCACCTTTGGGTTCGAGTTGCACCGGTTCTGAAGGTCTGAACTCTTGAGCGGACTGAACTGCTGCATCGCAATACACCACGTGTATGGCTTCTGGCTGCGCCTCCTCGGAAATCGCCGAGATCTCACCTGCAAACTGTTCCAGCTCACGCTTTCCGATCGAGCCTGAGGTATCAACGGCAATCACGATCTCGCCCATTCCTCGGCGCTCGACCGAGGGCAGGTACAGGCCCGAAGCGATGTGACGGCGGTTGGGTGGGGTCCAGCGATAATCAGAGGGCGTAGTAGAGGCCACAAAATCACGCAGGATCGCGCGCCAATCCTGCTGGGAACGGACTTCTTCACCATCGAGGCTTGGACTCGGAGGGGCTTGACGAGGTTCCTGGTGCTCTTCCTGATCGACTTGTCGAGCCGACGGGTGGAGATCGCCGGACTGGCGCGGCAGGTGAATGGGCTCTGGATGAGCCGGGTGTCACGCAACCTCAGTGATGCTGGGGAAGGCTTCCTGGTTGGCAAACGATACTTGATCCACGACCGGGATCCGTTGTTCACCCCAGAGTTTTTGGAAACTCTCGGAACCAGTGGGGGCAGTCGGTGAACCTGCCGCCGCGCTCGCCGAATCTGAATGCGCACGCGGAGCGCTTTGTCAGAACCATCAAGGAATCGTGCATGGAGCGCAGGATTCTGTTCGGAGAAGGCTCTTTGCGGAAGGCCCTTCACGAATTTGTTGAAGACTACCATCGCGAGCGCAACCAGCAGGGGCTGGGCAACTGGCTGATCATAGAGGATGAGTCAGGCGTCGGTAGCACTGGACCGATCCAGTGCCGCCAGCGGCTGGGCGGAATGCTGAACTACTATTATCGCGAGGCAGCCTGTGGGAGGACCAAGCAAGCTCCGATGGAGTGATCATCATCAGGTGCGTCGGCCCTCTTTCCAGTGCCGTGCGTGGACCGTTCCTGGGCTGGTTGCAGCCGCTCGTACCGAGCCGTGAGGCGTGTGGACCCGGGAGGCCCTACCGAGAAGCGATCCTTGATCCAACCGAAACTTGCGCCACGCGGACATCGTTGGGCCAAGGGAACTGCCTTTCATTTGAGTTTTTGGACGCTACGGCGTTGGAGGCCATTTTCCAGAACTTAACCCCGCACGAGAGGTAGGCGCGCATCCGGTTGCTTCCAGGTTGAGCGTACCCAGACACGTTCCGGGTCTTCAACCACCGCCATGGTTCGGGAGGTCCCGGCTAGGAAGTTCAAATAATAGACGTCGTATCCGGGGCCGGCCACAACGGGATGATACCCGTCTCGGACGAGGACAGCATCTCCGTCCCGAACCTTCAGAGTCAGATCTCGAGCGGTGCGAGGATTATAAAGGTTTTGAAAGGCGAAGCCTTCAGGATGGTCAATTTTGTAGTAGTAAATCTCGTCGAGGTCAACTTCCTGTGGGGGATTGTGGACATCGTGCTTGTGGGGAGGGTAGCTCGACCAGTTTCCACCCGGAGTGTAAACCTCCACAGCGATCAAGCGGTCGGCCGGAAACTCTGGCCGGATGATTTCAACGATTTGGCGTGAAGTGTTCTCGCCTCCCCGCAGACTGCTGACGACATCCCGCGGAGTGATGAGCTTGGGCTCGAGACGGGCGTCGGAGGGAACCCTACACTCGGCCAGCTCGCAAATGGTTTGGGCTTTGAGAATGACTTGAGTGCTTGAAGGGAGATAAAGCGCATAGGGAAAGCCATCAAAGACGTTCTTTCGCTGTCCAATGCTTACTTCACCTTTACCCCAGTTTGCCAGGCATTGCCCCCCCAGAAGGACGAGAATTACTTCTTCGTTCTTGGTTTCAAACTCCCAGACCATCCCGGGCGTCAACCGCCTCACAAAGAAGCTCATCCACTGCCAACCCGCTTCCTCTCGCGGGAGCCTGAGCAGTTCACCAGGCTGATCTGAAGTAAGATTTCGTGAGTGGACAAGGCTGTCATTTTGGTTCATACAAGCTCCGCGTCGGAAGGTGACTGCCGAAATCCTGGGATTGCGTTGTTGTCTGTCGCTGACGTCGCACAAGCTGTTTCTTCTGGTGCGAACTGCGATCTCGATGAGGCCTGCGTAGCGCGACCTCAAGCTCGGCAGCCTGTGCGACCAATGGCTCCTGATTCTAACCCGGGCAGCGCCCAAGCTCGCGCCACGAGTCGTCTAACCGATTAGAATTGAATACAGGAAACCTTTTCGCCTGTCAACAACTTATCTTTGCTCGCCCAGACATCCGCAGATGCGAACCGCCTTTAGCCAACGGTGCGGCGTGTTCAAATGAAGGTATTGGAGTCTCAGGTGCGGAATTGCCTGGGGAAATGTTGCGCGCTTTCGGCTCCAACCACCGAACGGTCCTTGGCCGTCAAGGCCTGGAAAGACGTCAGGAGGTCCACGGAGGCCCGAGCGTGGGGAATCGCTCATGGGGTGGAAGGCTCGAACAAGGTTCGAAATCATTACCCAGGATTCACGGGGGAAACAGAGTCATCGGAGCGCATTTTCGCCATGTGGAGCCGGAAGCCACAGGAGTCGCGAACCCGCAGCTCGGGCATCAACTTTCTCACCACGCCCTGGCTGCGCTGGGTCGCGATCTTTTCCAGCAGCAATTTCGCCGCTTCGAAGCCTACCTGGTATTTGGGAAGTTCCACGGTGGTTAGGCGGGGGCGAAACAAGGCAAGCCAGGGGTAATCATCGAAGCTCACGAGTCCAAAATCCTCCGGGCACTGCAATCCCATTTCATCAGCGGCCTTCAGGAACCCCACCGTCATAAGATAGTTGGCAACGTAAACCCCATCCGGCCGCCGCGAAAGCAACGCATGCCCGCCCCGGTAGCCTGACTCGATACGGTAGTCTCCTTCCATCACCAGTTCCGGTTCGTACGGGAGCCCCTTCGCCTCCAGTGCATCTCGAAACCCCTGCCAGCGGGCTTTCCCATTGCTCACCTTGAGGGGCCCCCCCACCAGTCCGATCCGGCGATGACCGGCTCGCGCCAATTGGCAGACCGCCTCATAAGCGCCCCGATAGTCGTCAGTGATCACCGCGTCTTTGGTCAACTTGGGGTAGGTGCGCATGAGAAGCACAAACGGCGTGTTCACCTCGGCGATCATTCGGCGCATAGACAGAGTAAAGTCCTGGGCCGTCTTGGTGAGCAATATCCCATCGACTCGCTTCGAAAGCAGCAATTCCAGCGCGCTTTCCTCTTTTTCCAGGGTGTCGTCGCTATTACAAAGCAACAGGTTGTAACCGTGCTTTTGTGCAGCATCCTCCGCGCCCCGGACGACCGAGGGGAAAAAGGGGTTGGCAATATCGGGGACGACCATGCCGATCGTGTACGTTCGTTGCTTGGCCAAGCTTCGGGCCAGCAGATTGGGTCGGTAGTGAAGCTCTTGAATGGCCGCTTCGACACGTTCGCGAAGTTTCTTGCCAACATGACTCTTCTTGTTGACGACCGCGGAAACGGTAAAGACCGAAACCCGAGCCGCTTGGGCTACATCATAAATACTAGCGGCTTTGTTGGGTTTCGGCCTCCTCGAATGTGTCATTCTTCCTCTACTCGACCGAGCCATCAGGTTTCACGGAGCTTCGACTGCTTCCACACAGGAACGAATCCTCTTTGAGGAGAGGTAGTATAGCATCCGGGCAGCGCGGGAGACCATCCGTGACCACCGCAGAGGTGTTACTGCCCCCGCGGTTTGTGGGTTTGGACGATTCATCCAGCGCAGAGCCGGCGGGGGATTCCAGGAGCATCGAAAGTTCCCCCGAGCGCTTGGCGGCGGGAAGCAGCGTCCCCAGGCGCCGCCCTTCGCGAGCGCGGTTGCTCCCACTGCCCCCACAGTCTCCCCATCGTACTAATCAAGTCCGGGAAGAACTCGTCCTGCGGGCCGCGATTTCTTTGGCGAAACGTGCGAGGGGGGCCTTACGAAGGTTTCCGGGACTGTCGGAGGTGCCCTCTGGGGGTGCTAACCCCCGGCACAAAATTGCTGATCCTCCCTCACCCTGCGAATCCCTTGACACGATGCAGGAATTGATCATAATGCTCTAAGCGCTTAGCAGCCCCCAATGAGTGCACCATTGAGGATGGGACCAGACGAGCGGGAGGCTGACGGGCGGGGTGGTTCGGTCCGGCGAAGGACAGGGATGCGTGTTACGACTATGCTCTGGAGAATTAATCTGGTTTTGTCGGATCGACAACTATGCTCGATGTATTCATCAGCGCTGTGGTAACTGGAGTGAACGCGCCCCGTTGCCAGACCACGAATCAATGAATCCCGCCGCTGCTCCAGACGCTAGAAAGGAAATCACCATTGGAAGAAAGCCATGAGTGACCGAACAGCCTACAAGAGCCCTTTGCACGAGATGACCCAGACCACCCCCACCTGCCTATGGAACGACTCGGCATCGGTTCAGGAGTTGACCTACTCCCTCGAACACGGGGCGGTGGGAGCCACCTGCAACCCGGTCATTGTGACGGAGGTGCTGAAGAAGGAAATGCACCTCTGGGAGAATCGCATTCGGCAATTGATCCGGCAAATGGCTACGGCTACGGAGGAAGAGATCGGTTGGAGGGTGGTAGAGGAGATGTCGGCCAGGGGGGCCGCACTTCTGAAGCCGATCTTCGATCAGAGCGGGGGGAAAAACGGCAGGCTTTCAATCCAAACTGACCCGCACTTCTACCGGAACTCGGAGGCCATCGTTGAGCAGGCAGTTCGCTTCAGCCAGCTCGCGCCGAACATGATTGTGAAAATCCCTGTGACCCGGGCGGGCATTCCCGCCATCGAGGAAGCTACCTACAGGGGAGTGAGCATCAATGCCACGGTTTGCTTCAGCCTGCCGCAGTGCATTGCCGTGGCCGAAGCGCTGGAACGAGGCTTGCGGCGGCGAGAGAGCGAGGGTCTGGACATCGCCAGCATGGGGCCGGTGTGCACGATCATGGTGGGCAGGCTGGATGACTGGCTTAAGGTGGTAATGGAAAAGGAAAACATCACCACTGATCCCGGGTATCTGGAGTGGGCCGGCGTGGCCGTATTCAAGAAGACCTATCGCCTCTTCCGGGAGCGCGGCTACCGGGTCCGGCTCCTGTCGGCGGCCTTCCGCAATCACATGCATTGGAGCGAATTCATCGGAGGGGATGTGGTGATCTCCCCACCCTACAAATGGCAGCTCCGGTATAACGCCAGCGACGTCGAGGTCGTGCCGCGCATCGACAAGCCGGTCGATCCAAAAATTGTGGAGGAATTGCTGCGGAAGTTTGATGACTTCCGGCGGGCCTACGAAGAGGACGGGTTATCGCTCGACGACTTCGACGACTTTCCGCCCACCCGGCGCACCTTGCGCCAGTTCATCGGGGCTTGTCACGAGCTGGCTGCCCAGATCCGGGAGTTCATGCTACCCAACCCTGACCAGAAGTAAATATCCCCCAGGCAAAGCCGGGGTATCTCCCCACGGAATAGAAGGGTCCTGGTAGCCACGTCGCGGTTGCCACTCCCTCCCGGAAATCATCGCCCTTCGTCATGCAACCTTCAAGAAAATCGAGTGTATTTCCAAAGGAGCCAGCCGCATCCGACCAGAAAAGCCAGCATGGCGAGCACGAGCGCCGCAATCCAGGTTGCGGCCATGGCGAGGGGGGGGTGGGTCGCGCAACGGGCCAGCCAAACAAAAGCATCAGTAGCCAGAGCAACGATCAAATAGTCCCACCACCGGCGACCGTGCGTAACCATCCCCAGCGGGTCCTTCCCCAACTGGGCTGAGGCCGTCACTTCCAGATCCAGCCCGTAGCGGTCGCACTCGCGTGCCATCACTTCACGAACTGCCGCCTGCTCGCTTTCCGGCGCCACGGCGCTGCTGATGGCGACAGCTCCCGCGATTATGATCAGGGAGCCCATGATGATCTGGGCCTGAGCGGGCTTTCCGAAGCTGGAAAGTTCACCAAACACTAGTGCGGCCCACGCCAGGCCCCAAAGCTGGTTGGTGTTGGAAAGTGGGATGCCCCGGCCAATGCCAATATACTTGGCGGCATATTGTTGAAACAAATCACCCAAGACCCAGCAGAACCCGCCGAGAAACAGCCAGAAGAGGACGGGACGTGCTGCCGCCACAGTCCCCAAGACCGGCCTGATGCCGCCCAGAAACACCACGGCGAGAGCGCCGGTGGTCGCGAGTTCGCCCACCGTAAACACGGTGACAAAGGAGAGTGGATTCATTCCGCTCAGATAGGCCTTGCGGTAGGGAATGTACATCGTTCCCCACAGCAGACCGGCGCCGAGCGCGGCCAGGATGCCCGGGACCAGCCGGTGCGGCGCCCCGCCGGCTCGGTGCGCGGAAGCCAACCCCAGCAGCGTCGCGCCGAAAACCACGGCCCCGGCCCCGCCCAGCACTTTGGCTGTGGTTTTCCAGACGCGGCCACGCAGTTCCCGGAACAGGAACCAGCCCCAAAAAATACCGACCAACGAATTGGTGTTCCAAAGTGGAAAGGCGACGGACAAACCCACGTCGCGAATCGCAAAAACCGTCAGGGTATTGGCCACGCCCCACAAGGCGCCGGCGAGGATGGCCCAAACCATCAGGTGCGCTCTCTCCCTGAGGTCGAGGAAGACATAACTAGTGCCTTTCAAGACTACCGGAAGGGTCCAGCGGGCCACGAACACGCCGCTCACCATACAAAGCGATATCAGGAACGGCGAGAGCCCCAAGGTCACCAGCTTGGTGGGCGCTTCCGCGCCACCCAGCCACGCGCCCGCCGCCAAGCCGCATACTACCCCCAGCATGTGAAGGGAACGCGCTGTGGGCATCGAACGTGTTGTTTCCAAAGAAGTTACCTCGTCAGTGGACGTAGATCAGCAGCAGCACCCCCAGCACGAGCACGGATAGAGGGATCCAGAAGTGGCCGTCGGTCAATATCGCCTTGGCGGTTGATCTTCTCAAAGGGAACCTCCAGAAGCCGGATGGTGGCCAGACAAGTCGAGCGCTGAACCTGCTATGCCTGACGGCGCATAGCGGGAACCAAGTAAGGCTGCTGGTTGCCGTGGTGCCCGCGAATTTCCTCCAGCCGCACGGCGCGGTGCTCATCGTGCGACTTGCGGGCCGCTGCCGCTTCGCTTTTCGCGCCTCGCCCCGCCGCGGCCGCAAGCTGCGACTGCTGGGAGCCCACGGCCTCATCCGAAAACTGTCCGGCGGTCATGGACCTAGGTGAACCGAGTAACCCTCCAGAGAGTAACTCCCCCCCCCACCAAAACCAGCAGCATAGCTGAGGTGAGCGCGGCGAGCCAGCCCCAATGGAGCTCCATGGCGGGAACGCTAGCCATCAAAGCAAAGGCAACAAATATTGAGGTGGCCCCTCCGATCAAGAGCCAATCGACCAATCCCCGTCCCTGGCTCCGGGCATTCATTTCCTTGCCCTCCATACGCGAGGCTACATATAAAGGCGCGATGCCGTAAAGGTCGCTCTCCCGCTGGGCTGCCTCTTTCCAGCTCGAGTACTCCCCCTGCGTCGCGGATGAAAATGCAATCGCGACTGCGCCCGCCGCCATAAGCAGCGATCCCCCTATCACCTGCGCGTACACCCCCCGCCCCAGGCCGTGCAGCTCACCAAAAACCAGGATGGCCCAAAGCAGGCCCCACAACTGGTTGGTGTTGGACAAAGGAATACCGCGACTGATTCCTACGTATTTCGCGGCGTAGTTCTGAAACAAATCACCCACCACCCACATGAATCCACCGAGCAGCGGCCAGAAGGCCACATTCCGGCTCCTGACCAACTCGTGCCAGAAAGGCTGCAATCCACCCGTGAAAGTGACCGCCAACACTGTCATGGTCACGATCTCCCCAAACGTGAAGATGGTGACAAATGTGAGCGGGTTCATGCCGGTGATGTAGGCTTTTCGGTAAGGGATGTACATCGACCCGAGGACGGCGCCTGCGCCCAACGCGGCCACCACACCGCGCACAGCATGGTCGTGATGGGCTTGAGACGTGGAAGCCAGAGATAACAGCACCGCACCTCCGAAGAGCACAAGGGCTCCCCCTAATACTCCAACCCAGCGCACCCAACCTGCGCGGTGCAATTCCTTGAACAGTAAAATGCCCCATAGAATGCCGATCAGGCTGTTGGAGTTCCACAGGGAGAACGCAATGCTGAGGCCAATGTCTCGTACCGCCAGGATGGTCAGGGTGTTCCCCACCGCCCAAAGACACCCCGCCAAAAGTCCCCAGACGACTAGGTGGGGAACTTGTCGCAAGTCCGAACCGATGTCGGAAGTTCCGCGGACCAATGCCGGCACGCTCCAGCGCGAAATGAAAGCTCCAAGAACCATCATGAAGGAAATCACAAAGGGAGAGACGGCTACGGTTACCAGTTTGGTCGGCGCCTCAGCCGCAGCCAGCCACAGCGCAGCAGAGAAACCGCACATTACGCCGAGTGTCTGGAGCTTGCGCTGGCGCGAACGTTCGGACAAACTCGCAGTGATGAGCGAACCCAAGCTTTCATACCTCCTTGCAATTCGTTTGGATCAGACGCGACAGAAACATTGCCCCTCAGGGACAGCGCAGAGAGCGGACACGAGGGTCGCGGTTCCCACCTGACGCCCTCGGCAAATATCCCCAGACGCAGACTCGAAATGTCGTTGCCTTGGACGTGGCCCCTTCTTCCGTCGAGAAGATACTGTTGTCGATCGGATGTTTCTTAACGACGGAGAAACCCAGAAGGCACACGGAGGTAATATCACAAATGAGGTGATCGCCGACACAACTGTTGTTGGGCTGGGTTTGTGCAACCCCTCGATTTATTGGTGGTGATGAGAAAGAAGCTCCCGTCCTCCGGCTGCACCCCCGTGGATTCTTCATGCGTGGGCACTACGCCATGCTGACTTCGACCGGTCGATTCTCCTTAAGAGATATGGTTGCAGCCAGACTTACCCGCATCGCAGCGACACCGTCCGCACCCGTGACCGAAGGCTGCCGACCCTGTAATACGTTATCCACAAAATCCTGGATTTGAGCAACGTAGGCCTTTTCAAAGCGTTGCATGAAGTATGGTACGACGTCATGTGTGATTCCTTCCTTGGTCATGACGAGAATCGGCGTTTCCCGGAAATAACCGATCTGTATGGACCCTTTTGTCCCCCAGATTTCACAGCGAATGTCGTAGCCGAAGACAGCGTTTCGGCTTAGCTGCACGACACCCAAGGCTCCGCTTCCGAAGACCATATTGATGACTGCATTGTCGATATCGCCAATCGCTTTCATCTCGGGATACGCCAATGTGCAACCGATGGCATACACGCTCTTGACATCCCCCATAAACATCCGTCCCACATCAAAATCGTGAATCCCCATGTCAGCAATCATCCCGCCGCTGACTTTAGGGTCACAGAATTCGAGCGGCGGACGAAAGGGATCCCGCGAAGTCGATTGGAAGAGCACGGGAGTGCCAATTTCCCCCGCCGCAACCTTCTTCTTCGCCGCAACATATCCCGCGTCAAAACGTCGTTGAAACGCGGCCTGGAAAAACACACCCGTGGCTGCAACTGCCTGGAGCACTTGCTCGGCTTCTTGCAGCGAAGTGGACATCGGCTTTTCGCAAAAAATAGCCTTCCCACTTCTCGCTGCATCGATGACAATCGCTCCATGCTGGCTTGTGGGAGTCACGACAATCACGGCAGTTACATCTTTGTCCTTGAGCAAGTCACGGTGATCCTTATACCATTTGGGGACGTCGTATTCTCTCGCAAACGCTTCCGCAACATCTGCTTGGGTATCTGCCACCGCCACGAGTCGCGCATTCGGTACGCATTGGGCGAGATTGGTTGCATACACGCGGCCCATTCGCCCCAGACCAACGACGCCAACGTTCAGACGACTTTTCATCTCGATGCACTCCTTTTAATGGATTTCACTTAACTTGACCGACCTGTTTTCTTTTACCGATTTCGCAGCGGCCAACCCGATCGCCACAGCCATGAGACAATCATTTCCGGTCACCGGGACTGGCTTGTTCTCCCGAACCGAATCGACGAAGGCTTGCATCTCCCTCAAATACGATTCCGTGTATCGCTCCATAAAGAAGTTCAGTGGCAACGACGAGTGGGTACCTGTCCGGTCGAGGCAGATATGACTGTCGGGAGCGTTGTTGGCGACCGTGACCATACCTTCGGAACCAAACACCTCGACGCGCTGGTCGTAGCCATAGACAGCTTTTCGGCTGTTGTCGATCGTTCCCAGAGCGCCGTTTGCGAACGTCAGCGTCACAACGGCCGTATCCCAATCGCCGGCTTTCTCGAATACCGGGTCCACCAGGACAGTCGCCCGGGCGTACACTTCGGTGACGTCGCTTCCCATCAAATAGCGGGCCATATCGAAATCGTGGATGGTCATGTCCAGGAAGATCCCACCGGACGCACGTATATAGGCTTCCGGAGGAGGCGATGGGTCGCGGCTGGTGATCTTGAGAACGTGGGGTTCTCCGATTCCGCCGGATTTGACGATTTCACGTACTTTTAGGAAATTGGGGTCGAACCGCCGGTTGAACCCGATCTGCAACTGGACCCCGAACCTTTTCACCGCTGCCAGGGCCCGATCGATCTTTTCCAGGCGATGGTCGATCGGCTTCTCGCAGAAGATGTGTTTGCCCGCGCCTGCCGCCGCCACGATCAGATCTGCGTGCGTATCGGTCGACGAACAAATCAGCACGGCCTCGATCTCGGGGTCCGCGAGGACCTCCTCAGCGCTCTCGGTTACTCGCGGGATGCCGTAGCGCGTGGCAACTTCCTCTGCCGCCGGGCGGTTGATGTCCGCGATAATCAGCGCCTTTGCCTCGGGCAATCGGAAGGCAAGGGTCTCAGCGTGCACGGCCCCGATCCTCCCGGCTCCGATGATACCGATATGAAGTTTAGGTTTGCTCATTGTGGTCCTCCTGGGTCAAAAGTCACGCGTAGTTTGGCTCGATCGACCGCAGGTAATCCCGGTTGCGCCGCGCGCTCTCCTTCGGCGTGCCCATTCCGGGCAGGACGTCCTGCTCGACTAGCGTGTACCCGTCGTAACGGTTGGCCTTCAGCCAGCGCAGTACCGCGGGGAAGTCCACCGAGCCCTTACCTAATTCGCAAAAGACGCCGTGTCGCAGCGCCTGGAAGTAGTCCCAATGTTCTGCTCGCGCCCGGCCAGCCACCTCCGGGTGGCAATCCTTAAAGTGGATGTACCACACCCGCTCCTGGAAGCGTTCCAGCCCCTTGACCACGTCGCTCGCGGCCGCCCCGTAAGCGTAGTGCCCGCAATCAAACACCAGCCCCACCAATTCCGGGTCGGTCAGTTCCAGAAAGCAAGCGATCTCTTCCGGCGTCTCGACATAGCCAGCGCAGTGATGGTGAAAGACCGTACGCAGTCCTGTCTCCGCGCGCACCGCGCCGGCCACTTTATTCGCACCCTCGGCAAAGGTTTTCCATTCCGCGGGACTCAAGCCCAGTTCAGCGGTGATTCGACCGGCGTTGCGGGTGCGTTCGGGGACGGAGCCATTGTTGTCCGCCAGCACCAGGTAGGGTTTCGGGTCCGTGGCCACGGCCGCCAGCAGCCGCGCGGTCTTGAGCGCGCTCGCCACACCCGCTCCGTGCGCAGCCGGGTCTTTCAAAGTCACAGGCACAAACGCCCCCAGCATCACCAAGCCGCGTCGACTCAGTTCGGATCTGAGCGCGGCGGGGTCGGTGGGCATATATCCCCAGTCGCCCAGTTCTGTCCCGGTGTAACCTGTTTCGGCCAACTCGTCCAGCATGCGGCCGTACGGGATCTGTTCCGCTTGGGCTTCCTCAAACTCCAGCGTGCCCCAGGAACAAGGGGCGTTCCCCACACGCAATGCTGCCATGATCTCTCCTCCCGGCTTGCGGGCTGACCCCGCCGTCCCGCCGGCTCCACGCGCCGGCAGGATGCCGGCGCGTGATATAGTGTCACTCAAGTTCGTTGAGTACCTCGTCGAGACGACACTAAAACTTCCTGCTCCACTGCTGGGGCCAGCGCTCGACCACCACCTTGGTCTGCGTGTAAAACTCCACACCGTGGCGCGCCTGGGCGTGGAGGTCACCAAAGAAACTGTCTCCCCAGCCGCTGAAGGGGAAGAACGCTATCGGCGCCGCCACGCCCACGTTAATGCCCACGTTTCCCGCGTTGACCTCGTAACGGAAATGCCGGGCGCTGGCCCCGTCGCTCGTGAAGATGCAAGCCATGTTGCCGTAGCGGCGGGCATTAACCATCTCGACCGCTTCGTCGATCGAAGCGGCATGCATCAAGCTCAGCACCGGACCGAAGATCTCCGTGCGGGCGATCTCGCCCTGCGGCGGAACGCCCTCCATGATGGTCGGGAAGACGAAGAAGCCGTCCCCGTAATTCTTCACTTTCTTGCCCCGCCCATCCACGAGCAAGCGGCCCCCTTCGCGCTCGCCTTGCGCAATCAACGCTTCGATCCGTGCCTGGCTCTCGGCCGAGATGACCGGCCCCATCTCCACACCCTCATCCAGGCCGTAACCCACCTTGCGATTGCGGGCGGCATGGGCCATCTGTTCCGCCAGCACTTTCTCGGCGCCGCCTACGGTGATGGCTACCGAGGCCGCCAGGCAGCGCTGGCCGGCGCAACCAAAGGCCGAATCCGCCAGAATCCGCGTGGTCATTTCCATATCGGCATCCGGCATGACCACTACCGGGTTCTTGGCTCCTCCCTGGCACTGGGCGCGCTTGCCGTTGGCCGCGGCGCGGCTGTAAATGTAACGTGCGGTTGCGGTGGAGCCCACAAAGCTGATTGCCCGAATCGCGGGATGGTCAAGCAGGCCGTTGACCGTCTCCTTACCGCCGTTTACCAGTTGCACCACGCCCGGCGGGAACCCGGCGGCTTCGAGCAGATGGAATGCCTGGTTGGAACTGAGCGGCACCCGCTCGGAAGGTTTCAGAATAAAGCAGTTCCCGGTGGCCAGGGCATTCGGCATGAACCAGAAAGGGATCATGGCCGGAAAGTTGAAAGGGGTGATGGCAGCAACCACGCCCAGCGGCTGCCGGATCATGTGCTCGTCGATCCCTGCCGCGATAACCTCACTATTTGATCCTTGCATCAGGGAAGGGATGCCGCAGGCCACTTCCACGTTCTCGATGGCACGCCGCAATTCCCCGACACTTTCGGCAAAAGTCTTCCCACACTCCTCGGTAACGGTGCGCGCCAAGTCCTTCAGGTTTTCCTCAAGAAGAGTCTTGAGCCGAAACAAAGGCTGGATCCGCTCGCCGACCGGCGTGCGCCTCCAATCCTCAAACGCCTTCTGCGCCGCCACCGCCGCTGCACCCACTTCCTCTGCCGGCGAGAGGGGAACCTCCGCCAGGACTTGCGCGGAAGCCGGGTTGAGAACCTTTAAAGCCTCCACTGAGCGCGAGGCGCGCCAGGTACCATCCACGAAGTTTTCCAGCCTTTTGGACATCTCGAATTACTCCTCACGAGGCCGCCGTTATCACCAGTGGTAGCGCTGTTTTTTGCGGGCTTCTTCGTAACTGGCTCGCGCCGCGCGCACGCTCGCGTTTTCTGAGACCTCCGCCACCGCGACATCCCACCACGCCTCGTAGCCCGGCACTCGCAGCTCGCGCTCGGTCTCTACCACGATCACCGTGGTACGGTCCAGCGTCTTCGCTTTCTGCAATGCCTCCTTGAGTTCGGCCAGGCTGTTGGCCTTGAGCGCGTGCGCCCCCAGGCTGCGGGCGTTCGCGACATAATCCACCGGCAGGTCATCGCCATCCAATTGGCCGGAATCGGCGGAGCGGCGCCGGAAGTGCGTCCCAAATCCCCCGCTGCCCAGTGATTGGCTCAGCCCGCCGATGCTGGCAAAGCCGTGATTGTCAACAAGCACGATGATGAGCTTGATGCCTTCCTGCACCGAAGTCAGAATCTCCGTCGGCATCAGCAGGTACGTGCCATCGCCAAGGAACACGTATACCTCTCGGCTGGGGTCAGCCATCTTGGCCCCCATGGCGCCGGGTATCTCGTAACCCATGCAGGAGTAGCCGTATTCCAAGTGGTAGCCGTTGGGTGTCCGAGTGCGCCACAGCTTGTGCAGATCGCCCGGGTGGCTGCCTGCCGCTGAAAGCAGGATATCGCGCGGCCCGGAAGCTTCCCACATGGCGCCGATCACCTCGCTCTGCGCCGGGCGCGGTTGGTTACCCAAGTGAAACAAACGGTCCACCTCCGCTTCCCATGCCCCTCTCAGGGCGGCCACCTGAGCGGCATAATCGGCGCTGACACGGAAGCCGTTGAGCGCCACGGCAAGGCCCTTCAGGGCCAAACGCGCATCCGCCACCACGGGGATCGCGGAAACTTTGTAGGCATCAAACTCCGCCACATTGATGTTCACAAAGCGCACCTGGGGGTTCTGGAACGCCGTCATCGAGGCTGTGGTGAAGTCGGAATAACGCGTGCCGATCCCGATCACCAAGTCGGCGCCGTGCGCCAACCGATTGGCGGCCAGCGTGCCCGTCGCTCCCACCGCCCCCACGCATTGCGGATGGTCATAAGCGAGGGAACCCTTCCCGGCTTGCGTCTCGCCCACCGGGATGCCTGTCCGGGCCGCGAAATCTGCCAATGCCTGCCAGGCCTCGCTGTACAGCACCCCGCCGCCGGCGATCAGCAGTGGCTTGCGGCTGGCGCGAATGGCTTCCACCGCCCGCCCGCAGGAAATCGGATCAGGTGGGGGCCGGCGAATGAGCCACACGCGCTTCGCGAAAAGTTCAGCCGGGTAGTCATACGCCTCGGCCTGCACATCCTGCGGCAGCGCCAGCGTTACCGCGCCGGTATCCGCCGGAGAGGTTAGTACGCGCATCGCCTCCGGCAGGGCGGTGATGATCTGCTCGGGGCGGTAAATGCGATCCCAATAACGCGAGACGGGTTTGAAACAGTCATTGACTCCCGTATCCTGGGTGGACGGGGATTCCAGTTGCTGCAAAACCGGCGCCACGTTGCGGCGGGCGAAGATATCCCCGGGCAGCAGCAGCACGGGGAGGCGATTAATCGTTGCCAGCGCCGCCCCGGTGATCATGTTTGTCGCTCCCGGCCCGATGGAAGAAGTGCAGGCAAAGGTGCGCAGGCGATTGCTGGTTTTGGCGAACCCCGCCGCCATATGCACTGCCGATTGCTCGTTACGCACCAGGATGTAAGGGAAGTCGGGGTTTTGCTGCAACGCTTGTCCAATGCCCGCGACGTTCCCATGCCCGAAGATCCCCAGCGCGCCGGCGAAGAAGGGATTCTGCCTTCCATCGCGCTCCACATGCTGGTTCTTCAGAAAGGTGATGATGGCTTGTGCGGTCGTGAGCCGTCGTGTGTTGCTCATGTGGGCCTCCTCCTGCAACGGTGCGAGTTTCGTTCTCACCCACCGCGAGGCTACATTTGGTCGATACCGCTCACCACTTCGCCCACAAACGGGTCGGCGATACTCGTGACCACCACTCCAACGGTCTTGGTCTTCTGGGTCACCATTCCGCGAGCGACAGCGCTGACCCTGTAGCCAGATTTCTGGGCGATACGTTGAATTCTCTCGATCGTCCGGCAATCGATCAGCGGGCTGTTACGAAGGGTTCGAGACACGGTCGAGTGGGAGACACGTGCCAAGCGGGCGATGCCTTTGATGGACGGCGGCTTCGCGGCGGCGTTCTGAGCCATGTTATGCACACACGCGCATTGACCCCACAGCTTACACAGGGGTTGCGGAAATTCTACTTCGCCGCTCGAAAAAATGGGGCCACGCCAGGCGTGGCCCCAGCAGACTGCAGACTTGATCGACCAACCCTGTCTAAAATTCTAAACGCATGCCGAGGTTGATCGTTCGCATACCCGGCCCGTCACCGCGCAGGCCGAAAATCTTGCCGTAGTTCGTCGGGTCATCGACGTTGGTATCTACGTCACCGAGGTCGGCATAGTTGAAGAGGTTCTTTGCCTGCACGAGGAAAGCCAGAGTAAACCGCTCGTTTAGCTTGAAATTCCGGCGCAGGCCGAGATCCAGGTCATACATACCCGGGCCGACCATGACGCCCACCGGCGAGTTGCCCATGCGCCCCAGGTAGTTAACATTGCTACCGGTGTGAAACGCGGCGCTGGTGAAGGCCGCCTTGTTTAACCAGTCCGCGTCCGTGTGAGGGCCGTTGTTGATATCCTGACCCGACACCAAGTCCGGGCGGTTCATTTGCGGCGACTCAACACCCTCGGTGTTCCACTCTGTGTACCCTGACTGGTGGTGTCCGGTGGTAAGGGTGATGATCGAGAACAACTGCCAGCCACCCAGCACCGCTTGGCCGGCGGAGGGAACCTTGTTCCCCCACGCTTCGCCCTTGCCGAAGGGCGAGGTCAAGTCGAAGTCCGTCACCCAGCGTTGGGTGGGGATTTCGGCTTGGTGACCCCAGTCGAGCCAGAGATTGAACCAGCTGGAGGGCCGGTTGCCGGCTTCCGTGGTGAAGTTCTCATTGCCGCCGGGGCCCTCCATATTGGTCATCGCGTGCGCCAGGATGTAGGTTGAGGACAGCATCATGCCGTGGGTGTTTCTCTTGACCTGGAGGGTGAAGTCTTGGTATTGGAGCGTTCCCCCGTTGTCGCGTGAACTCAGGTAGTCCCAGCTCTCGTAAGGCCGGCAGGCGCCCGCGGGCATGGGCGAGCCATCCGGGTTCTTACAGAAATTGGGCCCGGCGAGCCCTCCTGGCGGCCCCAAGGCTCCGTACCCCTCGGTATTGAACGGGATTTGATTCAGGTTGGGATTGTAGATCAGCTTCATTGCGTGCTGGCCGGTGTAGGTGGCCCGCAAGCTGGTGGTGTTGGTGAATTGATGCTCGACCGTCAGGCTCCACTGCTCCGTGTAGGGGTCCTTTAAGTGGGGATCGTTCGCGGTACTGAAACCCTGAAGCGGTATTGGGGCGTAGCTCGGAAGTGAGGTGGTGGTGTTCGGCCACACCGCGGCGGGGACGTGGGGGGTCACCGACGTATCTATGTCGAGGTTATAGTCGATCTCCGCGGCGGTATGGATACCAGTCAGCGAATTAAGAACGGGTCCGAGTTCTTGCATGCTGTAAATGCCGTAGCCGCCACGGATGACCGTCCGCGTGGAATTGGCAAAGGGCAGCCAGGCGAAGCCGAAGCGCGGGTTATAGTCCTTATAGTACCCCCAACGTAAGGTTTCGGGCCATCCGGCCTGGGAAGCAGTGAGCAGCTTCGCGCCATTCAAGGACAGCAGAAACTGTTGCGCCGCCGGGGACTGACACGTGTCGGGTGCTCCTGGCGCGTTGGGGCAGATGGCATTTCCCGTGGCGCGGTCGAAGTTCGTCATGTTACCGTACTTCTCGGTGAAAGGCCCGTTGTACTCCCAGCGCAGCCCGAAATTTATCGTCAAGCGCCGCGAGGCCTTCCAACTGTCCTGTCCAAAAAACCCGTAGTGGTAAGCTTCGCCTTGATAATCCGGACCGGCGCTGTCGAGCTCGTTATATACGGGGAGACCGAGGTAGAAATTCGCTCCGGCGTATCCGGTTCCGGCATTCACGGACGGGTTCTGCGCACTGGGAATGAAATTGCTGAAGGTGTACTGTCCGAGATTGTCGGCGCCATTGAAAGTCGACTGTTCGTTGACCCCGAACCGGTGCACGACAGCTCCGAATTTCATGGTGTGCCGGCCGCGTGTCCAGGTGAGGTTGTCGCCCCACTCCATATTCCGCGACTTCACCGGGTCTTCGCGATTGAAACCGGAAATGTCCTGAGCGACTCCGCCGAAATAGAAATGGGGGAATCCGCTGCCGGGAGGAAACGACGTGGCGGGAAGGTTCAAACCCAGGTCCGCCCGCGCTGTGGCCTCATCAATGCCGATCTGATTGACGAGTTGATTGGATTGCATCCAACCGAAGCGGAATTCATTCAGCAGATTCGCCTTGACGGCGAAATTGTAAGAAACCACAAGGTTCTTCGGCCGATTTACAACGTTGCCAATGCCCAAACCTGGAAGCATCGTGCTGGTCGTCGGCGTGAAATACTTGTCCGACCAGCGGCCGAACAGCCGCTGCCGCTCCGTTATGTTCTGGTCAATCCGAATATCGTACTGGTTCGAGTCTGAGGTGATGGGCTGGCTAAAGATGTAGCGATCAACCCCACTGTTCGGGGGTGGAATGAACTTGGTAAATAGCGCGTTGGTGACGGAGTTGATGGGCTCTGTAATATGATTGTTAAGGTAAGGCTGCCCGGTGAAGGGGTCCATCAACTGAATCGGGTTGGAACCCTGGAGCAAGGAGCTGAAGTCACCTGTGCGCCAGGCACTTTGGAACACCTGAGTGCTCACGCCCGCATATTGATGGACCTTCAGACCCTCGAAAGTGCCAAAGAAGAACGTCTTGTTGCGCCGGATGGGCCCTCCTACGCTCACGCCGTAATCGTTGTTCACACTCCGCGAAGGAAGTTGAACGTTGGTGGAGTTGAAGAACACATTGGGATTAGCGTTTAAGGAGTTGCCGTTGTAATTGTAAAAGGCTGCGCCGTGAAGCTGGTTCGTCCCCCCCTTGGTAACGAACAACACGTCGGCGACTCTGGAATATTCGGCGGCATTCCCCACCGAATCGATCCGTAGTTCCGAAATAGAGTCGGTCGAGGGGAAAGGGTTAAAGTCGACGCCATTCCGCCGGGTGCTTCCATCCCAGGTTCCGTCGACGGTCACGTCGCTCATGGCCGCGGAGGCGCCCTGGATGTCGAATGGCGTGGCGGCGCGGCCATCGGCCCCCCCTCCCTTCACGGCTTCCGGCATGATATACAACGCCGCCAGTGGCGAGGTATTGATGGTCCGGAAGTTGAAAGGCGCGTTGACCAAATCCAAGTTTCGAGTGGCGTCGCTGATGGCGGCGTCCTCCGTGTTGATAAGGGGCGCCGCACTCACGACCTGCACCTGCGTGGCCTGCGCCGCCGGAGTGAGCGTGGCGTCGGCGCGCTGCTCTTGGCGCGCCACCAGTTCAAAGACGGTGGTCTTGAACTCCTGAAAGCCCGTCAGCTTGACAGCTACCACGTAGTGGCCGGGGAGAAGATTCAGGAATTCGTAGTTGCCCTGGCCGTCCGTGCTCGTGTTCTGCACGATGTTGGTGTTAACCTCGGTCAGGCTCACGTTGGCGTGCGGCACCACGCCTCCCGAGGTGTCCCGCACCGTCCCTGTCAGGTTGGCAAAGGTTGATTGGGCAGATAGTCGCGTTGCCAGCAGGCTCATGCCTGCCAGCATGGCGAAGAGAATCGTCAGAACTTTGCTGTAAGGTTTCATAGCTCAATTCCTCCATAACAATTTGGATGTCAATGCATCCCATTGCCCGACGCGCAAAATTCATTCAGTTTTTCTAGCGGCAGCGTAGAGGGAAAAAAGCCGCGGGAGTCAAGGGCGTCATTGCGCCCAAACCAGTAAGCATCTCCGTGCAACTTGCTCGTGCCGGACTTAAATAAGAAGTTCCTCGTCAGCAAACCTGGGAGAAGCACGCAGAATTTGTCGAGCAATCTGTGTGGGTCCATAAATGACCCGCCCTCCAAGGATTTTCTCACAACGTTACGAGATTTAGCCATCAATGCGCCTCAATGTCAAGTCTTTTTTTCAAGCCTCGTTCTGCCCGATAAGGCGCTATCTATGGCAATGATAGGCCCCCTCACGCACGTAGCCAGCCAACTCCCCGGCAAAAGCCCAGGTCGATTAAAAGGACTTGACGGGCAGGTTAAGCGGGTGTTAAATGTTTCTCTCGCAACGATGCGAAGAAAGAACATATTCCTCACATGACTACCATTCGCGAAATCGCCAAGGCGTTGGGTGTTTCCTTTTCGACCGTTTCGGCAGTGGTCAACAAACGCCGATACGTAAGCGCAGCCATGCGAGCTCGAGTGGAGGAGGCCCTTCAGGATGCCAACTACCAGCCCAACCAGTTCGCGCGCGGCCTGAGACTGCGAGAATCGCGCACCGTTGGCCTGATTGTTCCAGACCTGGCGAATCCTTTTTACAGTCGCCTGGTGCGGGGCGCGGAGGACTACCTTACCCGCTTTGGGTACCGACTGATTGTGGCTGATTCCCGGGAAGACTGGAAACGAGAGCAGGACTACCTCGTGTCGTTCGCAGGCAAGATCACTGACGGGATCATTCTGGCGACCTGCGCTACCACCGACCAGCAGGTCGCCATGATCCCTGAAATCCTACGGGAGGTGCCGTTGGTCTTCGTGGACCGATGCCCGCTACGGACCAAAGGCATTTGCTTGTTGGTTGACAACGTGCGGGCAGCTTATGATGCGACCCAGCATCTCATCGACCTCGGCCACCGGCAGATTGCCATCGTCACCGGTCCACTGAACCTGCTGAACGCTGCCGAACGCTTCAAGGGTTACAAGCGCGCATTGCGTGCGCACGGCATTCCGATGGACCGCAGACTGGTCCGCACGGGGAACAACACGGAGGATTCGGGTTACCGGCGTGGCTTGGAACTCTTGCACAAACCAGACCGACCGACCGCCATACTGGTGTGCAACAACCTGATGACGATGGGAGTTGTGGCCGCGATCCAGAAGCTGGGAATCGCCTGTCCCCGAGACGTATCCTTGGTTGGATTCGACGATTTCAATTGGTGCTCGTTGCTCACCCCTTCACTGACCATGGTCCGACAGCCGGAATCGGACCTGGGGACTGCCGCGGCCAAGGCGGTCTTGGACCGACTGCACGCGCCCAACTATGGCCTGTTCGACAAGGTCGTGTTGCCCACACAGTTGATTGTGCGGGAATCCACCGCCGCGCCAAGCCAAAGGGACCAGACTCATAAATGAGGCTGCGACCACAACGAAGGCTCGAGCGGGTCCTGTGGGTCCGAAAGCGAGGAAACGTCACGCCCGGAACCGCGCTCTCCTTGTCCTGAAGACCCGATGGGTTGCCAGGGCAGGCGCCGACCTGGGCTGAGCAATAGCCGCTGCCCCATCCGTCTACTAATACATGCGGCCCTTCAATGCGGTGCTGTGAGGGAGTGGCGCTGGTTACGCCATCAATCCCGAGTTTCGGCCCTGCGCAGGTATCTGGCGACTTGGCAAGCGACACGGCGGCCGTTGAAGTAACACCATTCCGCGCCGTGATAATCACCGAGGATATTCCCGGCCGCAAACCAGCCAGTTTCTGAAAGCTGATAACCCGAGCCGACTGCAACCCGGCGCGACGCCAGGTCAACCCGCAGATTCCCCATTAGCGCCAACTCGGTGTTGGGAACCAAGTCGCCACAGATCACAAGCAGGTCGCACCGTACTTGGGCGCCTTTCGCCGGCGTTACAGCCGAGACGGATCGCCCACCCACCACCGTCACCGCATGGACGCCGCCCTGATAATGAGGCTTTGCCCAGCGCCCAAAATAGAATCTGGCAGGAAGACTGCAATCGGGCCTTGGGGACCGATCCACCATGACTGCGTCAGAAGCTCCCGCGGATTTCAACTTTGCCGCGGCGGCGTGAGCGATCAGATCCGACCCCAAAATGACCGGCGTGCAGGCCACATGGACTTCGTGTTGATCCACCAAATCCAGCATGTTCTTGGTGAACAAAAGGCCGCTCGGACGGGAGCCGTTTATCCAGCCTCGTTCGGCGGGCGTCCTCTCCCGTGCCCCGCATGCCAGCACCACGGCTTCAGCCGCTACCTGGCACCTGCCGCGGCTGGGGTTCACCAACGTCGCTTTCTTTTCCCCCGGGAAAACTTCGATCACCTGGGTCTCGAGCCAGACATCCACCTCGCTAGCACGCAGTTTATCGGCAAGGCGCTCGGCCATTTGCTCGCCAAAGACCAGCCGTCCCTTGGTCCAGAGCACAAAAGTGGGGACTCCGCCTGGTTTCTTTTTGTAAAGCGACGGCACACCCCCGACCCTCTCGTGCCGGTCAATCAAGATGACGGGCTTGATCCCACGCCGGGCCAAGCCGATCGCGACGCCTGCACCCGCGGGTCCGGCGCCAATCACCAGAACTTTGACTTTCCCGATCGAGTTCATAGTCGTTGATGCTCCACAAGCCCACAGCTAAGTGTTCAACAGTTCGCTCCCGGGACCGTTCTTCGTAACCCTCTCCAGCGGGATGCGGCAGTGACTCGATATAATCTCGGCTACAGGCACCAGGCATTCAAACGCTTGGCACCTTCCCATCAGCACCCTGGTCCGTCGCTTGACCGCGTCCAGAGTGCGCGGCTTCAGCGGTGATTCCAGGGCATCGATAACTTCCCCGCGCGACACATTCTCGCAAGTGCAGATGATGCGACCGTAGTCTTGCTGTCGTTTTAACAGTTCGGTATTCTCAAATGGCCTGCGCCACCACCCAGGCCATGCGCGCTCGGGTCGGCTGTCGGCTGCGTCTGGTTTTTCTTCCAGCTTCAACTCACAGTTGTCTGCCAAACCCTGAATCAGGTAATCAGCGAGCGCGGGTGAGGATGTGAATCCCGTCGAACGGATGCCAGTGACGGTAAGAACTCCCGGATGGTGATCGTGGTATCGGATCAAATAACTCCCTTGCGCGCAATTGCAGCGGGCGCCTGCATAGGTGCCGACGACAGGCTGTCCTTTCAAACGAGGGAACAGTCGCGCCGCTCCCTCGAACACCGCTTGCAGGCCGTCGCTCGTGGTACAAGTCGCGTCCGGCGAGTCAAGCGGCAGATCTTCGGCTGTCGGCCCGGCAATCAGGTTGCCGAAAATGGTCGGGATCACCAACACTCCCTTGGTTTGGGGTGTTGGCACTGGCAAAAGAATCCGTCCGATTAAGGGGCGGCTGAATTTATCGAAGATGAGGAACTGACCACGGCGGGGGTTGATATCGAACGGTTGGCCTGCATAGCAATCAGCGAGGGCACGGCTCCCCAGGCCCGCTGCGTTTACAAGGATGCGCGTGGTGACCCGCTTCTCCGAGGAGGTCACAAGGGTTTTGACTGTGGCATTGGGGTTCTCGACCGCAACGATTGAAGCACCCATGAGAAGATCGACACCGTTGGCCAGCGCGACCTCAGCGAATGCGATGGAGGCGCCAAAGGGGTCTGCGATCGATTCCCTCGGTACCAGGAGGCCGCCCCGGACATATTCGGGAGCGTTGGGTTCGAGTTCCCTCACTTCGCTCGGTACGAGCAGTCTGACATCGTCGACACCGTTAACCAGAGCCTTCTTGTGGATGTTGCGTAGCTGCGCCTCCTGCTCATCGTCAATGGCCAGCAGCACGGCGCCGCACGAGTCATAGGGGATCTTGAGCTTCTCCGCCAGAAACGGCCATTGCCTGGAAGCCTGGGTAACCAGTTTCGACTCCAGGCTGCCGGGCGTCGCATCAAAACCCGTGTGTACGATGGCGCTGTTGCCCTTGCTGGAGCCTTCGCCCACATCAAAGTTCTTGTCGATCAGCAGCACTCGCAATTGGAACTGGGAGAGCCTGTAGGCAAGGGCACAGCCGACAACCCCAGCTCCAACGATCGCAATGTCGTAAGGCTGGGGTCCCAGTTGCGCGGAATCCAGGAACTTCAGTGAGAATTCACAACCCTCGCCTGGCCAGTCATACAGGATCTTGCCTTGCTGGGATGATGTCTGATCCATTTGCGATTCCACTCTGCCATCCATCTTTCATCGGCCCCCAAGGGGCGCCTATTGCAGTTACGCAGCCATCCTTTGTCACTTTGCATCTTCACCTCCGCCGTCCGGAATTCCGAACGCGAAGGTGAAGACTTGCCAGCATGGCAGCTCTTCCTCGCCAGCAATCTGCAATTCAGCCTTGGCTCTCCCTTGCGCCCCCACCCAGGGCGGGGAAATATGCAGGCCAATCGCGTGTCGCAAAGCGATCCAAAGCGAGCGGCCCTGCCATTGTAACATTCGACGCAGTTCACCGCCCGCACGACCATGCCGCCTCTCTCCTATCTGCAACACTTCCGATAGGCGCCTACTCTCCCGCTCGAATGGGTGTCACGCGGCCATCCGTGAAGGCATACACGGCGATGCCGTTTCCTGTATCACCCGCGAGCTTGCCCTCAGGATCGGTCAAGGAGGCGAAGAAAGCATAGAGCCGCTTGCCGTCACCGCTGAAGGCGAGCCCTAGGAAAAACGTTTGTCGCGCGTTTACGTGGAGGCGGGAGTCGGGATAGTCGGAAAGTTGGTTAGTCTGCAAGTCCAGGATGGAGATGGATTGTTTATAGCCCGACTCCTTCGTCCCCCGGCCATTATTGAGCAGCGCAAGATAACGACCATCCGGGCTGAGCGGCATGGCGGTGGGAAAACTGTTGGTTTGCTGCGGGCGGCCCGGAAGGGGATTGAGAAGGACTTTGCTCGACGGAAGGTGAACGGTCCTGTTCAGCCGTGTTTCCTGCCCGCTGGCAAATTGCACAGCGCTCGCCACGGCTAGACCAACGAGGGCTGAACGGAGCGCCAAGGAGCGCACCAAGAACGCTCTACCGTGTCGCGTTGACTTGCTGGTGCTTCGTTGCATAATTCCTCCGCAAGCGAGTTAACGTCGCATTGTGCCTGCCTGAAACTTCGCGCGCATTGATATCATTCTCAATAAGGCTTGAATATCGAGCAGCGATCCGTCCCACACTTAGAATAAAGGAATAAGTCAATTCCCTCCTAACCCGGCGTAGCGGGAACCAAACAGGTTCGGGATGCCGGGTGCTATGATCCCTCCGAGGAGGTCAAATCTCGGATAGGATTACAACTGTTGACCGAACGCCGGAGCGACCAGATCACTGGCGTGCTGTCCTGTTACGACCGCATGTTGATTCAAGGCACCTTGCCCGGCCTGTGTTTCGCCGAAGGGATGACGGGGTATCTCTACGCTCATCACATTCGCGTCTTTGATTACGCCCAGTGGGCGCAAACGCTGCGGGAGAACGCTGAGCGCCTGGCCGCCGAGAACGGGGGGGAGATGGGCAACCGGCTCAACCTTCGCATCGAAGGGACCCGCATCAAACACACCATGGGACCGGTCTCGATCAAGATGTATGACAAGTTCGGGCTGATCCTGAGAATTGAGACCACGGTGAACAACGTTTCCTTTTTCCAACACTACCGCAAGGTAGAACAGCGCGACGGGAGAACCGCCACCCAGTGGGCGCCCATGAAAAAGAGTATCTACAGCCTGCCCGCTCTGCGGGAGGTCTTGCAGGCCGCCAACCGGCGCTACCTAGAATTCCTCTCCACCCTGGACGACCCCACGGCCGGGATCGACCGCCTGCAAAAGATCACCGAGCCGGTGCGGGAGAACGAACGCTCCTATCCGGGCTTGAACTTCTTCTCCGCCCAAGATCAAACCCTGATCGAGACCCAGGCGCGGGGAGAGTTCAACCTGCGCGGATTCCAGAACAAGAGGTTGCGCGCTCATCTCAGCGAAAAAACCAGCGGGTAGGTGCCGCCTCTCTTGAAGCGGCTGCGCCGCATGGTGTGGTCAAGAAAGTCGGACATACCTGTCCCTGCTACCTTACGCTCTTGGGTAAGATCATCGCCAGCGGATTGAAACTGAAAAATATAGTTCTCATTCCTCAACTGGCGCTTGCCCCTGCGCGCTGATTCAAAATCTTCTGCCTGATTTGGTCACAATCCGTCATTATAGGTCCTAAGGCAACACAATTCGATGGGCTTCACTCGAAAGGACGGTTTCATGCGCTCCCAAACCCGATGGCTCCCAATCGTCTGCCTGCTGGCCTGCGGTTTAAACCTCCGCGCGGCTTCCACTACCATCTGGCAGATCGGCAGCTTTGATAAATCGTCAAGAGAGTTTGCCAGGCACGTCAGTCCCACGCGTGGTGGCGCGCTGGACTACAGCAACCGGGCAGACGATCCTGTGTATGTCATCGGCAAGAGCCAGCCAGGCAAAAACTGGCTGGCGTTTCAGCCGGGCACATCCAATGGAAAGGCTGGCCACCGGGCGCACCCGTTCACGATTAAATTTTCCATTTCCAGCCCGCCGCGCGGCGTCTACACTTTCATAGCAGCGCTCCTTGCCTACACTCCGCGGGTCCCGGCGCTCGACCTTAGCATTTATGGGCGCCATGGCTGGTTCTACCAACATCCCACGCTGAATTACGCTGCAGGGGATTCGGGCAGCGTGTTTGCGCCACGTTATTCTGCGGCCACCATCGTGTTCGATCTTCCCGCGAGCTACCTGAAACTCGGTGATAACGAACTGGTGCTCACGGCCTCGGACCAGCCGGATGCGAGTGACGACTCCGAGGGGGCCGCCATGTGGTTGGCAACTCCGGAATTCACTACGACGCGCTTAAGCTGGAACAGGATCCCACAGGCCGAATCCAGCCCGCTCAAATCACCGCGAACGTTACCCCGACCATTTTCTACAAGTCGAAGGATGGCAAGCAGACGGAAGTCATTGAGGTTGACATACGCCTCAACGAGTCGCCGAAGCGCGGTCGCGTAACCCTTTTGTTGGGGAATCAGAAGTTCACTGCCCCGCTCGCCCACGACCGCGATTTCGGCGAGCAGCGCTTCGACTTTGAGGTTCCGGAGTTCACCTCGGAGTTGCCGGCGGAGGTCAAGGTGGAGTGGAACAGGCGCTCCCGTGATTTCCCACAGAAACTGGTTCCCGGGAAAAAGTGGAACATCTTTGTGATCCCGCACGAGCATCTCGACGTCGGCTACTCGGACTATCAGGGCAAGGTCGCCGAGGTGCAAAGCCGGGCGATTGACGAAGCCACGGCGATTGCACACAGGGAGCCGGATTTCCGTTTCAGCCTTGACGGATATTGGAGCGCAGAGGAATTCCTCGCCAACCGCAGCGAGCAGGCCCGCCCAGAGTTTCTGGAACTCGTCCGCCAGGGGCGAATCATCGTTCCGCCCCAATATGCCAGCCTCCTCACGGGCCTGCCCACCGTGGAAACCCTCATCCGCTCGCTTTATGGCGGGTATCGTTTCAACCGTGAACATGGCGGGGCAATTTCTTATATCAATATCTCGGACGTGCCTTCGCACACGGGATCTTACCCCTCCATTCTTGCAGCGGCAGGATTGAAGTACTTCCTTCATGCGAGCAATGGCTATCGGGGCCCCTTCATCATGCTCGGCCGCTTAAATGAGAAATCACCCTGGTATTGGGAAGGGGCTGACGGCAAGAGGATTCTTACCTGGTCGGCGCTCAGCTATCACCAATCACGGATCATGTTCGGGCTTCCGCCCAAGCTTCCCGCTCTTCGTGATTCGCTCCCCATTTTTCTTCAGAGTTATACACGGCCTGATTATAAATCAGATGGGGTTATCGTATTCGGTACACAGTGGGAAAACACCGACCTGAACCCCGATCAGATGGGCGACTTTCCGGAATGGAACAAGCTTTATGCCTACCCGAAGATTCACATTTCCGGGGTAGGGGAAGCCATGGACTATGTGGCCCGGCAGATGGGCGACGCCGTGCCGGTGATGCATGGCGATGGCGGCCCCTATTGGGAGGACGGCGTCGGCACGGATGCGCTGCACACGGCTATGGCACGTCAGAATGAGTACCGCGCGCTTTCTGCCGAGAAATTTTCCAGCATCAGCGCGCTCGCGAATCCTCACCTCCAAACCGAGCAGACCGCCCTCAACGCGCTTTGGCGCAATCTGGTGCTTTCCATTGAGCACACCTGGGAAGCTGACCGGGGGATCACCGACCCGCAGAGCGAGGAAAGCGTCAAGCAGCGGGATGTGAAGGATGCGCGCGCCACGGATGCCCGGAGGCTCGTGAACCACGTCTTGGAGCGAACCATGTCGGCTTTGGCGGATCTTGTCCCGGATGGTTCAGGGACCCTCATCGTTTTCAATTCTCTGAATTGGCGGCGCACGAGCTTGGTGGAGACCGACCTCGACAAAGGGTTGGAGATTGTCGATCTTTCTAATCGCCAGGTGATCCCATTTGAGGTGCTCAATACGGGCAAATCCCTCCAACACGTCCGCTTCCTGGCGTCGGACGTCCCCGCCGTCGGTTATAGATGCTACCAATTACGCGCGGCAAAATCTGAACCTCCGGCGCCTGCCGGGAGCGGGGCTTCCATCCTTGAGAACCGCTACTATCGTGTGGAACTGGATGCATCGAGCGGGGCGATTCGCAGCATCTTTGATAAGGAATTGAACCGTGAGTTGGTGGACAGCGGCAGTCCGTACCGATTCAACCAATATGTGTACATCACGGGGGCCGACGAGGTGCCGAACCGCCTCATCGACTACAGTAACGCCACCCCGGTTCCGAAGCTGACCGCCCACAACGCGAGCGGCGGAAAGATCCGGTCCGTGGTGCGTCTGCCGTTCGAGAACGTCGCCTGGCTGGAAAGCTCCGGCGTAAACACTCCGCGGATCGAATCTGAGATCATTCTTCCCAAGGACCAGAAGCGAATCGAGATCGTCAACCACGTGCGAAAGGACAAGGTATACACGAAAGAAGGGATCTACTTCGCTTTTCCTTTCGCTATGGAGCATCCCCAATTCAAATATGCCATCCAGAATGGATATATCGACGCCGCAAAGGACATCCTGCCGGGTGGCGGGCGCGAGTGGTTTTCGGTCCAGCAGTGGGTGGCCCTGCAACAAGGTGGCTTTGCCGCGGCGATTGTGCCTATAGATGCTCCGCTGGTTGCACTGGGCGACATCGTCCGGGGAACCTGGCCCATAGAGTTCGGCGACCGCAAGGGGACCATCTTCTCTTATGTCATGAACAACTACTGGGACACAAACTACGTCGCCGGCCAAGGCGGTGACTTCACCTTCCGCTACGTGCTCACCAGCGCTTCTGCCCTCGACCCCCCTGCCCTCACACGGATGGGCTGGGAAGCTCTGACCCCGCTCGAAACCGACGAAATTAAGTATCAAGACAAGTCCGTAAACCGGCCAGGGCCACTCGATCCCGTTCAGGGCGGATTCCTGAATGTGGATGACCCAGGTGTAGTGCTACTGACTTGGAAGCAAGCCGAGGATCACAACGGTTATATCCTGCGGTTCCTGGAGATCGCTGGGCGACCAACGACGGTTAGCGTAAGTTCACCGGTCCTGGACATTCAATCAGCTTGGCTCTGCAATGCGATGGAGGAGAATCAACAATCCCTCGCGGTCTCGGAGAAAGGTGCCAGGTTTAGCGTCAAGCCTTATGAAATCGTGACCGTGCGTGTGCAGGGGAGGCCGGCGCTTGCCGCGGTTCACTAATCGTCCCGGTTTCACCCGATGCTGAGAGAATACCGCAAGCTAAGTCGAGGGCACGAGTTCCGCGGTAGAGCGAAGGCTTCCGGATCAAAGAAGAGAACCTTACTCGGCTATGGTCTTTGGTGTTTGAGCACATCAACCTGGTGGGCCGTTATAGGTTCTCCATCCCCGACCCGGTTCAGCACGGTGAATTGTGGCCCCTGAGGAACCCAGCGGACCGCTTGGAGGATATCCTCTGAAGCTCTTAAGCGAGATTTCTGTCCAGTTGCACCCCAACACCGAAGTCCATTAAAGTTACCCCTGCGATTTCCGGTGTCAGGTATAGGATGACGTGCTTTTGATTATGGGAATTCTTTCAGTTAGCGAGGGGGAGATCGTATGGACCGACGGGCTTTCTTGAAGGACAGCAGTCTGGCGGCGTTCTCGGTCGCGGCCGGCAACTGCTTCCGGCGTGGTCTCGGCGGATTACGCCTTATGGCGGCGGAGGCACCTACCGGAACTCCAAATCCCAATTGGGTCGATCCCGAGTTCAAAGCGAAAGTCAAGGCCTCAAGCTTCTATGGTGACCCGCCCGGCGGCTATGCCGCCGAGAACGTCAGCGGTGACAATCTGTTTACCGGCTGGGAAGCTGACCAGCAGTCCACCGGCGCCTGGCTGCAGATTGACTTTCCCGAGCCTCGGCAGGTAAGCGAGCTGTCCATTCTTGCGCAGCCGTTGCCGCGCGACATTATTGGACAAGACGTATATTCGATGACTTACTCACGGCTCGCGCTGCTTGAGCCGCCGCGGAAGCTCACCTGCTCGTTCTCGGACCACACGAGCATACCCATCGAATTGGGGCAGCACGGATATTTCGAAATCATCACACTGCCTAAGCCCGTCGAGACCGCGTATGTCCGCCTCAACGTGGATGAGGTCTGGACGAAACCTGGCGGAAAGGAAACAGGGCTGGGCAAGCTGCGGATTTACCCCCATGCCCACCGCTGCACGTTCGAGATCGACGTCTACGAACAGTACGACGTGCATGAGGGGATTCCGGTACAATCCGCTGCGCTGCATCTGATCAATCCCGGCAACGAGATTCGCGACGCACAACTTGTCATTTCGCAGACGGGCAAAGAGGTCATGCGCTTTCCGCTGCAGCCGATCCCGGCGCGCTCGCTTACTCTCCAGGACGTCTGGATTTCCGCGCCGTTCGAGCCGACTACAATGGATTTCGAGTTGGTTGCAGGAAACACATCGCTGGGCCCGAAGCGCTCCTTGAGAGTCGAGCCTTACCAGTCCTACTTCGATAACGGTGTGTTCGCTCTTCACTGCACGTGTCATAACGATCTCGGATGGCTCAATACCCAGGCCAAAACGGCGGACTTTCGTTCGTCCGACATCATTTTGCCGGCATTAAAGCTGCTCAAGCAATATCCCGAGTTCGTCTACACGATGGAATCCACAACTTACCTGATGGAGTTTCTGGAACGCCATCCCGAACTGCGGGATGAAATGGCCGAGCGCATGCGCGAGCGGCGCTTCCGCTGGGGAGGCAGTTACGTTCAGTGCCAGGAGGTCCACGTCGGTCCCGAGAAGCTGGTTCGCCAGTTCTACCTAGGCCGCCTCTGGCTTAAGAAGAATTTTCCGGGCGTCGATACACGCTTCTACTTCAAGACTGATCCCCCTTCAATGACCCTGCAGATGCCGCAGATCCTCGCCAAAGCCGGCATTAAGTTTGTTATTCAGGGCCGGATGCCATTCGGTTACTACAATTGGGAGGCACCCGACGGATCCGAGGTCTTAGTCTACGCACAGCATTACGTTGATCCAATGCGTCTGCTGGACCCTTTGGATAACAGAGGCTGGTTGCGTTACGCCGATCAGCGCCAGGCCTACTACCAGGCCCATCAACTTCCCCCGCAGTTCATGTGCGATTACACAAGCGATTACCTGCCGCCGCAACCCGCACTTCCGCCGTACGCACGCGAGCAGAACCAGGCTATGAAGAGGTTCGCAACTGCCTGGAATGATCACTTCCAGTCGCGACCGGAACGCCAGATTCACCCACCTGAAATCACCTTTGTCGCGGCGGAAGGCTTTCTGGACAACTTTACCAAGCGCCCGCTCGACATCACCACGTTGCGGGGCGACTGGCCCTTTGCCTGGACTTACTATGATGAGCCCGGTAACCGCGAGGCTTTGCTTGCGGGCCGCATCGCCCACAATCAACTGCTCGCGGCCGAGCGGCTCTACACCGGTCTGGGTCTGGCCGCCGGTCTTGCCAATTACCCCGTTAGTGCTATTGCAGAAGGCTGGCAGGCTAATTGTTGGCCGGACCACGGCTGGGGCGGGAACCAAGGACTGCTAACTGATGCGGTCTACACCAAGTCCTATTTCAAATCAAAAGAGCTTTCCCAGAAGCTACTTTCGGATGCAGGTGCCGCGCTTTCGGCAGGAGTGAAACGAAGCACGCCTTCGCAGATTCCCGTGGTGGTGTTTAATCCCCTTTCCTGGCGGCGCACCGATCTCGTGCAATGCGAAGTCAAGTTACCTGCCAGCGGGAGCGGATGGGCGCTGCGCGACGAAGCCGGACACCACATCAACCTTGAAATAATTCCGCCTAAGTTAACGGGATCATCTGTAACATTGGTATTCTTGGCGCAAGATGTCCCGTCGACGGGATACCGCACCTACTACCTGGAGCAGGCCGCCGCCGCCCCCTCAACACCGATTGCCGGCAACACCATCGAGAACAGTTTCTTCCGGGTTGCTCTTGGAAAAGCCGGGCTCAAGAGTGTTTACGACAAGCAACAAAAGTGGGAAGTGCTACGGACTGACAAGTTCGAGGGCGGTGAAGTGCTGCAGTTCACAGCTCCAGGCGTCGCCTGGGAGGATCCCGAAATCGTCACTATGGCGGATTTCGACCGGACTGGTAACCATCCTTTCCCCGTGCGCAGTTTTACCCGCACTGCCGTTCGCAGCACAGCCGTGCGCGAGGCTGCATTTAAGAACTTCAAGTTGCGGGAGAGCTTTCATCTATACCACGGTCTCGCCCGGCTGGATATCGAGACCGAGCTTCTGGGCTGGGATGGACAAAAGGATCGCGAGTTGCGCGTGGTTTTCCCTATTAACCTAGCGGACACCCGTCTCAGCTACGAAGTTCCTTTCGGGACGGTAGAAATCGGCAAGGATGAACTCGATTTCACCCTCCTCCCTCCCGACGTTGACACCCAGTTCGATCCCAAGATCTACGGCGGGGAAGATCCTCTTCGCTTCCGCGAAGCCGTCAACTGGATCGACGCATCCTCCCGCGGCTATCAAAGAACCGGCTGCCTGGCGGCGGCGGACTGCACGGTCCATCTGTTCCGGGACGAAACCCCCGACCCCGTCTCCTATCCCGTTTTGCAGCACGTTCTGCTCTCGACACGGAAGAGTCTCGCTTGGAACCCTGAATACTGGTTCAGCCAAGCAGGCGACCATCGTTATCGTGCAGCCTTGATGCCGCATCAAGGTGACTGGAGACAACGCTACCGCGATGCGATCGCCTTTAATTACCCGCTCGTCGCATTCGTCGGTGAGCAACAGCAAGCGCAGACCGGCGAGGTTATGCCGGTTCAACAGAGCTTCTTACGGCTCGAACCATCAAACCTGATCCTAACCGCGATGAAGAAGAGCGAAGATGGCAACCAAGTGGTGCTCCGGTTCTACGAAGCGGAGGGGAATCAGACCGACGCGCGAATTCAGTTGCCGCGCGCCATTCGCAGTGCCTGGAGGACAAGCCTGATCGAGGAGAATCAGGGGTCGCTCACGCCTAACGATGACGGCTCCCTGAGCTTGAAGATACAGCCTTGGGAGATCGCAATCCTGAAGCTGGCGGTGTGAGCTTCGAGCCACAGAGCGTGAATGACATCCGCGCAGATCTGAAGCAAAAGCATGAGGTTTCTGATAAACCGAAAACTTGTTGTCGCTACGATCCTCCTGATTCTGGTCTGCGCCCGCTCCGCCCCAAGATCCGCCCGCCGCTGAGGCGGTGGGAAGCTCGCCTCTAAAGATCGCGATGCGACTCACGCTGGAACCCCTGGTGCTCACGGTGATCCCCCAACAGAGTGTTCCGGCGCTGGCCCGTTATCTGGTGATCCCGCTGAACTCGCTACCCCATTATCCGCCTTACAACGGCGGGATGGAATGTTCAGAACAAAAAAGTGTTACCCGTTTTCCTCGAACAATTCGCTGATGATTCGCTGATGATTAGACTGTCCCCACAACACATAACGTATAATGCCGGCGTATGGTTGTGGCGGAGAAGCCTGGACCCTTGTTTTTTGTCGCCTGTTGAATAGACACCAGGATATGTCAAGAGAAGCCGAAGTATGTTCAGGTTTCACACGATGCAGGTCACGACTGCCGAGTGGATCTTCCCTCGAGAATATCCACCTTGTATGGTCTGGGCGAGGCGCACAGAAACCCTGGAAATGCCCTTACGGCAGCCATCTACTGGTCGATTCGGGGGATTGATGGCAAATCAGGTAATGCCATTTTCTCAAGCGTAAGAGCATCGGGAGAGAGAAAACATGGATAGACGTCACTTTATAACCAAGGGTGCCAGCGCGGTTATGACCACGTCCCTGGCAAAAAAGCTCAAGCTGTTTCCGAACGGTGCAACCTCAGCCGAGTCGATTGATGCGGCTCCGAGCCAAGCTAGGAGTGAACGAAATGCAGTGGGCCGTCATCGCATCGGCGTCAATTACACCCCTTCGAACAACTGGTGGTTCTGTTGGAACGAGTGGAATGTCAACCCGATCAAGCGGGACCTGGATGCCATCGCGGCTCTTGGAGCGGACCATCTGCGGATTATGCTGATATGGCCGTATTTTCAGCCCAACCTGACCTGGGTGAGTGTAGCGCACCTGGAGCGATTGAGCGAACTGCTTGCATTGATGGGAGAGCGCGGTTTGGATGCCCTGGTAACTGTATTTACCGGCCAGTTGAGCGGCTGGCTCTTTCTGCCGCCCTTCAACAAGCCGGATGCTGCACTGTACACCGACCCTGGAATCTGGGCGGCACAGGAGCTCTTGATTGAAGAGCTGGCGCGCACGATGAAGGCTCACGACAACATCATCGGTTTCGACTTCGGCAACGAGATGAACACATGCTGGAGTGCGGACCCAGCGGTAGGCGATGCCTGGATGGTGAAGATGTTCGCGCTGATGAAATCTGCCTATCCGGAGGGCGTCCACGTGAACGGGACGGATCACAAGCCTTGGTTTCAGCCGACAACCTTTTCTCCGCGTGCTCTGGCTGCCAACCCCTTTCCGGTCGTGCACGCCTATCCCTACTGGACGAATGCGCTGAACTACGGAGGTCCCATGGACCCACCAAGTACACGGTTGCTCGTCGCCTTCGCAGCTCTGGTCCGCTCTTATGCCGGCTATCCTCAGAAGCCAGTTTGGGCTGGAGAGTTCAACACTTGTATTGAGTCCATGCCTGAAAAGCAACAGGCGGAATGGTTGGAAACGGCCGTCACGGCTGCCATCCAATCGGGAGTAAGCTGGTTCACCTACTGGGATAGCCACGATGTGAATCGAAAGTTCGCGTTCAACTCACTAGAATACAGTCTTGGGCTCCTTACGAATGATGGAAGGGTGAAAGAGCAAGGCAGGGTGTTCAAACAACTCGCTGCTTCCTATCGTGGCAAGCCTGTAGCATTTCCAACTGCGGCTCCTCCCCCTCCACCGGTGGAGCACAACTTCGATGCAACCTGGAAATGGATGCTGGATTTCCTAGAGTGGAAGCCAAAGTCTACTGGGATTTGAAGCGAGTAGAGGAGGCCTCTAAGATCGACGACCGATTGTGATACCTGAAAGGAAACCTCGATGATGACGCCAAGATACCTGACGCCCCGATTCTTAGCTCACGGGCGGCATGCATCGCGCTTTTGCCTGTCATAGCAATGGCCGCGAGTGATTCAGGCACAACCATCTACATTGCGCCTCAGGGTGATGATCGGGCTTCGGGAACCGCAAGCCATCCCGTCAGGACTCTGCAACGGGCACAGAGGGCTGTGCGTGAGAACAACAAGACCTAAGATATAACGGTCATTGTCGAAGATGGCGTCTACGAGCTGAAAGAACCCCTGAATTTCATCGCCGCTGATGGGGGGCAGGGGAAATATCATGCCCTCTGGCAGCAAAGGGGGTGCACCTCCTTACCTCTGGCGCTCACCGCCGCACGCCGCATCGAGGTACTCAGGAGCTTTGCACGCCATTGTCTGGCGTTCGATCCGAAAGCCGAAATCCCGTCGGTGCGGCTGTTTGGCCCAGGACATCGGCGATTGACGCCACACATTTATACCGAGCAGGAGATCGGCACGCTTCTAGCCGCCTCAGCTCACCTGTATCCCGCTAAGGGCTTGTGCCCCAGCACGTGCGCAATGATCTTCGGGCTGCTGTCCGCTACGGGACTGCGAATCTCGGAAGCCACCTCACTGCGGCGCCAGGACGTCGATCTCAAGCGCGGCCTACTGCATATCCAGCAGGCCAAGTTCGGCAAGTCCCGCCTCGTGCCCCTGCACCCCAGCACAAGGCACGCCTTGCAACGCTATGCGCGCCGGCGCGACCAGGATCCTTCGAGCGCTGCAACGGACGCCTTTTTCGTCTTCGATCAGGGCCAGCCTGCGCTCACCCGCTGGCTGCAGTACGCCTTCCGGCTTGTGTGCCACCAGCTTCGCTGGCGCGCCCGCGGCGGACATCGCGCCCCGCGTATCCATGACATACGACATTCGTTCGTGTGTCGCCGTCTGCGACGCTGGCACGAAGAGGGTGTAGATATCGATTGCAACATTCTCGTGCTGTCCACCTACCTCGGGCACGCCAAGGTCACCGACACCTACTGGTACGTCACGGCAACCCCCGAGGCGATGGCCATCGCCGCGCGGCGCCTTGAGCCGCTTGCGCCGACAGGAGGTGGACTATGAAGCTCCATCCCTCGATCACCCTAGCCCGCATTTCTCAGAGGGTTTCACTAAACTGTAAGTGCTTTCCTTAAAAGCGGTTACAAGCCTCGCCAGCACAAGAATCCTAACCACCCTAAATGATTGATGCGTCAGCACTTAGATCCCTCCTGGCCCACCTCTTGCCGAATTGGGGGCCATTTGAGACCCTCACAAAATGCTTGGTTAGGAAAGCCGGAGTTTCGTGAATCCCCCGTTCTGATCGTTGCCAACTCCCGCTGCTGTTTGCTCTTGCTCTTCCTAACCATCCTCAAAATCGGTCATGCTAACCCCGTTCGAAAACGCAGCTTTCACAAAACCCAGAGGCGAGGATGGAACAACCAAGACTCTTTCATGCCCAGCATCTGCCCATTCGCTAGCCTATCGACCTTTGTTCGCTCATCTGCCTACCCTCCAACCGCTTTGCCCACCACCTTCGCCGCAAGGGGGGCGGCCACCCATCGATCGCAATGCCTTGCTCCGTGCTCTGATCTACCGTGCCCTTCGCCGGCTCACCTCTCTGAGTGATCTGGTTCAAGCTCTCCGCCAAAATCCCGCCTTACTGGAGGCCACAGACCTGGACCCGCTCGGCGCCATTCCCTCGGTGGAGCGCTTCTCGGACTGGCTGCGCTCCACCCCCAACGAGTCCTTGCAAGATATCCGGATTCGGCTTCTGCATGCTCTCTTCGCAGAGCGTGCCGTCACCGGTCGCATCTTGGCGCTCGATAGTTGCCCCATCCCCTCTCCGGTCCGGGAGAACAATTTAAAAACCGCAGTGGGCGATCGTTTCAACAAACTGCGCTTGCCCAAAGGCGATCCCTCCGCTCGTCTCGGTGTGCTCACCAGCTTCGCCCGCGGCGACGGCCGAAAAGTCGTCTACTTTTGGGGCTACCGCAATCATGTGGTCGTCGACACCGAAACCGAACTCCCTCTCTGGGAGCGCACCGAGCCAGCCGACCGTAAAGAAAGCCCGCTCGCGGTGCCTTTACTTCGCGCCTTGCTGGGCAGTCTCGCCTTGCCGGTCGAGGCTGTTTGTGCCGACTCGGCTTACGACGCCGACGCCCTGCTCAAGTTCACCGTCGAGCAGCTGCATGCTCAACCGGTGGTCGCACCTCATCCTCGACGCCGCGCCAATCCCGACTTCCGCGTACAGGGCTCTGCGGTCGTCTGTCCTGCCAACCTTGAAATGTTCCGCCGCGGCAAAATGACACCCCGCCGTACGGGCATCAGCTACATCCAGTTTTCTTGCCCCCTTCACTACGACCATAGCCTACAGCAACGTTTCTTGGTGTGTCCCGTTGCCCACCCCAAATTCTTCCAGCAGAAGGGTTGCAATTACCTGCTCCGGATTAGCCCCAATATCCGCTTGCAAATTCCCTACGGCTCAGGAGCGTTCCAACAACTGTACCGGGAGCGTACCGCTGTGGAACGGGCCTTCTCTCGTCTGCTGACCATCGCCATGCAAGACCTGCCGACGCGCGGACTGGACTCGGCCCGCAACCTCTGCACCATTGAGCACATTACGGTTCTGCTGGTGGCCCTGGCCGCCCACCGAAGCGGCTGCTCCGACCAATTGGCCTTTGTTCGAAGCTTCGTCCCCCACCTCATAGACACGGTTCCAGAGAAACCGGTTTTGTGAAACCCTACTTAGTTCACTACCCGGTCGGCAACGGCAGGGCGGCGATCCGCCACACCATGCTTCCCAACATCTGCCTTTTGGCATGGCCCGTTGCCAGCAGCGGCCGGAAATGTTGGGCGTGCTTGATGTGCCTCACGGCGGTCTTCCATCCAGTTGGACACATGGATCCCACATTCACTGGAAACCTTTTGTAAGCGTTTGGTGTCTAAGTAGCCATAGACCGAGCGTGGTTGGTGTGGCAGCGGGTGCTCCTGTGACGGACGAGCTCTCTGACTTCCGTGCAATGTGTTCGGTCATTGACTTTCGGCGCCAGCGCGCATGCCGTTTAGCTTGCAGCCGGATTTTTGTCCTGACAACGTTGCTTGCCTGTGCACTCACGCCCGTTGTTGCTGCGCCCGTTTTGCTGCAAGGAGACAATAATTCCGGCCAGGCCGTGGCCAGCGTCGCCGAGCATACCTTCGCAATCCGATTTAAGGATGGGCAGACCCGATTCCAGCTAGGAGAGACAGTCACGGTCGAACTGGGCTACGGGGCGGAACCAGGCGCGCCCATCAGCTCGTACCCGGAGCGTCAAGACCGGCCCGGCCTGGCAATTGACGAACTGCGTCTTGAGCCTCGGATCGGCGTAGTGGATCCGCTCCAGGACTTCCTGGCTTCAGTGGGCGGATGGTCAGGATCGCCTCCACGCTCCGTGCCTTTCATAGAAACAGGGAGTTCTTGGAGGGCGGTTGAGATCAACGAATGGTTTCAATTTGGGAAGCCAGGAAAGTATCGCCTCACTGCCCTCGCCCACGCAGTTCCGAGCGGCTTCGCGGCTTTTGGAAGTCGTCCGTCCGGAGCCCCCCTGGTCACTTCCAATACCGTCGAGTTCTCAATCGTGGCGGCTGATCCGGCCTGGCAAGAGGAGACGCTTCAGAAGGCGCTTGGACTTGTCGAAACAAAATTCAGCAACGAGCGCCAGGAGGAAGGCTGCAGGATCTTACGCTTCCTCACCACGCGTGCGGCTGTAAACGAGATGATCAAGCACTATGCCGACGAGGGCATGTGTTGGGCGGATTTTCGTTATGGCCTCTTCGCCTTTCCGGACCGCGAATTCGTCGTGAGGCAGATGGAGAACGGGGTTCTTGAGCCGACCGTGGCCATCTCACCGGACTATCTGCGCACCTTGGCCACCCTTTCTGCCTACTACGAGCATCCGGAATTCTTGCCCACCCAGGGCGACCGCGACCTGGGCAAGACGGGCTGGGGCTTGGGCGGTCCTCTGGCTGCCCACTGGAGTTTGATCGAAGCGGAGGAAGACCGCTACGTCCGGGAACTGCTCGGTGCGCTTGGCGACAAGATCGGACTGGCACGCGCCCGATGTCTGAAAGCGATCTTCGATTCGCCTATGCTCGGTCGGCCCACGCTTCTTCAATCGACTGACAAGGTGCTTCTCGCTGAGTTGCGAAAGCGGATGGCCGGCGAATTCCTGAACCTTCCTGCTTCTGACCAGTTCGAATTGCTTGGAGATCGTTGGCCCCACATCGCGAGCCCCGCGATGCTTCCCGTCTTGCGGCAACTTTATAACAACCCTCCGCCCGGGCCGAACGAGCAGTTTGTTGCCCTGGTGCTCAAGCGTATTGCGGAACTCGCGCCTCCCGAAGGCCGCGCGCTTGTATTGAAGGAAATGCAGCGGCAACACCCCCGGCTCGATCTGCGCTTTGTTCATCTGCTGCCGGACAAAGAGATTCCGGAGCTCGATGAGCCGCTGGCTGCTAACCTGGAAGCCTCGAACGGGGAGGACATGACCATCGTCGAGCTGATCGGCCGTTATGCGACGACGGCTATCTTCCCGCGCGTTCTGGCGATGGAGGAGGATCGCGTGGGGAAGATGCCGTGCGAGGCGCAGGCGGCGTTTCTTGCTTATGCCTTCAAGGCAGACGCAGTGACCGGCGCGCAGATGCTCGAGAAGGCGCTCGCCGCGCGAAAGGCGACAGGCTGTTACACACTCATGCTCGGTGAGGTATCCCTACGCCGAAACGCACCCGAGGTAGAGCAATCGGCCATCACAGACCTTGACGATCCGGACCCGGAGGTCGCAGCCAGTGCGGCGGTTGCGCTGGGCCGCTACGGTTCGCCCTCGGCCGAGCAGCCACTGTGGGACCGCCTGCGGAAGTGGCACCTGGCCTGGGCCGGTCGCGCCGCCGAGCTTCCAAATGGGACTGGTAGCGCGTTAACTAACGGCTTGCAGACCGCCCTGGAGACGGCCCTGGTCAACGCTCTGGCCACTGCCCAGTCATGGTATGCGGGGCCGGAGAAGCTCCAAAGGGTCAGAGCCCTTTGTGTATCGCAGTGGGCTCGGGGCCAGGTTGACAACATGCTCAACACTCTTTCCTCTACACCACTCATTGGCGTTAACGCGTTCGGCGATGGAAGGTTCGGGGGCACGGTGTACCAATATCAAATGGATTCCATCAACGCGCTCGAGGAGAAGCTGGCCCAGCTCCCGCGCGGTACAATGTTCTCCGTGGAACTGAACGGCTCGGACCCTCAAGAATTGAAGAAAATCCTGGTTGAGTTGAAATCCGTCACTGAAGAACATGGTTCGAAGATCGACAAATGTCGCTTCTGGGCAGGAACACCTCCCGAGGATGAGATCCCTAACTCCAACCCGCAGTCTCCATGCTACCTGTTCCCTTTAGGGAGGCTCGCCAGGCCGTTCTTGCGGAAGAGTTCGCCGCCGTCGGCTTGGGTGATCTTGTCAGCCCGGATCTCGTAGGCGCGGAGTTCTTCAACGCGGACTTTTATGCTCTGGCCAAGGATACGACCAAGTTGCGAACGTATCTCGACCAGTACTGGTCGTCACGCTCTCGTCGGTAGGGGGCCATCCTTTCCGTCGGTGGTGGCTGTGTGGTGATGGGCGAACGGGAAACGGCTATCACTGAACCCCGATCAGTCGCAGACTTATCTAATGCCACTGTTTTCGCCTTATCCTACCCGCCGGGTCCTGCGCCAATATCCACTATGCCGAACGCTTCCACAGGCTTGTCTCCTCGAGTTTTTTCTGATGGCATTCAGAAATCGGGCGGCCAAAGCACCGTCGATGATCCGGTGGTCCGACGACAGCGTCATCTTCATGATGGAGCGGATCGCGACTTGGTCGTCTTTGACCACAGGCTGTTTCATGACGCTCGACACTGCGAGAATGGCGCTTTCACCGGGATTGATGATGGCGGTGAAGTTCTCGACGTCCAGCATGCCCATGTTGGAAATCGTGAACGTACTTCCCGTTATCTCTGCCGGTGTCAGCTTGCCGGCGCGGGCCTTGGCTGTCAGCTCGGTGGCACGCTCGTGGATTCCCGCAAGGGTTGCTTGTCCGCATCGCGGATGACAGGAACCACGAGTCCCTGCTCCAGGGCCACGGCCAGGCCAAGATGAATTCGGCTGTGCCACCGGGTGCGCTCCCCGTCCGTAGTGCTGCTCACGGTTGGGAATTCCGCGAGAGCGAGCGCGGCGGCCTTCAAGATGAAATCCGTGATCGTGTACGACATGCCCTGGGACTTCAGCTCCGAACGAAAGGAGTCAAGTTCCGTCACGTCGGCGGGCACGGTGACAAAAAAATGCGGCGTGCTGACGTAACTTTGGGTCAGCCGCTGTGCGATCACTTGTCGCATCCGGGTAATGGGCCTCGGCCGTTCAGTGATCGCCGTTTCAATATCCCCCATTGTGACACGGCCTGAATCGTCTCTAGCCTGGAGACTGAGAATATCGATTCCCTCCCTGACCGCCAGTTTCTTGGCGGTGGGCGTGATCCGAAGGCGACCGTACCCTTTGGCTTCCAGGTAGGCGGTCACATCCCGCTCGACGATCCGGCCGCCGGGACCGGTCCCGGCGATGGGCGTGGGATTAACCGCGCTTTCTTTGACCAATCTGGCTGCGCGGGGACTGATCTTGAATAATTCCGGCTTTACAGGCTCGGGCGGGGGGGACTGATATTTTGCGCGAGCGAGTGTCACGCCCGCGCAGCCGCGGCTTCTCCATTCGCCCCTTGGCCAGTTCGCCTGCGGGCGCCGGTAAGGACTGCCGCGGCGCTTCTGCCAGCGCGTGGGCTGCTTCTGTCTTTTGGGGGAGCGCCGGGGGAGCCACAATCTCCGGGATGGGGTCTCCCGGATCACCGATGAAGCCGACCACGGACTGGATGGGCACCGCCTGCCCTTCCGGCACTGAAATCTTGAGCAGCGTGCCGTCGAAGAAGCTTTCCACTTCCAGGAGAGCTTTGTCCGTCTCGATTTCGAAAAGGACGTCTCCCTGGGCGATCACATCGCCCTCATTCTTAACCCACCGGACAATCGTAGCCTGTTCTTCAGTCTGCCCCAGCTTCGGCACCACAATGGTCCGAACCATCCCGTGTTTTCTCCTTACAGAATCGCCTTGGCGGCCGCCAGGATGTCTTCCACTCGGGGGTAGAAAACCGCTTCCAAAACGTGCGACTGCGGGGCAATGCCGTTCTTGGCCCCCACCCGGATCACCGGCGAATCCAGAAAGTCAAAGGCCTCCTGCTGAATGGTCGACGCGACCTCGCCCGTGAAGCTGCCCAGGTGCACTGCCTGGCTGATCACTACGCAGCGCCCAGTCTTCTCGACCGACCTCAGCACCGTTTCGATATCGAGTGGCACAAGGCTGCGGAGGTCCACAACTTCCGCGCTCAGGCCGGATTCGACCTTGAGCCGCTCAGCGGCTTTCAAGGCATCATGCACTGCCGGCCCGTAGGCCACGAGCGTGATATCACACCCCGGGCGCTTGATGTCCGCCACCCCCAAGGGGACAAGGTATTCTTCCTCCGGCACAACGCCTTTTTCGCCGTAGGGCAACTGAGACTCTACAAACATCACGGGATTGTTGTCGCGAATGGCAGACTTAATCATGCCTTTGGCATCGTAGGGCGTGGCCGGGTAAACCACGTACATTCCCGGGATATGAGCAATTATTGATTCTAGGGTCTGAGAATGTTGCCCTCCATACCCTTTTCCGCCGCCGACTGACGCGCGGATGACCAAAGGCACTTCGACTTGCGCGCCGGACATGTAGTGCCACTTTCCCGCCTGATTGCTGACCTGATCGCCCGCCATCAGCAGAAAATCCATGTACATGAGTTCCACGATGGGCCGCAAGCCGATCATGGCAGCACCCACAGCGGTCCCGCAGATCGCGGCCTCGGAAATCGGAGTGTTGAAGATCCGGTCGCGACCGAAAACCTCCAGTAGCCCTTTGGTCGGTTTGAAAGCGCCGCCATACTCCGCCACATCTTCGCCGTAAGAGATGACCCGCGCATCGCGCTTCATCTCCTCGATCAGAGCCTCTTTGATCGCATCACGATAGGTGATGGCGCCGTCGGTCCGCTTGATCGCGGGCGGCGGTTGAAGCAGCGCTATTTTCTGAAATGCCGGCGGAACCTTCTCCGCCACGGTGTCGGCGTACATGTATTTGATGACCTCGGCGGGGTCAGGATCAGGTGAGCCGGCCGCGCGAATCGCCGCACGCGCGTTGCGCTCCCGGACCTCCGCCTGCAAAGAGGCAATCCCCCGCTCATCCAAGATCCCGCATTCCAGGATTTGCTTTTCGAGCCGGAGAACCGGATCGACAGCCTTCCAGGCGGCTTCTTCTTCTCGGGTTCGATATTCGTTTCGAGGGTCGCTCAAGGAGTGGCCATAGCAGCGGTAGGTGTCCACGTCGAGAAAATATGGGCCTTGGCCCTCGCGGCAGCCTCGGCTGGCCCCCCCGTCACTTCGTCGTCCGTGCGACCCGTCATGGCGTAGTGATTGTTGAGAACGAAGAAGATGATGGGAACTCCGACGCGGTGATCTCCGGCAATCTCATTGGTGAACTGGGCCTGCGCTGCCCAATTCATGGATTCCAGAACCACACCGTTGCAGTAGGCCCCATCACCCGCAAAGCAACACACCACACCTCCGGTGCGCAGATACCGCAGCCCCATGGCCGCCCCGGTCGCAATCGGCACGCTGCCTCCGACAATGGCATTCGCGCCGAGGTGGCCCACGGCGAAGTCCGCGATGTGTATGCTCCCTCCACGACCGCGGCAGTGTCCGTCCTCCTTGCCGAAAAGCTCCGCGACCGTGCGATAGACATGTTCCTCGAGGGCTTCTTCAAGTAGTTCCAGGCAAGAGGCCGCCTTGGAATGAGGAATTCGCTTCCGCAATTGTTCGTCGCTCATGGCGCGAAGGGCAAGGCAACCGCGAGCCAAGCTGTCTCCGTGCCCCCGATGCGTGCTGGTGATGTAATCCATCAGCGTCAAGGCGCTGCAAGCCCCGACGGAAGCACCTTCCTGCCCGATCGAAACGTGCGTCGGCCCGCGGTAGTTGAACCCCGCGATCGGCTCGTAAGCGCCAGCGCGCAGCTTCACGATCATCTCTTCCATCTCGCGAACCATGAGCATGTCTTCGAGGAGATCGACTGCGGTTGCGGCGTCGATTCGCCCGGCCGCCAGTTCGCTTTGAAGGTTGCCATGGAAGCGAAAGGCGCAAATCTTGCCGCAATCGATTTCAAAGGGAGTGAAATCAGGCCTCGTATCGCTGAGATGAGCTGGCGTCATTTCCGTTCTCTCCATGGACTACCATTCCGGTTACGCGCGCACAACCTCTACATCGCGTTTGCGCAGTTCTTTTGAGAATTTTCGATCCATCAGGCTGTCGGTGACGAGGATGCGAACTTTCTCGAGCCGCCCCGAACGCACGAAAGAAATCTTGCGGACCTTGCTGCTGTCGGCGACCAGAACCACTTCACGGGCACGCTCCATGACCAGTTCCTTGGTGTAGGCCTCGCTCGGGTCGGTCGTCGTGAGGCCTCCTTCAAGACTGAGGCCCATCGTCCCCATGAAGGCTTTGTCCACGTGCAATTCGTGGATCGTAAACCGAGTGAGCGGTCCAACCATGGTTTGACCGAGGCGGCGAAGTTCGCCCCCGATCATAATAAGCCGAGGTCCGCGTCCGGATAGTTCGACCGCCGCGCGAAGGGAGTTGGTCACAACGGTCACATTCGACCGGTCCTTCAGCAAGCGCGCCAGCTCCAAGACGGTACTGCCACCGTCCAGAAAAACCGTGTCGTTGGGCTGGACGTATTTCAAAGCCGCCTCTGCGATGCGACGCTTCTCCCTGGCCGCCACGGAGGTTTTGTCGTCAAACAGGGGCTCCTCGAGGCGGCTGCCGGTGCTGATGGCTCCACCATGCACTCGCCGAATCTCACCGAGACTCTCCAGCTCGTCCAGGTCGCGGCGGATCGTTGCCGGAGAAACCTTGAGCTGATGGGCGAGTTCCTCGACGCGAACCACTTGATCCTGGCTGAGGATACGTCGCCGCCGCTCCCATCGTTTGGGCGCCAGGTCCTTTTGATTGGGCACTGCCATGGAACCTCGCAACGTGCTTGGGTCTGATTTCATGCAAAAGGCTTACGAAATCAATCAGATCCCTTCATGCCCGTTCGCTCGCTATGATTGCATCGATGATTCACCGCGGCCCGAGTAGGAGGGGGCTGGATTCGTTGTAGAGTGCGGCGCTGAGGCCCGCGGGTTTGGTCCGCATGCCTCGAATATGAGTGTCCCTGGTGAGAAAATGTCCACGGGAAACGGACCACAGAAGTTTCAGCCTGCCGATTCGTTTCCCCTCATGACCTACAAAACGTAACGTCCTACCCCAGCTTGCGCTAACGTCGCGCCAGTCGCAGTGTTTTGATCTCCCACGGCTTCATGTGGAAGCGAATGGTTTGCCCCTCTCCGATCGATCCCAGGACCGTGTCTTCCAGCAGATTTGTTTCTACCACGCGAACCGAACGCGGAAGCTGAATCGTGGCATCTCCCTCGCGGCCCTCACATTCGAAAAACCGCAGGATCGCGTCCGTGTCATAGAAACCTTCCATTTGCTTCATAGCGTACAGAACTACGTGGTCGCTCTCGGTCTTGATGAAGGAGTATGCGTTTGGCAAGCCGCCTTTCTTGCCGGCCCACTGCTCTTGTGGGCTTGCATGGAATGGTTCCTGTAGAGCAAATAATGGCGAGTTGAACGCCAAGGCTTTGAACACCACCTTGCCGTCCCGCCACCCTCCCCGGTGAGGATAGATCGAGTAGCCAACGCTGTGTTGTCCCTCATCCGCCCGGGGGTCGGGGCCCCAAGGGCCGCGAATCAGAGAAAGGCGGACAAGGTTATCCTTGGCATCGAAGCCATTGCGGCCATTGTTCAGGATCGCTACCCCGTAATCCGCGTCGGATATGTCGACCCACTTACCCATCACCATTTCACTTCCGGCCTGGTCGCGCTCGATGGCGCCATAAGGAATCTCGGCCGTCACTTTGGCAGATGAAACGCTTACCGGGAAGCCTGCCTTCAGGAAGGTACTGCGCTCGTGCCATTCCGTTGAAAATTCCACATCCACGTGAGGCGCGCCCGCGATCAGACTGACATCTTGAGTAAACTCCGAGTCCCGGAACCGATGGACAACTCGGACTTTGGCACGCGCGGGCCCTTGCTCGATGACCTCGATTCTTGCCGCTTTCTCGATATTCCATTTCTTCCCGGTCAGCCCAATGTCCCAGGCAGGTCCGGCGTACTCGGCGGAGGTTTCCTTGGCTCGCTCTGCAGTGTCCTCCAGCGCCACCAGGAAATTGCCTTCGCCGTGGAACGCTTCGCGCTTATTCTGCTTGTCGTAAAGCCGGGCGATGTAGCCGGTCTCGGGATTAAGTTCGACACGCAGGAATTCGTTTTCGAGGTATGGCTGAGGCTTCGTGCCCGCCTGGAGTGTCGACGCGGCGGCTTTGTGACTGCTGGCCTCTGCCACGATTCGATAGAGTTTCAACCCCATCTGCGGAACCTGGCGCGCGACGAAAGCGACAGTTGAGGTCTCCCGATTGCCCACTTTGTCCGCGGGTTTCAGCACTTGTACGGGAACCGTTTCCTCACTGTGAACGGCTACCATTTGTGAAGGCAGCGAGAAGGCTGAGACCTCGGCGATGACCAAGTCACTACGGTCCCAAGACTGAGGATTGTAGACGACCACGGGTATCCCCTCACCTCGGGTGTCCAATTGGAGGCCAAGGTTTTGGAGCGTGAAGTCCAAGGCTCGATGGCCGCGCTCAAAGACCTCCTGATACTGGTGGGCCGCGTCGGCATAAATGGGACCGATGCCGGAGCCTGCCGCCAGGTCATGGGCCTGGTTCAAGAGTGCCAATTTCCAGGCTTCTGTGATGTCGCGATTGGGATAATAGTCCCGATAGTCAAAGAACACCGCCAGCTCCGACATTTTCTCGGCATTCAGCAGAAGTTGCTCGGCCTGGCGATTGTGGCGCTTCATATCCACTTGAGTTGTGTAGCAGCCGGGAAAGACAGGATTCAGCTCCTTATCGACAACCGGAAAGTCTTTCTTCTCGGTCAGGAGAAGATCAACATAATCGCCGACGTTCGTAGTTTTCACGCGCACATCATCAGGCGAGGCATTCAGCTTCGCGATTCCTGAAACGTCAACGGGGTTGGGACCGCCGCCATGATCACCCATACCGTAGAGCACCAGGATGTTCTTGACTCCTGCCCGATCCGCGTTCTTCATCCCCAACACGGTGGTGTGCTCATGATCCATGGGCTGGGTGTACTCGCCGGGGGTGGTGTAACCCAACACGCGGCTCCCGTCCAAGCCCTGCCACCAGATGATGGGTGGCCGGGACGGGTCATGCGGCCGGTTGAAAACATAGAACTCGATACCGGCTTTCCGCGCAATCTGCGGCATGGAACTAGCGTGGCCAAAGACGTCGGGTTGCCATGCAACGCGGATATAATGGCCGAACTTGTCCTTACTGTATTTCTGGCCATAGAGGAACTGGCGAACGAGCGACTCGCCATCGGGCATGTTCTCATCCATCTGAACCCAACTGGAACTGACGGGGATGAAATTGCCGGTTCTGGCCCTCTGGACAATTCCCTTGAAAATGTCAGGATAGTAGTGCTCCATCATGTCGAACACCACCGCCTGATCCTGCACGTAGGTGTAATCTGGGAACTGGTCCATCAGCTCAAGTTGATTGCGGAAGGTGTTGTACATGATGTCGTGGATGGATTCTTCCCAACGCCAAAGCCAAGCCATATCCATGTGAGCGTAACCAACCACATGGGCCGTATATTTCTTGGGCTGCGGTGGCGCCTGCGCTCGGGCTAGGGGAATGAACGCTGCCAGGATGAGAACGGGCAGTAAGAACTTGCGCATAAATCCTCCTCTGAGCAGGGGCTTGTTGTTTCCTTTCGACCGCGTTTCGAAAGACTTCAACGGCGGAGAAATTAGATATCAAACTCACCTGAATTGCAAGGCGCTCTGGCCTCTACGGATCTTGGCGGACGTTTTCGCCCTCACCATAGGACGGCCCATCAGAACCAAGGCCAACGTGGCGGCCGAGTTCCCGTTACGTCAGATCTTTGCTGCGGGCTCTTGGCATGCAAAGCACGACGGACGCGCGTCGATCCATTTGTACAGCTATCGGACTGGCTCGTCTTTCCCCTGTGTGCTAAGCTGCGTCCTTCGCCGAAGCTCATGCGGCCGCTGTGTATGTAAGTTAGGAAATATCGATGAAAGCTATTAAGAACCTTAATCTGAAACCATTCCGAGGCATTTCGGGAGCGAAATCCGATTTTGGCGAAGGACAAGCATTGCCCCGACGCAACGCGCCCGGGAGGGGTCCATGACCAGTCGCGAGCGTGTGCTCATGATGCTGGAGGGGGGTCAGGTGGGTCACCTTCCCTGCATGCTGATTCTGATGTAGGTTGTCGCCGAACGCATCGGGGCGAAGTACAAAGACTACGCGACCAACTTCCGTATCCTGGCCGAAGGACAGATCCGCGCCGCCGAAGAGTTCGGAATCGTCCACGTCAACACCATGTCGGACCCGACCGGCGAGGCTGCCGACTGCGGTGCTGCTCATGACCGAAAAGAATTTTCGAAGGATTATGGGTTACCGGGATCTTTGCATGCTGAAGGCAGCCTTGGATGAAAATCAAACTTCGTTGAAGAAGCAGGTGGCGTAAAGTGAATTCAACCGCTGCTCACCTCCAACGACGAGCTAGACACCTTCAGTCGCACCGTTCTACCGTGGTGACTCGGACGAACGGGGCCGCTTTCAAAGGGCGTACTCACTTATTTAGCGCTCTTCTCGATTTCAAGCAACGTGCGACCATGCGGTGGGACGGTCACGACGATTTGCGCGGGGTTGGTGACAACCAGGTGCCGGGCCTCGGGGGGCGGAGGTTTTCCGGCAGCGAGCAAGAGGTGCCGCTCATCGCGGGTGGGAAAGTCGGGAGAACCCATGGCCCCCCGGGCTGCCAGAACCGAGCCGCCGTCGTGGTCCACCCGGCTGATCCAAACCTCTTGCGGCCCTTGCAGCCCTGCAGGCCTTCTCCCAATCCTCCGATAGCCGCTTCACCATGCGGCCCAGAATGTGGGAGGCCAAGTGTTCGACCTGAATCCAGGGCAGAATCAGAAAGCGGGTGTTGTAGGCGAGGAATCGGATATTGCGTCGCCGGGCTTCGGCCGACCAGCCGATAAAGCAGACGCGGCTCCCCAGGTGCCGCGGCGCGGAACTCCAGGCCAGACAGGCCAGGGGTCGCCCTTGGGCCCAGGCCAGATATTTTAGGTGCTCCCCGCCTGGTCGGGTGTAGCCCAGGTAATGGTGGCGTTCCAGCAGGCTGTGGATGAGCGGCTCTTCCGGGGTGCGTCGCACGTAGTGGAACTCCAGCGGCCGGAGGGTGCTCAGCGGGGCGTCGAGCGGTGTCGTATCCAGGTACGTCGGAACCCCTGAGCCGCTTTCCGACCCGCGCCGGGCCGGCGGGTTGCGGTGAACATGATGCACCGGCGGTAACTCAATCTGTCCGGCCCGTTGCAGCCCCAGCAGCAGCTCTCGACAGACCATGTCGCGCGGCGCCCCGTTGGTCTGTTTCCACTGCCAAGCCGCACACAGCCTCAGCGAAAGCTGCCGACGGCTGGCGCCCGGATGCGCCGCGATCAACCACGGATAAACTCCACCTCCGTAGCGGTGATCACCTGGCCCCGGTAGCGAAACTTACCCTCCATGCTCCGGAGGGTCGCAGAGACGGGATTAGAACGTAAGCCCCTGCGCCCTTTTTTCTCAGCCGGGGACGCCTACCTGCCGCCAGACGGGCGCCTCCTGCGCCGAGGTTGTATCCCCGCCTGCCAGCAGCACGTAGAGTTCGTGCGCCTCCAGAGCTTTCGTCACCCCTGTTGGGCTCACCGGCCAGAAGCCGAATCGTCCGCGCGAGAGCCGCTTCTGGCACAACCAGAACCCCCTGCCGTCATAGGCCAATATCTTCAGCGCCGTGCGCCGACGGTTGCGGAACACGAACAGCCGGCCCGAAAAAGGGTCCGCCTGCAACTGCTCCTGGCACACCCGCGCCAGGCCATCAATCCCGTTGCGGAAATCGACCGCCTCCACCGCCACCAGGATGCGGGTCTGCGGGGTGACCTGGGGCATGCCTCGCCGTCCCACAACGCCTGGCTCAACGCCACCAGCTCCGCCGTGGCCATTCCCTTGAACTGCATCCGCATCCGGCCGCGCCGTCCCTCCAGTTCCACCAGGCATTCGGGGAAACTGCCGGGCCGCGAGGCGATCAGCTCCACAAACGCCGGCGGTGCGGACCGTGCGCGGCGCCGCTGCTGGGGCCTTCGCCACCCGCCTCTTCGCCGCAGGACTCGCCGCTTCCACCCACTGCTTCAGCTTGCCATACTCCAGACGCAGAGCCTTCGCGGCGCGGAAAACCCTCTGCTCCCGAGCTACTTCGGCCGCCGCCGCCCACAAAGGCTCCGGAATCGGTGAGCGGTCGGCGTGCGAACTCCGCCACCGCTGGAAACGCCGATAAACCCTCCGGAGGTAGCTGTCGCGGTCTTCCCATATCCTCGCAAAGCTGTGATGGCTGGCAACGAGCACAGTCAGGGTGAGGCCTTCGCCCGGCAACTCGATGAGTTCAACCAGCGATTTGAGCAGAGGTCTGGATGCTACAAGCTCTTCTTTGGGCATTTTGGAGTGGCGGGCGCCAGGGTGAGCAGTGGGCGGCCCCTGGTGGGCCGATGCGCCGAGTATCCGCTTGATCCGCTGCGTGGCTTGCAGGCCCAGTACGTGGGGCTCAGTCACATCCACCTCCGGCAGCAACTGGCCCCCCGAGTCTGGTATGCTGGATCGTTGTCCCGGTGCGACTACAGTGAGCAAGAGGACAAAGGGTATCACTTGGTCACATTGAAGGAGCCGGTTCTTAGGCCTGACCTATCGGACGTTGATGTCCAGTTCCGATTGTCGCCAACGCGCAACATGGTGGAACTACGGGCAGTCTATGAGAACGGTGAATTCCACTTCAAGAATCCTCCGGACCCCGCGCGTCTCAATGATGCTCGCGTGAAGCTGGTGGTTACGGTGGCCAAAGGGCTCCATGAATCGCTGAGTCGCGAGGAACAAGCGAGGCTGCGGGAGCAATTACTCAAAGCCAAGCCCGCCGAATTGAAAGTTAAGATCGAGCACGAGCCGGAAGGCCCCACCGAGAATGCGCCGCTCAGTCTGGCCAAGACAGCAGAAGACAAGCTGCGGGCATTCTGGGCACTCAAGGGCCAGCCTCCTATAGAGCGGCAGGAACGGCTGCTCGCTAAGCTTGCGCAGATTGAGTCATCTGTACTCACTCAATAGCGGCAAATCTTCCCGTTTCGGTTACCGCACTCACAACCCCACCGCCAAGATCAGAGGGCTTCGGCCCTCTCCCAACGCCAAATGCGAGCCAGCCTTGCGGCTACCTGGCCAGGCTGTCACAGCCCGGCTAGAAAACCCCATCCATCGGGCAGAGCAGGGACCGGGCGGCTTCGCTTGTGAGTCGGGGTTTCGTTCGGTGGTGAATTGGGCTTAACCGGCGTCGTTCAATTACGAGGAGTAAAAGCATGAAAATCATGCAGCTTAGTCTGTGCGGTATTACGGAAGCTTTTCCCGGCCCGGTGAGCGTGGATTTCGGGGCGCTGGGCCCCGGCCTCGTTGCGCTTGTGGGGCAGAACGGCGCCGGGAAGTCCACTCCGATCGGTTCGATCTTCTCAGCGTTGTTTCGCCAGCTCCCTGGCCAAAAGCGTTCGCTGTATGACTTTGCCACCCATCCGCAGCCCGAAATCGACGTCACGTTCAGCGTCAACGGTGCCCGCTACCGGTCGCTTCTCAAGATCGATCCCAAGTCCCGCCAGATGGAGAGCTATCTCTTCAACGGGGAGGGGAAGCCGCTTACCAACGGCAAAAAGGAGCCCTTTGAGGAGCTTGTTCGCAAATGCGCTGGCACGCCCGACTTCTTCCTCAGCAGCATCTTCTCCAGCCAGAAGCGTACGGGCAACCGGGATGAATCGTAATAGTGTCCGCCGCCGCCGCAACATAGTCCGCCACCTTATTCAGCGGTTCATCGATCATCAGGTGGACGTCCTTGAGCAGGGGAGTCTTGAGGGCCTTAATCAGCGGTGGGCCCACGGTCATCATGGGGCAGAAGCAGCCATCCATGACGTCCACGTGGGCCACTTGGACGCCGCTACGTTCAAGGAGGGCCAACTCCGATCCTAGCGAAAGGAGGTCAGCCGTCAGGATGCCCACACTCACTACAGGAGACGATTCACGGAGAATCTCGAATGCGGTTAAAGAGCTCATAAAATCTCCGAAATGGGAAAGGCGTGTCACGCAAAGGCGCAAAGGCCGCAAAGCAAGTCTGGAGTGCGGCAGCTTGCTGCCGCTTTGGTCCCGCGAGCTTGCTCGCGCCGTCGCTGGCCCACACGCCGCGCCGCCGTGCACGGCCAGCAAGCTGGCCTGAGGAAAAGCGGCAGCAAGCTGCCGCACTCCAAAGTCGAGTGGTAGCGCAGTGGGGCGGGAACAGGCCTCCCTCTAGCTTGCCAACACCCCTTTCTTTTCGTACTTCAAGGTTTCGTACAGCTCGAAGGCTTGCTGGGGCTTCATCAGCTCGTGGACCACTTTTCCCACCGCCTGGATCATGGCGGTGGGAGCGTCGGCTTGGAAGATGTTGCGACCCATGTCCACGCCC
>Ga0208937_1000055_pt1 | contig 111494 bp, 104 predicted proteins | sample June2015DPH_11_5_FD_184705 | JGI IMG/M metagenome (GOLD analysis project Ga0208937, IMG submission 184705) | Peatland microbial communities from SPRUCE experiment site at the Marcell Experimental Forest, Minnesota, USA - June2015DPH_11_40... | ecosystem: Environmental > Terrestrial > Soil >... | reverse complement strand
GCGCTTTCCACATTCCCACCGCCCCGGCTGCGGCTGCTAGACTTTCTCAGAATCCAATCCAGAAAGGAGCTTTCCTCCGCCACCGTCCAGGCTCCCCTTTAGGCTCATCCTTCGATTGGAAAAGACTGTTCTGGCGGATTCCGATTCAATAACTTGCGTGTTTGCAACGCGACCCGGGGAATTCGGCTTACAGGTCCGGCTGCCACAATTTGTTTACTATCGATAGTTTTATTGGCAAAGTCACCGCTCAGCGTCCATAACAGGGTCCACTTTCGCAAGCGAGGCGCTCCTGTCCGCGGATCCGAAACCGGCGACCGATTCGCCAAAACGTCCGCCGGTAACTTCGACACCCGGCTCAGTTTGGACAACCGCCTCCGGGGCTGTTACATTGCGGCCAGCACTATTGCGTCACTCAGCGAGGATAGCCATGTCCCTGGTGGTGAAACTGGAAGACGATCTCGGCGAACGCAGCGAGTGGGTGATGCTGCACAGGGTGGTTCCCGCCACCGGCCATGCGGATTTCCCGCTGCTCAGCGGAATCGATCCGTTCGGCAAAACCGTGTTCAATCACCTGCAGATGGAAGCCTTCCTCCAGGAATGGGATCTGGCGAAAGATCGCGCGCGCGATGAAAGCCAGTTGGAGGCATGGGAAAAGGTGAAGCAAATGGCGGAAACCTGCCGCCGCGACCGCGACCTGTACCTCCGCTTCGTCGGCAACTAAGCGCTCCCGCATCCGGCGTCCTGTTTGGGCAGCACACCGCTACTTCTCCGGCAGATTCGCCCGCAGAAATCTCACCACGTTTTCTCCCATGATCATGCGGATCTCCGGTTCGGAATAGCCCGCTTCCAACATCGCATCGGTGATTTCGACCAATCCAGTTGTGTCGAAGGGCGCCGTGACGGCTCCGTCGAAATCCGACCCGAGCGCCACGTGTTCCACGCCTACCCGGTCGGAAACATAGCGCATCGCCTTCACAATCGCTCGCGCATCGGTGCCGCAGGTCGCCGTGCTCCAATACCCGATGCCGATCAAACCGCCGTTTGCCGCCACCGCTCGAATCTGATCGTCGCTGAGGTTCCGGTTGTTGTTGCACGTCCCTTTTACGCCGGTGTGCGAAACAACTACGGGACGGGTCGCAATCGCGAGCACATCATCAATCGTTTTTGGCGATGCATGCGCCAGATCCACGATCATGCGCCGCGCTTCCATCTGCCGCACCCACTCGCGGCCTTTTTCGGTGAGGCCGGTTTTATGAACTCCCGCCGCCGATCCTCCAATATCGTTATCGAAAAAATGGCTAGGCGACATCATCCGGTACCCGGCGCGGTACAGAACGTCGAGATTCTCCAGCTTGCCGTCGAGCGCGTGCGCCCCTTCGACGGAAAGCAGTCCGGCCGTGAGCCTGCCATTGAGCCGCCGGCGTTCGAGATAGCTGGAGAGATCGGCGGAGTTCTCAATCACCACGAAGCCGCCTCGCGAACCTTGCGCGAATTGGTGCAGTCGCCGCGCCTGATACAGCGCCCGTTCCGTCAGGCTGTTCCAGGTTTTTGGCGGCCAGCGATCCACCATCGCCAGCCAGAAAATTTCGTCGCCCTTGTCTTCATTGCTCTCAATGTTCAAGCCGCGCGGGGCCTTGGTGGGCAGCGAGAAAACTTGTAACGCAACGTTGCCGTCCGCCAGGCGCGGAATGTCCACCTGCCCGTAAGTGTTGCGCTGGAGCAGATCTCGGCCCCACAAAAGCGAATCGGCGTGAAGATCGGCGATGGTGAGCTCTTTGTGCAGATTCAGCGCCCGCTCGGATGCGGCGTAGGGCGGCTTCTTCACAACCTTATTTTGTTCCTCGTCCACCAGCCGCGGGACCTCCACCAAAAAAGCGGCCACGATGCATAGGACCAGCAGAGTGATTTGAACCGGCCGTCTGCGCACAAAACCTCCCCGCTATTCGTATCAAAGCAAGTCATTCGCCATTACACGTAGGGACAGCCGAGCGAAGCTCGGCAGCATCTCGACATCGAAAATCGACTTCTCCGCAGCCTGTTAAGTAACACGGCGCTTAGCGCGGACTTACCCGGCGTGGATAACTCGTCGTTACTTCGACAGCGCCCCCAGCGCCTCGCGAAACAGCACGTCAAAACTCTGAGGGCTCTTGCCGCCCCGCGCCGCCAGCAGCGCTTTATCCGCCGCCGCGCGCGGATAGCCTAGATTCATCAGCGCGGAAATGACGTCTTCCTCCATCGGGCTCGCCGGCGCAGCGCTCATTTCAGACGCTCCCGCCGCCCGCAGCTTGTCGCGCAGCTCCAGCACCATGCGCTCCGCTGTCTTCTTGCCGATTCCGGGAATGCGCGTGAGCCGCGCCAGGTCGCCTCCGCGAATCGCTCCCACCATCTCGTCGGCCGGCATGCCGCTCAGGATCGTGATCGCGAGCTTCGGGCCAATCCCGCTCACCGTCAGCAGCTTCTCGAAAAGTTGTTTCTCGGCCAGACGCAAGAATCCGTAGAGGCTCAGCGCATCCTCGCGAACATGCGTGTGGATGTGGAGCGCGACTTCAGCGCCCGCCGCCGGCATTTCCGTGAACGTCGGCACGCTGATCGCAACGTCATAGCCGACCCCATGAGTTTCCACGATCGCCTGGTTCGGATGTTTCGCCAGCAGCGTTCCTCGAAGATGCGCAATCATCGCGCCTATTGTACGGCAGTCCCAGCGGGAGTGTGGGGACGGGCGCCCTCGCCCGTCCCAAGCCGACCGCAGTTCGGCCTCGCCGCTAGTCGTGCCAAGCGAAGCCCGCCAGCTTCTCCCGCCGGGTCGTGGCGCAAACCAATAAAAATGCACTTTTCCTTTCCTTTCCACAGGAAGTTTCTCCGCTCCACAGTTTTTACACAATGGAGCCCCAGTTTGAGGTTGCGTTATCTTTTCCGCTGCCGCAAAGTGCTTGCAGTTAAAAGCGTGAGATGTTCTGAATCTGTTGACGAGGGTTCAGCGTTGCCGGCGGTTTTCTCGAGAGTGAATCGCCGGGGGAAATTCGGCGCATGTCCAGTGCGCTGGCGCCCGGGCTTAGCGGCCTCCCCAGAAATCCTTCTTCCAAGGAGGATGGAAGCGCCGAATCCTGACCCTGAAGCGCAAGCCTCAGGTGATCGTCGATGCATGGCACTTTTGCGAGTGCAGTTGCGCGACGATCTTTCGCTACGGCGAAAGACGGCAGTCAGAAAATCCGCGATAACAATGCGGCCCGGGTGGCTGGCCCAGGCCGCATTTGTTTTTGCAGCCCTTACCCCTAAAGATTGCTCAGCGAAGCGACGGCTTTGCTTGTTGCCAGCATCACCCAAATCCTAACGTCAAGCGATTCTTCCCGCAGCAAAACCAAACAATCTTGCGGTACAGCCATCACTGACTCTGGCTCTATGGGGCGAATAGTTTGGAGCTGTGACCCCAGAATCCCTCAACAAAATGCTTTCCGACTTTCTCGACGGCGCACGCGCCGCCGTGGTGGTGGAAGACGGCGCCATCGCGTTCGATCTGGCGGAGTCGAAATATTCGATTTCCGGCGAGTACCACAAATGCCTGCTGCACCTGTGGTCGAGCGAGCGGAATTTTGTGCGGCGCGTGCTCGATGCGGAAGTCAAGGCCACCACTCTTCGCTTGCAAGTGCAGCGCATGGGGCAGAACCGGCCTACGCGGCTCGACTTCTGCCGCGATCGCGACCAGCGTTCGCCCGCCGCGCGACGGGCGGCGCGGGTCGCATACGAGCCTCGCCTGCGCCGGGCGCTGGAGAGAAATTTTCCCGGCTGGACCGTCGTCCGGCTCACCACCAGCGTGGACCTCGAACACTCCTTTGGCCCGGCCTACCTGCGCGGCTGGCTGGGGCAGGGACAGCGCGCCTTGGCCATCGTCGGAGTGAACGACCAGGAAACGCAATCGACCGTCGATGGCGCGCTGACCGTCGGAATTCTTTGGCTCGAAGCGTGCCGGATGGCGCAGCGGGATCACCGCGTGGTCGAAGGGCTGGCGGTGGTTGTGCCGAAGGGCATGGCTACGCTTACCCGGCAGCGTATGGCGCACCTGCATCCAACGGCGGCGAAATGGCATTTGTACGAATTCGACCAGCGGGAGGATTTGCTTGTTCCGGTGGATACCGGCGATCGCGGCAACCTGACAACCCGGCTGGTGCATTCCATCGATGAAGTCCAGGCGCGCGAACGCTTTGCGGAATCGATCGCGCGCATTCGCGGCATTCTGTCGCAATCCGAAGTCGTCGTGCTCTCGCCCGCGTCGATTTCATTCCGGCGGCATGGCCTCGAGTTTGCCCAGGCGCGGATTGCGCATGATCCGCGAAACTTCGAGAGCAGCGAGGAAATCGCTTTCGGTGTGGGGCCGCAAGAGCGCGTTCTCGATGCGGAGAACGAAACGCAGTTTGCCGATCTGGTGCGGCTGGCGGCGGCTGTCCGTCACAAGGACGGTCCCAAGAACCACGCGTTGTGGCGAATGCATCCCGAGCGCTGGCTGGAATCGCTGGTCGCCCCGAACATCGCGGCGCTCGACGGGCGGCTGCGTCCGGAAGCGGTGTATGCCCAGGTGCCCGCCTTCGCCGCCGCCGACCGCGCCATGATTGACATTCTGGCTGCGACTCGCGAGGCGCGCTTGGCTGTCATCGAGCTCAAAGCCGATGAGGATATCCACCTTCCTCTGCAAGGCGTGGATTACTGGTCGCGCGTCGCCTGGCACCAGAGCCGCGGAGAGTTTGCGCGATTCGGTTATTTTCCTGGGCGCGAAATTTCACCACAGAAGCCTCTGCTCATGCTGGTCGCGCCCGCTCTGCACGTGCATCCCACAACCGACACGATCCTGCGTTATCTGTCTCCGGAGATCGAGTGGGAACTGCTGGGAATTGACGAGCGCTGGCGGGAAGAGATCAGGGTCGTGTTCCGAAAGAAGCCGCCGCGCGCGCCAGCTCGGGCGGCGTAAGGCTTTTCATCGCCGAGACGCCGAGAAACCCCAAGAAAGGCTTTCTCGGCGTCTCGGCGGTGAACAAGTCGTCACGCCGGAAGAATCGGAGGCGTCGATGTCGTCTCGCTGACCTCGGGCGCTTCGCCTTTGTACACTCGTCCGATCCCCCGCACCAGGCGCCGCATCGGCAGTTCTCCCCGAGCGTCGGCAAAGAAAATTTCCCCTGCCCGGCTCCCGCGATAGCACCAGCGCTTCAGGATCGCGAGGTGCTCCATGCGCTCGATCGCCCTGCCTGGTTTGGCTGCGGGGAACGCCGCCAGCGCCGCCCGAATGCGGGCTTCCATTGATTGCGATAACGATCGCGACAACGATTGCGACTTCGTATGTTCGCTACCGGAGATCGGAAACTCAAGCGGCCCCGCGAGCGCGCCACCGTCGACGCGAAACACGGCGACGTTCTCCGGCTGCCGCGATTTCTGCACGATTACGGCATGCGACTGGTCAATCCGGCGGACGAATTCCGGCAGCTGCTGCAGCACGGGAGTGAGTTTGTCGAGCCGCGCATGAATGGCCGCAGCTGTCTCGAATTCCATTTTCGCCGAGGCGTCATCGCGCTCCGCCGACATCTGGCGCTTCAGCGATTCACCGCGCGAGTCCAGAAAATCCTCGACCCGTGCCACTTCGGCGCCATACTCGTCACCAGTACAGCCGTGAAAACAGGGCGCCAAACACATCTTCATCTCGGAATAAACGCAGCCGGGAAATGCCGGGTCGGGATGGAGGTCTTCCACGCAGCGCCGCATCTTGAAAAAGTCGAGCGCGTCGTTCATAAACTTTTCCGCCGCCACCCGCGACGCAAACGGCCCGTAGTAAACGTTCTTTCCCGAAATTCGCCCCACTCGCGTCGTGATCGAAGCGCGGGGAAATTCGTTCTCCAGATGCAGTTTGACCAGCGGAGCGAAGCGCAGCCGCAGGCGATTCGAGTAGGTTTTTGGAAAAACCGCTCGCAGCACCCGGTAGAGGACGAACCCCGATTCGAAATCGGAGCCGGTCAGCGTGTATTCGATCCAGCGGACGCGATCCCTCAGGTTGAGCCGCTTCGTCCGTTCTTCCGGGGCGGAGAGCAGCCGTTGCAGCCTGCGCCGAAGGTTGGCAGTCTTGCTGACATAGGGCTCGGAGTTCGCGTCCTCGCCGCGCAAAAGAAACACGGCGGGGGCGGCGGCCACAGCGGAGAAGATGTCGCTGTCACGTTCCGGCTGGAACTCGATGCGTTCAGTCAGCACGCTTGTGATTGTAGTGCGTGTGATGGTAGTGCGGAATTATCCGAAGCTGGCACTCTTAAACTTCTGGCGGAAGTCGGGCCCGTCCATCTTCACGAAGCGGCACATTTCGTGCAGGCGGGAGCGCATGCGCTCGCCGATGCGGTCGCCAAGGGTTTCTTCGCGCGCGGCCGCCCGCGCCGGCGACAATGACAATGACGAAGACCGAGCCACACTCGCAGCCGGCTCGTCCGGAAAATTCGTGGTGATGATCGTGGTTCGATTGTCGTTATAGCGCGTGTTGAGGATCAGGCTGACCGTGTCCCACACCCACTCGCTCGGCTTCACCGCGCCGAGTTCATCGAGCAACAGCACCTCGGCTTCAAACACCGGTCGCAGCACCTGAAGCTCGGTCGCCCGGACAGAATCGTTGTAGGAGTTCTGAATTTGTTTCAGCAGTTCGCGGTAGTCGCAAAAAAGGCAGGAGCTTCCTCTCACCACAATGAGTTCCTTGAGAATGCCCACTGCGAGATGGGTCTTGCCGGTACCGATTCCGCCGACCAGCAGCAGCCCATTACCGTCTCGCGGATCAAACTCCTGCACGAAGCGCGACGCGCTGATCTGGGCCAGCGCAATCGAGCGATCCGCTCCCGGAAAATCGGCCGTGAAGTTCGACAGCTCGCAATGTTCATATCTCTTCGGAATTCGTGCCGCCGCGATTAAGGCGCCGCTACGCGCGCACAACTGGCAATCGCAGCGCGTGACGCCGCGCTCGGGCGCTCCCGGAACCGGCTTCCATCCCGAGCCCGCGCACAGGGGGCAAACTTCGGTTGCTGTTTTCATGATGGTGTAATTAGACTCTGCACCCGAACCCGCTTGCGCCGCAACTCGAAACCGTTCCCTCTCTGTGCACATCCTGTGGAGACCAGCGTTGGGTTGTGGAGAACCGTGGAGAAGCGAGGAAAACTGCCGATCCCCGATCACAGACAACGAACGAACAAAAGCTGGCCCTTTCGACGTATTCTCCTATCACTACGCACATGTTCGCTTTAAAGTGCTAAAACGGGCAACGGGCACGTCTTTCCCCTTGACAAACTTTTCGGACGGAGGAAAACTTCCATCGTCGGTGCTCGCGCTTCGAGCTATCCTCCCCGGCGGACACGCGGGAACCGAAACGACTAGTGTCAGGAGAGAGCATGAATAAAGCTGATCTGGTTGACCGGATCGCCGGAGCCTGCAACATTTCAAAGGCGCAGGCAACGACCGCGATCGACACCACCGTGGACAGCGTCACCGCTGCCCTTCGAAAAGGGGACCGGGTAGCCTTGATTGGATTCGGCACGTTCTCCGTCTCGCAGCGCAAGGCCCGCAATGGCCGAAACCCGCAGACGGGTGCCACGATCAAGATCGCTGCCCGTAGAGTCGCCAAATTCACCCCCGGAAACGAACTCAAGAAAGTGGTCAACAAAGGTAAGTAAGGGGCCCCAGAATTTTTTGGATACGAGCGAGACGGCAGGGGGTCGGCCCTGCCGTTTTGTTGTTTAGGTCTCTGGTCTAAGGTGTCAGGTCTCTGGTTCTGGATTGGAGGTTTTCCTGCGACCTGACACCTGCTTTGCTGATAGCTGCCTTGCTGAATCCTTTTTGACTCCTGTAAAATCTAATATATAAATTGAGGTTTTTGAACTGACATGAAGGCAGCCATTCATCCCAGCTACAGCGAGATCCGCGTGCATTGCGCCTGCGGAAACGCATTTACCACCCGCTCCACCCACAAGGGCGACATCGGCGTAGAAATCTGCTCCGCCTGCCATCCCTTCTTTACCGGCAAGCAGAAGCTCATGGACACCGCCGGCCGCGTAGAGCGCTTCCGCCGCAAGTACGCCAAGAGCGATGCTGCCAAAGCCGAAGCGGCGAAGAAGTAATTTCTGCGCAGAAACGCGCATTCTTGAGAGCCTCCCCCTGCGGGAGGCTTTACTTTTTTGGAACGTCGCAGGCTCATGGAGGGACGGGCGTCCTCGCCCGTTCAATACTCGTGTAGGGACGGCCGCCCCTGCGAGCCTGCCCTGAGCGAAGTCGAAGGGTCCAAGCCGAGCGCCGCTCGGCAGCTGCCTGTGGACACAGCAACTTTGGACTTGCCATGGCTTCACCAAGAACGACGTAGAATCATACTGTGCAAAAGTTCTGGGACAGCGCGGATGCAAGGGCGGCTGCGACGGGTGCGACGCCCGTCCCTCCACCAGCTTACGCTCGTGTGGGGACGGGGCTTTGCCCCGTCCAACCGCGTGTCTTTCCAGCGTCCCTAAAAATAGGCAACGCCGCCATCTCCCCCGCCACCGTCCTCGCGCCCATGTCCGGCGTCACCGACACCGTTTTCCGCCGCTTCATCAAGCGCCTCGGCGGATGCGGCCTGATCATGACCGAGTTCACCTCGGCTGATGGCGTGCTGCGCAATGAGCGCGCCCAAGGACGCTACCTCCACTTCTACGAAGACGAGCATCCCATCTCCGCCCAGCTCTTCGGCAGCAATCCAAGCGTGCTGGCCGATGCGGCGCGCCTGGTGGAAGACCTCGGCTTCGACCTCGTCGACCTGAACCTCGGCTGCCCGGCCAAGAAAGTCGTGAAGTGCAACGGCGGATCGGGACTGCTGCGCGATCTGCCGCTGATCCGCCAAATTTTCGAAGCGGTGCGCGCCGCCGTGAAGATTCCCTTCACCGTCAAATTCCGCGCCGGATGGAACGACGACGAAATCGTCTGCGTCGAGCTCGCCCGCCTCGCCGAAAGCTGCGGCCTCAACGCCGTTGCCCTCCACGCCCGCACCCGCGAGCAGGGCTACAGCGGCCACGCCCGCTGGGAGTGGATCGCCTCTGTCAAACAGGCCGTCAAGATTCCCGTGATCGGCAATGGCGACATCCGCTCGCCCGAAGACGCCTGCGCCATCGTCGCCCAAACCGGCTGCGACGCGGTGATGATCGGACGCATGGCCCCGGCAAATCCGTGGATCTTCCGCCAGATCGAGCAGTATGTAAGCCGTGTGGGGACGGGCGACCTCGCCCGTCCAACCGAGCGAAGCTCCGCAGAAAAAATGTACGATGAACCCACCGAAGCCGACCGCTACAAAATGATCCGAACCTACTTCCAAATGCTGCTCGAAGAAGGAATGCCCGGAGCCGAAGGCAAGATGAAACAATTCGCCTCCTGGTTCACCCACGGCGTCCCCGCAGGCGCGGCGCTCAGGAAGACGATCTACGATGCGAAAAGCGGGTCGGAAATTCTAGGGCGAGTGGACGAGTTCTTCGAAGAGAAACTGGCAGCACAGACCTCGTAGGGACGGCCGCGCCTACCTCACCTGGGCTAGCGCCAGCCTTCCCCGCTCCCCGCGTTCCACATATCCCCACGGCGTCCGGTCATCGTGCGTGAACACGGTCAGCCATTTCTCCGGGATCGCCCAGGCATAGTACTCCTTGCGGCTCTCGATGGTTTCAAGCGGAAACAGATCGAAGGCCATCACCCATGTCAGATCGATGTGGGCGCTAGTCGGAATCAGGTCGGAGATATAACATGCCTTCTTGCGCCCGCTTTCGATGATCACCGCCTGCATCTTCGCCGTGTGCCCCGGAAAAACCTTGACCGAGATGCCGGGCGAAAGTTCGAGATCACCGTTCAGCAGCACCATCTGGCCAGTCTCGATCAGCGGATCGTAATTCGGGCTCATGTAGCTGATCGCGTCGCGCTCCATCTGTTGGCAGGCGTGTTCCCACTCCTGTTCCTGCACGTAATACTTGGCATTGGGGAACGTCGCGACCATCTGATCCCCGCGCCGCACCGTATTCCAGCCGCAGTGGTCAAAATGCAGGTGCGTGTTGATGACGATGTCGATGTCTTCGGGAGCGACGCCGGCGACGTGCAGGTTGTCGAGCAGCTTGGCCGGCTGTTTGTAGATCTGCGCCAGGCGGTCGGGCAGTTTGTTGCCGATGCCAGTCTCGATCAGGATGTTCTTCTCGCCGGTGCGCACGAGCAGCGAATTCAGTCCCGCGTCGAGCCGGTTCTGCTCGTCGGGCGTGACCTTTTTCGACCACATGGTCTTAGGCACGACGCCAAAAAAGGCCCCGCCGTCAAGGAAATAAGTTCCATCGGAAATGATAGTAAGTTCGAAATCGCCGAGAGTTGTACGATGCATAAAGAAGCAGTCAGCCAGCAGGATCACCCGGAACTGCAAGCAAGAGCTGAGTGCTGAATGCTGAGTGCTAACTGCTATTTCAGCTCCCGATTCCAGAAGTCTTCCATCATGTGGAACAACTGCATGCTCGTGCCCGTCCCCGCAATGCCGTGCGTCTTGTTCGGATACACCATCAGCCGAAACTGCTTCCCCGCCTTGATCAGGGCGTCGGTCATCTGGATCGTATTCTGGAAGTGGACATTGTCGTCGCTCGTCCCATGCACCAGCAGCAACGATCCGCGCAGATTGCCGGCGGCGCTGACGATGGAATCGTCGTAGCCGCTGGGGTTGTCCTTTGGCAGGCCCATGTAACGCTCGTTGTAAATCGAATCGTAGTCGCGCCAACTGGTTACCGGAGCCACCGAGATTCCGGCCTTGAAACGATCGGAGTGGGTCAGGGCGTAGAGTGTCATCGAACCGCCGTTCGACCATCCCCAGATCGCGGTGCGAGCGCGGTCGAGCTGCGGAAATTGCGCATACAACTGGTCGAGTGCCGTGAGCTGGTCTTTCAGTTCGATCCCGAACGACTGCAGGCGGGTCGCGGCCAAAAATTTCCTGCCGCGATTCGGGGTCCCGCGATTGTCGACCGAAAAAATGGCGAATCCTTCGTTCGCCAGAATCTGGTGGAACAGCGCGTGAGTTCCACCCCAAGCATCCTGCACCGTCTGTCCCCACGGACCGCCATAGATGTACACGATCAGCGGAATTTTCTGGCTCGCATCCGCCTGCTCCGCACCTGAATGGCGCGGCAGAATTAGATCGCCATACATCACCGTGCCGTCCTCCGCCTTAAATTCCATCGTCTTCGGCGCTATCGGGTCGTAATCGGCGACGCTGCTCCCTTCCCAAATCTTCTGGCAGGGGCCGGCCGGCGCGCACACTGAAATCCGCGGCGGCATCAGCGTCGCGGAATGCGTTTCCACGAAATGCTTGCCGTCATCGGCGAAACGGGCGGCATAGCTGCCGTTTTCCGATGAGAGGCCTTGCATCCCCGAGCCGTCCAGCTTCACGGAAAAAATCTTCTCCTGTCGAGGATCTCCTTTGTTCGCGGTGAAGAAAACCGTGCCCGATGCCTCATCCATCCCACCGATCGCGATCACCTCATAGTCTCCGCTTTCGAGCTGGCGTTCGAGTTTGGCATTGGCCGCCAGCGGGTCTGGCCCGTTGAAACTGTATAGATAAATGTGGGTGTGGCCGTCGCGCCAACTGGTCCAGAGAAAGCGGTCGCCGGATTTCAGTATGCGAAAGTCGTCGTTGACGTTGACCCACGCATCCGGCGCCGATTCGGTCAGCACTTTGCGCGACTTGCCCGACTTCGCGTCGATGAAATAAAGATCCAGCACATCCTGCTTGCGATTCAGGACCTCCGCCCAAGCCCAGCCTTCGCGAATCCAGCCGAAACGCGGCACATAGGTGTCGTCGTTGTCGGTGAGTTTGATCCAGCGCACCTTGCCGCCGTTGCCGCCCACCACTCCCAGGCGCACGGTGGGATTCGGATCACCCGCCAGCGGATATTTCTGCTCCTCAACCCGGGCATGCGTCGGCATCCAGTCGGTGATGGGATAGCTCGGCACGCGGGTCTCATCCATCTGCAGAAAAATGATTTCGTGCCCTTCCGGCGACCAGAAGTAGTTGCTGCGCACGTCCAGCTCTTCGGCGTACACCCAGTCCACTTCGCCGTTCAGAACGTTGTCTTCCTTGTCTTTGTCCCCGTTTTTGTCTCGCTCTTTGTCTTTTTCGTCACGCGTGAGCGGATGTTCGCCTTCTTCTCCCGACACCGGATGCACATAAAGATTGTGCTTGCGCACGTACGCGAGCCTCTTGCCGTCCAGCGAAAACTTCGGGTCCTCGCTCGGCTCCGGAGACGACGTAAGCTGGACTGCCGTTCCCGTGTCCAGGCTGTAATACCAGAGCTGCCCCTGGGAATCGAAGAGCAGGTGCTTGGAATCGGGCGACCACATGTAGGCGGCGACGTTATACCGCGTCACGCGCTCCTTCTCGCGCTCGTCCTTGATTTTGTCGGCAGGAGGTGCAAGCTGCGACAGCTTGGCCTCGCTGGCCAGTACTTTTCTCTCGCCCGTCGCCGCGTCCACATACCAGAGTTCGCCGTGCTCGCCAGCGTCGTCGCGCTGCACGAAAGACACCTTGCTGCCGTCCGGACTCCACTGGATCGTCTCTGGAGCGCGTCCCGTGATTCCACCCTCCGCGAAGATCTGTTCAATCGTGAGTTGCTTCGGCGCGGCGCTCTGGGGCGCGGCGGTCTGAGCAAGCCCTGCGGAAAGCAGAACCAGCAGGTTGATGGCGACGAAGAAGAAAAGTCTTTTCATGAACGCCCTCCGATTCAGCATAAGGCGTGATCCACCAATTTTGTAATTTCGCAATCGGGTAATTTTGTAATTTGGAGCGGCTATCGTTCTCGTTATTCAGATGACAGAATTACACGATTGCGAAATTACAAAATTGGTGGCAATCGCCTTCATCTCCGCGCGCACGGGATGTTTCTTTTCATAGGCCGCGATCTCCGTTTCGTGTTGTAGCGTCAGGCCGATATCGTCCAACCCGTTCAGCAGACAATGGCGCAAGAATTTATCCATCGTGAACGTCGCCGCGAATCCTCGTCCGTCTTCCACTCGCAAGGCTTCGAGATCGACCGTTAGTTGGTAGTTTTCGATCTCTTTCGACCGGCGCATGATCTCTGCCACCTGCTCTTCGTTTAGCCGCACGGTCAGCAGGCCGTTCTTCAGGCTGTTGTTGGCGAAGATGTCGGCGAACGACGGCGCAATCACCACTCGGAAGCCAAAATCCGCCAGCGCCCAGACGGCATGTTCGCGCGAGGAGCCGCAGCCGAAGTTTTTCCCCGCGACCAGGATCGACGCTTTCGCATAGCGCGGGGCGTGCAGCACGAAATCGCCGAGCTTTCGTCCATCTCCCGAAAAGCGCCAGTCGTAGAACAGGAACTCCCCGAATCCTGTGCGTTCGATGCGCTTCAAAAACTGTTTCGGGATGATTTGATCGGTGTCCACGTTCACCTTATCGAGCGGGACAACGACGCCGGTGTGCTTGCGAAACGGTTGCATATTTTAAACCCTTCTGCCAGCCGAGCCAGTGGAGCGCCGGGCGTCCCCGCCCGGCCTCGATGCTGCTGACGGTGCAAGCGTGACGGGCGAGACGCGTCCACCGTCATGACTACTGAAATCGCCACTTCCGAATGTCCGTGAAGTGCCCGGCAATTGCCGCTGCCGCCGCCATCGCCGGACTGACAAGGTGCGTGCGCCCTCCGCGGCCCTGCCGTCCTTCGAAATTCCGGTTGCTGGTCGACGCGCAACGCTCTCCCGGCTGCAAGATGTCGGGATTCATCCCCAGACACATCGAGCATCCCGACTCGCGCCATTCAAAACCGGCATCGAGAAAAATGCGGTGCAATCCTTCCTCTTCCGCCGCGCGCTTGATTGCCTGCGATCCCGGCACCACCATGGCGCGAACCTTCGGATTCACGCGCTGCCCTTTCGCCACTCGCGCCGCCGCCCGCAGGTCTTCGATGCGCGAGTTGGTGCACGATCCGATGAACACCCGGTCCACGGCGATGTTTTCGATAGGCGTTCCAGGATTGAGTCCCATGTAAACGAGCGCCTGTTCCGCCGCGCGCCGGTCGGCCTCTTGCGCGAAACTCTTTAACTCGGGGACGCGCGTGTCCACAGCCACCACCATCCCGGGATTCGTCCCCCAGGTCACGAACGGCGCGATCGCTGCCGCGTCAATTTCAATCACTTGATCGAATTCGGCTCCCGGATCGCTCCTGAGCGTTCGCCAATACGCAACCGCTTCTTCCCAATTTTTTCCTTTCGGCGCAAAGCGCCGGCCGCCGACGTACGCAAAAGTCGTCTCATCGGGCGCAATCATTCCCGCTCGCGCTCCCGCCTCGATGCTCATATTGCACAGCGTCATGCGGCCTTCCATGGATAGCGCGCGCACCGCATCCCCGGCGTACTCGATCACATATCCGGTGGCGCCATCGGTGCCGATGCGTCCAATGATTCCGAGCGCTAGGTCCTTAGCCGTCACGCCCTCCGCCAGCTTTCCGCTGACGTGGATCTGCATCGTCTTCGGCTTTTTCTGCGGCAGGCATTGCGTCGCCAGCACGTGTTCCACTTCCGACGTTCCAATGCCAAACGCCAGCGACCCGAACGCGCCGTGCGTCGAAGTGTGGCTGTCTCCGCAGACAATCGTCATCCCCGGCAACGTGATGCCAAGTTCCGGGCCGATGACGTGCACAATGCCTTGCTCGGGCGAGTCCATATCGAAGAAGGGAACGCCAAACTCGCGGCAATTTTTCTGCAGCGCTTCAATCTGCTTCGCCGCAATCGGGTCGGCGATCGGAAGGCCTCGCGGAGTGGTCGGGATGTTGTGGTCAACGGTTGCCACCGTGCGCAGAGGCTGCCGCAGACGCCGTCCATTGGCGCGCAGCCCGTCGAAGGCCTGCGGCGAAGTCACTTCATGCACAAGATGCAGATCGATATAGAGCAGCGCCGATTGGCCTTCAGGCGCGGCGACGACGTGCGCGTCCCAAATTTTTTCGAATAGTGTGCGCGGAGGCATATTTTCAGTTTCGTCCATAGTTCGCCGACATTTCGCTCAAAGTTAAAGGCCGCGAACTGTGCCGGGCGACAGCAGGTGCTGTTCGATAGTCTACCAACGCAAACGCCACAAAATCGTCGCCCTCGGCCTTTTTTTCGCCCCGCACTTAGGGCGAAGCCACAGTTGCTGTACCAACAGGCATCTGCCGAGCTGCGCTCGGCCTAGGCAGACGAGGGCGTCTGCCCCTACGCAACCCTGGACGGGCGAGGACGCCCGTCCCCACACGAACGGATCGACCCAGCAGAAGTCCGCGTTTGCGGTTATGATTCAGGCTAGTCCATCGAGGAATACACTGCATGATCAACGGCAAACGCATTGCCGTCGTGCTTCCCGCTTACAACGCGGAAAAGACGCTGGAAGCGACGGTACGGGAATTGCCCGACTTGGTCGATATTCGCATTCTCGTCGACGACCACAGTACCGATCGCACTGTCGAAATCGCTCACCGGCTGGGCTTGCAGTCGTTCGTCCACAACCGCAACTACGGCTATGGCCGCAATCAGCAGACTTGCTACCGCGAAGCTCTGGCCGCCGGCGCCGACGTCGTCATCATGGTGCATCCCGATTACCAGTACACGCCGCTGCTCGTAACTGCCATGGCGAGCATGATCGCGCACGGTGTCTATGACGTCGTTCTCGGCTCCCGCATCATCGGCGGCGCCGCGTTGCGCGGAGGCATGCCGCTTTACAAATACATCTCCAACCGCCTGCTCACCGCTTTTGAGAACCTGTTCCTGCGCGTCAAGCTGTCCGAGTATCACACCGGATACCGCGCTTTCAGCCGCGAGGTGCTCACCCGCCTGCCGCTAAGGGAAAATAGCGACGATTTCGTTTTCGACAACCAGATGCTCGCCCAATGCGTTTACTTCGGCTTTCGCATCGGCGAACTTTCCTGCCCCACCAAGTATTTCGAGGAAGCCTCTTCCATCAATTTCCGCCGCAGCGTCCAATACGGACTCGGGGTGGTCGGAACCACGCTTCAGTTCGCGCTCCAGCGCGCCGGAATCGTCCACAACCCCATCTTCAGCGAAAAGGGAAAGACTCTCGAAGCCGGTTCCGATGCTTACTACGAGGGAGGACTGCCAGCCGCGTCACAGCGGCGTTGAAAAAGCCGCGCCAAATCAGTGTTCCCGCGACAGGAAGCCCAGGACCTTGCTGGCAAACTCATCCGAGAAGCCGAAACGCGCCTTGGCCTGCGAATAGAGATTCACGGCCTGCTTATCCAACCAGATCATGCTGGACTTCAGCGGGCCGTCTTCCGGCCGCGGCCGATAGTTTGTGGAACGCGCTTTGTCCTCAACGCCCGAGTCGATGGTGTAGTAACACAACGCCAAGCTCTTGCGAGATACCCCCGCGGGACAACGCAAGGGGTCGGGGAACCCATGGTAGGAAATTTCATTGGTGCGGAAGATCAGCGCTTCATTGAACAGCGGCGGAATTTTTACCACGCACCGCCGCACTTCCCGGTCCCACAGTTCGATCGCGCCGCCCCATCGCTCCTGCCAGTTGGGGTTGAGATAGAGAATCAGATTTACCCGCCGCCGCCAATGCTTGTGGTAGTGATGATTGCTGAAGTCCGTGTGCACGTTGAGAAACCCGCCCGCGCCCGACTGGTGCAGGCCGCCGCCTTCTACCGAATCGTCCGACACCAGTTCCGCAACGCCCGTGAGCCGCGAAAGCCAACGCACAAACGCATCCGAATTCAGTTCGTCCACCACCTCGCCCAGCAGCGGCGGGAAGAGCGATCGTTTCGCGAGCCCCAGCTTGTTTTCGTTCGCGTGTCTGTAGTGTGTCCAGGCGTCGGTCGCCATGCCCGGAAATTCGCTGGCCATTTCGTCGGCCACGTAAGGATCCAGAAATTCCTTAAGGTGCACATGCGGATACGGCTGGTTCTCCCGAAACCTCCGCCGCAGGCTCGACAGTTGGGAGGTCCATTTCACGTAGGGAAACAGTGGCCGAGTTGCCGGGGTTACAATCGAAGCCGCCATACGCCTGAGCCAATCCTGAGCCAATAAGGCTAACACACGCCGCGGAAGCCCGCAGCCGTTTCAGCCGGCTGTTCTAGAGGCTGTCAATGGCTTTACGTAAGTCCTTTTTATTCAATCGGATGCGGCACATGTCAAAATGTCGCCAAATCCATACATGCCATTTGTATTCTTTGTATTCAATGACTTGCATTTCTGGTTATTAACAGGCTCTAGTCTACCCGGCACACCCGCACCATCGAATTCTCATAAGGACATCCCATCCCCGCCGGACCCGGCTGCTCCACCACCACCCAGCTGACGCCGTACTTCTGCCGCAGCCGTTCGAAGTCCTCTTTGCCCAGCTGCTTCCAGTTCTTCTGGTCCGCGATCTGCTCCGCCCACTTCACCGAAAGCGGGGGAAACATGGAACACGCTCCCTTGTCCTTGACCAAGTCCGCTAACCTGCTGCGCTCGGCGCGAGCGCGAAACCCATTTTCGTCTTCGCCCGGAAGCTCCATGTGCCGTCGATCGAGCGCAAACAGTGCGTCCACTGGCGTATTCCCGCGAATCCACTCAAACGCCTGCGCCCACTGGTTGCGCGGCTGCGCCCACGGCCACTCGACGTGAGCGCTCGCGGGAAATAACTGCCGCTGCGCAAAGTACATTCCCAAACTTAGCGGGACGAACAACACCAGCCAGCGCCACACCTGGCGCTGCAGCAAGTATTGTCCCAGCAATCCGCCGCCCACCACCACCAGCACCATGTAACACAATGCCAGCGAGCGCAAGGGCTGAAGCCGCGTCAGCGCCTCGAAGCGGGCCGGAATCCCGAGCCCAATCGCCGCCGCTAACGCCACTAATACGAACGGCGCCATCGCCCTCGATACCAGTTCTAGGTTCTTCATGCCACGCCGCCGCGCCCAACTCCCGAACCACCAGAACAGCAGCACCGGCCCGATCGCTCCCAGCCACTCGTACCACTGCCAGCGCAGGATGAAGTGCGAAGGCTGCCGCAGCGCGACCTCGTGATAAGCAGCCGGCGGAGGCTCGAATGTAATGCCGAAGGGAAGCGCGGCGGCGAATCCCAAAAGCCGCGGACGAACTCGGTCGAGCAAGATGAGCCACACACAAAATAGAATCGCAAAGCTCGCCATGAACGGATGCACGGCAGCGGCAAACACCAGCCACAACACGGCCCGCCCGTATCTTCTCCCGGAATCTCGGTGCAGCACTTCCGCCACTGCAAACAAAGCCGCAAACGCCGCCAAGTTCCGCGGATTCAAAAACTGGTCCAGGATGTAAAGCTCCGTCCCGGCAATGGGCAAGGTCAGCAACGTTGCCATCAAAGCGACCGCGCCCCAGCGCGCGCACTCGCCCTCGGACGTTTCCGATTCGAACAGGGCCGACGCCAGCCGCCAGCTCGCCGCCAGCAACAAAAAGATGGAGATCAGGTGCCACAGAAAAGTGGCCCAGGGCAGCGGCAGATGCGTGGCCCGCACCGAAAAGGCTATCAGATTCGGATACAACGTATGCCCGGCATGCTCGGCAAAAAACTCTGCATTCGCCGGAAACAAGCTGGGATTAAGTGTCTTAAGAACGCCCGGAAGATAAATCTCCGCGTCTTCCGCGTAGGGATGATAGCCATGAATCACAAGCGCGAAGGCGGTCAACAGCAGCAGGCCGAAGATGCGGCCGAGGGTACGATTGAGGATACGACCGAAGATACGTTTGATATTCAGACTGTGCCGGTCCATTTCTCCGAGAATTACAGCAGAAAATACCTGCGGCAGGAAGCCGGGGCCGCGAACTTGTGGCCCGCCGATCCGTTGCCGGCCCAGCGCCCCGCGCTTGCAGGCAGGCCCGGAAAAGAAAAAGGCCGGGCGATTGAGCCCGGCGCTTCGTATTGAGAAACTGTCAATCGCTGAGTTGAGCTAGATCAGTTTCCCGTTAAACTCGTCTTCATCGTTGTCTTGAACCTGGCCCCAAAACCTCACATCACCAGCGCGAGCCCTTCCAGTTCGCGCTCCAGCACCGGCAGAGAACAGCCCGCCATTTCCACCCGGCCGGCGGCGTCGATCGCAGCTTTCTGCGAAACGCCATAGCCGCGCCCCGCTAAGAAAACCTGCAGCAGTTCTGCTGCTTCGCTGGAATCCACCATGCCGCCCTGGATCAGGTCGTTTCGTAAGGCGCAGAGTTCCGTCACCGTAAATTTCTCTTTCGTGGCCATTCTCACCTTCGACCTTCCTACCGTTGCGCTATTAGATTCATCGGCAACCTGCTTCGTTACATGCAATCGTAATGCCGTAACTTTGGTACCCCGTCAGATACGGCTTTACGGAACCCCAAGTTCTTAGAACCCAAGACCTTGCAAAAGGTTGCGAGGATATCAGCGGCAGGCCAGCGAAAGACATAACAACGGCACCCGTTGCCAGATTGACACTTAATGTCGTTATATGTCGTTCCGTGACGGGAGGAAACCGAACGTTGTCGCCTCCGGTTTCACGCCGTGTCAATCGTGGCGGCGTCAACCAGCATGATCGGGATGTCGTCCTGAATGGGGTAGATACGACGGCACTCGCCGCATTTCAGACCAGCCCCGTTTGCATTCAGGACCACCGGCTTCTTGCAAACCGGGCAGACCAGCATGTCAAGCAGATCCTGAGAAATCATGGCGGCTCTATTGTAGCGCGGAGTGATGCTTGCGTAGGGGCGGACGCCCCGTCCGCCTAGCGGAGCGAAGCTCCGCACTTTGCAGTGGTCGGCTTTACAGACTGCAAATCCGCTCGATTGACCATCTACGATGGAGAGCGATGCGATAGAATCGCCTTTCAATTCACTGCAAGCCGCAGCGAGGTGCGATGGCAGCCAGGATTCTCGACGGTACCAAACTAGCCGGTGAAATCCGCGCGGAAGTCACCGCCCAGGCGAAAGTTCTGGCATTATCGGGCGTGCGTCCCGGGCTCGCCGTGGTGCTGGTCGGGCACAATCCCGCATCGGAAGTCTACGTTCGCGGCAAAGTGAAGAGCTCCGGGGAAGTCGGCCTCTACAGCGAACAACACACGCCCCCCGAAAGCGCAACCACGGAAGATCTACTCGCGCTGATCGCCGGTCTCAACCGCCGCGACGAAATCGACGGCATCCTGGTGCAGTTGCCGCTGCCCGCGCACGTCGATGCCAAGAAGGTTCTGCTGGCGGTCGATCCCGCCAAAGACGTGGACGGATTCCATCCCATGAATGTTGGCTACCTTTCCACGCAGCGTCCTGGCCTCGTGCCTTGCACACCGGCCGGCGTCATGGAAATTCTAAAACGCAGCCAGATTCCAGTCGCCGGGCAGGAAGCCGTGGTCGTCGGACGCAGCGACATTGTCGGCAAGCCCGTCGCCATGCTGCTGCTGAATCAAAACGCCACCGTCACCGTCTGCCACTCGAAGACACGCGATCTGCCCGAAGTTTGCCGCCGCGCCGACATCCTGGTGGCGGCAATTGGCCGCGCCGGCATGGTCACCCGCGACTACGTGAAGCCCGGAGCCACGGTGATCGACGTCGGTATCAACAGAATCACCGACCCGAAAGAATTCGACCGCTTCTTCGCAGGCAACAAAAAACGAGAAGAAACGTTTCTGGCCAAAGGCTCAACCATGGTTGGCGACGTTCACCCCGAGGTGGCCGAAATTGCCGGCGCGATCACGCCCGTTCCCGGAGGGGTCGGCCCGCTAACCATCGCCATGCTGATGGCCAACACCGTAAAGGCCGCCATGATGCGGCGTGGACTGAGACATCCCGAATTGACCCGGGCGTAAGAGGTTGGGAGACAGCCGAACGCGCCTCGGAGCGAGCGGCGCACAGCGAACGACCAACGACGAATTTTACCGTGAGCACCCATTGCTAAAACTCGGCCTCACCGGCGGCATCGCGAGCGGCAAATCCGTTGTCGGCGTGATGTTTGTACAACTCGGCGCGCACCTGCTCCATGCGGATGCCGTTGCGCACTGGCTCATGCAGCCTGGCCGCGTGGTCTATGAGGAAGTCGTCCGCCGCTTCGGCCCCGAAATCCTGAATCCCGAAGGAACCATCAACCGTTCCCGGCTGGCCGAAGCCGCGTTCGGCACGCCCGGCGGCGCGCCCCCGCGCGTCAAGGAACTCAACGAAATTGTGCATCCCGCCGTGATCGCGCAAGAAAACGAATGGATGCAAGAAATCGGCCAGCGCGATCCGAACGCCATCGTCATCGTCGAAGCCGCACTGATTCTCGAATCGAACACCGCCAGCCGTTTCGACCGTTTAATCGTCGTGACCTGCCATCCCGACCAGCGCATTCTGCGCTACGCCCGCCGCCTGGGAATTTCGGAAGACGCTGCCCGCGCCGAAGTAACTCGCCGCATGGCAGCGCAGATCCCCGACGAAGAAAAAATCAAAGCTGCCGATTTCGTAATCGATAACTCCGGATCGCTCGATGCAACCGAGCGGCAGGTGAAGCGCGTTGGCGCCGCGCTGCGTCTGGAAAACAGGAATTCTTCTTAGCCCGCTCTGCGGCTCGGCATGACCATCCATTGCAGCAGCGCACTTACCACGCTCAGCAGGATGGCGCCGAGAAAAGCCGCTTCGAAGCCTCGCACCTGGAACCCGGGCACCAGCGCCGCCGCCAGCTTCAGCATCAGGGCGTTGATCACAAACCAGAACAGGCCGAGCGTCAGCAGCGTCAGCGGGAAGGTGAGGATCTTGATCAGCAATCCGAGTGTTGCATTGATCAGGCCGATGGCCAGCGCCGCAATCAGCGCCGCCAACGGGCCGGTTACGCTAATGCCCGGCACTACGTGGGCAACGATCCACACCGCTAAAGCGCTTAGAATCCAATGGAGCAGAAGACGCACGATAAGCCTCCTCAATAAAATAGCAACTACACAATAATTGGACACTATACAACGTGAAACCGGCTCAAAAAACATCATCCCAAAAAACAAACGGCGCCCGTCTGCTAGATCGGATGGGGAATCCACTGCGAACTGCGCGAGTACGACGCGGATCCCGACGACCTCGCTGCGGAAACCGTGGCCGCCAAGATCGGTTTGCCGCCGGAGCAGGTTTTCAAGACCCTGGTCGCGCGCCCCGACCGCAACGGAATTTGCATGGTGGTCATCCCCGGCGATCGGGAACTCAACCTAAAGGCGCTGGCGGCCGCGGCGGGAGAAAGAAAAATTCAACTCGTCCCGGTGAAAGAACTGCAATCGCTCACCGGCTACATTCGCGGCGGAGTGACCGCGCTCGCCGCCAAGCGCGACTTTCCCGTGTACGTGGATGAAACCATCGAACTGTTCGACGTAGTTTCCATTTCGGCGGGAGTTCGCGGCCTGCAGATTCTGATCGCGCCCGCCGACTACTTGCACGCAACCAATGGAACAATTGCAGCACTCGCAGAACCTAAAAAGAGTATCCAGTAACGTTACCGCGCGATGAGCCATACGGTGGAGCGGCGGGCGTCTCACCCGTCCAGCAGTCGGCGGCCGGGCCGGGACACCCGCCTCTCCACCGGCACGCGATTGCGGTGCCGGTATTAGACTGATTAAGCTTTCAATACCGATTCGAGGTAACCCATGCCCGCTGCCACGCGCGCTAATCCGCTTTCGTTTTTAACCGATCAACTCGACGAGCTCAAGGCCAAGGGCACGTACTTCAAGCTGCGCGTGCTTGAAGACGAGCAGGCCGCGGTCTGCACCTTCGACGGCAAGCGGGTCATCAACCTTGCCTCGAATAATTACCTCGGCTTCACGACGCATCCTAAACTGCGCGAAGCGGCGCTTGCAGCCACGCGCAAGTATGGCGTCGGATCGGGCGCCGTGCGCACCATCGCGGGCACCATGAAAATCCACATGGAGCTGGAAGAGAGGATCGCGCGCTTCAAGAACGTCGAGGCCTGCGTGGTTTTCCAGTCGGGATTCACGGCGAACGCGGGAACGGTATCTTCCTTTTTGGGCAAAGACGACTTCATCATCTCCGACGAGCTCAATCACGCCTCGATCATTGATGGCTGCCGTCTTTCACGGGCGAAGATTCTCGTCTTCCGTCACAAAGACGTCGCCCACGCCGAAGAGCAACTCGCCGGCGTGAAGGATCAGCCGGGGAAGAAGCTGCTGATCTCCGACGGCGTGTTCTCGATGGATGGCGACATCGGCCCCCTGCCCGGCCTGTGCGAGGTGGCCGAGAAATACGGCGCGATCATGATGGTCGATGACGCGCACGCTTCCGGCGTGCTCGGCCGCCAGGGACGCGGCACCATCGATCATTTCGGCATGCACGGGCGCGTCGACATCCAGGTTGGAACCCTGTCAAAGGCGATTGGCGCTCTCGGCGGATACGTCTGCGGCACGCGCGATTTGATCGATTGTCTTTATCACCGCGCGCGGCCCTTCCTGTTTTCGACGTCGCATCCGCCGTCGGTCGCGGCGACCTGCATTGCGGCTTTCGATGTTCTCGAAACCGAGCCACAGTGGATGGAGCAGCTCTGGGCGAACACGCGCTTCTGGAAAAAAGAACTTGGCCTGCTCGGCTTCGACATCGGCGGCCAGACGACTCCCGCGAGCGAAACACCGATCACGCCCATCATCATTGGCGATGGACGTCTGACCATGGATTTTTCCCGCGAACTGTTCAAAGAAGGCGTGCTCGGAACCGGCATCGCCTTTCCCACCGTCCCCGAAGGCAAAGCCCGCGTGCGCACCATCATGACCGCCACACACATGAAAGATGAACTGCAGCAGGCGCTCGAAGTGCTGCAGCGAGTGGGGAAGAAGATGGGAATTCTCGGATGAATGCAGCGCGACCGGTTTTGTCCCGAGCTTTCCTTTCAGACTGGTGTATAATCGCAACCGCTCGCCGACTGCCCTGATTTTAGGGCATTCTCGGATTGTAACCTGGAGGATTTCATCATGGGTCACTTCGCTCGTCTGCAGTTGATTGCAAGAGTCACCTACTATGTCGGCTGGATCGCGCTGCTATGTGGTGGACTGCTGCACCTTAACATTGCAAGGAACCTGTTCCTGGCGATTAACGTGTCGAAGCGGAATTTGTTTGAAGTCGGTGTTATGTGCTTCTTGATCTGTATCGCCTCGGAACTCCGCGCCCGCGACGTCGCTGGCAGGGAGATGCCCAGCGTTGTAAAGAAGGCTGCGTAGCACCGCCCGCGGACCATGCAGTCGGAACCCGCCATGCGGCTCCATGTGGGCCTGCGTTGTCGACCGGTGCGCAAGGTTCACGCAGGCTTTCGGGCCACCACAAGCAGGTGTGCGCTAATGCCGAGCAGAGAGGGCTCCGACTCGAGCGTGTGAGCGACGCGCAGCAGATCAGCACGACGGCGCGGATCTGCCAATCGCTCGGCGACATCCGGGAGCATCCACCCTGGGCCTTCTACCCCGTACAACCCATCGATCAAAAGGCCCGCAGCCAGCACTTCCGCGCGAAGATCTTCTGGCCGATGAAAGTACGCCGTGGTGAAGTAGTCCAGCCGCCCGGTCGGGTTCCGGTGCTGTCCGTCGCGCGCGTCTTGTTCGGCGATCGGGGCGAACTGCGGGTCCTGAAAGAGATCGCGCGCCAGACCGTCCAGGGCTGAAGTCCAGCGCGAGATCGCGGCTGCAAACAGGCGGCCGCCTGGCTTTAGCACCCGCGCCGCCTCGTCGAGCGCGCGGGCACGATCTTGCGCGGCGGTCAGGTGATACAGCGGGCCAAGGAGGAGAACGATCTCGGCGGACGCGTCGGGAAAATTCGTGGTCCGTGCGTCGCCGACTCGACAGGAAGCAAGCGGCCGGGGATGCGTGGCGTTCCGCCGCTGCGCTTCGGCGATGAGACGCGGCACCGGGTCGAGCAAATGGACCGTGTAGCCCGCCTCCGCCAACCAGAAGGCATAGGCTCCGGCGCCGCCGCCGATGTCCAGAACAACGGCCGGCGCAGCGGGCGCGTGGCGCTCGATCAGTTCTCGCGTGCGCAGGGCCTCGAGTAGGAACGGCCCCTGTTCCAGCCGGCGTTCCTCGGGCGCTTGGCGATAGTACTCGGCAATCGTCGAATCGAATTCAGGCGTCTGTTCGTCCATGCGGTGTCACCCTCGGGATGGCATAACTATAAACGACACATGGGGAGAGTCTGGATTCCCGGCTCCTCGCGGCAGAATGAGCGAACCACTTCTGCCACAGCCTGCCGTCCCGTGGGCGCGTCGTCGACGATGGCACCGATCGCCGGCGAAGCATTCCGTGGATTGTGGCACCCAGAAAAAATGGGCCCGTTCTAGAATAGCGGCATCATGCGAGCGATTTTTCAGTGGAACGTGGGCGATCGAGTCCTCGAGTTGGGGCGGCGCACTTTGATCATGGGCATCGTGAATGTAACTCCCGACTCGTTTTCCGACGGCGGACTCTACATCGATGCCGGGAAGGCCGTCGTCCGCGCCGAGCAGTTACTGGATGACGGCGCGACCATCATTGACGTGGGTGGGGAGTCGACGCGGCCAGGAACATCGGTGACGCCGGCGACCGGCGGTATCGCGACCGGTAATATCAAGGACGACCTTGCGCCTGAGGATGCGGCGGTGCGGACGCGACCGCCGGTGCCGGAACCCGTGTCCGAAGAAGAAGAACGCCGGCGGGTGCTGCCCGTGATCCGGGATTTGAAGCGGCGACGGCAGGATGCGGTGGTAAGCGTCGATACCTACAAGGCAAGCGTGGCGCGAGCGGCGGTTGAACTCGGGGCGGAGGTTGTGAACGACGTTAGCGGCTTCCGGTGGGATCCGAAGATGGCGAAAACGCTCGCCGAACTCAAAGTGGGAGCGGTGCTGATGCACACGCGCGGCCGGCCGGAAGAATGGCGGTCGCTGCCGCCGATTGGCGATCCGGTGCTCCTGGTGAAGCGGGATTTGCAACAGTGGGCCGAGACGGCGACCCTGGCGGGGATCAAGCGCCATCGCCTGGTGCTGGATCCGGGGTTTGGGTTCGGCAAGCGTTTCGAGGAGAACTATCCGCTGCTGGCGCACTTCGCCGAGCTGCAGAAGATGGGATTCCCGCTGCTGGCCGGAGTGTCGCGGAAGTCCTTTATCGGGCGAATGCTGGCGCGCGATGGCAAGGATAAGGATAAAGACGCGGAGGTTGCCGAGCGGCTTTACGGGACGCTGGCTGCGGAAACCGCTTTGATCTTGAAAGGGGTGCACATCATCCGGACCCACGATGTGCGATTTGCGGCGGAGGCGGCACGAGTGGCGGATGCGATCATCGCGAACGGAGGATAGAACTTCATGAATTGTCATCCCGCCTTAGATTTGTCATCCCGAGCGAAGCGAGGGATCTGCAGATTGCCTCTTAACCGCGCTCAGGCGCGGGCGGCTTCCGCGAGGGGGGCAGTGACTTTGAGCGCGGGGAGGCGGATTTCAAATGCGGCTCCGCCTTCGGGGCGGTTGTAGCAGGTGATTTGCCCCTTGTGGTCCTGGATTACGCCGTAGGTGGCGCTGAGTCCGAGGCCGGTGCCTTTGCCGACCGGCTTGGTGGTGTAGAAAGGATCGAAGACGCGCTCCGGATCGTGCAGGCCGGGGCCGGAGTCGGCGAACTGCACGACCACTTCATTGCCTTCGCGCCAGATCGAGATCTGGAGGCGCCCGCCGCCGATTTCCTGTAACGCGTCCACGGCGTTCTCGATAATCTGAAGAAAGGCTTGCAAGAGCTGGTTGGCATTGCCGAGGACGCGAGGCAGAGGATCGTTGCTTTCCACGGTCAGGCTGATCTTCCTGTTTTCCAGCTTGAATCCTTCCATTTGCACCGCGCGCTGCAAAAGAGGCTTCAGTTCCAGAGGACTTTTCTCTCCCGGTGTCTGCTGGGCGAAGCTCAGCAGATCGCCGACCAGTTCGCGAGTGCGCCGCGCCTGCTGGCCGATCTTTTGCGCGTTGGAGAGTTGCTCGCGGCTGAGGTTGCTGCTGGCGGCCATGCGTTCGGAACTGCTCAGGATGGCCGAGAGCGGAAACTCCAGTTCACCGGCGGCGAGCGCGACCAGTTCACCAAGCGAAGCCAGCTTGGCTTGTTGGATCACTCTTCCCTGCAGCCGCTGCAGATTGTCGAAGCTCTGGCGCGAACGATCGAGCAACTGCCGAAGCCTCCGGTCCAGCAGGTGTTGTTTGAGGAAGACGACAAATGCCAGGACGGCGACGCCACCCATGGCCACCGCAAAACGTACCTGGCGCAGATAAGGCTGGTCGTGGCTCAGGAACAGTGCCCAATATCCCATGAGGGGCAGAGAAAGCAGAGCGAGCTGCGCAAGTTGAGAGGCGACCAGGTGATTGACACGAGCGATCGAAGGTGTCGTCTCGGTGTCGCGAAGGCAGCGCCGCCCGGCGATGGCGACCCAGAGAAACCCAAGCATGGCGGTGAGGAACTGGAGATCATAGATTCCGCCAGTCTTGTAGGCGCCGCGCGCGATGGCGCCATTCATGGCTTCCGAAGAGAATGTGTAGAGAACACTGGCAACAAAAATGTTGCGATAGAGTTCGCGCCACGATCCGGAACTGGTGAAGAATGCCAATGCCGACACGGCAATCAGCATCGCTCCTTCGACGAAATATAAGAGATCCCAGCGCACGTTGTACACCGGAATATTGGGGACGATGCATTCCTCGGGAAAAACGAAGAAGGCGTAGACCACGATCCACCACACCAGCAGGATGAGGACGTTCAACGCACTGAGCAACATCCCCTCGCGCTCATCGGCCCGATGGGGGCGGATGGCTACGGCTGCCATGATGGGGACAACGTGCAGGAACAACACGATGTCTCCCGGGAAGGGTTCGGGCAGCGGCTTGCGAACCACCACTTCAAACCACGTCCAGCAGGCTTGATTGAAACACCACATGGCCATGCCCGCCGCCATAAGACTCCAGAACAGGCGGGTATGCCCGCGGCTGTCGAACGCGTTTCTGGCTGAAAGGATGAAGGCAGCCGCGATCACCAGCAGTGGGATTAGGTTGCCCATGGCCACGCGAAAGAAGGGGCTGGGAAACACTGCGGGCGCCAGAACAAAGGCCAGCAGCAGACAAGCTCCGCCGAAGAACGCCGAGATTTGGGGCCGGGACACCGCTTCCCATCATAGGATGTCCGACACAAGATGTTTAGATCACGGACTGGTTACCCGAGGGCACTGCAGTAACCTTCCAGGCTGCCGAAAAACTCGGGTTTCGTATCAGGGCATCGCTTTAGCGGGCCCGAAGTCCTTCAAAATCAGATGCCCTTTTAGGGGCTGGGTAGTAGAGTCGAGAATCGAGTTTGTCGATCGTTTCGGGTGGCAACTGCTAGAATTCCTGTTATGGCATTCCCCGCTACCCGCTTGCGCCGTCTGCGGCGCACTGAAACGTTGCGTGCCCTGGTCCGCGAGACCCGGCTTACGCCCGAATCCCTAGTGTATCCACTGTTCGTTTGCCCCGGAACGCGTATCCGGAAAGAAGTCCGCTCGATGCCCGGCGTCTTCAACCTTTCGATAGACGAGGCCGTGAAAGAAGTGCGTGCGACGCGCGCGTTGGGGGTATCTTCGATCATTTTGTTCGGGCTGCCGGAGAAAAAGGATGAAGTGGCCACGGGCGCCTGGGCGAAGGATGGCATCGTGCAGAGGGCGGCGCGCGCTATCAAGAGTGAGGTGCGCGACGTGGTGGTCATGGGCGACGTTTGCTTGTGCGAGTACATGTCGCATGGGCATTGCGGCATCGTTAAGGTGAACGACAAAGCGGGACCACAATCGCTGGGCGCGGCCGCGGCGGTGCCACCGGCTGCCGCGGAGTACGAGATCGTGAATGACGCGAGCCTGGAGTTGCTGGCGCGCACCTCGGTTTCGCTGGCGCGGTCGGGCGTGGACGTTATCGCCCCGTCGGACATGATGGATGGGCGGGTCGGGGCGATTCGCCGGGCGCTCGACGACGCTGGCTTCGAAAATACGCCGATCCTTTCCTATGCGGCGAAGTTCTCTTCCGGCTTCTACGGGCCGTTCCGCGAGGCTGCGCATTCAGCGCCGCAGTTCGGAGATCGCCGTTCCTACCAGATGGACCCCGCGAACGTTCGCGAGGCGATGCGGGAGATCGAGTTGGACATTGAAGAAGGCGCGGACATGATCATGGTGAAGCCGGCGATGCCGTACCTGGATGTGATTGCCGCCGCCCGCGCCCGTTTCGATCTGCCGCTGGCGGCGTACCAGGTATCGGGCGAGTACGCGATGATCGAGGCTGCGGCCCGCAACCAGTGGATCGACCGCGAGCGCGTAATGATGGAATCGCTCGTCTGCATACGCCGCGCGGGGGCGAGCATAATTCTGACTTACTACGCCAAGGAAGCGGCGAAATTGTTGGCCTAGCTTTGAAGGGGCATGGCTTCACAACTTGCGGAAAAACTTGATCCCGCGCTTGTTCTTGGGTGGCGCAGCGCCGGGGTCCCCAGCACGCCCGCTTTTGGCGTGATGGGGTGGGGGGCTTCAGCGCTGCGGTAACTGGCTTGTTTTTCAGCGCTCCAGTCGATAGGCCATGCGGACCAGAGTTCTCTCCGAAAAGGGCACGTACAGCAAAGCTGCAGTCGCGGCGAACGCTAATCCAACCCCGATCTGCGGCAACAGCAGGAACGGCGCGATGGCCCAGAGCTGACCCAGCGCCAGAACGAATGGGAAGAGCCGGCCGAATGTTGCCCCCAGCTTGCGGAAATCGAAGGCGACTGCGGACAGCAAATAGAGGCGCAGCGGAATCCCCACCGCTCCCGTCACCAATACCGCGCCCACGATGAACAAAGCTCTCCAGCCCGGGAGAAAGCTGCTGGCGACCCGATCTGCATCGCGCAGGTGGGCGAGAGCGCTCACGTAGAAGATGAGATACATCGCCTGAATCAGCGCGAAAAGCGCACGTACCAATCCGCGCCGGGGAACGGGCACGTGCAGTTCGGGGTGCAGCGCGACCTCGGCCGCAGGCGCGGTTGCCGGATCATTCTCCTGCGTGTGGGCGGGCGCGGATATTGCCGCTGCCGCGCCGGCGTTTTCGACCGGGGCGATGAAGCGGTATCCCCGTCGGGCCAGGGTTTCGAGGAAGCGCGGGCTCGATGCGGAATCGCCCAGCGACTCGCGAATCTTGTTCACCGCGGTATTCAGGCTGTGATCGAAATCGACGAAGGTGTCGGCAGGCCAGATCCTTTCCCGCAACTCGTCGCGCGTGACAACCTGACCGGCATTTTGCAGCAGCGCAGTAAGGACTTGAAACGGCTGTTCCTGAAGCCGGATGCGAACGCCGTTTTTGCGCAGCTCTCCGGCAGCCAGGTCGGCTTCAAAAACGCTAAAGCGCAGAACGTTGGCTTCGCGGTTGGAGGGAGGCATCGGCATGACGGCGCGCCCGTAGTGTACCGCGAATAAGTCGTTGGTCGTTAGCCGTTGGCCGTTCGCGATGAATTGCCTGCCAACGACTGGCGACTAACGACCAACGACTGAAAAAAGCTACAATAGCGCCGTGAACGCCCCCGTTTCACCGAAGCCGGTCGCTGACAACAAGCATCAGGACAACAAGCATCAGCACCGCCATTCCATCTACGCCGCCGAAGCCACCGGATTGCTTCTCATGGCGGTTCTGCTGCTCGTTCTTACCATCATCCGCTACTGGCGGTACATCCCTTGGAGCGCGCGCTGAAGTTGCCGAGGTTGCCGAAGTTGGATCGCGAGCCGCTGGTCGTAGTCGTGCTTGGTCCCACGGCGAGCGGGAAGACAGCTCTGGCGCTGGCGATCGCGCGCCGCTTTCAGGGAGAAATCGTCAACTGCGACTCGGTTGCGATGTACCGCGAATTTGAAATCGGCACAGCCAAGCCGAGTGTGGCTGAGCGCGCGGAAGTTCCACATCATCTGTTCGATTGCGTCGATCCGCTCTCCGACGTCACCGCCGGAGAATATGCCCGCCAGTCGCGGCAGATTCTGCGCGAGATAGTTCTGCGCGAGAGCGAGCAGCGAAGGCATTTGCCAATCGTCAGCGGAGGAACCGGACTCTATCTTCGCGCTCTCGTTGAAGGACTTTTTTCCGGCCCGCAGCGGTCCGGCGATCTGCGCAACGAAGACCTGCGCGACAAACTGCGCCTCCGCGCGGAAAAGCGCGGCACCGATCACCTGCATCGCATCCTACGGCGGCTCGACTCTTCGGCGGCGGACCGCATTCACGCCCATGACGCTCCCAAGATGATCCGGGCGATCGAAGTGTGCCTGGCCTCGCGCCGGCCATCTCGCCGGACTATGACCGAGCTTTGGCGGCAGGGACGCGATCCGCTGTGCGGCTTTCGCATTCTGCGCCTCGGACTTAATCCCGAGCGCCAAGTTCTTTATGCCCGCATCAACCAGCGCGCCGCGAAGATGTTTGGCGAAGGACTGATCGCCGAGACGGAGAAGCTTCTCGCAAAGTATGGCGACGAAGCCCGCCCGCTAGCGTCGTTAGGATACAAGCAGGCGATGCAGTTCTTGCGCGGCGAAGTGGATCGGGAGTCGGCCATCGCGGCGGCGCAGCAGGCGCATCGCAACTATGCCAAGCGCCAGATCACCTGGTTCCGGCGAGAACCGGATGTGCATTGGCTGGCCGGGTTCGGCGATGACCCAGCTATCCAAGCGGACGCCATTGCAAGAATAGAACAGGAAATCTGAGAGAGTTCGTGAGCGATTACTCAACTTTTGCTATTGTCAATGGCATGTTCCGACGTTTTCTGCCGATCGCGCTTTTGCTCGCTGCGGCGCTTTGCTCTGCTAAAGGCTTTTCTAAGGACAGCGACAAGAGCAAAGACCGCTTTCTGCGGCCTGGTCCCATCCATCTCGACAAAGCCGGCCGGAAGTGGGCCGACAAGACGTTGCGCAAGATGTCGCCCGAAGAGAAAGTCGGACAACTCTTCGCGATCCGGGTGAACGCGCAGTTCCTGAATGACGCCGACCCCATCTGGATTCAACTGCGCGACGACGTTCGCAAATATCACATCGGATCGCTGGTCATGACCGTCACGGTGGATGGCCCCTTCCTGCTCAAGAGCCAGCCCTATGATGCCGCCGAGTTGCTCAACCGGCTGCAGAAATCGTCGAAGCTGCCGCTCTTTGTCGCGGCAGACTTCGAGCGCGGCGTGTCCATGCGCCTGAATGGCGCGAGCATCTTTCCTCATGCAATGGCCTTTGGCGCGACCGGCAAGCCAGAAAATGCCGAGGCCTTTGGACGCATCTCTGCACTAGAGGCGAGGGCTATCGGAGTCCATTGGAATTTCTTTCCGGTTGCCGACGTGAATTCCAATCCGGCGAATCCCATCGTCAACACGCGCTCCTTCGGAGAAGACCCGAAGCAGGTTGGCGATTTCGTGGCGGCCTACATTCGAGGCGCTCACCAAGGCGGCATGTTGGCCACGGCCAAACATTTTCCCGGACACGGCGACACCGCTACCGATTCTCATCTTGGCCTGGCGCAAGTCACTGGCGACCGGGCGCGGCTCGATGCAATTGAGCTGCCGCCCTTCCGCCGCGCGATTGAGGCGGGCGTAGATGCCGTGATGGTGGCGCACGTCACCGTTCCCGCTCTCGATCCCGAGCCCAACCGTGTGGCCACAACTTCCCGGGCGATTGTGACCGGACTCCTCAAAGAAGACATGGGATTCAAGGGCATCGTGGTGACCGACGCCCTCGAGATGGCAGGATTGACGCGCCTGTACGAGAAGGATATCGGACGAGCCGCGGTCGAATCCTTCAACGCCGGCAATGATGTGCTGATCCTTCCGGCCGATCTCGACGCCAGCTACCGCTCGATGCTGCAAGCGGTCGAAAGCGGCGAAATCGACCGCGCGCGGCTCGATCAATCCGTACGTAAGATCCTGGAAGTAAAGGCTTCTCTCGGTTTGAACAGGGCGCGGCTGGTGGACCCCGGTCAACTCTCCAGCCAGATTGCGAAACCGGAGAATCTGGCCGCCGGTCAGCGCATTGCCGACGAGGCCATCACCCTCGTCCGCGACAACGGCAAAGTGATCCCGCTGCAGTCTCTTGGAACTCCGCAGGCCGCGCTTCCGTATCAATCACTGCCATATCAATCAGTGGCCGAGGTGAGCCACCGCCTGCTCGCGGTGATTTTTTCGGACGACCTGCGCACCGGCTCTGGACGTATGCTCGAACGCCAAATTCTAGCCCGTGTGCCCGACGCCCGTGTGATCTACGCCGATGCGCGCTCGGCTGAGGGCACGAAGGGGTCCGTGGTCGAAGCAGTGGAAGCAGCAGAGCGCGTGATCGCAGCGGTGTATGTGGTTCCGACCGCGGGCAAGGCTGTGCGCGCCGCCGGCGGTCTGACGAATACGGTTGCCATGGACGATGTCACGGGATCCTTGCTCACCGCGATTCTCGATCGCGCCGCCAGCCGCACCGTCGTGCTCGCCATGGGCAATCCCTATGTGGCGCAGGATTTTCCCGCGATCCAGAATTATGTGTGCGCGTTCTCCAATGCAACCGTGTCGGAAACGGCTGCGGTCAAGGCGATTTTCGGCGAGATCCCGATCGGCGGTCGTCTGCCGGTTACGATTCCGGGCATCGCATCCCGAGGCGAGGGGATCGAACGCCCCGCCCAACCAATCTCAGCTCGACCCAGCTCAGGAGGTTCCTCCCATGTTCAGCCGTGAAACGATCAGCCGTAGCCTTATCGCAAAACTGTCCCTGGGCGCGTTGTTTGCCGCCCTCTGCGTTCTTCCCGCTTGCAGCATCAATGCGAACAACAAGGGCAAGGATGGCGAGAAGCAAGTTGACATCAAGTCTCCCATGGGTGATCTGCACGTCAGCGAGCAAGCCGATATGCGCGACGCCGGCCTGACGCTCTATCCCGGCGCCAAGCCTGCTCCGAAAGACGACAGCGACGACAAAAAGAGCGCCAATGTAAACCTGTCGGTGGCGGGGTTCTCGTTGAAAGTGGTGGCCGCGGAGTTCGTCTCCGACGACGCTCCCGACAAAATCGTCGCCTACTACGACAAAGAGCTGCAGAAATATGGCAAGCCCATCCAGTGCCACGGCGGCTGGAGCGGCGGCGGCCACGTAAATTCCTCATCTGGCGATAAGGGAATCTCCAAGCCTGTCTCATGTGACCATGACGGCGGCGGAGACTCTTTGGAGTTGAAGGTTGGAACCGAAGGGAACCAGCATGTCGTTTCCGTGAAGCCCAGGGGCCACGGGGCCCGCTTCGCCCTGGTTTATGTGCGCATGCACACGGGCTCGGACGACACCATCTGATCGAAGATATCGGGTGATCTGGTCATCGGGTGATCGGAAGTGCTGCCAGGGCGAAGATGGCCCGACGGCCCGATGATCCGATCACCCGATGCCTTGCTCTCCGGGTTCGTTGTGCGCTAGCTTCAAAGACGTGGATCACCCTTGCCAACAATGTGGAACCACGGTCGAGGACGGTCGGCCGTTTTGTCCGCAATGCCGCGCTCCTCAAATCCACGTGCAAATTGCGACCTCGGATGCTGAGGTTGCCGCGGGCTTGAATCCAGCGCCGGACGAGCGTTCTCCGGAGATTCCTCAAACCGGGCATTTCGATCGCCCCAGCATGATGGCGGGAAGGATAACGGCCGGAAGCACGATGGACCGGAGAATTGCCGTTCGGGCCGCGCTCAAGGCCGGCGTGCTCGGCGTTTTCATCGCGATGATCCCCTTTCTCGGCATCGTGCTGACCGGGGCATTGGCGGTCTTTTTCTACCGCCGCGAAAGTGGATTCGCGCTTCCTACTGCGCTCGGGTCGCGTCTTGGAGGAGCGGCGGGAGTCGTCGTCTTCGCCATTAACGCTCTGTTCACCATTCTAATTATTGTTTCCCATGCCCAGCAGAAATGCATCGATGCCATAGTGACCATAACTCAGAGGTTCGGAGTCAACACGGCCGACCCTAACTTTCAAGCTGGTATCCACAACCTGTTCACCCCGTCGGGGCTGGCGATCTCCTTTTTTGTTGCCCTGGCGTTCTCCTCCGTGGGCGGTGCGCTGGCCTCGCTGTTGATGCGGCCCCGCAACACCCGCGTGTGATTCAACCACAATCGGCGCGGGTCTCAGGCACGGCCTTGCTCTCATCTTTCCGCACAGGTATGATGCAGCGTTTATGAATTCACGCGCGCCAGGGCTTCCCGTAGAGATCCATCAGAAAGCGCAGTTGATGTCGGCGTCCGAGGTGGAGCGCACCTTGATCCGGCTGGCGCATGAGATTCTCGAAAAAAACAATGGCGTCGAAGATCTGGCGTTGGTCGGCATACGGCGCCGCGGAGTTCCGCTGGCGGCGCGGCTGGCGAAAATTATTCAGCGCATCGAAAAGAAACCGGTGCCGCTCGGCACGCTCGACATTACCCTCTATCGCGACGATCTTTCCACCCTCGACTCCAAGCCCGTGGTGCAGAAAACCGAGATGGAAATTCCCATCACCGGTAAGTCGGTGGTGCTGGTTGACGACGTGCTCTATACCGGCCGCACCACCCGTGCCGCCATGGACGCGCTTTTCCGCGTGGGCCGTCCCAGGCGCTTGCAGTTGTGCGTATTGATCGATCGCGGCCATCGCGAGTTGCCGATTGAGGCCGCTTTCATTGGACGAACGGTGCAGACCACGGAAAATCAGACGATTGAGGTCAAACTTCGCGAGGTCGATGACGCGGAGAAAGTCCTGCTGATGGAAAAGCAGCAGGCAACTATCGCTTAAACAACTATCGTTCAGACAATTATGAATCCAGCGCGCGGTTCCCTGCTCGGCATCGAGCACCTGGAAGCAGCCGAGATCCTGAAACTTTTGAAGTTTGCCCGGCGCATGAATCCGGACAAGCCGCGGCCCCTGCTCAAGGGCAAGCGCGTGCTTCTTCTTTTCTACGAGCCTTCCACCCGCACGCGAAGCTCGTTTGAAATCGCGGCCAAATCGCTGGGCGCTCACACGATCCTCATCCAGTCCGCCGGTTCCAGTATCGAGAAAGGCGAATCGCTGCTCGACACGGGATACACGGTGCGCGCCGTCGGCGCCGACATCATCGTCATTCGCCACCCCAACGCTGGCGCGCCCTACCTGATGGCGCGGCACATCGACGTGCCCGTCATCAACGCCGGAGATGGGCTGCACGAACATCCCTCGCAGGCGCTGCTCGACGCTTACACCATTCTGCGCAACAAGAAAACTTTCAAAGGTCTGCAGGTCGCGATTGTCGGCGACATCTTTCACAGTCGCGTGGCGCGGTCGGCGTGCCACCTGTTAAGCAAATTCGGCGTGAAGATTATTCTTTGCGGCCCGCCGGAACTGGCGCCAGACATCGCCACGACCCTCGCGCCCGGCGTGCGCGTGACCCGCCACATTGAAGACGCCTTGCGCGGCACCGATGTTGTCATGCTGCTGCGCGTGCAGAAAGAGCGCCTTGCCGGGCTGACAATCGACCTTCCGGAATACATCGCGCGCTATCAGATGAACCCAGCCCGGTTGAAAATGGCGAAGAAGGATGCCATCGTGATGCATCCCGGCCCGATCATTCGAGGTCTGGAACTGACCAGCGAAGTCGCCGACGGCGCTCAGTCGCGCATCCTCGAGGAAGTGCGCAACGGCGTGCCCACGCGCATGGCGATTCTGGCGCGGGCGATGGGAAGGATGCGATGACAAGCGCGGAAAAGAATCGAAGCAATCTGCCGGCCACCACTCTGCTGATCAAAGGTGGCCACCTCATCGACCCGGCAGCCCGCATCGACGCTCCCATGGACGTGCTGCTGAAAGATGGCCGCGTTGCCGAAGTTACCGCTCCCAACAAGATCAAGAGCGGCGCGAACGAGAAAGCCGAGAAATTCGATGCCCGCGGACTCATCGTCGCGCCCGGTTTCATCGATCTGCACACGCACTTGCGCGAGCCCGGACAGGCTTATAAAGAGACGATTGCCACTGGCACGGTCGCCGCTGCTGCCGGGGGTTTTACTTCTGTCTGCACCATGCCCAACACGGCTCCGGTTGTCGATTCGGTCGAGTGGCTCGAGTGGCTTCGTCAGCCCGAACGCGGCGCGGTCGTCAATGTGTTTGCCATTGCCGCCGCGACCCGATCGAGCAAGGGCGCCACGCTCACCGACTTCCGTGCGCTGCACAGCGCCGGGGCCATCGCGGTCAGCGACGATGGCAAGCCCATCCTCGACGATGCCATTATGCGCGAGGCCCTGGTCCTGGGCGGAGAGCTGAATATCCCGGTCGTGCAACATGCCGAAGACACTCGTATGACCGAGAATTGCTCCATGCACGCGGGCGCGCGTTCGTTCCGTCTCGGGTTGCGCGGCATGACCGCAGCCGCCGAAGCCTCGATCGTCGAGCGCGACGTGCAGCTTGCGATGCACATTCCCAACGCCCGCCTCCATGTCGCGCATCTTTCCACGGCGGACGCGCTGAAGAGTGTGCGCCGGGGCAAGCGCGCGAAAGCGCGCGTTACTTTTGAAGTGACGCCTCATCATTTCACGCTGACCGACGAGGACATGCGCGACTACGACAGCAATTACAAGATGAATCCGCCGCTGCGCTCGGCCTCCGATCTCGAAGCCATCCTGGCCGCGCTCGCCGACGGTACAGTGGACGCCATCGCCACCGATCACGCTCCCCACGCCGCCCACGAAAAAGAGATGGAATTCGAGTGCGCCGCGTTCGGCATCACCGGACTGGAAACTGCGCTCGCGCTCGCGGTCACCAGACTGCATCGCGAGAAGCGGATTCCACTTTCGCGCATCGTGGAGCTCTTCACCGCCGGCCCGGCGCACTGCTTCGATCTGCGCGGACGTGGTTCGCTGATTCGCGGTTCCATCGCCGACGTTACGGTTTTCGATCCGAAAAAAAAGTGGACCTTTGACGCCGCCAAGTCACGCTCGAAGTCGAGGAACACGCCTTTCGATGGATGGCAACTTACGGGAAAAGTAGTCGCGACAATTGTCGGAGGGAAGATTGTCTACTCCGCTTGAATCTGTGTGGGGACGGGCGACCTCGCCCGTCCATTCGAGCGCAGATCGAATGCCGCGCCGTCGGCTAGCGCACCCACAACTCCTCCGGTGCTACAATCCACGGCCATGGAGCGCGTGCTGTTCCTCTCCCTGCTGATTCCATTCATGGCCGCGCACACAGTGACTGAAGTGGAGATCGCCTCTGAACCCTCACACCACCTTGCCCTGGAGAACGAATACATTCGCGTCTTTAAGGTCGAGGTTGCGCCCCATGCTTCGACGCTTATGCATCGCCATCGCCACGACTATATCTTCGTCACACTTGGCGATGCTCATGTCTCTAACGAAGTTGGGGGCGAGCCGGCCGTGGACCAAAAGCTCACCGACGGCGATACCCGCTTCGTGGCGGGAAACTTCGCCCACGTCGCCAAGAATCTCGCGGACCAGCCCTTTCGCAACGTGACGATTGAGTTGATGAAGGATGAAGAATTGCGGCAGATGCCGTCCCACTGGCCGGAGGAAAACGGCGAAAAGACTTTCCCGGGCGGCCGCAGCAAAATTCTTTTCGTGAAAGATGGAGTGCGCGTGTCCGAAGTCAACCTCGAACCGGGCGCGGTCGTGCCCAGCCACCATCATGACGGTCCTCATCTGCTGGTCGCGGTCACCGATCTTGATATACGCAGCGATGTCGGCGGAATGGGCCCGCTGCCCGGAAAATTCAACTCCGGCGATGTCAAATGGCTGCCGGGAGGCTACACCCACACCTTGACGAATATGGGAAAGAGCCCGGCGAGGTTCGTGACACTGGAATTTTGAGCGCTCGTGTGGGGACGGGCACCCTCGCCCGTCCAGACGCGCGTAGGGGCAGGTGCCCTCACCTGCCCAGCCGAGCGCAGCCCGGCAGTCTGCTGGTGGTTGCATAACTCTGGATTCGCTATAAATCGAGTCACGGGCAATTCGTCTCCGCTCTACGCGCTCTTAATCAACGGGTTGCCCGGAGAAACCAACCCGACACGATGCAGCTTAGCCGTGAGGCGGTCTTTGTCAGTGGAAGCGGAAGCAGCGGCGAGGCGCTTGCGCAGCTTTGCGATTTTTTCAGCGCGGGTGCGGCGCCGGCGAATTTCCGGACGACGGCTGGGTGCGGACATAAAGTTCTCCTTGGCGTTCCGTGACGGCGTTCAGTAACCTGGTGTTCAGCGATGCGGTCGGTGAAATCGCGAGTCGGATATACGGTCGGCGCCGCAGACTCGTGCCGAACCTCAATTATAGGGTTGATCGGTACTGCTGGCAAAGAGAAGCGGCTGCCAATCGCCAGGCAGCAAGGTCAGCTTCCGGCGGAGCACTCCTTTGTGCAGGTGCAAGCCGATAACGTGGTGGCCACCACGATCAAGAGAGCGGAGCACGATGGAGCGGTGATTCTGCGCTTTTACAACTGGACAGGGAAAGAAGGCGATGTAAGTATTTAACTTCCCTCCGGAGTACAATCGGCGTCGGAAGCCGATTTGGTGGAGAGGCCGATTGGGGAGCTGGCATTGCACAACGGAGCAGTCAGCGTTCACATTAGGCCGTACGAGATCAAAACCGTGAAGGCGCAGTTTGCGAAGATCGCGCCAGCAGCGGCAAAAGCGGAATAAAGCGGCATCTTACTAAGTCCATGCATTGCCTTCCGGCGCTCGGCTTCGGGAGTGTCGGGAGTGAAAACCGTCTTAAAAGGAGCGTTGTAATGGATCAGAACGGGTTGGGGCTTCTTCTGCTGTTTGTGGCGGGAGCGATGAATGGCAGTTTCACTCTTCCGATGAAGTTCACGCGCAAGTGGGCGTGGGAGAACACCTGGTTAATGTGGACGATTTTTGCGCTGGGGATTTTTCCGGTCGCGCTGGCTTCTGTAACCGTGCCCGCGCTGGGGCAGGTGTATGCCAGGACCGGAGCGGGTCCGGCATTGCTGGCGGCTTCATTCGGGGCCGGCTGGGGTATCTCGCAGGTGTTCCTGGGGCTGGCGGTGGAAGGCATTGGCATGGCGTTGTCGTTCTCGGTCATTCTCGGCCTGTCGGCGGCGGTGGGCAGCCTGGTTCCGCTCATTCGATTGCATCCCGATGACATTCTGCAAAAGGGTGGGCTCACGGTTCTTTGCGGGGTGGCGCTGGTTCTGATCGGAGTTGGGATTGCGGCGCTGGCGGGGCGGCGGCGAGAAATTGTTTTGGCCGGGGCTAGCGGTCCGGCGCAGTCGGAACATAAGGTGTCGGTCGCCAAGGGCCTGCTGTTTGCCACCATCAGTGGACTGGGCTCGGCTTTGGTGAATTTCGGTTTTGTGTTTGGAGAACCTCTGAAGCACGCCGCGCAGCAGGCCGGAGCCGCGCAAATCTGGGCTGCCAACGCGGTCTGGCTTCCGCTCATGGTGGCGGGCGGGATTCCCAACATTATTTATTGCGTCTATCTGATGCGCAAGAACCACACGGGATCGCGCTTCGGCACTGCGGGGACGAGCTTCTATTACGGGCTGGCGGCCATCATGGCCTTTTTCTGGTTTGGGAGCACGGTGATGTATGGCGTCGGAGCCACCAAGTTGGGCGCGTTGGGTCCGGTGCTGGGCTGGCCTCTGTTCATGTCGCTGATCGTGATCACGGCGACGCTGTGGGGCGTGGGCACCGGGGAGTGGAAAGGCGCCGGCCGGCAACCACTCCGGTTGCTGGCTTCAGGTGTAGCGGTGTTGGTGGTTGCTATTTTTGTGCTGGGAATTTCCAGCCGCATGTTCTGATCGTGCTGGTTGCTTGTTTTCTATTCATAGAAAGGTGATGGCGCAATCTTGACAGAGAATGGATTCGTGATCGGTGTGGACGTGGGCGGCACGAAAGTTGCTGCCGGCCTGGTGGATGGCGGCGGCGAAATCAAAAGCCAGACGCGAACTGCGATGGCCGCCAGTGGTACGGCAGCGGCCGGGCTCAAAGCGGTGACCTCCGCCATTGATTCTCTTTTCGCCGCCGACCCAAAAATACGTAATGCGATCCGCGGCATCGGCATTTGTTCGCCCGGCCCCTTGGATCCCAAGACCGGCGTCGTGGTCAACCCTCCCAACCTGCCTTGTTGGCGGAACTTCCCTCTGGCGGCCGAAGTCGAAGCTATCTATCGCGTGCCGGTGAAAGTAGATAACGATGCCAATGCAGCGGCGCTGGCGGAGGTGCGATGGGGCGCTGGACGGGGCTATCGCTATGTTTTTTACGCGACCATCGGAACCGGCATCGGAACCGGCATCGTGTTTGACGGCAAGATCTACCACGGCCGCACCGGCGCGGCCGGCGAAGGCGGGCACGTCAGCATCGATTATCGCGGACCGCGCTGCGGATGCGGCAAGTTGGGGTGCATCGAAGCTCTGGCTTCGGGTCCGGCGATTGCCAAACGGGCGCGGGCCAAGCTAGCGGCGCAGTCGGCTCCGCGCTCCCAGATGCTCGATCTCGCCGGTGGAAACATCGAAGCCGTCACCGGCGAACTGGTCGGCGAGGCTTATGCTGCCGGCGACCTGCTGGCAAAAGGTGTCCTGCAGGAAACCGTGGAACTGCTCTCGCTGTGGCTGGGCAACATCATCGACTTGCTCGATCCGGATGTGATCATCATCGGCGGTGGCGCGGCTGCGCTCCTCACCCCGTTCTTCGGCGACATCAAGAACTTGCTTCCCAAGTTCTGTGTGAACTCACGCTGCCACGAGATTCCGCTGCTCCAAGCCCACTACGGCGCGGATTCCGGAATCGCGGGCGGAGCCGCTCTCTGCTCCGGCACGCCGGCCTAGCCGCGGCCGGACGTGCCTGCCGAGCGGAAAGGCATTTGGGAAACCAGCTCTAGATACTCTGCGATTGTGGGCTTGGTGTGGTCATGTTTCACCACTTTTGTTCGGCGCGCCTCGTGCACCGGAGTCATGGGGCCGATCGTGCCACTGTACCCGTGAGCTCAATCCGCGCGGAGGAACTTCCTATATACACATTGAAGTCTCCAGCGTCCGCCGTCCAGTCATGATTCTTGACGTTGTAGTAAGCGAAGGCCCTCCGGTCGAGCGTGAGCGAAACGCGCCGGGTTTCGCCCGCATTCAGTTGCACCTTCATGAATCCCTTCAGTTCCTTCACGGGCCGCGGGACGGTGGGGTGCGGTTCGCCGACATACACTTCAGCAACCTCGGCGCCCGCACGATGGCCGGTGTTGGTCACGTCGAAGCTGACCGTGACCACCTGGTCGCCTGAGGCACGCGCCGGAGTGATGGAAAGATTCTTGTAGGCAAACGTGGTATACGAGAGGCCGAAACCGAACGGGAATAGGGGCTTGACCCCCGTTTTATCGAAGTGCCGGTATCCGAGAAACAAGCCCTCGGCGTAGACAACCTTGTTCCCCGCGCCTCTTGGGTAATAGTTGTCATGAACGGCGTTGTCCTCCCAGCGGCGCTCGAACGTCACGGGAAGTTTGCCGGACGGGCTGTATTCGCCAAACAGGAGCTGTGCCAAGGCAGTGCCGCCTTCTTGCCCGGGATACCAGGCCTGGAACAGCGCGGGCACGTGATCGAGCCAGGGATCCATGTCCACGGCGCCGCCGGATGTAACCACCACGATGACGTTCTTATTTGCCGCGGCCAGCAGTTTGATGAGCTCGTCCTGCGCGGGAGGAAGCGGGAACGTGCGGTCGCCGCCTTCACTTTCACTGTCGGGATCGAACCCCACAGCCACGACAACCGCGTCGGAGCGTGACACAAGCTTCCTCGCGTCTGCGTTTACCACCGCCTCGGGACGGATGATGCCGAACTTCACGCCGCCCCAACCCCAATGATCGAAGTATTCGAATCGGATCTTGTGCGCCCCCGCCGCCAGCGGCACGCGTACCTGACTCACCAGCGAACGGGAGAGTTCCCAGTTATCGATCGTGAGCTTGTCGTCGACGTAGAGGCGATAGCCACCGCCCTCGCCGGGGCCTTGCACAAAGAGGAGGTGCTCGCCGGGATCGCTGGGCGTGAAATATCCCGACCAGCGGGCCGACACTTCGTTCTGATTGACGCCGTCGCCAGGCGAGTGATCGGCGTTGATGTGTCGAACCGTGCGACGGACTGCGGGTGTGCCACTCAGATCGGGATTGTTGAACGCCTCCAGGTTGATGCCCGGCTCCTTGCCGGCTGCATCGATCGAGAAGGCTGTGGCATCGGCCAGTTCACCCAGAGATGGGACTCCACGATCGTAGTAAACCGTTGCGCCGCTGCCCAGGTATCCAGCCAGGCCTTCCAGGTAGCTCACGGCAGTAAAGGGACTCACGCCCGCACTGCCTCCGCCGACCACTTGCGCCGGGTAGGCATCCGGCCCGATTACCGCGATCGACTTGATCTTCGACTTGTCCAGCGGCAGAAGATTGCCTTCGTTCTTGAGCAGCACCATGCCCGAGCGCGCCGCCTCAAGCGCGACCTTTCCGCCCAGCCCGTTCAGCAACGGGATCGACAGATCTGTCTGCTCACGATCGAGCCAACCAAAACGAATCGCGGTTCGCAGGATGCGGCGGACTTTGTCGTCAATCGTGGCCTCGCTCACCTGGCCGGACTTCACGGCCGGCAGCAGCCCAGCGCGATTCATGAATTTGCCGGACGGCATCTCCAGATCAAGCCCGCCATTGGCCGCGGCCACGCTGTCGTAGGTCGCGTCCCAGTCGGACATGATGATTCCGTCGAAGCCCCATTCTTTCTTGGCCACGTCGTTGTTCAGGTATCCGTTCTGCGTCATGTGTGCGCCATTGGTCAGGTTGTAGGAATCCATGATCGCGCCTATATGCGCTTCCCTCACGGCCGCTTCGAACGTGGGCAGATAGATCTCGCGCATGGTGCGCTCGTCGATGATGGAATCGGCGCCATGGCGCAGGAATTCCTGGTTGTTGCCCATGAAATGCTTGATGGTCGCGCTCACGCCCTGGCTCTGCATTCCCTTGATGTAAGCAACGGTAGTGCGGGATGCAAGAAATGGATCCTCGCCAAAGTATTCGAAATTTCTGCCGCACATGGGGGCGCGATAAATGTTCACTCCCGGCCCCAGCATGATGTGGACGCCGCGGGCGCGCGCGTCCTGACCGATGACCGCTCCCATGCGCCCGGCAAGTTCCGTGTCCCACGTCGCGGCCAGGCCGATGCCGCCAAAAGTTGTGGACGGCCCGTAGTTGCGGACACCGATCGGTCCATCGGACATTTTCAAACGGGGCAGGCCAATGTGCTTGATCTCGCGAATGTAGAAATCGTCCACGCCGCCGATGAGATCGATTTTCTCTTCGAGCGAGAGCTGCTTGAGCATCGCGTCGGCGCGGGCTTCAATGGCAGGAGTGGCGGCAGAAGGCGCCTGGGCCCAGGCGGCGAGGGCAGAAACGATCAGAAGGATGGCGACAAATCTCAGCTTGCGTGTCATGACAAACCTCGGTAGGAATTGTAGTTCACCCTGGTAAAAAGCCCGCGGCCGAAGCCGCGGGCGTTGGGGGATCGTCGCGCCGTTGATGCGACGGGAAAGATTTGGCTGGAAATGGGTTGCGCCACCGTGTAGTTGTAAATTTGCACCAGTTAGGGGGGCCTTGTATTTTTCCTTGTGTATCCATCCGGATTGCATAGAGAACTCCGGCTGCAAGCGCACCGCGGCGCCGCGCGGCATTCATGAGTCGTAAGCTGGTACATTATTGCAAACAAACCAGGAGAATGCGATGTCGATGAAGAAAACAAGGCGAGAGTTTTTACTATCATCGGCTGTGGGATTGGCAGCCAGCGCAACGGCCGGCGCGTTGCCCATGTTCGGCATGGAAGATGCCACAGGGCAAAGGAGAGAGATCGCTGCCTGGGTCACCAGCGAGAACAATCGCTTTGCCCGCCAGAGTGGGCTTCGGTGGCGGACCGCGGCAGCCAAGCCTTCCGAGCCAGCGATTGTTCTCAACCCGGAGAAGGAATTCCAGACGATTCTCGGTTTCGGCGCCGCGTTCACTGACGCTGCCTGCTACACGTTCAGCCGGCTCTCGCCGTCCGCGCGCGAGCGGTTGTTTCATGAGCTGTTTCATCCCGCGGAGATGGCGCTCAACGTTTGCCGCACCTGCATCGGATCGAGTGACTATTCGACCAAAGTGTACAGCTACGACGAAGGAGAAGCCGATCCGGAGTTAATGCGCTTTTCGATTGGGCAAGACCGCCAGTACATTTTGCCAATCTTGCGCGAGGCTCGAAAGGCGAACCCGGAGATTTTTCTTTTTTCGTCGCCGTGGAGCCCGCCGGGCTGGATGAAGGCCGGAGGGTCGATGCTGGGCGGTTCGATGCGGCCCCGCTACATGCCAGCCTACGCGCATTACTTCCTGAAGTTTCTTCAGGCTTATTCGCAGGAAGGAGTTCCGATTCAGGCCGTCACCGTACAAAACGAAGTGGACACCGACCAAGACGCGCGGATGCCGGCGTGCATTTGGCCGCAAGAGGACGAAATTGAGTTCGTACGCGACCACCTGGGGCCATTGCTTGCGCAGCAGGGCCTCGCGACGAAGATCTGGATTCTCGATCACAACTACAACTTGTGGGGCCGCGCGGTTGCCGAACTCGACGACCCAGGCTTGCGGAAGTACTGCAATGCGATTGCCTGGCATGGGTACGCCGGAACTCCGGAGATGATGACAAAAGCGCATGAGGCTCACCCCGATGCGGAGATGTATTGGACCGAAGGAGGGCCGGACTACACCAGCCCGGACTACCTAACGGACTGGGCAGAGTGGGGACAGACTTTCACCGCAGCTCTGCGCAACTGGTGCCGGTCAGTTACCGGCTGGAACCTGGCGCTTGATGAGCATGGGCGTCCGAATATAGGACCGTTTTCTTGTGGTGGTCTGGTGACGATTCACTCCCAGACTCGCGAAATCGCCCGCAGCGGGCAATACTGGGCGTTCGCGCACTTTTCGCGGGCCATCCGCCGGGGCGCGCGCCGCTTCGATTCCCAGAGCACGCTGACGGGCGTCAGCCATGCGGCCTTCGCAAATCCCGATGGAACACGGGTACTGGTAGTGACCAACTCCGGCCCCGCCCACACGGCAACCGTGCAAATCGGAGCGATGCTGGCGGATATCGCTCTGGACAAGGATTCCGTGACCACATGGGTGTGGTCGAAAGAAGTGTGAACAGCGATTCAGACAGCGCGATTCAACGCAGGCTGCGTTGCGTGACCGAACCGGTAATGCCAGACTCTGGCTGCCCCAATGAGATTGGCGTCCTCTCCGAGCGAAGCCAAAGCGAGTTCCGTTTTCTCATACGGGACGAAGCGGCAACCCCGGGTGATTAGTTCGCGAATGCCTTCCAGAAAAAGCAGCGCACTCTTCATCACGCTGCCGCCCAGCACGATGATGTCGGGCGTGAAGAGGTTGATCAGATTGGCGATGCCGAGGCCGAGATAATAGGCCTCGCGTTCGGCCGCCCGGCGAGCCAGTTCGTCTCCTTCCTGAGCCAATTGGCAGATTTGTTTAGCCGTGCGATACGAATCATTCGCTGGCGCCTGGCTCTGAGCCCATGCTGCCATGGCGGGCCCGGCGGCCAGCGACTCCCAACATCCGCGAAACCCGCAGGAGCAAGGCGGCCCGGAAGGATCAATCACCTGGTGACCGAGTTCGGGATGAGCTCCATCTACGCCGCGATAGAGTTCTCCGTCTAGAATGATGCCGCCGCCAATGCCGGTGCCCACGGTGATATAGATCAGCCGCGACTTGCCCTGCCCCGCCCCCCACGCCGCTTCCGCCAATGCGCCAGCATCGGCGTCGTTTTCCAGTGCGACTTTGACTCCGAAGAGCTTTGCCAGGTCTTGCACCGGGTTGTGCCGCCGCCAATCGGGAAGAAAATCCACCTCGCCAAATTCGCCGCTGAGCGGATCGACGGGACCTGTCGATCCAATGCCGATGCCAGTGATTTCGACACGGGCGTTCTGCGCGCTTTGGCGCAACATGCTGGAGATGCTCTCGATCCCGTTCGAATAGCTCGAATCGGGGCCGGTGGGAAATTTATTTTTGGAGAGCACGATTCCGCATTCGTCGACGATGCCGGTCGCGACCTTGGTTCCTCCGATGTCGACTGCTCCAATCATGCGGCATTCCTTGCAGACGAAACCATCAGAAAGTAATTCGAAGTGCAAACTGCAACACCCGCGGCATGTGCGCACCGGTGGGGTAGAGGAAATTCTGCGTACCTACGTAGTTATTTATTGTCGACCATTGCGGGTGGTTGAAGATATCGAACCCCTCCGCCCGAAATTGCATTTGCACTTTTTCTGTTGGCTTGAAGACCTTATACACCGACATATCGAAGTTGGTGCGATGAGGCATATTGAGACTGTTCCGGCGCGAGTTGCCAAAGGTCAGGCCCTCTGGCTGCTCATAAGCGATGCAGTTGAAGAGCGGTATGCCCTTGGTATCGGGAACGTAACAACTTGGGTCGGGAGTTGCGTGTGGATCGCCAATCCGGTCGGCGTACGAGCCGTTACCCGAAATCCCGTCGGCAACCCCGGCGTTGTCGCCGAAGATGCCGTCAATCACGGAAAAAGGCCCGCCGCTCTGCGAGGTCATGATGCCGGCAAACTGCCATCCTCCCAGGAAGGTGTGGGAGAGTCCTTTGCCCCCGAAGTAGGGCTCTTCGTAGACCCAGGCCACGGTCAGAATTTGCCGCTGATCGTAGTTGGAACTGGCATAGTTGCTGGGAATGTCGTAAGAGTTCACGAAATTTCCGTCCGAGTTATCGGAAGAATCATCGAACGAGTGGCTGTAAGTGTAGGCCACGTCCAGCGTAAGTGGGCCGTCGGTTTTTCGCAGCGAAAACTGCAACGCATTGTAGTTGGAGTTGGCCTCGGGCTCCACGCGTTGAATCGATCCTATGCTGTAGTAGGGGCGAAATGGATTGGGGTCGTTTCCGCAGGCGACACCTAGGTTGATTGCCGCCTGGCCGGTCACAGGGACACCAGCGAAGGTGGTTCCGGTATTGCAATCGCCGGGATAATTGCTGGGAGGGCCAATGGGCAATGTAATCGGCTCGCCGGGCACATAGGGGTTCTCGGACGCGGGCACGGGATGCAACGCGTTCAGTTCACGTTGCAGGGTCAGATGAGTTCCCTTACTGCCCACATAAGCAAGTGTAGCGACCGCGTGTTTGATGAGATCGCGTTGCACATCGAGGTGCCATTGCTGGACGTAAGGCCATTGCGCCTGGTCGGGGATCGAAAGCGTAGACAAGGGGAAGAGCAAGCCTTGTCCGCCGACGTTGTTGTAGCCAACGATGTTGTACTGCGTCGGCTCCTGCACCAACGGAGGACTTCCCTCCAGATTCTCCGCATTGCCTTCGGCTCCGTTGGTATGTTCGAAGAAGACTCCGTAACCGCCGCGAATGGACATTTTGCCGTTGCCGAAGGGATCCCACGCAAATCCCAAGCGGGGAGCCGGATTGAACAGGTGCCCCTTCAAACAGCCCCGCGGCACTCCTCCGACGCCACACTGCACCATGCCATCGAATGGCGTCGTCCCGGAGGTAACAAGGAGTGCCCCCTCGACTCCGGTCACGCTACCATCGTCAATCTGAGGTGCCGTCTGCGGGTTATAGGCAGCGGGATCCCAGTTAAAGACCTCATGGTCCTTTTCCCAAAAAGTGCCAAACAAACTGATACGCAGGCCCAGATTCAAAGTTAGATTCTTGAAGATGTGATAGTCGTCCTGAATATAGGGCTCGAACATCTTGTAGTTGACGTGATACTTCGGCTGCGCATTCGCCTGCGTGAAGTTTGCTATGTTCCCCATTAGCATATCCGCGAAGGAGTTACCGGTCGAAACCGTGGCAGCGGTGCTGTCGAATACCAGATCGCCTCCCAGGTCGGTGTAGGCCATTTCATTCTTCTCCGCGTTGACGAAGTAGCCGCCGAATTCCAGCTTGTGCTTGCCCAGACTCTTGGTTACATTGTCACGATAGGTAAAAGTCGGGTTCGAATTCTCCCAGGGGAAGGCGGTCGGGCCTTCGCAGAATCCCCCGCCATATGCCCCCGATGTATACAGGCAGAAATCGGGCAGCTTGCCGCCGTAGCTCGGGAACAGCCCGGGCATCGTGAAGTTGCTGCCGCGCGTCCATACCGAAGGATTAGTGTTGATTTGCTTGATGTGGTCGGTGGTGTAGCTGGCGATAAATTCGTTGAGCAAGGTCGGCGAAATAGTGGCCGTTAGCTTCGAGACGATTTCCACGCCGGGCCCGATGAAACGCGTCCCAATCGTCGGAAAGCTTTCGTACCCCCAAGTGACGGTGGCGTTCGTCGTGTCCCAGGAATCGTGAATAAAGCGGAAAGTAGCGCGCAATTTGGGGTTGAAATCGTGGTCGATGCGCACTAAGTTTTCGAGCCAATGCGTCGGCTGCGGCACGGCTGCTGCGAAAAGCGGCACGACACCATTGGTGGTGTTTGCGGTGGTGTTCGGCACGGGAATCATGGGCAGCAGGATCTGCGCATTTGGATCAATGGAGGGAATTTGGTTATTTGGATATGGGTTGCCAGTATTTGGATCAACCGGGCAGTCAGTTGGGTTCGGAACGGTACACACGTCGGTGAAATTTCCCTGGCGGTTCGCTAGCGATGGGACGAAATTGTAGAAGTTATAAGGAACTACCTCGCGCCGCCAGTTCTGCAACCAGAAGAAAAACGTATGATCCTTCCAGATCGGACCACCCACGCTGTAGCCGAAATCGTGCTTGTGGTAACCGGCCTTGGGCGTTCCAGGGATGTCGAAATAGTTGTGCGCGTTGAACGCCTCGTTCCGCGCAAATTCCCAGACGGAGCCGTGAAATGCGTTCGTCCCCGATTTGGTTTCCACCTCGACCGTACCCGAACCGTTGCGCCCGTATTGCGCTCCATAGTTTGAAGTCAGCACCTGGACTTCGCCAATGGCCTCCACGCTGGGGTAGACGTTGAGCGAAAAGTTGCTGCCGTTATCCATCATGTCGCCGCCGTCTACTTCCCAGTTGTTGTATTCCGTGCGGCCGCCGTTGACGCTGTAGTTAACATTGCCCTGCGCACCGACCACGCCCTCATCTTGTCCAGTCTGATTGCTCACGCCGGGCACAAGCGTGATCAACTGCGTAAAATTGCGACCATTCAATTGCAGTTGGATCATCTCTTTGCCGGTAATTGTGCCGCCTAGCTCCGAGGACTCCGTATTTACCTGCGTCAAGCCCTCTCCCCGAACCGTCACTTCCTCTTGGACGTTGCCCACTTGCATGGCGACGTCGATGCGGGCGTTCTGGGCCACACGAAGCGTGACATTTTCGGCTTGATATTTGCGAAATCCGGGGGCCGTGACCGTGATGTTGTACTGTCCTGGAGCCAGTGCCGCGGCCAGGTATTCGCCGTCGGAGTTGGTCACAAGGTTGCGAGTCGTTCCCTGACCGGTATTCTTAATGACGACGCTCGCTTTCGGCAGGACTGCTCCGGTCGCGTCCCGCACCGTCCCTGTGAGAGATGCGGTATCTTGTGCCTTAGCAAAATGGACTATAAACAAAACCAGTACGAAAACGCCCGGAATCCCTACGCGACGCATCATGGCATTTCCCCCGGAACGAAGACGCGAAAATATGGAGACACTGAAACAGCGGCGCCACGCGCTCCACGCGCCCGGCGCCGCCCCCTCGGCTCGCGGTCAACTCTTAATGGTTCTGCTTGCCTCATCCCAATGCATGGCTTGTTGACGGAAATACGATTCATTGGCCATGTGGCAAGCCAATGCCGCGTGATGGCCGAATACCGCGTCCTCTACTACGGGCTTCCGCGAGCGCACCGCCTCGAAGAAGGCCCATAGATGTGGCTTCACATCGTCGTAATCGGGCCCTTTGAAGTAAACCGTCTCCGGCATCGGTTCTTGTCCCAGCTTCGGTGTGTTCTCCTCTCGCCATTGCTTCTCGTACTCTTCGCGCATGGCGTGCGGAAAACTGGCGTCGTAGTAGCTGGGCGCCGAATCTTTGCCGCTTTGCGGAGTAAAGCTCAGTCCGAACTCCGTCATTTCCAGAATGCCCTTCGATCCCTGGAAACGATAGGTCTCCGGCATCTCGGTGCCAAGGTTCAGCCGCATGTAAACGGGGATGGCGCCGTATTGAAACACGCTCGCGTGAACGTCCGGCATGTTGCGTCCATCTTTCCAACGCAAAATTCCTCCCATCGCCATCGCACGCTTTGGAGGCTCGTTCCAACCGAGGACAAACATCATGCCGCTGATCAGGTGCACCAGCAAATCGCCAGCCACACCCGTGCCGTATTCCTTCCAGCACCGCCAACGCGCAAAGATCTCGGGATTGAACGGCCGCTTCGGCGCCGTCCCCTCCCACGTATCCCAGTCGAGGTTCTCGGGCGAGAGATCGAGCGGGGGCGGATACTCCCACGCTCCCGTCGGATCGTTACGGCCGAGCCAGCCTTCCACCAGCATCAGATCGCCAAGCACGCCCCCATCGACCATCTCCTTCGCCTTTTTGCAGATCAGCGAACTCACGCGTTGCGACCCAATCTCGATGATGCGGCCGCTGCGCTTTTGTGCCTCCGCCATCGTCACACCCTCGGCGGCCGTGTGCGACATCGGCTTTTCGCAATAGATATCCTTGCCCGCCGACACCGCATCCACCACGATCTGCTTGTGCCAGTGATCGGGGACCGCCGCGATGATGCAATCAATGTCCTTGTCGGCGAGCAGTTCCTGGTAACGGCGAGTCGCCGGCAAATCTGGTTTGTTGGTGATCTCCCGGGCCAGCGTGTGGCGCCCGTCGTATAGATCGCAGGCTTTCACGCACTCCACGCCAGGCAGCTCGATGGCATTTTCCAGCAGCCCACTCCCTTGCATACCAATCCCGATGATTCCGAAGCGAACGCGATCGCTCGGCGACACGGGAAGCGCCGATGCAAACAGGGGCTCGGGATCGAGCAAGATCGTTTTCGCTGCCAGCGAAGCGCCAGCAGCAGCGGCGCTAATTCCGAGAAATTGACGGCGGGAAAAGAAACTCTTCTTCATCAAAAACCTCCTGGAACGGCATAGTTTTTTCGGACGGCTGCTAAAGAGTGTTTCATAAATGATCTTTTGCAAGGGCGCGGCTTCAGCCGCGCCGTTTCGAGCACTAAATCAGGGGCTTTAGCCCTTGAGGGGTGCAGCCTCCCAACAAATCCGCATATGAAACACGCTCTAAACTAATCCCATTTGTGCAGCGCGTGTTGCTTGCGGAAAATGCTGCTACTCCGCATCCTTCCGAGCTGCTGTCTCCGCTCCCATCAGTCCGTACTCGTCTTCGACGATGTACGAGCAAATGCGGAACGAATCACAATCCACTCCTGAAAGCCGAGCCAGATATTCCGCCGCCAGTTGTGCGGGCAGGATATCGATCATGAACTGCCATTCTGCGGGCACATGAGGAAGCTGAAAGACCAGATCGCCTGCATCCGGCGGAAGATCCTGGCCAATCAACATGACTGAGGCTCCCAGATGTCTGAGGTCGCGCGCCACCGATAGGTCTTGCTCTCGGATGCGCAGCCCGTTGACCCACATCCCGAAGCGAGCTCCCTTGACGACCATCTCTTGCGGGCCGTGTCTGAAGGCGCCGGTCCCCAACGCGGTCGCCTCGGATTTTGCGCCTTCCTCCCACAAAAGCCTTGCCTCCTGACAACTCCCCAGACTGCCGCCGCGGGCCAGGAAATGGACAAGTTTGCCAGGTGCAAGCCAGCCGTTGCCGGCAATCTGCTCCTGCCAGCTTGGAATTTTGCGCTCCGCCTCGGCGGCCGAAATGCATAGCGAGGCTGCGAGCTTGCCGTCAAACCTATCGGCCGCCGCACACGCAAGAGCTGCCGCCGCCAAGGCCAGCGTGGAATAGGTGTTCACCGAGATCGCGTGGTCCCGCAAAGTCGGAACCAGGATTGAGATCTGCGCTTCCTGCGCGAGCGCGCCGTCCGCTGAATTCGTTATGCCAATGACGGTTGCTTCGCTCTCGCGAGCTTTGGCCAGCAGGTTCACAATTTCTACGCTGCGGCCGCTCCGCGATATTGTGATGATCGCCGACTCCGCCGGTAAAGTGGCGAACTGCGCGAGTTCCCCAGCGTCTTGCATGTACACCGGTCTCCCCGCGCGGTAAAAGATCGCACCCGCCCCAAACGCCGCATGCCAGCTGCTCCCGATCCCGGTCAAATACACATGGCGAGCCTTTCGGATGCTGGCGGCCGCAGTCTGTAAGCTGCGCCAGCCCACTCCCGATAGGTGATCGATGGTTCGCTCCAGCTCTTGCGGCTGCCGGAGTATGTCTTGAAGAAAGTGAGTCATTCACTGCCTTGTAAAAACGCCGCTTGAAAGTGTCCAGTGCTCCAGTCTCCCGGCGCCGCCATCGACTAAAGCGCGTTTCATAAATGGTTCTTTGAAGGGGCGCGGCTTCAGCCGCGCCGTGTCGAGCTACGCAAACTGGGGCTTTGGCCCCTGAGGGAACTAACCGTCTCCTCCGAAAACTGGTTTATGAAGCAGGTTGATGGCCTCTACTCTCTTGCCGGGGTGATCACGATGTTTCGAAAAGCGACGTGGCTGTTCTCGCTGCCCTGGAGATAGATTGGCCCGGGCAGTTCTTCGTGACTGTCGAGCGCTCCACCCGTGATTCCGGGGATTTCCTGATGATCGATAATCGTTGTCCCATTCTGGAGGACGGTGATCGTTCGCCCGATTAAGGTGATATCGAAGGTTTGCCATTCTCCCGGCTTGCGCGGCATCTCCGGCGAGGGCGCCAGGAAGCCATACACTCCGCCAGTATGATGGCTCGGCGGTTCCTTGATGGAATCGTCTTCGATCTGGACCTCGTAGCGGCCCCGCAGGTAAACGCCGCTGTTCGCATTGGGGGCGCAATTGAACTCGATGTGAAGCTTGAAATCTTGGAACTTCTGCTCGTTGATGATCTCCGGACCATGTCCAGGGCTGACCAGCGTCCCGTTCTCCACTTTCCAAACCGTCGCGGGATTCGGGTCGCTCATTTTCCACCCAGTCAAATCCTTTCCGTTGAACAGCGACACCGGCTTACCCCACTTGGGGGTGCCTTTTGTCTGGAGAAGCGGCGCCCGTACGCCGGACCATGTCCAGGGGCCTTCTTTGGGTCCGGTGACAGACCCGGACAGAGTGTTCCCGTTCAGCTTTCCCGTAAAGACCATGTCGGCGGGCAAATCTTCTTCCTCCTTAGGCGAAACGAAAATGACCTCGCCATCGGAGATCTCAACCTTGGGAAGGGGTCGGGCATTTCCCCAGCGGCCGACCATCTGTGCCGCCAGTTTCCCATCTTCCAGCCGAATCTCCAGCCACGAGGGATATTCGTGGCCGGCATCCTTCAGGGTCAGGTCCCAGCGGCCGAGGAAAGGTTTGGCGGTAGCCGCATCTGGAGCGGAGCCCGTGAGATTTCGGGGCCCCTTTGCGAAAGTGGCATGAGCTGAGCTTAGGACGGCGACGAAGAGGGCAGCGCAGAAGAGGGTTTGCAAGTGCCTCGGCATAGTTTTCTCTCGCTGTGAAACCGGTTTCTGCAACCGGTTTCCACAACCTTCTATGCCGCCTCTCCCGCTTTGTCAAGCCTTTTTTTCGCGCCTCACGTTGCCCCAGTAAAAAATGCTGCCGACCGTGGCCTTTGCCGCTAATCCGTGGTAGGTTCAGGTGTCGTGTAATCGGTTTCGGAAACCGCTTTCATCGCATAGCTCGATCACAACCCCGCTCGGCAACTCATTCGCGCCATCACCGTTCTGGGGTGTTTCTTCGGGCCGCACAAGTTCCGCTGTCCGGAAGGGGGCGCTTGCCATGAGCCACACCATGAGCGAAGTGGCCACGCGAGCCGGAGTTTCCAAGGCGACGGTCTCGCGCGTACTCAACCGCACTCACACCATCGCGCCCGAGACCGAGCGGCGCGTCCTGGAAGTCGTGCGCCAGTTGAAGTATCACCAGAATGTTCATGCGCGCCGTCTGGCCACCGGCCGCAGCGATCTGTTTGGGCTGGTCATATCGGAGATCATCAATCCTTATTTTCCGGAAGTCATTCGCGGCTTTCAGGCGGAAGCGTGGGATCGCGGTTTTGACGTCGTCCTGTGCAACACCGAATACAACTCGCAGCGCAGTCTGTCGGTCATTCAGAAGCTCATCGAGGGCGATGTTCGCGGCGTGGCGATCATGACTTCGTCCCTCGACAAGAGCGGCACTTCCGAATTGACCGCGGCTGGAATTGGCGTTGTCTTTTGCAATCTTGGTCCCGCCGAAAGGCTGCTCGGCAATATCTCCATCGACTACCAGCGGGGAATCGCGCAGGCCATTGAGCACGTTGTGCAACTCGGCCATCGCCATGCCGCGGTCATCGCTGGCCCAGAGGACAACCGCACTGCTGTGATCATCAAGCAGGCGCTGGTCGCCGGACTCAACCAGCGCAAACTCAATCTTTCCGCCGTCGTCAACAGCGACTACCGCGTGGATGCCGGCGCGTCCGCCGTGCGCGCTCTCGTCGCCGCACCCGAACTGCCAACCGTCATTTTTTGTGGAAGCGACCTGATTGCGATGGGAGCAATGAACGCTCTCGAAGAGGCCGGAGTGCGAATTCCCGAGGACGTCTCGGTCATCGGCATCGACGATATCTCTTTCGCTTTTCTCGCCCGCCCGCCTCTGACCACGATCCGCGTTCCGCGCGAACGTTTGGGCAGGATTGCATTTCAAGCGCTCGACAAGATGCTGAAACTGAAACGCCGCAAAGGGGTCGACTACTATCTGGAAACGGATTTGGTAATTCGCCAGTCTACCGCTCCGCCCCGAAGTCGCGCATTGGGCAGTGTCGACCTCTTGCTGGCGCGTGCTCGTTAGAACTGCGGCGCGATTGCCTTCGCTTCCTCCAGCGTGATGCGCTGTCTTCGGCGGTATGCCAGGTTGGCCATGTGCACTGCCATCGCCGACCGGTATCCAATCTCGACCGGCGCATTCGGCGCCTTGCGAGTTCGTATGCATTCCATCCAATTCGACATGTGGTCCTGGTCTTTCGTCTTGCCCGTGAGTGCTGCCGCGTGCGGCCGATTTATCTTCTCCGGGGAGTAGCGGATAAACTCTCCCTCCTCGCCGTTCACCATGTCGGATTCCAGCCACCCATGTTCGATCGTGCCGTCACTGCCCAGGATGCGCTCGCCCAACCCATAATGGCGGTTGCTGAATGTGGACTGCCAGGTCACGACGAGGTCGTCCGGAAAATCGAACGTCACGGCGATCGTATCCGGAACTTCCCGTCCGTCCTTCTCCGAGAAAACCCCGCCCGACATGGTAGCCGCCGCCGGAAGCGGCAGGTCGAGCGCCGTCATGGTCCATGCGATCTGGTGGACCAAATTCTCGGTGACGTTCCCTCCGGAGAACTCCCAAAACAATCGCCAGTTGATCAGCCGGTAGGCGTCGAAGGGGCGATCGGGACGGCCGTTAAGAAATGCGCTCCAATTGACGTTCTGCGGAGTACAGTCCCTAGGGACCGGACGAACCCACTGTCCTTGTCCATGAGGCGTATTCCGGCTCATCCAAGATTCCACTTGTGTGACCTTCCCCACGATCCCGTCCCGAATCCATCTCCTCGCGTCGGCGAGCGCGCCTGAACTTTGAAACTGCAGGCCGATCTGGACGACGCGGCCCGAATCCTTCGCTGCCGCCAAACACTGCTCGGCCTCGGGAATCGACCAGGTCATAGTCTTTTCCGCATAAAGGTCCTTCCCGGCGGACAGCGTATCCAGAAAATGCCGGGCGTGCGTGTGCAATGGACTGGCCACGATGACGGCGTCGATGTCCTTCCTGTCGAGCAGCCGGCGGTGATCGTCAAACGTCTCGATGCCCGGCGCCAGCTTCTTAGCTTCGTCTCGTTGCCGGCTGTAAATATCGGCGATCCCCACCAACTGGACTCCGCGGACCGCCACCACCTCCTGCAGAAGATCTTGTCCGCGGTTCCCCACACCGATCATGCCGACGCGAACACGATCGTTTGCGCCCAGCACCTTTGCCGGCGGGTAGGCCAGAAAGGCAGCCGTTCCCAGAGCCGCCTGCTGCAGAAAATCACGTCTCGTTTTGGCTGTCATAGTCCATCTTCCCTAGTTCAAGTCGCTGGTCCAAATCGTCACAGAGCTCCAGCTTCTTGCAAGATCTTCTTCATTCCGGACCAACTTTTCCGCGATGACTGTTCCGGAGTGCCACCGCCATCCCAATGCGTCTCCAGGCTCACGGCGTAGTGATAGCCGTCGCGCTTGAGTGCCTTGAACTGTCCCACCCAGTCGACGATTCCGCGGCCCATCGCTTCCCATTCATACTCCTTGCCGCGCTTGACCGCGTCCTTGCAATGGCAGTGACCGATCCGCTCTTTGGGCAGCGCCTCATATCCGTCGGGATAGGGCTTCTCGCCGCTAGCCGCCGCGTTGGCCGCATCCCAATTCAACATCAAGTGTGGCGACTTCACCGATTCCAAGACCTTCGCCGCTTCTGCCCCGGTCGATGTATTGCATGCCTCTTCATTTTCCAGTAGCAGAATGACGCCTTTCCTCCCCGCCTTTTCCGCTGCCTCCCGCAGCCGGTCATTGATCGCGGCACGATACGGTTTTTGGTCCTGAAGCCGCCAGAAATCGAAGCATCGCACACGGTCGGTCTCGAAGACCGCTGCCGCCCCAAGAGCGCGCTCCAGCACTTCGTCCTGCTGGTTGAAAGTGAAGCCGGCCTTGAACTCGTCGCGCTGGCTGTATTTGGATGGCGGAGCGCCCGGCCAATCCACCTTAAACAGCGGGCTGGCAATGTCCGTCACACGCAATCCATACTTTTGCAGAATTCCTCGCGCTTCCGCGATTTCATTCGAATCGAGATTCAGCACATTCTTATCCCACATCTCGCGCAGCTCGACCCATTCCATCCCGAATTCACGCGCGGCCACTTCGCAAGCGCGCCCAAAATCCTGCCCGATCTCGTCGCTGATGACGCCAACTCGGAATATCGAAGACATGCGCTGAACCGGAACCGTGGACTCGTGGGTTTTCTGCCCATCGTCTTTTGATAAGTTCATCCCTGGATGGACCGCGGCGGCTGCAACTCCATCCCACCTACGAACAGCGCACGCGCTGGCGGCCGCGACTCCGATCCCGGCAATGAACCGACGACGCGAAATTGGCACAGATTCCCCCTTTTCTGAAACCTCATTACAGCAGCCCAGGCCGGCTTGACCGGTCTTTCTGACTCTATCGGTCGCCATCTGCGCCGCCTCTGGCCGCGTTCAACCGCATGATCCTACCACGTTGTCGACAGATTCTAGAGCATTTCCCGAGTTGCTGTAGATGGAACCAAGAACGGGTAGGGCACCCTTCACAGGCTGCGGAGAAACGGAGGGTTCGTATCATGGCGTCGCTTCAGCATTGCCAACATTCCCCGAAATCAAACGCCCCTTTAGGGGGCAGGAGCTTGGGTGGCGCAGCGCTTCAGCGCTGCGGTAACTGCCTTGTTTTGACTTCGGCTCTAGCCGCTGAGGTTACACTCTCTGCTCGGAAGCTAGTTTTTCAGCAACCTGTTTAGCCTCAGAAGGCCAGATATCCCGAGTTCATGCACATGATCGGATTCAGCCTAAGTCGCGACGCAACCCGAGAATCTCACCGCTAGCCACGGGGAATCAGCAGAGTAACAAGTGGGATAAGTTGGTCGTCTGGCGAAGCGTGGATTGTTGGATAAGGAAGAATTCACCCGCGAAAGCGCCAAGCACCCAGCCCCGGAAGGGCAAACCATCCTAGCCCAGCGTTTCAGCGCCGGGAAAAGTAGAAGCATTGAGCAAAGTCCCAAAGGGACGGCCCAGCTATCACTAACGATGTGTGGATCGCCGTAAAAGAGCGGCCCTTCAGGGCGGCGTAAGACTCGGGTATTGACTCTGTCTTGAAGGGGCGCGGCTTCAGCCGCGCCGCAAGTCCGCTTACAAAAAACAGGGGCTTTAGCCCCCGAGGGCCACACATTACGCCAGGAGATTATTCATGTTCCAGGCGGATTCGGCGTTGCCGCATCCTCGCTCGTGTAGGGACGGGCGCCCTCGCGAGCCTGCCGCCGAAGCCCCGAGCGAAACCGAGGGGGAAGCCGAAGGGTCCAATTCGCGCGAAGCTCGGCAGCCAGCCACGCTCACACCAACTCTGCATTCGCTATAGCCCAGTAAGCCGCGAACCAAGAGCGATTCCCCAAAAGCACCCGTGTACCTGTCCACTTCCCCTGTGCCCTCCTTGCCCCCTGTGGTGAAAAATCCCAATCGAGGATGAAATCCTAGCTTTCAGGCCGTTTTCGCGAATGAATTAGGACCTATCCCTTAATCCCCGTGGTCAGGATGGCAATCCTATCCCACTTGTTACTACCTTGATTCCCCAGCGCCAGAGACCCAGGCGGGTGACCCGCGCCTTGCGCTTTTTGCAAGGGGCGGGTGTTGGCGCCGCTAAGGCTGCCGCCCGTCTCACGCGCATCTTCATCGCGCCGGTGTCATTCACTCCAGCTCAGGCGGCGATGTTCCCGGTTCTACTGGCCACCGCCCACTGACCACTGCCGTTACTTCCCCTTCAGCATTCGCACCACCCGGTCGAAATCCTCCAGCGTCCCATACTCAATCGTGATCTTCCCTTTCCCCTTCCGGTCCCGGATCCGCACTCTCATCCCCAGCACCGCCTCCAGCGACCGCTGTGCCGCCTTCACGTTTGGATCCACCCACCGCGCTCCCCCACTAAGCTTCGGCAAGTTCTCCCGGTCCACCGGATGGTTGACTCTCTGCACTAGATCTTCCAGCGCAGCCACCGACAGCTTTTGCCGGATCGCCATCTGGGCCACTTTCGAGATATGGCTCTCGTCCTCCAACGACAGCAACAACCGCGCATGGCTGTACGTCAGTTGTCCTTTCTCCAACGCTTCGTACACGTCGTACGGCAGTTGCAGTAAGCGCATGTAATTCGATACCTGCTCGCGCGACACGCCCACCCGCTTCCCAATTTCTTCCTGCGTCATCTTGAAGTTCCTGCTCATGCGCGCGAATGCCGCCGCCTGCTCCATGCAGTTCAGGTCCTCCCGCTGCAGGTTCTCCACTAGCGTCATCTCCGCCGCCTGCTGCTCCGAAACCCGCTTCACGATTACCGGGATCGTCGTGTTCCCCGCCATCTGCGACGCGCGCAACCGCCGCTCGCCCAATATCAGGATGAACCGCCCCTCGCTCCCCGGACGCACCACTATCGGCTGCAACACTCCCTGCACCTGGATCGAATCAGTTAGTTCCTCGAGTGCCTCCTGGTCGAAGTCCTTCCGCGTTTGGTGCGGATTGTGGTCGATCTGATCGATTGCCAGCCGAAATACCTGTTCCCCATCCGCAGTCCGCCCCGAGGCCACCGCCTGCAACTCGTTCACAGTCTCCGCCACCGCTACTGGTGGAGCAACGGGCGTCCCCGCCCGTCCACCGTCAACACCAGAAGAAGAGAGAAGAGAAGAAGAAACCGACGAGTCGGGCCCCTGAGAACTCAGAACTGGGAATTGAGAACTCGCAGCTGCGGGTGACGAAGAGTCGGGTGCCCCATCCTTCCGCGCACTTTGCGGAAGGGTGGGAGACGCCGCCCCCACCCGTGGCCCCGGCAGCAGAGACTCCAGCCCCCTCCCCAAAGCCCGCCGCTTCTCCGCCAGCTTCTCGTGAACCTTCTCCGTCCCAGTCTTCCCCGCCGCCTTATCAACCGCCACATTCGCTGTAGTCATCAAGTCTTTCCTCTCTTCGAGACTCTCCAAAAACTGTCATCCTGAGCGCAGCCAAGACTCGCGCGAAGCGCGTGTCTTGGCGGAGTCGAAGGACCCCTGGACCACCCTCACGGCTCCAGCCGCCGCAGGGAGTTTCCACCACGCGCCCGACAAAGCGATAGTGCTCAACGCGCCATTACATCGATAAACATAAATATTTACGTCCATCAATCTAAGCCGCTTCCCCTGGCCCGCTCGCCACTCCCGCCTGCCGGTCCAGGATTTCCTTCGCCAGCCGTATGTAGCTCTCCGCCCCCCGCGAACGCACGTCATACAACAGCGCCGGCAGCCCGTGGCTCGGAGCCTCCGCCAGCCGTATGTTCCGCGGGATCGTCGTCGCGCACAGCTTTTCTCCGAAATATTTCTTCAGCTCCTCCGCCACCTGCTGCGCCAGGTTCGTTCGCTCATCGAACATCGTGATCACCACACCCTCAAGCGCTAACGCTGGATTCAACTCGATGCGTATCCGCTCGATGGTGTCGAGCAGTTCCGACACACCCTCAAGCGCAAAGTACTCCGCCTGCATCGGGATCAACACTCCATCCGCGGCGACCAGCGCGTTCAACGTAAGTAGATCGAGCGCCGGCGGACAGTCCAGCACGATGAACTGAAAGCGCTCGCGCAAATTTGCGATCGCATCGCGCAAACGATACTCGCGCCGCTCCGCCGCGACCAGCTCGATGTTGGCGCCGATCAAATTCTTGTGCGATGGGATCACCCATAGCTGTTCGAGCGCGGTGAGCTGCAGCGCCTCCTCAGCGGAGGCCGCGCCCATGATCACGTCGTAGATGTTGATGCGCTCCGGATCTTTCACCAAACCCAGACCGCTGGTGGAGTTCGACTGCGGATCGCAGTCCACCAACAGCGTGTTGACTTCGGCAGCGGCGAGTGAGGCGGCAAGGTTGATGGCAGTCGTGGTTTTGCCGACGCCACCCTTCTGGTTGGCAACTGCGATGACACGTCCCATGATTTTATTTTTTGTGTTTGCGCGTCAGGATATGCGAACACGTCCGCGAAATCAATGCCAGATTTTTGTGCAACTTGCGTCGAGTGTTTCACGTGAAACACATCGCGACTTTGTGAGTCGGGAAGAATCGTTCGAGTTGCAAAATGGAGAAGTGTTTCACGTGAAACACTCTTGCTGGATTTGTCTCATAATGAGATTACTCGGCATAGTTACCACCTAATACGTCATATCTGGTTACAATGTGGCATAATGTTCCACTATGTTGCCTATATATTAGTAATATTTCCCACTTTAGCCGAGTACACCAATTGACAACACTCTTGTATGTGACTGCGGGACGTGGATTGGTGGGTTCCATTTCATGGTGGGCAACGTGGTTAGGTGGGGGAGCTGGGCGGCGCTTATTAGCAGGGCTAGGATTCCGTTGGGGGCCAGGAAGGTCACGGCTTGTAGGAGGATGGTTTCGAAGCGCTCCACGGCTCGGAGGGTTACTACGTCGGCTTGGGGGAAGTTGGGCTGGGCGGATACAGTTTTGGCTCGGCCGGCGATTACATTGATGTCCGTCAATGTAAGTGCGCGGGCCACTTCGCGGAGGAAAGCGGCCTTCTTGTGATTCGATTCGATGAGCGTCACGTGGATGTGTGGGGCCCAGATCTTCAGGGGAAGGGCGGGGAATCCGGCGCCGGAGCCGATGTCGAGGATGCGCGGGGGATGAAGAGGCGCGGTGAGAACTCCCTGCGGCGGCGCGGGCGAAGATGCCGAGTAGGGGTCCTTCGACTTCGCCAAGCCGTTCGCTTCGCTCTCGGCTCGGCTACGCTCAGGATGACAGGGGTTTAAAAAGAGGTGGCGGGCCAGGAAGAAGGACTCTCCGAAGTGGCGAGTTACGATTTCTTCTTCATGGCGGATGGCGGTCAGGTTGATGCGGGCGTTCCAGCGAAGTAATAGATCGATGTACGTCGATATTTGATCGAGCTGGGATGGGGGGAGCGGTTGCTCGAGGAAAGGTTCGAGGAGGGCGGCGATGCGGGCGGTGTCCATGGAGAACCTGGAGAGATTCTAGCGGGAGTGATTGCGAAAGTGTGGTTTCTTGGTTAGGTTTTCGGGTTTTTCCGGGCGCTGACCTTACGGACGGCCGCGAGAGGTTCAATGCTGGGGATGTCTATCTCGAAGTCGTCAACGCCCCTTTTCTTCAAAAGTTCTCTAAGGGACGGGAAATCCGGCGGCTCGGGGAAAACGGGTCCGAGATATTTGCCTCCGAGACGTTTCCGTTTTTCTTTAGCAAAATCCACTTTATCTACCGTCATCAAAATAAGCTGACCAACCTGCACGCCTGGATGCAGTAGCAGAGGCGTGTTCGAGACATTTGCAATCTCCAGCGTAAGGCATCCCCTGTATAGCGGATGGATCCACGGCGCCGTTTCGATCACCATGAATGTCCGCGCAATTGACGACTTGGTAAGTATCTGGCGGGCGACACCTGGCGGTGAAGTGATCAAACGGGCGTGTGACCACTGGAATGTAAAGCTGACTGTAAACGGATTCGAATTCTCAGGCCCGGCTTTTGAGACAAGGAAAAAGCCTCCCCCAGAAACGTTGCCGACCCAGCAAAGATTGTTCGACCTTCTAGGCACGCTGACAGATCAAAATCTCGAGGCCAAGGTGGTTGGGAAGGTCGGAGCAAGTTTCTACCTGCAGATTCGAATCAAGGACGCCAGCTAATCTCCCTGTAGAAGCGTAGGCGGAGCGGCCTGAGGAGCCGTGTGCTTCAATGCTGCCGAGCTTTGCTCGGCTTGGACGGCCGGGGGCGGCCGTCCCTACGTGGGCATCAGGGCAGGCTCGCGAGGGGGCGGCCATCCCTACACGAGCTTAGGCTTCGCCGATCTGGGCGCTGTGCTGGAAGTGGTATTGGAGAATCTTCGCGGCTAGGGCGGGGGGCACTCCCTGTTCTTGGGCTTCGACGGAGCGGACCACTTCTCCGCGACAGATGACTTCGGTGGCGGCGAGCCCGGCGATTTCTGGCGGCAGCACGAGGCTAATCTCCAGTAGTGCATTCGGAAGGAGCAATTCCTGCGCCTGGAACAGCAATCCGGAGCGGCTGATGTTTTCGGTGGTGCCGGGGCGCCAGCTCTTTTCTCCCAGGGGACGATAGCGCAACGGAAGTTGGAGATTGAAACGGCGAGCTCGGAACGGTGGAACCTTCTTTTCAAGAACGCTTGAGCCGGTGCGGGATGACATCGCGGCCTCCAGAGGGATGGGTTCGGAATCCAGCACCTCGCGGACGCGGTCTTTCAGAGCGGGAAGGCTGAATGGTTTTTGGAGCAAGTTAATGCCGGCATCGAGGGTGCCGTCTTGACCGACGGCATTCTCGGTGTAACCCGACATGTAGAGCACGCGGACGCCGGGGAGGAGTTTGGCGATTTGCGCGGCCAATTCGCGGCCATTCATGCCGGGCATAATGACGTCGGTGAGCAGGAGGTCGATCGTGCCCTGGTGGCCGGCTACGATTTGCAGAGCAGCGGCGCTGTCTTCGGCTTCGAGGATTTTGTAGCCCTGCGTTTCCAGATACTGGCGGGCGAGACGGCGGAGATTGGTTTCATCTTCGACGAGGAGGATGGTCTCCTGCCCACGATCGGGGCGGGGAAGGCCGAGGGAGTCCTGCGCGGCGGCGATGTCTTCGCGGCCATCAACTCGGGGGAAATAGGCACGGACGGCGGTGCCGCGCTGCGGCTGGCTGTCAACGAATATAAAACCGCCGCTCTGTTTTACAATGCCGTACACGGTAGAGAGGCCGAGGCCGGTGCCCTTGGAACCCTTGGTGGTAAAGAAAGGCTCGAAGATGCGCAACTGGGTTTCGTTGTCCATGCCGACGCCGGTGTCGCTGATGGCGAGCATGACGTAGTCGCCCGCGGTGAGCGGCGGGTGAGTGCGCGTGAAGTTTTCGTCGAGGGCGACGTTGGCGGTCTCGATGGTGAGCTTGCCACCTTGCGGCATGGCGTCGCGAGCGTTGACGGCAAGGTTCATGATGACCTGGTCGATCTGGCCGGGATCGGCGCGGACGGCGCCGAGCGTGGGGCCGGGAACCATGACGAGGTCGATATCCTCGCCGATCATGCGGGTGAGCATTTTCAGGTTCTCGGCCACCACCTCGTTCAGGTCGAGCACTTTGGGGGCAAGCATCTGTTTGCGGCTGAAGGCCAGCAATTGCCGGGTCAGGGAAGTGGCGCGCTGGGTGGCATTGGAGATTTCCTGCGCCGGGCCCCGGAGCCGGGGATCGGATCCGAGACGCTCGAGCAGAAACTCGGAGTAGCCGGAGATCACCATCAGCAGGTTGTTGAAGTCGTGCGCGATACCGCCGGCGAGGCGGCCGATCGCTTCCATTTTTTGCGCTTGACGGAACTGCAACTCGAGGGTGCGGGTTTCCGTAACGTCTTCGATAAAAATCTCGAAGGCGCCTCCGTCTTTGCCGTTTGGGATGGAGCGCCCGGAAATGCGCGCTACGATGGAGGCGCCATCCTTGCGCACGCACTCGGTGGTCAGGTTGTTGAATTCTTTTCGGGCGCGAAAGTAATCGGCAGTTTGGAACCATTGCTGGGCATCGGCGTAAAGGCTTCCCAGATGCCGGCCCGTGAGTTCGGCGGCGCTGTCATAACCAAACAAAGCCACCAGGGCTGGGTTTGCGTCCTGCAAAATTCCGAGGGCGTCGCAACGGCAGATGCCGTAAGGCGCGTTCATGACCAGCGAGCGAAAGTTGCTCTCGGAGCGGCGCAGGCCCTCCTGGGCAGCGCGGAGGGCGGCGTTGAACCAGCAGATCAGCAGGGCCACGGCGAAAAACAAGGCGAGGTGAGCGATCGCTTTGTGATACTCGGCTGGGGTCTGTTTTCCGGTGAGCGAGTAGCAGGCACTGACGGTGAGCGCAAAAGAGGTGGCGGCGAGTCCGGGCTTCCATCCTCCGTACCAAGCACTGACCATCACGGCGACGGCGAACACGACGAGGCGGCTCTCCGCGATATTGGAGAAAAACAATGTTGGGATCAACGCCAGGACAGTGCTGAGGAGAGCAACTCCGTAGCGCAGGGCAGGGGTGCGCGCCGGAGCTATTGCCAAGCTGCGGATGAGGGGGAGTTTCATTCGCATGGACTCATGCTATGCGCGGACCGCGCGCAGAGCGAGTTACGATAGTTCACCGCAGTTTCCTGGCGGCGCAGTGGCCAGAGGTACACCTACCCACACGTAGGGGCAACGTCGAGAGAAACGGGAACGCTTTGTCCACAGCCTAATCTGAGATGCCGTTTTAAGCAAAACTCGCTGGCGCAAAATAAGGCGGTTGGGGAACATAGTCTGGCAACAGGACTTGCAACATTGACCGGGAAACGACGAAACTAACGGGGCATCGAAAGTAAATCGGGCAGGGAATATCGGAATGAATATCGGGCTTTTCGGCGGCAGATTCGATCCTATCCATCGCGGACACCTGGCACTGGCGCAGGCGGCCGCCAGCCGCTACTCTCTGCGGCAGGTGCTGTTTGTGCCGGCGAATGTTCCTCCGCACAAACATAAGCAGCCGCTTACGGCGTTTATTCATCGGTATGCGATGGTGGCGCTCGGAACGCAGGACGAACCGGGATTCATGGCGTCGCTGCTGGAGGCGCCAGAGTGGACATCTGCCGAGCTTCGCTCGGCTGGGCAGGTGAGGGCACCTGCCCCTACGTGGGCGGGGGTAAATTATTCGATCGATACGGTTCGACGGGTGAAGCAAACTCTCAGGAAATCGGACCGGCTTTTTTTCCTCATCGGAATGGACGCTTTCAAGGACATTGCTGAATGGCACGAAGCGCGCGCGCTTCTAGCGGAATGCGATTTCATCGTGGCCAGCCGTCCCGGTTATTCGTTGCGGGACGTGGCGGAGTCGTTGCCGGAAGATTTGCGGCCTCCGGCGGCGGTGGCTCGTCCGTTTCAGAAACAGCCTGCAAAAGGCGATCTGGTTCTTCCCGGGGTCACGCTGCACTTGCTGGAAGGCATTAACCGGAGCGCCTCCGCGACCGCAATTCGGGCGGCGGCGGCCCAAGGCAAGCCGCTGACGCGATGGCTGGACCCGCGGGTGGCGGATTATGTGCGGAAGCAGGGGCTGTATCGCGGGAACCACACGTAGGGACGGACGCCCCTCCTTTGACTCCGCTCAGAACCCGTCCAACCGAGCGAAGCTCGGCAGCGCCTGCGGGGCGGGTTACAATCAATGAGCCCGTATGAAGAAAAAGGACGACCTCAAACTGCAAGTGAGTGAAGCCATCCTCGCGTGCCAAGACAAACAAGCTGACGATGTCACGATCCTCGAACTGGAAAAGGACTCGGGAGCGTTCACCGACTACTTCGTGATGTGCAGCGGGACGAATCCGCGGCAGATACAGGCGATTGCCGACGCGGTGGACGAGCGGCTGGAGGCGCTGGGGCTGCGCGTGAATCACTCCGAAGGGTACAAACAGGCGGAGTGGGTGCTGCTCGATTATGTGGACTTCGTCGTCCATATCTTCTCGGAGAAGGCGCGCCAGTTTTACGATCTGGAACGGCTGTGGAAGTCGGCCAAGCGGCTGGAACCCGCGGAACTGATGGCGAAACCGAAACCCCGGCGGCCCACGACCGCCAGAGCCACCGCTCGGAAAACCGTTTCCGCGGCGCCCAAGAAGGCGCGAAAAAAGAAGGCCTGAAGTGTGCGCTTCGAATCCAGCCCCGTGGGGTTCTTCTTTCCGCCTGGTGGCCGCGGAAAAGTGGAAGGCAAAATCGGCGGCGATGGGCAACGCGGTCACGGCAGCTTTGGTGGAATACTCGCGTCCGTTGCCTGACATGCGCGTTGTCGATCTTGCCAGCGGCACCGGCGAACCTGCGATCAGCCTGGCGCAGCGCGTTGGTCCGCAGGGTTCGGTGACGGCGGTGGATCAGAGTTCGGAACTGCTCGACATAGCCGCCGAGCGAGCCCGCAACAAGAAACTCTCAAACTTCACCATCCAGCAAGCCGACGCGCACCATCTGCCGTTTGCCGGCCAGAGCTTTGATCTTGCGACCTGCCGCTTTGGGGTGATGTTTTTCAGCGATGCCGAGCGAGCGCTGGCGGAACTGCGCCGCGTGTTGAAGCCCGGAGCTCGCGCCTGCTTTGTCGCCTGGGGTCCGATGGAACAACCTTATTGGCAAACCACGATGAAGATCGTGCACCGGCATGTGGGTGGCGCCATGCTTCAACCGGGAGGAGCAGATCTTTTTCGATTCTCGGTTCCGGGATCTCTTTCAAAAGCGCTGAGCGCTTCGGGATTTCACGAGGTAGAGGAGTCGACTCAGCATTTGCCCTGGACCTGGCCGGGAGACGCGGAAGAAGTTTTCGAATACGCCTGGGCAGTGGCAGCTCCGTTCCGACCGATGCTGGAACGAGTGCGGGTGGAAGAGTGGCCCGTGATCCGCGCTGAGGCAACGGCGGCGATTGAGCGTTATCGCGTGGGGGATGAGATACGGTTTGGCGCGGACGTGGTTCTGGCGTCGGGAAAGGCCTGAGTGGCGGACGCCCTGTGAAGATCAAAGTGGCATGGATCGGGAAGACGAAGGAGCCGGCGATTGAGGCTCTGACCGACGAGTATTTGAAACGGATCTCGCGCTATGCCGAGGTTGCGGGCGTGGCATTAAGAGACGAAGCCGCAATTCTGTCGGTGGCGAGCGGCGAGCGGCAGCAGAGTAAAGAGCGGCACAAGCTGGTTCTGCTCGATTCGCGGGGAAAACAGTTTTCGTCCGAAGAGCTCGCCGAGTTTCTGGAGCGCGAGCAGGTGAACGCGACACCGCTCCTGTTCGCGATTGGCGGCAGCGACGGTTTTAGTGAAGAAGCGCGGCGGCGCGCCGGTCTTACGCTGTCCCTGGGGAGGATGACGCTGCCCCACGAGCTGGCGCGCGTGGTCCTGGTCGAGCAGCTTTACCGCGCTTTCACCATTCTTGCGAATCATCCCTACCATTTGGGACATTAACTTTATGGTAACGGGGCAGCGGCCAGTCAGCCCATGCTCGCAAGATTCGATTCCAAGTCCCGATGCACCTCTGACAGCTTCACGGCGGCGCGAAATTGGCTTACTGTATTTCTTGACAGGCGAAACCAGTCTGAATTTGTAGGCGAGGCCCTCCCCCAATGAAAAACCCGTACGAAGTACTACGAATGAAAGAGCAGGAGATGCTGCGGGTCCGCAAAGAGATGGACGCTCTGCGGATCGCAGCGCGCTTGCTGGGCGCCGAGGACCCGGGCGCAGCGAACGGCGAAGGTCAGCCTAAGCTGCAACGAGTCGTCGAAATGCCGTAGAAGACATGCTTCCCCGTTTGACGCGAGGCGGACGGAAACCAAAACCGTCCGCCTTTCTGTTTGTGGGAGAAGGTCCGGGATAGTGTCCTAAATTCAACCTCGAGCTGCGATCTCCGGGCCGTTTACAGACCAAAATCTCATCACGCAGGCGCAGCGACCGGCTGGGCGGCATTGGGAACTGGCGAATTCGGGATCATGATAGCTATCTACTGCAAATTCTAGCGCCTGCCGATGCCCTGGAGCTGCCCTTTATGACCGGTCGAATCGGGATTTGATCCGTTGCGCAACCGTTACGCCCTTACGGATGTTGCCTTTCGGCGTCAGTCTGAGTCATCGCAGACTGCAAATCATCGCAAATCTGCGGGATTGGCGCTTCTCGGTCAAGGGCGGAGTAAAACCAGACCACAGGGGCGGAGGAAAAATAGACCAGAGGAGTGTTATGTCAACCATGCAACCGCTCACCGTGCCGACGCAGTCGGCGGAAACCGATCACGCAAAACCGTACGCTGGACGGCTGGTCTGCCTCGATGTTTTTCGCGGACTATTGGTGGCCGGCATGATCGTCGTCGACAATCCGGGCAGCGACGACAAGGCCTATTGGGCTATCAAGCACGCGGAATGGAACGGCTGGACCCCGGCGGACTTCATCTTTCCGTCGTTTTTGTTCCTGGTTGGCGTGTCCATGGTGTTCTCCTACGCGGTGCGGCTGCGGCGAGGCGAATCGCGCGAACAGATTCTGTGGCACGCTTTCAAAAGAAGCCTGATGCTGATCGCCATTGGGCTATTCGTGAATGGCTTCCCATTCATTGGGGTCGATTTGCACGGCTACCGTTTCGAGGGGGTGACGCAGAGGATTGCGCTGTGCTATTTTGCGGCGGCCATTCTTGTATTGTGGTCGAACCGGCGCGGACAAATCATTGCAATTGCCGCTTGTCTATTGGGATATTGGGCGATACTGCGCTTTCTGCCGGTGCCTGGTTTTGGCATGCCCGGACGCGATATGCCGTTTATGGACCAGAATGGAAACATTGCCGCGTGGCTCGATCGCAAGCTGTTCATGGGACATCTCTACAACGGGAACCGCGATCCAGAAGGGATTATCCACACCATCCCAGCAATTGCAACAACCTTGATCGGAGTGCTGACGGGGGGCTGGCTGCGCTCGGGACGAGACCGCGGCACCATCGCCCTGCGCATGTTGATGTTTGGGATTCTCGGCTTGGTTGCGGGCGAGGTCTGGAACGTGTGGTTCCCCATCAACAAGAACCTTTGGACCAGCTCGTTTACGCTCTTCGCCGGCGGCTTCTCTCTGGTGTTCCTCGCTTTGCTGTATTGGATACTGGAAATCAAACAGTGGCGCGGCGCATGGACGATGCCGATTCTGGTCTTCGGGATGAACGCAATTGCAGGATTCGTCGCGGACTCGTTCGTATATGGCCCCGGCTACAGCTTCACCGTAAAAGGAGCGAATGGGGCCGCCATCCTATGGCACGACGCCGCCCAGGCCCGGCTGGTGTCGTTGGGCGCGAACCCCGCCAACGCTTCGCTGATATATTCCGTGGCCGCAGTTTTATTTTGCTGGGTCCTGCTCTGGCTTCTCTGGCGCAAGAAGATCTTCATCAAAGTCTAACAATTGGTAATTTGTGATTTGTAATTGGTAATTGAAAACCGGGCGAGTCCCGAGGATCAAGATTACCAATCAGAAATTGCCAATCGCAAATTCCTCAGCACGGATATTCCTGTCCGCGTAGAATAAAAGATTCGGCTCACGCCGGATTTTGCTTATGCCGGATTTACGCCGTGGTCTCATTATTGTGAATACCGGGCCGGGCAAGGGGAAGACGACTGCGGCCATGGGGACGGGGCTGCGGGCGGTTGGGCAGGGGATGCGCGTCCTGATGCTGCAATTTTTGAAGGGTTCGTGGCATTACGGGGAACTCGATGCGGTCAAGGCTTTTGGCGACAAGTTCGTCCTGAAGCAGATGGGACGCGGTTTCGTGAAAGTCGGCGCCGAGAAACCAGACCCTGAAGATGTGCGGATGGTGGAGGAGGCCTGGGCCGAGGCCGAGAAAGCGATTCAATCCGGCGAATGGGACCTGGTGGTGCTCGATGAAATCAATTACGCCATTAGCTACGGTATGCTGGATGCGGCGAAAGTGGCGGAGTCTCTGGCGCGGAAGCCGGAGATGGTGCATGTGATCTTGACCGGAAGGAACGCGCATCCGACAATTGTCGAGCTGGCTGATACGGTGACGGAAATGCGCCAGGTCAAACATGCTTATGAGAAGGGCGTGATGGCGCAGAGAGGAATCGAATACTAGTTGCCAGTAGCCAGCTACCAGTTGCCAGTAAGAGCACATTTTACTGGTAACCGGCAAGTGGTAGCTGGCAGCTGGCAACTGCTTTCTATGGCTTGGTTCAAGCGACAATCCGGTGAGTTGGACACTTCGGGCGAGAAGAAAGTGCGCACCGAGGGACTGTGGGTGAAGTGCGACAACTGCCGCCAGATCATCTGGAAGAAGGACCTGGAAGAGAATTTCAACGTCTGCCCGAAGTGCGGCAAGCACTTCCGCATCGACGCCCGCGCCCGCCTGGCGCAGCTTCTCGACGGCAATCAATATGAAGTTTTCGACGGCAATCTCGCCTCCAACGACCCGCTGAAGTTTGTGGACCTGAAGGCGTACTCCTCGCGCCTGAAGCAGGCAAAGGCCGACACGGGGCTGAAAGACGCCATCATCAACGCACAGGGCAAACTCAACGGGCGCCCGGTGATCGTGGTTTCGATGGAATATTCGTTTATCGGCGGGAGCATGGGAGCGGTGGTTGGCGAGGCCATTACGCGGGCGATCGAGAAGGCGCTGAAAACGCGGACGCCGCTTATCATCGTTTCGGCATCGGGAGGCGCGCGCATGATGGAAGGCGCGATCAGCCTGATGCAGTTGGCGAAGATTTCCGCCGCGCTGGCGCGTTTAGACACGGCGCGGGTTCCGTACATTTCGGTTTTGACCGATCCTACCACGGGCGGCGTAACCGCGTCGTTTGCCATGTTGGGCGATCTCAATGTCGCCGAACCCGGCGCGCTGATAGGTTTCGCCGGGCCGCGAGTGATTGAGCAGACGATCCGGCAAAAACTGCCGCCAGGTTTTCAGCGCTCGGAGTTTCTGCTGGAACACGGAATGCTGGATGCCGTGGTCGTGCGCAAGGAGTTGAAGAGCTACATCGCGCGGGCGCTGGATTTCATGGTGCAGGCGGCGTAGAGGCGAACAACGCTGTTCGTCGTTCGCTATTCGTCGTTCGCGAAAACCCCTAAAACCGTTCTTCTCTCATTGGCGCACGTGGGAAGCGCTTTGATGTCGATCCGTCGCCGTCCGATGAGAGAGAGTCGAAACCGGCGTCCCGGCTTGCTACCCTGAGTTGTTTCGGCTCTGGCGAACGGCGAATAGCGAACAGCGAACGACGAGTGCTTTTCTTGTCCTACGAAACCGCAGTGGCGCAGATGTACGCGTTGGGCCACGAGTTGGCGCAGACGCCGCCGCACAAGTTCGATCTGACGCACATGCGCGTGCTGCTCGCGGCGCTGGGGCATCCGGAGAATCGTTTTCCGTCTGTGCTGGTCGCAGGCACGAACGGCAAGGGTTCGACGGCCGCTACTCTCGGATCCATCCTGCAGGCTTCGGGGCTGAAGACGGGGCTTTATACTTCGCCGCATCTGGTTCGGATTAACGAGCGGATTCGCCTCAATGGCGAACCGATCGGCGACGACGATTTCGCGATGCTCCATGACGTGGTCGACCGGACTGCGGAGCGGCTGGTTGGGGAAGGAGATCTGCCGTGGCATCCCAGCTTTTTCGAGACGCTGACGGCGATGGCCTTTGAGTATTTTGCCCGCTGCCGGCCAGATATGGTTGTGCTCGAGGTCGGAATGGGCGGGCGTCTGGACGCGACCAACGTGGTTGAGCCGCGGCTCAGCATCATCACCGACATCTCGCTCGATCATCAGAAGTATCTGGGCGACACGGTCGCCGAGATTGCGCGCGAAAAGGCGGGTATCATACGGCCGGGTGGGATTGTGGTTACGCTCGCGCAATTGCCCGAAGCTAACGACGTGCTCGGAAACACAATTTTGAATGTGGGCGCGCGCGCGGTGAATGCCGTGCCGTATGTGCCTTGCATCAGTGGCCAGTGGCCAGTGGCCAGTCGCCAGTCGCCGGAGTCGGGCCGTCAGTGGCAACGGTATCCGCTGGAGGTGATGGGCAAGCAAATCATGATCGAGTCGCCGCTGGTGGGGCGTCATCAGTTGCGCAACCTGGCGCTGGCGATTGCGGCAGCGGAGGAACTTCACAGTCAGGGGACGGTTCAGATCACGGCGGAGACGATCGCGCGAGGCATCCGCGAAACGCAATGGCTGGGGCGTTTCCAGGTGGTGTCGGCCGCGGGAGACAATCCCGAGTATGTGCTCGATGTTGCGCATAATCCGGCTGGGGCCTGGGCGTTGCGGTCGACGCTTGCGGCGGCTTATCGGGATCTCGGAAACGGCGACGCGGGAAACGGCCGCGAGATCACGATGGTGTTTGGCGTGATGCGGGACAAGGCGGTGGCGGAAATTGCGGAGATTCTGTTTCCGATTGCCAGGCGCGTGATCTTGACGCACGCCAACAACCCACGCTCGGCGAGCCCGGATGAGATTCGGCAGGCAGCGGCGCGTGTGGCTGCGGGCATGGATATTGAAGAGGCTGAGGATGTAGCGGCGGCGCTGGATCGGGCGCAGAAGGCTGCCGGATCGGGCGGCCTGATCGTCGTTACCGGTTCGATTTACGTTGTGGGAGAGGCGATGCAAATGCTTGGCGTCCGCATCTAAAGTAAGAATGTGTGGCGCGGGGACTCGCTGTGACCACGCGCAACTGCCGGGCTTCGCCCGGCTGGGCCCCTACGTGGGCATAGGTGGGCGAGGCTGTCGCGTCCCGACGTGAATGGGCGAACGCGAAAGAGTTTGGACAGGGAAACTTGAACAAGATTGTTACAACTGCGGAGGTGGAAAAGGAGAGCGCCGAGCTGCGCCCGGCTGGGCAGGTGAGGGCACCTGCCCCTACGTGGGATCGGGAGCGGGTGGCAGTTCACCCTGTCAGCCGGCATGACTGGCCGAGCCGCGTGCGCTCATATTTCATTCTTTCCCCCCTGATCTGGGCCTACACGCTGATTCTGGGCACGCTTTCTTTGATCTGCTCGCTCTTCGACCGCAACGGGCGCATCCAGCACGATCTTGCCCGCCTCTGGTCGCGGCTCATCATGAAGACGATCCTGTCGCCGGTGAAAGTGACGGGCATGGATATCGATAAGGATAAGATCGACAACTCCAAACCCCGCGTGTATGCGGTCTCGCATGCATCGGCGCTCGACATTCCGATCCTCTACGTCAACTTGCCGTTTCAATTCCGCATTGTTTTCAAGAGCGAGTTGCTGGCGTATCCGTTCATCGGCTGGCATCTGAAGCGCTCGGGGCAAGTGTGCATCAACCAGCAGAACCCGGCGGCTTCGATCGGGGCCGTCAAGTCGGCGCTGAGGAGCCTGCGCAGTGGCATGCCGCTGGTTATCTTTCCCGAGGGCGGCCGCACGCGAGATGGAAAGATCCAACCTCTTCTGCCGGGCGCATTTTTTCTGGCGATCAAGGCGCAGGCCGATATCGTGCCGATCGCGCTCGTTGACACGTTCGACCTGCTGCCGATGAACACCTACCACATCAAGTGCCAGCCGCTGGAGATGCGGGTTGGTGAAATCATTCCGACGGCAGGGCTGAGCGTGCGCGACACGGATGAGGTTTCGGCGAAGGTGAAGGCGGCGATCGAAGCGCTGCATTCCGCGCCCAGAAGCACGTAGCAACAGCCGCCCTCGGCTTTCCGGGAAAATCCGGCCACTATAGCGAATCCGGACTTGCTGTGACCACAGGCAGCGGCCGGGCTTCGCCCGGCTGGGACGGGGCAAAGCGCCGTCCCCAAACGAGCCGGGTACAAGACAATATCCTCCGTCATCCGTCATAATCTCTGGTTCCGACAGGAGGTGTCATGAAGTCCCTTGGTCTCGTTTTCTTATTTCTCGCTATGAACGTCTACGCTCAGAACACAGCTCCCTCCGCTGCCGAAGCCCAGCAGTTTATGGATAAGGCCGAGGGCAGGCTCGCCGATTTAAGCGTCAAGGTGAACCGTGCTTCATGGGTACAGGAGAATTTCATCACCGACGACACCGAGGCCATGGAGGCCGATGCAATTGATGAGGACACCGCCGTCACAACCGAGTTGGTGGAACAGGCCAAGCGTTTTGACGGCCTCAAGCTTTCGCCGGAGCTGGCGCGAAAATTCATGCTGCTGAAGCTTTCGCTCACCGCGCCCGCGCCGAAAGATGCCGCGCTGCGCCGCGAAATGACCGAGATCGGCGTATCGCTCGATGGCGATTACGGCAAGGGCAAGTATTGCCGCAAGAACGGCGAGTGCCTGGACATCACGGCGATCGAGAAGCTGATGTCGAGCAGCCACGATCCGGAAGAGCTGAAAGAAGTGTGGGCGGGATGGCACGCGATAGCGCCGCCGATGCGGAAGCGCTATGCGAGATTTGTCGATCTTTCCAATCAAGGCGCCCGAGAAATTGGATTCAAAGATACAGGCGTATTGTGGCGCGCCGGCTACGACATGACGCCGGAAGAATTTTCCGCCGACCTGGAGCGTTTGTGGAACCAGGTGCGCCCGCTCTATCTTTCGCTGCACACGTTCGTGCGCTGGAAGCTGGCGGAAAAATACGGCCCGAACGTCGTTCCGCCCGACGGTCCGATCCCCGCGCATTTGCTGGGCAATCCGTGGGCGCAGGAGTGGGAGAACATTTACGACCTGCTCGGAGTGACGGAGGACAAAGGCGGCGTCGGCGTCAATGTTACGGAACTGCTGAAGAAGAAAAATCTCGATGCGAAGGGCATGGTGAAATATGGCGAAGGCTTCTACACGTCGATGGGCTTCGCGCCGCTGCCGCCGACTTTCTGGGAGCGGTCGCTGTTGACCAAGCCCGCCGACCGCGACGTGGTCTGCCACGCCAGCGCGTGGGACATCGACAACATGGACGATTTGCGCGTAAAGATGTGCATCCAGGTGCGCGGCGTCGATTTCGTCACCATTCACCACGAACTTGGGCACAACATGTACCAGCGCGCCTACAAGGACCAGCCGTTCATGTTTAAGAACGGCGCCAATGACGGCTTCCACGAGGCAATTGGCGACTCTATCGCGCTGGCGATCACGCCCGCATACCTGCACAAGGTTGGACTGCTGGAGAGCGTGCCGCAGGCGAGCAACGATATTCCGGAGTTGCTGAAGCAGGCGCTCGAACGCGTCGCGTTCCTTCCCTTTGGATTGATGATCGACCAGTGGCGATGGAAGGTGTTCTCCGGCGAGATCGCGCCTGCGGACTACAACAAGGCATGGTGGGAGCTGCGGTTGAAGTATCAGGGCATCGCGCCTCCGATGGCGCGCAGTGAAGCCGATTTCGATCCAGGAGCGAAGTATCACGTCGCGGCGAACGTACCCTACACGCGTTATTTCCTGGCGGAGATCCTGGAGTTCCAGTTCTACCGCGCCCTCTGCCGCGAATCGGGCTACACGGGGCCGCTCAACCGCTGCACGTTCTACGGGTCGAAGGAAGCGGGAGCGAAGTTCAACAAGATGCTCGCCATGGGCCAGAGCAAACCCTGGCCAGACGCTCTAGAGGTCCTAACCGGCGGACGGCAGGTCGATGCCAGCGCGATCCTGGAATACTTCGCGCCGCTGCAGAAGTGGCTGGATGAGCAGAACAAGGGGAAGAAGGTAGGCTGGTAGAGCGACTCGCGTAGGGGCAGGTGCCCTCACCTGCCCTGCAGGGCGAAGCCCCGTAGCCTTATTGCCGGCGCCAAGATTCTGGCGAGCTTCGCTCGCCTGCCCAGACGAGGGCGTCTGGGCCTACGCGGGCAGGCGAGCTTCGCTCGCCTGCCCAGACGAGGGCGTCTGGGCCTACGCGGTTTGTGGTGGATTCGGATGACGTTCTACCGGCGCAATCTGCCGCATCTGCAGAGAGATGCTAAGCCGCACTTCGTCACTTTTGTTACGAAGAATCGTTGGATCCTACCGGACTGGGCCCGCGATATCGTGCTGGGTTGCTGCCGTCACGATCACGGAACGAGGTACGACTTGCATGTCGCGGTGGTCATGCCCGACCACGTGCACATTATTTTCACACCACTGATCAATGAGCAACGGCGACTGGTCGTTTCCATGGCTGAGATCATGAAGGGAATTAAAGGCGCTTCAGCGCATGCGATCAACCAGCGACTTGATCGCCACGGCACAATCTGGCAGGAAGAATCCTTTGATCATGTTTTGCGATCCGCGGAGAGCCTCGATCAGAAGATCGCCTACGTTCTGGAAAATCCCGTTCGCCGCGGACTGGTGAGCGATTGGCGCGACTATCGCTGGCTCTGGTATCAGCCATTCGCGAATCCGTACGCACCAACACGAACCACGTAGGCCCAGACGCCCTCGTCTGGGCAGGCGAGAGCTGCGGGGCTTCGCCCCGCAGGGCAGGTGAGGGCACCTGCCCCTACGCGGGCAAATGATAAACTTAAGAGATTCAGCGGAATACAAGGCTTATCCATGTCCGACAGCATTCATCTCAAGCTCCCCGACGGCAGCACCAAAGAAGTCGCTAAAGGCGCGACTGCGCTCGACGTTGCCAAGTCCATCAACCCGCGTCTGGCCGACGCCGCTCTTGCCGCCAAGACTAACGGCGATCTGATCGACCTGACCCAGCCGCTTGAGAAAGACGCCGACCTGCACATCATCACTGAGAAGGATGCGGAGGCGCTTGAAGTTTATCGGCATTCGTCCGCGCACCTGCTCGCCGCTGCCGTGCTTGAACTCTTTCCCGAGACCAAGCTTGGCCACGGGCCCGCGACTGAGAACGGATTCTTCTACGACTTTTATCGCCCGACCGCGTTCACTCCCGAGGATCTCGAAAAGATCGAAAAGAAAATGCAGGAGCTTGTCCGCGAAAACCTGCCCTATGCGCGCGAATTTCTGCCGCGCAAGGAAGGGCTCGAAAAGTTCAAGGGCGAAGGCGACTTTATGAAGTGCCATTTCATCGAGCAATTCACGAAGCCCGATGAAAAAATTTCGATCTACAAGACCGGCAAGTTTCAGGATTTCTGCCGCGGCCCGCACCTGCCTTCGACTGGAAAGATCAAGGCGTTCAAGCTGCTCAACATCGCCGGCGCCTACTGGCTGGGCGACGAAAAGAACCAGCAACTGCAACGCATTTACGGCACGTCGTTTTTCTCGAAGAAGGATCTCGACGCCTACCTCACCGGCATCGAAGAAGCGAAGAAGCGCGACCATCGCGTGCTGGGCAAACAGCTCGACTTGTTTTCGATCCAGGAACTCGCCGGGCCTGGGCTGATCTTCTGGCATCCGAAGGGCGGGATCATCCGCAAGGAGATGGAAGACTGGATGCGCGAAGAATACCTGCGGCGCGGCTACTCGCTGGTCTGCACGCCGCACGTGTCGCGCCGCCAGTTGTTCCACACCTCGGGCCACGAGGGCTACTACTCGCAGAACATGTTCGACGCCATGGAGCTCGACGACGCCGAATATCGCCTCAAGCCGATGAATTGCCCGGGCCACATCCTGATCTACAAAGATTCGCTGAAGTCGTATCGCGATCTGCCGGTGCGGCTCGGCGAACTCGGCACCGTCTATCGCTACGAGCGCTCGGGCGTGATGCACGGCCTGCTGCGCGTGCGCGGCTTTACGCAGGACGACGCGCACATCTTCTGCACTCCCGAGCAGATTGAAAACGAAATCGTCGGCTGCCTGGAGTTCGCGCTCGCCGTGCTGAAGGCCTTCGGCTTCGACCAGTTCCAGACTGATCTTTCCACCTGGGATCCGAAGGACAAGAAGAGCTTCCTGGGCAGCGAAGAGCAGTGGAACCTCGGGACCCACTCGCTGGAAAACGCGCTGAAGAGGCTGAACATCGAATACAAAACAATGCCTGGTGAAGCCGCGTTCTACGGTCCGAAGATCGACATCAAGCTGGTCGACGCCATCGGACGCCTGTGGCAGCTCTCGACCGTGCAGTTCGACTTCAACCTGCCGCAGCGCTTCCAGCTCGAATACGTAGCCGAAGACGGCACCCGCAAGCAGCCACTGATGGTCCACCGCGCGCTCTACGGATCGGTCGAGCGCTTCTTCGGCGTGCTGATCGAGCACTACGCCGGAGCGTTCCCGGTGTGGCTCTCGCCGGTTCAGGTGGCGATGATCCCGATCGCCGAGCGCCATACGGAGTACGCGGAAAAAGTCGCGTCGCAATTGCGGGCGGCAGGCGTGCGCGTGGAAGTGGACAGCCGCAACGAAAAGATGAACGCGAAAATCCGTGAACACGCTATGCAGAAAGTCCCGTTCCTGCTGGTGGTGGGAGACAAAGAAGTTGAGGCCGATAAGGTCAACGTCCGCACCCGCGGGAAAGAGAAGACCGAAGACATGGCGACGGCGGAGTTTGTGGAGAAGATCAAGAAGCTGATTGTGGAGAAGAGCGCAACTTTGTAGTCGGCAATGCCGATGTAGGGACGGCCGCCCCTACATGAGCTGTTCCTTGAGCCCCACCCCCTGTGTTAGCATCAGAAGTTTCGCAGGTGATGTTGGGCTGGCCTGTAGCCTGTACTCATCCTCATTCCGGGCCGTATCACCCTTCCCGTAAGCCTGCGGAAGGAGAGAACCCGTGAAAGTGTACGAAGCAGCCAATCTCCGCAACCTTGCCCTGATCGGACACGGTCATGCCGGCAAAACCACCCTGGTGTCCGCCATGCTCTACACGGCCGGAGCCGCGCCGCGCCTGGGACGCGTCGACGACGGCTCCGCCCCGACCGACTACGACGAAGAAGAAATCGCCCGCCAGATGTCGATCTCGACCGGCCTCGCTTTTGTCGAGTGGGGCAAGACGGATTCGAAGGTGAAGATCAATCTGCTGGACACTCCCGGCTTCAACATGTTCGTCCACGAAGCCAAGATGGTGCTGCCGGTGGTGGACGCGGCGCTGGTCGTGGTGGACGGCGTTGCCGGGGTCGAGGTCGTGACCCAGCGTGTCTGGGGGTACTGCGACGAGATCAAACTGCCGCGCATGATCGTGGTCAACCGCATGGATCGCGAGCGCGCCGACGCCAACCGCGCGCTCGAATCGCTGACCAGCGCCTTCGGCCGCGCGGTCACGCCGCTGCAACTGCCGATCGGCAGTGAGAAGAGTCTCAGCGGCGTTATCGATCTGGTCCGCATGAAGGCGTACACCTACGAGATGGGCGGAAACGGCAAGGGCAAGGAAGGCCCGATTCCCGCCGACATGGCCGGCGTGGCGAAGGAGGCGCACGAAAGATTGGTGGAGCTCGTCGCCGAAGGCAAAGACGAGTTGATGGAAGAGTTCTTTGAAACGGGGACGATCCCCGAGGAGCATCTGGTTCCGGCGCTGCATGAAGCGATTCGCGAAGACAAACTTTTTCCCGTGCTGTTCACCTCCGGCCTGGGCAACATCGGGGTCGACGAGTTGATGGATTTCATCGTGGACTACACGCCCGCGGCCAGCGAGCATCACGCCATCGCCGGCCAGCCCTCCGAGGGCGGCAGCGAGCCGGCCACGCGCAAAGGCACCGACAGCGAGCCGGTTTCCGTCTATGTTTTCAAGACCATGTCGGACGCGTTCGCCGGGCGCATTTCCTATTTCAAGGTTTTTTCCGGCGTGCTGAAGAACGACGCCGCGCTGCAGAACTACAATCGCAATACGCTGGAGAAGTTTGCGCACATTTCGCTGATCCAGGGCAAGCAGGCGGTTCCGATTTCGGAACTACATGCCGGCGATATCGGCTCGGTCGCGAAGCTGAGAGAAACTCTTACGGGCGACACGCTGGGCGATAAGGCATCGCCGATCCGCTATCCGGTGGTGCAACTGCCCGAGCCGGCCATCACCTTCGCCATCGAGCCGAAGAGCCGCGCGGATGAAGACAAGCTCGGCGTCGGGCTGCACAAGCTTATGGAAGAAGACGCCATGCTGCGCTTTTTCCGCGACCCACAGACCAAGGAATTCCTGATCGCGGGCACGGGGCAGCAGCACATCGAAGTCGTGGTCTCGAAGATGAAGAAGCGGTACCACGCCGAAGTCGTGCTCAAGGCGCCCAAGGTGCCGTATCGCGAAACCATTCGCGGCAAAGCTGATGTGCAGGGACGCCACAAGAAGCAGACCGGCGGCCACGGCCAGTACGGCGATTGCAAGATCAAGATGGAGCCGCTGCCACGCGGAGCCGAATTCGAGTTCGTCAACGACATCTTTGGCGGTTCGATTCCGCGCAACTTCATTCCCGCCGTCGAAAAGGGAATCAAGGACGCGGCGGCCCGGGGCTTTCTTGCGGGCTATCCCGTGGTGAACTTCCGCGTGATCCTATACGACGGCTCTTACCACGACGTGGATTCGAACGACCTCTCGTTCCAGATGGCGGGCCGCATCGCCTTCCGCAAGGCCATGGAAGTTGCCAAGCCGACGCTGCTCGAACCGATCATGACGGTCGAGATCACCGTGCCCGACGAGTTCGCCGGCACCATCATGGGCGACCTCAACAGCCGCCGCGGACGCATCCAGGGCATGGATAACAAGGCTGGCAACACGATCGTGAAGGCCGAGGTGCCCATGGCCGAAATGCTTACCTACGGCGCCGATCTCACTTCCATGACGCAGGGCCGCGGCAGCTTCTCCATGGAAATGCACCACTACGACACGGTGCCGCAACAACTGCAGGACAAGATTATCGAAAAGGCCAAGGCGGAGCGCGGCGAGGTGAAAGAAGAAGAGGAATAAGCAAGAGGAAATCGTATGGATTACTATGCGGTCAAAGTTCACTACTTTGACGCGTCTGCCTTGGTGAAGCTTGTCGCAGATGACCAGGATGAAGAGCCGGGGAGGGATACTCTTAGGCGTTATTACCATGAACACGCACGCCCAGTTTACACAACTTCATTCTGTGTTGCGGAGGCTTTTGGAGCGTTCAAGCGCAAATTTCAGCGCAAGGGTATTTCTGAAGAACAGTACCTCGTCTATGTAAGAAACTTCATCCGCGTCATTGGGAACACCTTCCGGATCGACGAGGTTCCAATTTTGTTGCCTCTCGTAACCAGTGAGGTCGAGCGTCTGGTTGCACAATATAAAATCGATTTCGTCGATTGTTTTCAGATTGTGACGATAATGCAAGGACAGTTTAGAGTATTAGTTGGGGAATCTCAGTCGATACTCATAACTGCTGATCGCGATCTCGCTAAGGCAGCGCGCGCAGAAGGAGCCCGTGTGTGGGAATGCACCAGCGAGGTCGCCCCTAAGTGAGAAAAGGTCTATGCGCGTTCGACCATCGACGGCTGGCAGCGTGTCACGGCTTACTTGTCGCGTCGGGTTTAGCGGCTGGAAAACATTTGTTAAAATCCCCGGCGACACACTGCCGCCAAGAATCTAACTCCTTCTGAATGTCTTGCTCGGAGCGACCCCGAATCTCATCTCTGACGAGACTCATTGCCATCGTCAGCGGCACTTGAAAGTTCCGAAAATCCTTGTAGAACGTGTTCATGCCATTCAGGAGTTGACCAACGGTGATCGAATCGAAGTCATAGTCTTGCGCATGGGAGAAACACGCCTTATGAGCCTCAGCGTCCTTGATGGACATGCAGGTCGTGACGGAGGCATAGCCCATGGCGGAGATATAACCTGTAATATAGCCGCCTTTGAACTGTTCCGAGTAGCTCTGCCAAGCAGCTCCCCGTAAGACATCATCTCGCTGTTGCCCGAAGCAACAAGCGGAGAAAAACAGCACGGCAGCGAAGTAGCGCATAGATGCCTCTCTAAGTCCAGCGATCTAAATCTCGAAGCCTCTTTGAATTCTCTCTCGCCCAGCTCTGAGTCCACCCGCCCTTGCTGCCTCTCGCGTAGGAAAATCCCCAAGGATGCCGAACCCAATCTTGCTCTGATGTGCATTTACGATGTGGCCGCCGAGTTTGAAATGCCCGTTTGGCAATTGATAAAACAGCAACTCAATCTCGTATTCCCCTTCTGGATGTCGTTCAATAAAGTCTGCATCTCCGGGCTCACGAAGCGCGTTTTCGACCATGCCGTTGATTATAGCTAAGTGCAGGGGGCCGGGTGCTCCATCCTTCGTGCACTTTGCGAAGGTGGGAGTGGAAAAGTTCACACCTGGGGTAAAATGTAGCCATGATTCAGGAGACTTCCGATCTACTCAAACGGGCGCTTGCGCTCCCCGCCGACGAGCGCGCCGCGTTAGCCAACACGCTGCTCGATACGCTGGACAGTCCAAACGAATCGATCTCTGTCCAAGACGCATGGGATGCGGAAGTGGCACGTCGAATCGCAGACCTGAAGGCGGGCAAGGCAGTGACCGTCCCTTGGGAAGAATTGCATCGCGAACTCACGGCCATGGTGAATGAGCGCTAAGCGAGTCGAATACCACCAGGGTGCGGCCGAGGATCTGAAAAGCGCGGTCGCATGGTATCGGCAGCGCAGTCCCAAGGTGGCCCTGGACTTCATCGAAGAACTGCATCGCGCCGCCGACACTATCCGCGAAGCCCCGGATCGCTGGCCGTTAGGAAAGAACAACACCAGGCGGTTCCTGCTCTGGCGATTCCCGTTCGCCATCATCTATTCGGAACACGAATCCGTAGTGACGATCTGGGCCGTCGCCCACGGTAGCAGGCGACCGGAGTATTGGGCGCATCGCCCGCATTATTAACGCACGGAAGGCAAACCGGCATGACACAGAAAAATACTACCGTGAGATATTCGCTTACGACCTTTTCCTTAACGTTCGCCAAGCCAGCTCTTGCTCGCAAGGAAATCGTTTCCCGATCGCGCATTCTGGCGTACTATTCGTCTTTCTTCTTTCTTCGTTCTTAAGGAGGCACGCATGTCCAAGCGGATTTCCCCCATCTGCTGCGGCTTGTCCTTCGCGGCGTTTGTTATTTTGCTGATCTCCCGACCTGCCATGACCCAGGAAAACAAGAGCGTGGCGCTGGAACTCGACCACGTGTCGATCTGCGGATCGAATCTCGACGTGCTGCGCCAAGCCTTCACGGATGTGGGCATGACTCCAGACCTCGGCGGTCCCCACGGCAACGGCATCACCCAGATGGCCATCATTGGCTTCGATGAAGCGACATACATTGAACTGATTGCGCCAGTAAAACCGGGCGTGACCGAGGGCTCCGGCTGGGCGAAGTTTATGGGTGAGGATGCGGTCACCTGCGCATGGGCAGTGGGAACGAACGCTTTGTTGGAGGAAGCGGATCGGCTGAAGAAGGCCGGAATCCCCGTTAAGACTCCTGAGCATGGCAGCCGCAAGCGCCCCGACGGCATGTCGATCGAGTGGATGACCGCCGACGTGGGCTCCGGAACCCCGGGCTCCACGCTGCCGTTCATCATCGAAGACCAGACGCCGCGCGCCTGGCGCGTCCAAATTTCGGCCAGCGTACAAGGAGCGCCGGTTGAAGGGGTCGAGAACGTGGTACTGGGCGTCAACAATCTCGATGCCTCGATTGCCTTGTTCCGCAAGGCGTACGGCTGGGCCGACCCTCTCACCGAGACGCAGAAGGATTTCGGCAAGCTCGCGTACTTCCCCGGCGAGCCCGTGATTCTGGCGGCTCCTTCCGGCGGAGGCTGGCTCTCGGATCGGCTCGCCAAGTTCGGCGAGACCCCGGTCGCTTACCTGCTCGCCACGCGCGATTTCGCAGCGGCAACCAAGAAGTACAAGCTCTCCGGCAATAAAACCTGGTTCGGGCAGAAGGTGGCATGGTTCGACGCGGGCAAGCTGAAGGGCGTGCACCTGGGAGTGATTGGGCAATAGATTGATTGTGTGGCGCGGACACTTCTGTCCGCGCAAGGTCAACGCTGAGAGCACCGCCTGAGCCAACCACCGCGGAGCATCCCAAATGGGCGGACAAGAGTGTCCGCCCCACATCTAGAACCAAGAACTCAGAACTGCTACCATCGCCTTCAGTGTCCGCCGCCAAAGACAATCCCGCTCTGAAAGACCGCCTCGTCTCCGCCGCCCCGGTCGAGGACGATTCTTCGTTTGAGCTTAAGCTTCGCCCGCAGCGCCTGCAAGAATTCATCGGCCAGAACAAAGTCAAAGAGAATCTCGACATCGCCATCCAGGCTGCCAAGTCCCGAGGCGAAGCGCTCGACCACGTCCTGCTCTACGGACCCCCAGGCCTCGGCAAGACGACACTGGCCAACATCATCGCCAACGAGCTAGGAGCGGCCTTCCAGCAAACGTCCGGCCCGACGCTGCAGATCAAGGGTGACCTGACTGCAATTCTCACCAATCTCCGTGACCGGCAGGTGCTTTTTATTGACGAAGTGCACCGTCTGCAGGCCGCGCTCGAAGAGATCCTCTACTCCGCGCTCGAAGACTACAAACTCGACATCATGATCGGCCAGGGCCCGTCCGCGCGTACTCACACGATGGATGTGAAGCCCTTCACCTTTATCGGTGCCACCACGCGCGCGGGACTGCTCTCCGCGCCCCTGCGCTCGCGATTCGGATTGCTGCTGCGGCTCGAGTTCTACACGCACGACGATCTTCGCGTCATTGTCGAACGTTCGGCGGAGATTCTTGGCGCGAGCATCGATCGTCCCGGAGCCACTGAAATCGCGAGCCGTTCTCGTGGAACGCCCCGTATCGCCAACCGGCTGCTGCGCCGCGTGCGCGACTACGCGCAGGTGCGCGCCAACGGTTCCATCGATCTGCCCACCGCCCAGTCGGCGCTCAGCATGTTGGAAGTTGACCGGCACGGCTTCGATGAAGTCGACCGCAAACTGCTGCTCACCATTATCGAGAAGTACCAGGGCGGGCCGGTGGGCTTGAATACGCTGGGCGCGGCGCTCGCCGAAGAACCCGACGCCATCGAAGAAATCTACGAGCCCTTTCTGATCCAAATCGGCTTTCTGAACCGCACTCCGCGTGGGCGGGTGGCGACGCAGTTGGCGTACGAACATTTCGGAATCACTCCGAACCGGCGGCAAAGCTCGCTGTTCTAGCGAGGCACGACTGGCGTTGGGCGCGGGCAGCTGCTGAGCTGCGCTCGGCTTGGACCCTTCGACTTCGCTCAGGGCAGGCTCGCGAGGGCGCCTGTCCCCACACGAGCTGTTTGACTTCCACCGTCGCAATCTGCGTTAATCACTCTTCGCCAATCATCTCTACAAAAACGCAGTCTCGCCGCACTGGAGGAATCATGCGCGAAGTGATCGCCACCTGGCAGGCGCCGAAAGCCATCGGCCCGTACTCGCAGGCCATTCGAACTGAGGGCTTAATTTTTACTTCGGGACAGATCCCCATCGATCCCGCCACCTCGCAGGTCGTCGCCGGCGATGTGAGCGCGCAGACCGAGCGCGTGCTCAAGAACCTTGCCGCCGTTTTGCAGGCCTCGGGCAGCAGCCTGGAGAAAGTTCTGCGCTGCACCGTCTTCCTCAAGGACATGGAGGATTTCGCCGCGATGAACGAAGTCTACGGCCGTTACTTCAAGCAGGCGCCGCCGGCGCGCTCCACTGTCGAAGTGGCGCGGCTTCCGAAAGATGTGTTGGTTGAAATCGACGTGATTGCGCTGGCTTGAACAAAATTGACGCGAAGAGACAGAATTGTTGAAGACTTTGAAGACAAAAGAAAAGAGGCATTATGAAAATCGTCATTCTTCTCATCACCCTACTCGCACTAGCCAGCCTGGTCATTGCCCAGACGGCTCCAGTGCACAAGGCCAGCGGGCCCACTAAGGTTACCGGCGATTCCACTAAAACCGCCAGCGGTCTCGAATACTGGGACATCAAAGTTGGGACCGGCGCGGTCGCGCAAAGTGGACAGCACGTCAAAGTCGAATACACGGGCTGGCTCACCAGCGGAAAGAAGTTCGACAGTTCGGTTGGGACCGGCCGTCCGTTTGACTTCACGCTGGGCGCCAGCGAGGTCATCAAGGGATGGGACGAAGGTGTAGCCGGCATGAAGGTAGGCGGCAAGCGCCAACTGCGCATTCCGCCGGACCTGGCCTACGGAGCAAAGGGTTATCCGGGGGTTATCCCGCCCAACTCAACCCTTATCTTTGACGTGCAACTGGTAGACGTGAAGTAGCTGGTGGTGAAGGAGCCCGTCTAGGGACGGGGGTTCGGCAAACAGGGCAGGCTCTGTCCAGAAAGCTGGCAGGACACACAAAGGCCCGCAGGACTCCGTAGAATCCGCGGGCCTCTAGAAAGCTACGCTTTTACCACTTTGCCGCTGCGCAGACAGGAAGTGCAGACGCGGATGTGTTTAGTAGCGGCTCCCACCTTGGCGTGAACCGGGCGCAGATTGACGTTCCAGCGCCGTTTGCTCACATTGTGGGCGTGGCTGATGGTGTTTCCGAACTGCGGCCCCTTGCCGCAGATATCACAAACTCGCGCCATAACTCTGAATCCTTCCAGGCCTGTTGTCAAAAACTTAATTTTACAGGAATCCGGCGGATTTCGCCAAGCGCTTGCTCGTCGCAAACAACGATGGTCTGAAGCGCGGACTACGCCGCCTTACCCATCACCGGCTGCGCGCAATGGCTGCACCGCCGCGCGCCGATCGGAATTTCGCTCAGGCATTCCGGGCACTTTTTGGTGGTTGGATCCGCCGGCGCCGGATCTTTGTGCATCCGCGCCACCAGCGCATTCACCGGCGCCACCACAAAGAAATAAATAGCTCCAGCAATCAGCAGAAACGACACCCCGGCGTTGATGAAGTGGCCCAAGGGAAACAACGCCCCGTGAATCGTGAAATGGATGGCAGAGAAATCCGGTTTGCCCACGATCGCCGCGATGAGCGGCGTTAACAGATCTGTGGTCAGCGCCGTGACCACGCCGCCAAAGGCCGCACCAATCACCACGCCCACTGCCATGTCCACCACATTGCCGCGCAAGATAAATTGTTTAAAGCCGGATAGCATTGCGCTTCCCTCCATAAATGGCCACACTGGAAATGCTCAGTGGCCTCAGATCCTCATCGGCATCACGATGTACCGGTATTTGTAATCTTCGCCCTCGGCGGGACGAAGCTGGCCGGCGGACTGCGCATCTTTCAGCTCCAGCTTCACATCGCACGAACCGGTCGCTCTGATGAAGTCGATCAGGTATTGAGCGTTGAATCCGATCTGCATTACCTCACCGTCATAGGCAACTTCGATGGAATCCTCCGACTCGCCGGTCTCGGTTGACGATGCGGAAATCTTCAACTCGCCTTTCTCCAGACGCAGCCGTACGGCGCGCGATCGCTCGTCAGCGAACTGCGCTACGCGCGCGATCGCGGCTCCCAGTTCTTCGCCATGAAGCGCGATTGACTTCGAGATGTCTTTCGGAAGCACAGCCTCGTAGTTGGGAAACTGCCCCGTAAGCTGGCGCGACGTCAGCAGACGCTGACCCACGCGGAAGAACAGCGTGGACTCGTCCTTGGCAAAGTCGATGGCCTCGACATCGGAATCGAGCAGCGATTTCAACTCGTCCATCGCCTTCTTTGGAATCAGCGTTTTCATCTCACCTGAGACGCCTTCAAACTTTTCTCCTGAGCGCTCTATATGCGCCAAGCGGTGGCCGTCGGTTGCGACCATGGTGATCGATTCCGGCTTCAACACCATCAGCGCCCCATTCAGCGTATAGCGCGACTCCTCATTGGCAATAGCAAAGCCTGTCTTGGCAATCATTGACCGTAGTACACCCGTAGGAATTCTGATCACACCCACGGAGGGAAACACTGGTAGGCTCGGAAAATTCGACTTCGCCATGCCTACCATCTTTGTGTTAGACCGGCCACAGCGAATGCTGACCCAGTGATTCTCAAGCAGTTTGATGGCGATATCGGCATCGGGCAGGAGCTTTACGTAGTCGTAAAGTTTGCGCGCTGGAACTGTACATGCACCTTCCTTCCTCACCTTAGCATTGCAGGATGTGCGCAGGCTAAGGTCAAGATCTGTCGCGGTTAGCGACAATTTGTCCCCTGCAGCCTCAAAGAGATAGTTGGAGAGAATGGGAATTGTAGTCTTACGCTCCACTACACCCTGAGTAGCTGTCAGTTCACGAAGAAGCTCAAATTTGCTGACCGTAATTTCCATGGTCGTTGTGGCTACAGCAGAGGCAACTTCCACCGGCATATTTGGTCTCCCGACTCTACTTCTGTTCTCTTCTTATATCAAATACAAAAGCAGGAAAACCAGTAGTAACCGTAGGTACGTCGGAAAAGTGGAAAATTGGTTCAAATCCCTACGGTTCAACTGCTTCCAAATCGACCCTTCATGTGAAGAATCACTCCCCGGTTTAGCAGCGGCCATCGTAACACGGGGACCATTCCCGAGTTTCTACTTGATCTCACACAGGTTCCACAAGCACTCCACAGTTGGAGGACGGGAAAAATAGCCTGATGAGTGGAAAAATTGGTAAAAACCACCATTTACGCGCCCAATTGCTCAGTCAGTTTATTAAGCAACCTGTTTAAATCCTTATCGTTCTTACGGACCTCTTCAATTTTGTCCACTGAATGCAAGACTGTAGTGTGATGCTTGCCGCCAAACTGGCGTCCAATTTCAGGCAGGGAAGCTTCCGTGAGATGCTTGGCCAGGTACATTGCAATCTGCCGCGGATAGACAATAGAGCGCGAATTGTTCTTCGCTTTGATTTCCACCAGGCGCAGGCCAAATTGCTCAGCAACCGCCTTCTGAATAGATTCAATTGTTACCTTACGGGCCTGCGAATCGATGAAATTCTTCAATACTTGCTGTGTATATGGAAGCGTAATGTCCGCCCCGATCAGCGAAGAATGCGCTACCAGACGAATCAGAGCGCCTTCCAACTCACGCACATTTGACCGGATATTCGAGGCGATAAACAACGCGACGTCCGTAGGCAACGTGACCCGTTCTTGCTCCGCCTTCTTTTGCAGGATAGCGACTTTCGTCTCCAGATCCGGCGGCTGAATATCGGCAATCAGACCCCACTCGAACCGGCTGCGCAAGCGATCCTCGAACTCCGCTAACTCCTTCGGCGGACGGTCGCTGGCGATCACGATCTGCTTCATCGATTCGTGCAGCGCATTAAACGTGTGGAAGAACTCTTCCTGTGTGCGCTCTTTCTGCGCCAGGAACTGAATGTCATCCACCAGCAACACATCCATCGTCCGGAATTTATCCCGGAAGCTGATCATCTTGTCGTAGCGCAACGAGTTGATCATGTCGTTGGTGAACTTCTCGCTTGACACGTAGCAGATTGCCGCTTGCGGCGTCCGGCGCTTGATCTCGTGCCCGATTGCCTGCATCAGGTGAGTCTTGCCCATCCCAACGCCACCGTACAAGAACAGCGGGTTATAGGCCTTGGAAGGCCGCTCCGCCACCGCCTGACAGGCCGCGTGCGCGAACTGGTTTCCGCTGCCGATCACGAACGCGTCAAAGGTATAGCGCGGGTTCAGTTGCGCGGCACTGTCCCAGTCGAACCGCCCCTGGGCCGGATGCAACCCCGGCGCCGCCTGCGAACCCGGGCTCGGGGCCGACAGCCCACCGTTATGGCGGATCGGCGTGTTCGAAGGATCGTCCTCGGCAGTAACGAATTTCACATCCTCGTATCCAAGCCCGAGGTTGTCGACCGCTTCCTGAATTAGATCCGCGTATTTGTCGCCGACGAGACGGAACTCGGCGGTGGGAATGCGCACAAACAGAACTCCATTGCTGGCGTGGCTGTAGCGGGTCGGCTTCAACCAAGTGTCGTAGGAGTGCCTATTGACTTTCTTTTCCAGGGCGTCGAGGATGCGCACCCAAGGATTCGGGATGATGGTGGAACCGGTGAGAGACATGATTTGCCAGAATATCGAAAACGCCGGCGTAAAACGGCCGGGAAAAAATCAAATCTTGAAATTATGAGTTCTTCGTTTCCTGCAGAGCAGCTTGTGTTTTGCAGTGCGGGTGTTCGAGAAACCTTTTACGATTCGAACGGCATACTAGCACAAAAAAATCGCCGCGTCGGTGCGTTGCGACAAAAATCTTTCCGCGCGAGCGCTTTGTCGAATCGCAATTTTATTGCGCTGTCAAGTGTCGAGAAAATAACTGCCGCGCAAAGTGTGCAATAGAGGGACAACCGCCCTCGGCTGTCCAGCCGAACGCAGCTCGCCAGCTACGAAATGGTCCGCCGTTCCCGTTTCGCCGGCGCCGTCGTCTTGGAACTCCCCGGATACACCACCACCGAGCGTCTTCCGCCCTCGCCGTCACTCTCGGTGTGCAAATCTTTTTCCTCGCGCAGCGCCAGATGCACGATCCGCCGCTCGCGCGACGACATCGGCCCGAAACGGTAGGGCTCGCTCGTCCGGCGCACCTGCTCCGCCGCCACTCGCGCCGCCAGTTGCAACTCGTCGATCCGCAGCGCCCGGAAATTCTTGCAGTCGAACCAGATCCTCTCATGCTCGTTGCCGTGCAGGTGAAGGATCTCCGACGCCAGCAGCTCAAACGAACGCAGCAACTCGCCACCCCGCTCGAGCAACAGCGCCGAATCCGGCCCCGCAAACTCGACCAGAATCTCCGGATGTTCCCACTCGCGATTCTGCGCCATCGGCGGATCCACCGTGATCCGATACTTCAACTTGAAGCCGCCATTAGAAATGACAGCCTGCAGAAATTCCCCAATCTGTTTAGCAGCAGCAACCTTGTCTGTGATCGGCATAGTTAAAGTCTCAGGTGTCAGGTCTCAGCCCCCGCCAGACAAGACTTAACTGACGGCCGAAAGCTGATAGCTGAAAGCTATTTCTCTTTCTTCCGCGCCCGCTTCGCCATCATCTCGCGCATTTCGCGGCCGAGCGACGTGCGATTCATCACCGCCTGCTGCACGATCATAATCAACTGCCCCGCGCACCAGTACAAGCCCAACCCCGCCGGCAGGTTCCAGGTCATGAGGCCGAACATGCCCGGCATCATGATGTTCATCATTTTCTGCTGTGCCGGATCCATGCCCGCCTGCGGCGTCATCCGCTGCAACGCCACCATCGTGACGATGATCGCAATCGGCAGAATGTGCCACGGATCGGGCGCTGAAAGATCGCGAATCCACAGCCACGGCGCATGACGCAGGTCCATCGCTACGTTGAGCATGCGGTAGTACGCAAACAGAAACGGCATCTGGATCAGCATCGGCAGACATCCCCCCGCCGGATTCACGCCTTCCTTCTTATATAGCGCCGAAATCTCCTGGTTCATCTTGGCTTTTTCCGGATCGCGAAGACTGTACTTTTTATATTTTTCCTGGATCTGCTTGATCTGCGGCGCGACGCGCTGCATCTTCAGCATCGACTTCATCTGCGAAAGCCGCAGCGGCAGCAGCGCCAGGTTGATGACCAGCGTCTGCAGCAGGATCGCCCAGCCCCAGTTCGCGACGATGTGGATGTACATCCACTTCAGCCACAAGAACAGCGGACGCGCGATGATTCCGAGCCAGCCAAAGTCGATGATCTTGCGCAGATCCGGCTCTGCGCCCGTGATCCCCGGCACGCTCACCGATTCCAAATCCGCCAGCGATTTCGGGCCCACATACAGCCGGGCGTCAGTCGAGCCCTTCAGGCTGCCAACCGCCGCGCCCAGCACGTCCACCTTGTCCATCTGCTTGTTATTCGGATCGGACGCGTTGTGCGGAATTTCAATGGCGTTGCGCAGCGTCACCATGGCCGCGTTCTGCGGATCAGCCGGCAAGAAAGCCGCCGCGAAATATTGGTCGGAAACTCCCGCCCAGTGGAACGGTCCCGAGACAGTGGCGCCGCCAACGACCTTGATGGCGGGCAAGATTGTCCAGCTACTCGTCGTCAACCGTTCAACTTTGCCGTCGTACTGGTAAGCCATCTGGCTTGCCGCATATTGCGGAGCGGTGATTTGGTCTCCGAATCCAGCCGGCCACATCGGAAACGCGGTGACCTGCGCCCCCTTCACTTCGACCGAAGTTCGCACTCCAACCACATAGCTGTCGCGATCGAACTTGTAACTCTTCTCAACCGAGACGTCGCCATCGGAGTATTTGAAAATGATTTCCGCGGGAACAGTGAGCGTATTGCTAGCGGCAGGGGGCGCCCCATCCTTCCGCGCACTTTGCGGAAGGGTGGGTTCCACATACAGCGCGGAGTTCACCTCATTCCGCAGCGCCTCGTCGTACGTCCACAACGTCAGCGGATACCCGTACTTCTCCGCCGCCGCGCTATTCACCAGTTCGAGCTGACCGCCTTTGTCGTCGGTTTCCTTCTTCAGTACCCACGACTTGACCCGTCCGCCGCGATTTGTGAACACGATGCGGTAGACGTCATTTTCGATCACCGTCTCCGACTCGCTCGCCGCCTGCAGCGGAGCCGATGCCGGCGGCGCCTTCCCACGCGCAGCGCCAGTCGCCTTTGAGATTTGCGCGGGAAGTTGTGTTGGGGTCTGCGAAGGAAGTTGCGCCTGATTTTGCACCGGAGCCGCTTGCGAACTCTCCGGTTTCGCCGGAGGCTGCGGGCCGTACTTTTTCAGAAGCGGCTGGAAAAGGATGATGATCAGGAACGTCAGCGCAAACACCACCAACAGCTTGCGCTCCATCCCGGGTTCTTGTTGAGGATTATGAAATTCGGCCAAATCAGTCGCTCGCAATCAGTCCAGTGTGGCGCGGACACTCTTGTCCGAACTTTTGATCTTTCTCCACCGGGTCATACCCACCCTTCGCCAAGGGATGGCATCGCAACACTCGCCATGCCGCCATCATTCCGCCGCGCAACGCGCCATACCGCTCGACCGCTTCCATTGCGTATTCCGAACACGTCGGCACGTAGCGGCACGAGGGCGGAAACGCCGGCGAAATCCACCGTTTATAAAGCCGCAGCAGCCCAAGCGCGAGAGACTTCATTGCTTTATTTCTCCATCAGCTTTTTCGCGATCGCATCGAACGCCCGGCCCACTTCTTCGAGCACCGCCGAGAATTCCAGCGTCAGCACCGACTTCTTCGGATTGATCACCACATCAATGCCGCACGCGCCGGCGCCCTGCAGCACCGCGCGGCGCTGCCGCACCGCTTCGCGTAAGCGGCGCTTGATCCGGTTGCGCTCCACCGCGCCGCCCAGCACGCGGCCCACCGTGAACCCGACGCGCGCGCCGCCCTCCGCCTGCCGCAGATAGAACACGGTCATGTGCGAGGAAAAGTGGCGCCGTCCTTGCTTATACACGCGATCGAAGTCGGAGTGCTTCAGCAACCGCGCCGAGCGCGGGAAGCCTGCCCCCGCCTTCGCCGCGGGCTGCTCTACACTCCGCTTCGGAGCGTCGGCGTTCACCAGCTCACAATCCTGCACAATAGTCAATAATAATGACGGCCTTTGCTGCCCGTTGAGGGGAAGACTACTCGCGGAAACCCGGTTTCACCGAGACGCGCTTGCGCCCTTTGGCCCGGCGGCGCGAGAGCACTGCGGCCCCGCTCTTGGTCTTCATGCGAGTCCGGAACCCGTGCTTCTTCGAGCGCTTGCGCCGGTTGGGTTGAAATGTGCGTTTCGGCATCGAAAATCCTTGCTCCTGATTGAATCAGCTTCCTTGAGGCGAAGTGCAAGTATAAATGACGGGCGCCAGATGCAGCAAACGGGCGTAGGGCGTGGTAAGCTGTCGCCCGATGTTGATCTTGCCCATCTCGCGGACGTGGATGGATTCCCGCGCCGCGCGCCGTGTTTATCTCGTTTGCTCCGTGCTGGCTCTCACGTTGAGTGGGACCCTGGTTGGAACACGCTCCGCTCAAGCCGTCGCCGGATCACATACTTTACCGCCAGCTACTGCGGCCCTCTTGCGGTTGGTCCTGATCCCTGAGGTCATCGGTTCGGCATTGTTATGGGTGGCGATGCTTTATTTTTGGTTCAACTTCGACCACTCGTCGTGGCTGAGACGTGCGCTCTGGTTTCCGTTCATTTTCTGCTTCGTCCCCCTCGCTCTAGCCCTCTACCACTTCTTTGTTTATCGAAAGTGGACAAGCAGTGATAGACAAACGTCTAGCGTGAGCGCAGCGTCACACGGCTAGAATGTTCGTGTGAATTTGGATGACACCATCGTCGCCATCGCCACCCCGCCCGGACGCGGCGGCATCGGCGTAGTCCGCCTGGCCGGTCCGGAAGCGCGCGCCATTGCCGCGCCCATGCTGCGTCTCAAGCAACCGCTGAAAGCCGGTCGAGCCATCCCCTGCGATTTGATCGAACCCGCCACAACTCAAGCACGCATCGACGAGGTCGTCGTCACCTACTTCGCCAAGCCCCACTCGTACACCACGGACGACATCGTCGAAATCTCGGCGCACGGATCGCCCGTCGTGCTGCGCCACATCGTCGAACTCTCTCTCGCCCGCGGCGCCCGTCTCGCCGAGCCCGGAGAATTCACCATGCGCGCCTTTCTTAACGGACGCCTCGACCTAACCCAAGCCGAAGCCGTCCGCGACCTGATCGACGCGCAAACCCTTTTTCAGGCCAAGGTCGCCGCGCAACAGCTCGACGGCGCGCTTTCCAATCGCCTCAAGCCCATCAAGCGGGAATTGGTCGACCTGATCGCACTGCTTGAAGCCGGCATCGACTTCGCCGAGGACGACGTCTCTATCGCCCCCGACGCCACCATCCTCGATCGCATCGCTCAAGTCAAAGCCCCGCTCACGCAACTCGCCGCCACTTTTGCTTACGGCAAAATCGTTCACCAGGGACTGACGCTCGCCATCGTAGGCCGTCCCAACGTCGGCAAGTCAAGCCTGTTTAATCGGTTGGTTGAACGCGAGCGCGCCATCGTGACCGCCCAGCCCGGCACGACTCGCGACCTGGTCAGCGAAACCGTCGCCATTGGTGGAATTCCTGTGGAACTCGTGGACACGGCCGGCATCCGCCGCGCCCTGGACGAAGCCGAAAGCATCGGCATCAAGAAGTCAATGGAGGCCCTCGCCGACGCCGACTTAGTGCTAGTAGTAATCGACAAACCCCAGCCCCTATCCCAAGAAGACCAGGAATTACTGCGCCAGGTACAAGGCCGCCCCGTGATCGTAGTAGAAAACAAATCCGACCTCCTCCGAACCAGCAATGCCCGCGTAGGGGCGGACGCCCCTTCGACAAGCTCAGGGCAGACTCTTGTCCGCCCAAGCCGGGCAGAGCCTGGCAGGGTTTCTCCGGCAGAGCCACGTTCTCCGCAGCACATCCCGACCTCCGCCCTGACCGGCGAAGGCATCCCCGCCCTGCGCGCCGCCATCCTGCATCACGTCGCCGGAGACTCCACCACGCAGCTAGAATCCGGTTTCCTCACCGGCGTTCGCCATCAGAAACTAGTCAACGACGCGCTAACCGCGCTCGACGCCGCAACTACCGCCGTCGCCGCCCGAGTCCCCCACGAAATGCTGCTGCTCGATCTCTACGGCGCCCTGCGTCCTCTCGACGAAATCACCGGCGCCACCACCACCGACGACATCCTCAACCTGATTTTCGGCACCTTCTGTATCGGAAAATGAATCCGAACTTTACCCTTCACGCGCTCCATTCGTGCGATGATAGTGCGAGTTTCCAAAGGAGTTTCGCATGGCTGACGGAGCCGCCCAGAATTTTTCCAATCACAAGCGTCTAGATCCGCTCTTCCACTTTTTCATCCTGCCCGTATTCGCCATCACGGTGATCGTCGCCATCGTCCATCTGGTCAGAAGGCCAGGGTTGCATTCGGCGTGGTTGGTTGTCTTCATCATCGCGGCGTTGTTCGCTGTGTTCAAGATCCGGCTTTATGCCCTCAAGGTGCAGGACCGCGTAATCCGGCTGGAAGAAAGATTGCGGCTCGCGTCCTTACTCGACGCCGCCCTTCGTCCGCGTATCGCGGAATTTACGGAATCGCAATTAGTCGCGCTGCGCTTCGCTTCCGACGCGGAACTCCCTGCGCTCGCCGCGCGAGCCCTGAACGAGAAGCTGTCCGCCCTGGACATCAAGAAAGCAGTCCAGCAGTGGCGGCCCGACTATTGGAGGGTATGAACCGGGCGATCAACGAAATTATGAGAAAAGACACGCGCGCTTGGCATAGTCTGGCGCGCTGCGATGGTTCTACGGCACCATGAACTTTACCAGAATCAGCTCTTTCGTTTCCTTTTCCGCTGCTTCAAATCTCCACTGCTTCGCCGCCGCTATGGCGCTCTGCTCGAACACCGGGTTGCCGCCCAACAGCCTCGCTGACTTAACCGCTCCCGCGGGAGTGATCACCACTTCCAGCTTCACCATGCCGCTCAGGTGCATCCGCCTGGCCAACTCGGGATAGCCCGGTTCCTTCCGCACAATCACTTTCCGGGAAGGCTCTTGCCCCAAAACAATTCCACCAAAAGTCAAGCTCAACAGCAGGACGCAGGATGCCGCGCAACGAGACCGCCGTCCCAGGCCCCACCGCATTCGACCGTATCTTGCGCTTGCCAGCATAAGAACCCTCACCCGCATCCCCAAGAAGCGTAACGCAGTGAGAACGGTACCAGCTTGGGCGTCCGCACCGTGTTGGTAATCTGCCCGAACGACGGATTCCCGATGTCCGTGATTGGCGGGTTATCGAACGCCGCCGTAGCGTTCGGCGTGAACAGCACTTGACTGCTTAATTGCTCGGCCTACGCCAGCCTCTCCACTTGTGCGTTGGGGATGGCCGCACCCTTGCTGTCAAGCATCGCCAAAAAAGGGGCCAGAATTCTCGGCGCTCTCCGCAAGGAGAATATCGGACACGCACGTCACCCAGATGAGATCACGGTGGTGCCAAAAGCTTTTCATTGGGATACGCCCAATCAGGGCTAACTTCTGAATGCTGGATTCTTCGTCGCCTGCGTTCGGTGAAACGCCAACGGAATGTTCTTTTCAACAAGCTCCTAGCGTCGTGTCCCACGAGTTCGCGGCATAAATTCGGGTTGTCATCTTGATGCAAGCGAAAGACCCATGCATTGAGGCCTAGATGGTCCCCGCGGAAGCTATTTGCTTTTTATTCGCCCTGTGACATACTGCGTTGCAGGCGTCGGCTGAATTCTTGTAGAGGCTTGGCTTTGCTGCGGTCACGGAGGCGGGGCAAGCCCCGTCTCTACATGGGAAGTATGCCGGCCGAAAATAATTCATTTCGACCCGGTTTTCCTGTGGTGCTCCTCATACGTCCACAGGGGGAAACAGTTTACGATGCAAAGCACTCACTTAAACATCGTGGCCACTCTGGAAACCACCATCGGCCGCTTGCCGGCGAACATTGAAGCCGAGCGCTCCATTCTGGGCGCCGTTTTGCTTGACAATCATGCCTTCAACGATGCCGCCGAGCACCTGAAGCCGGAAGACTTTTCCATCGACTCGCACCGGCGCATCTATTCGCGCATGATGGATCTGGCCGAATCTTCGCGGCCGATTGACATCATCACACTGGTCGAAGAACTGGAGCAGAAGAAGGATCTGCAAGCGGTCGGCGATGTCGGCTACATCTCCGGCCTGCTTGACGGCGTACCCGACCGGCCATCCATCGAGCATTACGTCAGAATCGTCCGCGACAAGGCCATCCTGCGCGGGCTGATCAACGTCTCCAATACCGCCATCGCCAAAGCCAGCGAGCAGGCCGATCCCGCCGACGAAATCCTGAACGAAGCCGAAGCCGCCATTTTCCAGCTCTCCGAGAAGCGCATTGGCAAAGGGTTCCAGGGAATCAAGGAGATTGTCCGCAACTCGTTCGGCTCGGTCGACGCGCTGCTGCAACGCGGGCAGCGCATCACCGGCCTTGCCACCCACTACACCGATCTCGACGAGAAGACCAGCGGCTTCCAGAAATCCGACCTCGTCATCCTCGCCTCCCGCCCCTCCATGGGCAAAACCTCACTGGCTACGAATATCGCCGAAAATGCCGCCATCGACGACGGCAAGGTGGTGGGCATTTTCTCGCTCGAAATGTCGAGTGAAGCCCTGCTGCAACGCCTGCTCTGCTCTCGCGCCATCGTTGACGCGCACAAGATGCGCACCGGCTCGCTCTGGGGCGACGACATGAAAAAAATCGTCCGCGCCATGGAGGAACTCTCCAACGCCCCAATTTTCATCGACGACACGCCTGGCATCTCGCTGAGCGAAATGCGCGCCAAAGCCCGCCGCCTCAAACAGTCACAGGGACGCCTTGACTTGCTGGTCGTCGACTACCTGCAACTCATGTCCGGCGGCAGCAAGCGCTACGAAAATCGGACGCAGGAAGTTTCCTCCATCTCGCGCGGGCTGAAAGCCATCGCGAAAGAACTCCAGGTCCCCGTGCTCGCGTTGTCGCAGCTTAGCCGGGCTCCCGAAAGCCGGGGCGGCGACCACCGGCCGCAGCTCTCCGATCTGCGCGAATCGGGGTCGATTGAGCAGGACGCCGACGTCGTCATGTTTATCTTCCGCGAAGAGATCTACAAGCAGGACGACCCCGACCTCAAGGGCCGCGCCGAAATCATCATCGCCAAGCAACGTAACGGCCCCATCGGCAAGTTCAATCTCGCGTTTTTGCACAATTCCACGCGCTTCGCCAACATGCTCGAAGGCAACAGCGAACCCGGCGAGTAGGCGGGATTGATCGCGCCTACGGACAGCTGCTCTCGGTTGTCCGCCCCCATGCGATGAAGACCGGCAAAAGTCCAATCCTGAAACACCTTTACCCTGTGGAAAACTTTGTGGATGAGAAGCACGGACCCCGGAATCCAGCGGCACCGGCCAGTCGGTGGGGATATTTCGGCACCGTCGGCACCTTCCTAAATCTATGTTTCTAAGTTGGTTAACTCTCGTTTGGACGGTAATTGACGGAACCGCTTGCGAATCAGTACTTTCGTCACAAGAACTGAGATTTGCACATAATCCGAAAGGCTGCAGCCGCATCGCCAACGGCTGGATGTCGCGCAAACCGTCCCGCCCGTCCCTCCAGAGTTTGGAAAAATCCCGGGCCTTCCCTGAGGTTTCACGGTGACAATTACCGCGTGAGTTCCGCGATTTGCACGCCATAAGGTTCTAACAAACTACCGGTGGCGTAATCGAGGGCTGCCACCGCCAGTTGATAACCGATTTCGGCTTGCAAACGACCCTGCTCCGCCGCCGCTAGCTCGGTTTGCGCTTCGAGAACCAGGAAAATCTGCCCCGTTCCCAGTTCATACTTGCGTTGTTCCGCGGCCACGGTCTTGCGCGCCAGATCAACGGCTTCCTTGCTGGCCGCCATGCCGATCTTCGCCTGCTCGAGTTGATGGACCGCGTTGCTGACGTCGTACGTGATCTGCTCGCGAATTTGCCTTTCGGTGTACAGGTCGTGACGACGCGAGACCAGAGCATTGCCAAGAGCGGCTTCAGCGCTCCGGTTCTTGATAGGGAGGTTCAAAGTCAAGGAGAACCCGTACGACGGATATCCAAAGCCGAACATCTGGTTCAGTGAGTCGCCGAGTCCTCCTGTAGAAATCAGCTGCGGCGGAGGGCCGAGATTGTATTCATTGCCTCCCAGTCCGCTGCCGGAGTAGTTTCCGCCCAAGCTTAGATCGGGCAACAGATTATTGTGAGCCAGCCGGATGCTGGTGTCATCATTGGCCAGCGACTGACGTGCCGCTTCAAGTTCCTGGCGTTTTTCCAAAGCTCGCTGCAGGGCCGCGGCCGCATCGATGTTCTGTAACTCTACTGCGGGTTCTGGTGGTTCCGTCAGATCGAGATCGAGTGCTCGGAAGTAAGGATCAAGGTCAGCGCCCACAGTTTGACGAAAAGCATCCTCGGTCTGCTTCAGAGCGTACTCGCTCTGGATCGCCTGTACCCGCCGGCTGGCCACTTGGGACTCAGAGCGATATATGTCCAGCGGCGGCAGCGCGCCCAGTTCCAGGGAACGCTTGTCATGCTTGTAGGTAGCCTCGGCGGCATCCAGTGACGTTCGCGCCACTTCCAGGTTGCCGCGCGCCTGCACCACATTCCAATACTGGTTGACGACCAGCTGAATGGTGTTACTAACCTGGACTTCAAACATGGCGCGGGACCCTCGCAGGTTGCGGCGCGCGATGACAAGAGGCGCGCGATTTGCGAACAACCAGCGGTTGCGCAAGATGGGCTGGGTGAACTGGAAGCTAAGGAAGGAAGAGATGGACGGATTGAAGAAGTTGTAAGTGCTGTTTGACGAGAGCTTGGTAGCGTTGAAATTGACTTGGAAGTTAGTTCCAGTCTCGAACGTCTGGCTGTAATTGAGCTGCGTGACCTGGTTCAAGGTGCTCAGCGGAGTTCCCAGCGTCGGGGCCCCAGCAAGCTGCGTATACGCCTGCGAAATCGACCGCTGTGTGTTGAAACTGGCCTGCGCGAGAGGATCGAAGGGCGAATGCGCGCCCAGCAGCGCATACTTGGCAGTTTCGATGTTCAATTCCTGGAGCCTGACATTGCTGTTGTTGGCCAGCGTCAGGACAACCGCATCCTGCAGTGTCAGGCGCAGTTTTCCATCGACAACGTGCCCCTGCATATACTTTGGGCCCGGCAACGTGTCAGAGACGGTTTGGGGGCCGGTCAGACCGCGGAATGTTTCCCGTTGGTGAACGGTTTGCGCCGGCAGGATGCTTGCGGCCAGGCACAGCAGAATAGGGCACAGAACGAGACGGAGCTTCATTCTTCATCCTCCAGAACTGCCGGCAGACGTTCACGCCACAAATCGCCGCTCGTCGATCGTTGGTCGTTGGCGCATGAGTCCGCTGACTCACTCGTAACGAATGGCTTCGACCGGATCGAGGCGCGCGGCCTTCGCCGCCGGATAAATCCCAAACACCAGACCCACGCTGATAGAAACAACAAACGCCAGAAGGATGGAACTCGCGGTCACGATGGTCGACCATCCGGCAAGCCATGCGATCAGGCGTGACATCACAAAGCCGAACACGATGCCGAGGCTTCCGCCTACGAACGAAATCATCATGGCTTCAATCACGAACTGGCGAACTATGTCGGACTGTCGAGCCCCCACTGCGCGGCGCAGGCCGATCTCCCGTGTCCGTTCGAGAATGCTGGCCAGCATGATGTTCATGATCCCGATGCCACCCACCAGCAGAGAGATGGAAGCAATCGCAACCATGACGACATTGAAGAGGCGTTCCGTGCGTTTTTGTTCGGCAAGCAGTTCGGCGGGCACAATCACGCTGAAATCGCCGGCCGAGTGGTGGGACGAATCCAGAATTGCCCTGACCACCTGCGCTACCGCGGGCATGTCTGCGTTCTCCCGCAAGCGGAGATAAATTCCATCAATTTCGTCGCGGACGTCGCTATAGCTGTCTTCCAGGCGAAGGATCGCCGCATTCAGAGGAACATAGACGATGTTGTTGAGATCCTGCGTCGGAACTCCCGCTACTTCCGTCTGCGAGCTGAGCTGAGGGCTGACCACTCCGATCACGCGAAACCACTGTTCGTTCACCTTGATGTACTGGTCGATCGGATTGGAAGCTCCGAACAGACTCGACCTGGCGGCCGCTCCCAACACGCAGACCGGCGCGCCCCGGCTCTCTTCGTCCTGATCGAAAAACCTGCCTTCCAGCAGATGAAGGCCTGCGATGTTTGTGTAACTCGGGTTGACGCCGTAAACGGCCGGCACATCCTCCTGAGATTTCGGAATGGTCTTCGAAGGCGTCATCCGTTTGCGGGGAGTCGAAGCAACGATGTCGCCCACTTCATCGCGAATCACCCGATAGTCCTGGAAGGTAAGTCCGGGGGAGATCTTGCGAATCTTCTGGTGAGCTTGCCACTCGGTGGTTTCCTTCGCTTCTACGATAAGATTGCGGACCCCCATCTGCTCGATCAGAGCCATCACCTTCTGCCGCGCTCCGGCGCCGATGGAAAGCATGGAAACTACCGCGGCCACGCCGAAAATCATGCCCAACATGGTCAGCAGCGAGCGGAGCCGATGGAGAAGGAGGTTCTGCAGCCCCAGACGCACATCCGGAACCCACTGCTGGTAGCCGCGGAGCACCCTTTTAGGACTGGGCGATGCAACGGTGGACATTAGGGCGTCCCTCCGCCGATGCTGGGTGAAGCGGCGCCCGAATTGCCTGCCTTTCGCGGCGCGGTCGGATCAACCAGAGCGACTTCGGTCCCAGCATTCAGTCCTTCGATGGCAGCGCGGCTCTCGCCTTCACTTTGAACCTTGACTTCGTGTTGTTCGAATCCGTTGCCTTTCTTCACGTAGACAACGCGCTTGCCATCTTTCAGGAACAGCGCTTGCCGGGGAACGTAAAGCACGTTCTTTTTTTCGTCCCCTAGAATCACGACTTGAGCCGTGAGACCGGGGCGCAGCCGCGAGTCGGCTTTCGAAAGTTGAATCGAGACGTCGAATTTGCCTCCTAGTTGCTCTTCCCAGAATTGCCGCATCGACATTCCGCCTACGTTCTTAACGGTTCCGCGGAAAACATGGCCGGGCAGGGCATCGAACTCGATCTCTGCCGATTGTCCGGTTTTGACATTACTGCGGTCGTGTTCGTCGATTTTGGAGATGACTTCCATCTCTCTGGAGTCGATTACCTCCGCAATGCCACTGCCTGGCTGGACCTGGTCCCCTGCGCGGTAGTCAGGCAGAGTCATGCCCTCAAAAAAGAATCCGCCGCTCGCCTCACGGTTCTTTTCGATGGAGACTAGCCCATCCATGGTTGCGGTAACATGCATCTTGTCGATGTTCTGCTGCGCCTGATCCATCGCCAGCTTGGCTTTGTTCCGTTTCTCCTGGGCAAGGTAAATCGTGGCTTGGCCGGATGCGGTGTGCGACTGGATGTCCTGTTCCAACTCCGCCAAGACTCGCTGCGCCTGTTCGAGGGCGAGCTGGTTTTTCTTGCCATCGATCGCGCTCACCAGTTCATTTTTCTGGACATCCAGCTCCGCCCGCCTCACGTCGAAGCGAGCTTTGAGCAGCGCTACCTTATCCTGCGCCGCCAGGACCGCAGCATCGGCCCTGGCCTTGGCGATTTCCTGATCTGCCTGCAGCAACTCCGAACGGTTCTGCTCCAGCTTGTAGAGCTGTTCGCTGGGATCGAACTCGATGACGATGTCGCCCTTCTTGACTACCGCACCGGTATGTGAGAGTCGAGTGATTTGCAGGGCGCCGCCGCCCACCGGAGGCGCAGTGAGCGTGATCGTGTGGTTGGCGCGCAATTCGCCAGTAACCACAACCTTCAGATCCAGATCTCCACGTTTCACTTGACCAACGGGAATCTCGCCATCGGTTGCAGAAAGCTTGGCGCGCCGCGCAGCCGCCACCACGCCGATGCAGCCCAGGAGAATAACCACGAATACTCCCCACGCGATGACACGGCGGCGTTTCATTGACACGAAATCACTCCTTCACCGACGGATCTTTCAGCGCCACGCGGTCGCCTGGGCGTAAGCCGTTCGCCACCAGGATGCGGTCGCGGTTTCTGCGCCCGATCGCAATCACACGCTCCTGGAATTTCGAACCCTCCCATACGTATGCCACGGTCTGCCCCGATTTCTGAAACGAAGCCTGCACGGGAATGGTGAGGGCATCCGGAACCCGGTCCACTACTACGGTCAGCTGGGCTGTCATGCCGGGCTTCAACCGCGCATCCGTCTGATCAAGCGCGATCTCCAGATTGAAATTCCTAGGGATTGGCCAGCCGGCTGAAAAGTCGATTGTGGCAATCGTGCTGATCTGCTCGATTTGGCCGGTGAATTGCCGGTCGGGGATTGCATCCAGTTGCGCGCTAACCGTTTGCTTCAATGCCAGACGGCCGCGTTCAGTTTCATCCGCTCGCGCTGAGACTCGCAGCGAGGAGATGTCTGGCAACTCCGCCATCGGTGCGCCCGGCCAAGCTCGATCCCCCGGTTTAAACGGAGACTCGCCTCCGGGATGCCACATCGACACCAAACTGATCGTTCCTGCCGACGGCGCCTGCAAAGTCATTCTGGACAGAGCGTGCTCCGCCCGCTGCACGTCATAGGCTGCTTTCTTGCTGGCCTGGGTTTTGCTCTCGACCGTTGCTTGATTCACAGCGCGATCGGCCTTCAGTTTCTCTTCCACTTCGTGAAGCTTTTGTTCGGCGTCGGCCACTTTCAAGTTCGCCTCAGCGCCCTCGATTTTCGAGACAATCTCCTGTTTGCTGGCATCCAACTTTGCCGTTTCGACGTCGAATCGAGCTTTCATTACTGCGGTTAGATCCTCTTCTTCCGTCAGACGCGCCTGGGCCTGGGCCTGGTCGATTTCTGCCTGCGCGGATTTCAAAGTTGACCGGTCTTGCGCCAGATCCTGCTCGGTTTTTGTCTTGTCAAACTCGACAACCACATCGCCCTGCTTCACTGGGGTGCCGTCGGCGACGATCTTGACGATCTGGAGATCGCCCGCCTCGGCGGGAGCGGAAATCGTCGCCGACTTCATCGCCTTTACTTCACCTCGGAACTGAACCGAGTCGATGAACTCACCACGCTTCACCTCAAACGTGGGCATCGTGGGCGCCCGGTTGGAGTATCGGACAGCACCGAGCACTCCGCCGCCCACCAACAGAACGACGGCAACCACCATTGCCTTGCGCCGAGTCCAGATCTGCTTCATCCTGGCGGTCGTTGGAAACGGAAACGCGATCATTGGAAACCGCCGGCAGTGGTGCTCTGGCCTGCGAGATCCACGTCAACCGCGGCAGAAAGGTCGGGCATCAGCCTGGTGTCGCTGCCCGAAATCGAGAAAACTACGGCGAAGATGCGAAGCTTGGAAGAGAAGTCACCGTCCCTGCCAATGGGAGCCATCTCTTCCAGCCTCGCCGGAAACACTAGCTCCGGGTAGGCATCGAGGTGCACCCTTGCCGTCTGGCCCACTTGCAAACTAAGGAAATCCTCCTGATTGACCGGCGCCCGCACTTCCATCCTGGAGGGATCGACGACCTGCATGAAAGGAACGCCGGGCCGGACTTGGTCGCCTTCCTGCACCTCTCCCATCTTTCCTTGCTTCCAGATCGTGTTCAGAACGACGACGCCGTCAATGGGGGAGTGGATCTGCATGAGTTCAGAATTCGCGCGCGCGTGCAGCATGGTTTCGCGGGTGCGGTCCCGCTGAATTTCCAGAATGCGAATCGCCGCTTGAGCCGCCTTGCGTTTTAGGCCGAAGGTCTCGCGAAGTTGTTGCAGGGTGGCCGTCGCCTCGTCAAGGTCCTCTTGGGCTTTTTCGGCATCGATGCGCGAGACGATCTCGACCTTCTGCATTTCTAGTTCGGTTTTGCTCAGATTGTCTTCCGCCTGCTTGATCTCAGTTTCATCTTTGGCGCGAGCTGCATTCTCTTTTGCTTGCTCTTCTAGTACCTGGTCGGCCAGCTTGCTGTGTTCCGCTTGCTTGTCGATGAAATCGCGCGCCTGGGCTTGGCGGTCGAACTCCACTAGCAGATCTCCGCGTTTTACGCGGCTTCCGCCCTGCGCCAGCTTGGTGATAGTGAGTGTGCCGACTTGCTCGCCTGCCAGAAGCGGCGCGAGGATGGCACGCGTTTGCACGGCTGCGGTTGTGCCCTTGAGACGCAGGGCGCGACCAGTAGCGGCGCGGGAATTCGAAGATTGCGAGCCACTCCCATTCGACCAGGGTTTCCTCTTTATACCCCCAAGCAAAAGCGCGCCCACGGCCAGCGCAACCACGGCCACTACGATCATGCCGCGCAGCGGCCCCTTGAACCAAGGGCCGCCACCCACGGAACCTTCTGGCGCCCTCTCCTCTTGTTCTCGCGGAGGGGCAGATTCAGTAGTTGCTTCGGCAGGAGATGAACGCATGCTCGATTGCTCTCGCGACAGCTTTCTCTGGGTCGGCCGAATACACCTGGGTTCTGGACAACCCTGTTGTCATTATCCAACAGAAGAGCCGTCTCGAAGCCTGGAAAATCCTCAAGAAACGCTCTTTATCAGGATCGGGATTGGCGCCCGTACTTGCAGTCTATTTTCACCTTTTCCTACGGGACTCTAAGTGATCTTCAAAAACGGAAAGGCAAGACATCACCTCTTCGGGTCGGCATCTCCGCGGCAGCTTCCCACTGAGGCGTTGCCCATGCCTCAGAAGTCCCGACCTGCAAGTTACGGCGATCCGGAGCGCATCGTCGGCACCGGTTACGACCCACCCGGCAGTTATGAACATGGCATGGCAGATCCAAGGCGCCTGGACAGATCCGGCAGCAAGGCGTGCGAGGTCAAGTCTGGCCTATTTCATAATTGGCGTACAAAGCCTGTTGCGATGCCGCTCGAACAAAGCAGCGGACAAGAGTGTCCGCTCCACATCGGCTCGCGTTGTTTGTGGTTGAGGACAATCCTGGCGTTTCCCGCCTGGCACGCCGTAGAGGTTCGCGTCACAACCAACCGTGACACACCTCACGGCGCTTGCGCTCGCCAAAGAGCACCCTCTTACGGGTAAGGAGGAGCTGGAGGTCCTCCTTCAGTCTGAGTCGGCAGTGCCGATGGTGCCGCCGGAGATCGCTGGCGTTTTCTTCACTTCCAGCTCGGCAGCACACGCGAGTTCCTTGTCTTCACATTTTCCAGTGGCCATCAAAGAATTGCGGCCAGGTCTGTCCATACGCGCCTCATCGGCCTGTGAAGTTGTGGAAGGATGTGGTTTCCCGATTAGGACCGCAGTTGCTTATGCCTTCTAACTTTTTCGCCTGGAGAAACTTCAATGCTGCATCTCGATACTGGTAACACAGGTTTCATGATTCTATGCACCAGCCTGGTCATGCTGATGACACCCGGCCTCGCATTTTTTTATGGCGGTCTGGTCGGGCGCAAGAACGTGCTCGCCATCATGATTCAGAGTTTTGTCTCGATGGGCTGGACGACAGTGATCTGGTACTTATACGGCTATTCGCTGTGTTTCAGCGGCGACTGGCACGGGGTCATCGGCAATTTCCACTACGCATGTCTGCGCGGGGTCGGTCTCAGTACCCCATCGCCGAACGACACCATCCCGGCATTTGTGTTCATTGCGTATCAGATGATGTTCGCCATCATCACTCCCGCGCTCATCTCGGGCGCGTTCACCAATCGAGTCACCTTCAAGGCATACATGCTGTTCCTGACCGCTTGGCTGACCTTCGTCTATTTCCCCTTCGTCCACATGGTTTGGGGTGGAGGCTTTCTGCAGAAATGGGGCGTGCTGGATTTTGCGGGCGGCATTGTGGTGCACAACATCGCGGGCGTCGCCGCTTTGGCTTCCGTGCTGTACGTGGGGAAGCGCCACACTGCGGACCGCGGCCCCCACAGCATCCCGCTGGTTGCTCTGGGAACCGGCCTGCTGTGGTTCGGATGGTACGGCTTTAACGCTGGCAGTGAAATGCGAGTCGATTCGGTGACTGCGACAGCATTTCTCAATACCGATTTGGCAGCCTCGTTCGCGGCCGTCGCCTGGTTGTTTGTGGCATGGTTCAACGAGAAAAAGCCCAAGTTCCTGGGCCTGCTGACTGGAGCCGTTGCCGGACTGGCGACCGTCACTCCCGCGGCCGGGTATGTTTCTCCCACCACCGCCGTCATCATCGGCTTAGTTTCTGGAGTGGTTTGCTACTACGCCGTTGAGATGAAGAACAAAATGCAGTGGGACGACGCGCTGGATGTTTGGGGAGTCCACGGTGTAGGCGGCTTCCTCGGCATCGTCATGCTGGGAATATTCGCCAACAAGGGATTTAATCCCAACGGCGCGGACGGACTGCTCTACGGCGATCCAACGTTCCTCCTGAAACAAGTCACGGCGGTGACTTTCTCGTCGGTATGGGCCTTCGTGTTTACCTATGCGATGTTACGAATCATCGACGCCTTCACGACGGTGAAAGTCAGCGAGATGAGCGAGGAAATGGGCCTCGATGAATCCATCCACGGCGAACATGCCTACGAGGAGATTACCGGCCGCAAGGATCTCTAACATGCAGGTCCACGCTAGCCGGGTTGAAACAGGTTGGCGGAAAATTGGGCGGTTTGTCCAGCGAATTGTCCGGCAGTCCCTCGCTAAATGGATCGTGGCCGGGATGATTGTGGCAGGGATGATCGTAGGATCATCCCTGCTGGCCCACTCTCAAACTGGTGAGCCCGCGCCTGCTCCGGCTTCGGCTCCGGTTGCCGTCACCGCCGATACAAAACCAGATGCAAAACCATGGTGGCGGGGCATCACAACCGACGGCTTCATGTCCTTCTCCTACACTTACAACGACAACGATCCCAGCTCTCGCATAAACCAGTTTCGGGTTTTCGACTTCAATGATGACGAACCCCAATTGGATGTCGCTGAACTGGTCGTCCAGCGCGCGATCAGCGCACCGAAACAATTTGGCTTCCGCCTCGACCTGATCGCAGGCTCTGGGGTCCCGAAGGTTACCGCCGCTTGGGGTCTCTTCCGCAACATGAGCACCGGAGTCGCGCACAATGTGGATATTCCGCAACTCTTTGTCAGTTACATCCTTCCCGTCGGGAAGGGTTTGCGTCTCGATGCGGGGAAGTACGTTACCCACATGGGATATGAGGTGATCGGCGGGTACGACGGTTATAACGACGAATTCAGCCGCGGGTTCATATTCGGTTACGGAACACCCTTTACCCATACCGGCCTCAAGGCGACCTATGCCTTCACCAACAAGGTCACGGCCATGGTTTCAATCTGCAATGGGTGGGACGACTTTAAGCGCCTTAACAATGGCTACACGGCCGCGGGACAGTTGGCGCTTACTCCTAGCAAGACCTCTACTGTGACATTCAACTTCATTTACGGCCCGGAACGCCGAAACGATACTCACGACCAGCGCGGCGTTTACGAATTGATCGGGACATGGAAACCGCTTTCGAAGCTCACCCTGGGCGGCGATGGAATCTATGGCCACGAGCAGAATGGCGTTGCCATCGGTCGCGACGCGTATTGGAGAGGACTAGCCGGATTCGCGAAGTACAGCCTTACGTCCAAGTTCTCGCTCGCATTCCGCGGAGAGGTTTTCAACGACGACGGTGGCACCCGCACCGGTACCGATCAAACTTTGCAGGGATTCACATTCACTCCCGAATACGATATGAGCGCCAAATTCTCGCGGCTGAACTCTCATTTCAAAAAGGCGGACGGAAAATTTGTGGTGCGGGGCGAGGTGCGTTGGGACCTGTCGAATAAGAATGTGTTCTTCGTAGGCAGGAATCCCACCTCGGACCGGCAGTTCACACGCGCGGTGAACTTGATCTACTTATTCTGAGGAGCGTCTTCCTGACTCGTGGAGAGACGGGAGTCCTCGCCCGTCCAGCGGAGCGAAGCTCCGCAGAGGCCGGAACCTCACCACGGAGACACAGAGAGAATCGGATAGGACACTTATAAGTGCCCGCTCCCAGGTCTCGAAAAGCGCGCGACCTGGGGCACCCGGCGGGGAAGCGGAAGTTCCTATCGGTGCACGCCTTAGCTAGGGATAGCTTTGATTAAGTTAGGAGCTGCGCCGGAACCAGGAATATAGTGCAAGGTGTCTCCGCAGACAGAAATGAGGGAATCGTGAAGAAGATCACACTTACTATCCTGCTGCTCATCTCAGCGTTGGCCTGGGCTGGGGGAGATCCGAATCCGGCCGAGTACACCATCAACGTCCACGTCAGTTCATCGCGCATAGACATAGAGCGCGGCTTTCAAGTACTGAATGTCCTCATCGACGGGAAAAAATATGAACTGGGGTCTGAGCTTCGCATTAGCCGGTTATTGGCGCTCGGCGACTACAAGGCGAAGCTCGTACAAGATGAGCACAAGACCACCTACGATTCCTACCAAGTCTATGAGCTCTTGTTCTCCGACAAGAAGACCAGAAAGTTCCTTCTCGTCGGGCAGACGGAATGACAGCACTTGCGGAGCCGGACTAATTCAATGTCGAGGCCCAAAGTGAAAACTGACTTCAGTTGTCGCGACCGACGGCTTCCCGTCAACCAACTGGGGCTCATAAACGTACTGCTTCACGGCAGCAACGACAGGACTTATGAACGGTTCATCGCCACCGACAACCTTGACATCCTGAACTTTGCCGTCCGTACCGATGGTAATGGTCAGATAGACTGACCCCGGCTTGCCCGCCAATTCCGGCGGCAACTGCGGCTCAGCACCGGACACCTTGCGAGGCGCGAGCGCCAACACACCCTTGTCGTTCACGATGCTAGTCCGAAACTCCGGCCGATCGGGAATCGATGACATGCAGTCCACGCGTCCCTTAATTTCGCTGCCTTTCCCCTCCAGTGAGAAGTGAAACCCCAATTGGCTCTCGACTCTGATCGCAACTCCATTGAGAAGGTGGCTCTTCCGGCATTTTAGTGGCTTAAGGAGCCAGGTCCAGACCGCCGCAGTGGAAGAGGATTGCAGCTGCGAAGTTCTTCTTATTGCGGAAGCCGCGTGCGGTGTACTTGACCCACTGGATCTTGG
>Ga0208937_1000054_pt1 | contig 112247 bp, 96 predicted proteins | sample June2015DPH_11_5_FD_184705 | JGI IMG/M metagenome (GOLD analysis project Ga0208937, IMG submission 184705) | Peatland microbial communities from SPRUCE experiment site at the Marcell Experimental Forest, Minnesota, USA - June2015DPH_11_40... | ecosystem: Environmental > Terrestrial > Soil >... | reverse complement strand
TCTTCCTCCGCTCGCTTGCTTTGGCAAAACAAGATGATCGGACAGATGACCGATGGAATCAACTCCGACTCTCGACTGTTAACTGTGGACTGTCGACTTGATAAATTTCAAATATTTTTGGCTAGGCAGTAGGCAGTCGGCGGTTGGCAGTCGGCAGACAGCAGTAGGCGGTTGCCAGTGGACAGGGCAAGAGGTGAATCAGTCGGCGGGGTAAAAGGCCTGCGGGTCTACCAGATGGCCTATAGGGCGGCGATGGAGGTCTTTCGCCACTCACAGTCATTCCCAGCGGAGGAACGCTACTCTCTGGTCAGCCAGATTCGCAGGTCTTCGCGCTCCGTCGCCGCCCATATTGCCGAGGGATATCGGAAGAGACAGTATCCTGCCATGTTTTCGAGCAAACTAGCAGATGCGGACGGCGAAGCAACAGAAACAAGGGTTTGGCTCGACTTTGCCCGAGATTGTGGCTACCTAACCCCGGAACTCCACGGGGAGTTAACCGCAGCCTACGAAGAGGTCAGCAGAATGCTACACTCCGTGATGAGCGATCCTGAGGAGTTCGCGCCGCGGTGACTGGTGCTAAGGGGCAAGGCAGTGGGCAGTAGACAGTTGGCAGTAAGCAGTAGGCAGTCGGCAGTTCGCTACTGCGCGGGCGATTTGGTAAGATGAGGGTGGATCAGGAGGACCGCCATGAGCAACGCACAGGAAACCGGGAGCCGATACAGTGACCGCATTGTCCGTGACCCGCAAGTCTGCGGCGGGCAGGCGGTATTTAAGGGCACGCGAGTCACTCTGCGAACCGTGCTCGCCAGCCTCGCGGACGGCGATTCCATCGAAGAAATCCTCGAGGCATTTCCCACCCTCAAGCCGGAGGACGTGCGCGCCGCGATTGCTTTTGCGGCAGCTTCTGCCGAGGAGGATCTCCCTGTCCCTGCCATCCCTCAGATTCGATGAAGATCAAACTCGATGAAAACCTGCCCTTGCCTTTGGCGTCAAGGCTGGCTGCTATGAGCCACGACGTCCAGACCGTTGTGGAGGAGGGAATCGCCGGCAAACCCGATCCAGTCGTCTGGCAGGCTGCGCAGCGCGAAGCACGTTTCTTGATTACCCAGGATATGGACTTCTCCAATGCGCAACGCTTCGCTCCCGGGACACACCATGGCATCTTGCTCATTCGTTTGCGCACCCCCAGTTGGCGGGCGCTAGTCGCACGGGTTGCAGATTTGTTCGCACGAGAAGACGTGACCCAATGGGCGAGGTGCATTGTCGTGGCAACGGAAAGCAAAGTTCGGGTGCGACGACCCGCGAAGCTGCCCTGAGGGGCAGGAGGGCAGAACCCAGTAGGCAGCCCGCTCACGGTCCAGGTGGTTTACGTAGGAGGAGCAATGGCCACGGAGATCAAGATTTGGGAAATTAGAGATCAGAAGATCAGCCCAGTCGAGGAAACACCCCTGGCTGCTCAACACCAGGAGGATGAACTGGAAGCCTGGATTACCCAGGCCCCCGACATCCTGGGTGACGAGTTTCTGGTCATTGACCGTCAGCGGGAAATTCCCGGTGTCGGGCGTCTGGATTTACTCTGCATCGACAAAATGGGGAAGCTGGTCATAGTCGAGCTGAAACGTGACAGATCACCCCGCGAAGCAGTAGCGCAGCCACTGGATTACGCATCCTGGCTGAATGAAGCAGACCCCGAGGAAATCTTCGATCACGCGAAGGAATATCTCGGCGGGGAGTTGCCCGAGGCTTTCGAGGAGCATTTCCATGCTGAGATGCCGGACATCTTACCGCAGAACCACAAGTTACTCATCGTCGCGTCTCGACTGGATAGCTCGGCGGAGAGAATTGTCAACTATCTTTGGGAACGATACGGCGTGGAATTTAATGTTTTCCTTTTCAAGTATGCGAGACTTACCGGGGGTCACGAGGTTCTGGTTCGCACTCTCCTGCTACCGGAGGGCACGCGGGCGCCAGTGGGAACGCGACACACGACTCAGACCAAGGAGTTACAGCTCAAATTCTGGACGGACTTCGTTGAGTTTTGCAAGCAAAGCGGAACATCTCTCAACCTGCACAAACCAGGCGCTTATCTAGACTACGCGATTGCGCTAGGGAAGGCCGGCATTTGGCTTTCGCTGACTTTTAAGGTGACAAAACAGACTTTGGGTTGTGAAGTCGCCATCCTTGGCGAGCAATCGAAGCTCGCCTTCGAGCTTCTACAGCAACAAAAGGCTGAAATTGAAAAAGAGCTTGGCAATCTGCAATGGGATTGTCCTGCCGAGGATGGCAAGTTCGGCAGGATTGCGCAGTTTTGCCATGACGATCTGAAGAATCAAGATATGTGGCCCGAGTTATTCGCATGGCTCAAGGAAAAAGCGGAGGCGTTCCACAAAGCTTTTTCGCCCCGCGTAAAGGCGTTAAAGCTGCAGTTCGCAGTGGACTCCGCATTGGAGTCTGCAGAGGAGAATGAGTAAGCTCATGAGAAAGCCCGTCATTGCTGGCAATTGGAAGATGTACAAAACCATTGAGGAAACCGTGGGCTTCATCGAGAAGCTCAGGCCCGTGGCTGATAAGGCCAACCACTGTGAGGTGATTGTGGCTCCGCCCTTTACGGCTTTGCGTACGGCGGCCGAAGCCGCCCGCGGGAGCGTTCTCAAGGTAGCGGCTCAGAACTGCCACTGGGACAAGGAGGGCGCGCACACCGGAGACATCTCGACGGAGATGCTCCGGGACGCCGGATGCACCCACGTGATCATCGGGCATTCCGAGCGCCGGCATGACTGTGGCGAAACCGACGAGCAGGTGAACAAGAAAGTGAAAGCGGCGCTCGCGGCTGGACTCACGCCGATCGTTTGCGTTGGGGAAACGCTGGCAGAACGCGAAAAGGGTGAAACCGAAAAAGTCCTGGAGCGTCAGTTCATGGCCGGCCTGGCCGGGTTGACTGCGGCGGACTTTTCCCGTATCATAATTGCCTACGAACCTGTGTGGGCCATCGGCACCGGACGCACCGCCACACCGGAAATGGCTGCGGAGGCGCACCGTTTCCTTCGCAGGCTTGCTCGCCAGCAGTTCGGCGAAAGCGCGGCGGGGGGCATCAGGATTCTGTACGGCGGCAGCGTCAAACCTGACAACGTCGGTGCGTTGATGGCGCAGGAAGAGATTGACGGGGCGCTGGTGGGCGGCGCAAGTTTGAAGGTCGATTCCTTTACCGCCCTGGTAAATTACCCGCGCGGCTGAGGCGCCGAGAGAGAGATTGCATAGCATGTTTGCTGCATTGCAGGCGATTCATATCCTAGCGAGCATCCTGCTCATTGGCTCGGTGCTTCTCCAGGGCGGCGAAAACGTCGATATCACCGCGGCTTTCGGCGGCGTAAGCCAGGCGGCCTTCGGGCCTCGCGGCTCTGTGACCCTGCTGGCAAAGATCACCTGGGGCTTGGCAGTGATTTTTATATTCACCTCCATAACCCTGGCAATTCATGCGTCAAAGTCTTCCTCGGGTTCGGTGCTGGAGCACGCGCCCGTCAAGTCAGCGCCCGTGTCGGCGCCCCTGACGCCCGCTCCGGCGAAGAAGTAGGAAGAGCAGCCGTCAGTAATCAGTTATCAGTAAGGACCCTTCCAGCGCACGGTTGGGGACCGACGGCTGACGAACGACAACTGAAGACTGAGCACTGATGACTGAGAACTCCCTCTCCTGCGGAAGTGGCGGAATTGGCAGACGCACCAGCTTGAGGGGCTGACGGTCGCAAGACCGTGGGGGTTCGAGTCCCCCCTTCCGCACCACTTATTTCAGTAGGCAACAAGCAGAAGGCAGTAAGCAGTAATTCACCGTCCTTTGTCCGTGGTCCCGCCACGGCGGGTCGGTTACCAGCTTTCAGCCATCAGCTCTCAGCCCTCCGCCTTTAAATCCGAAGTCGTAAGTTGAGTCTGCACTTCCACTGTCATCTCAAAGAGTCAGAATCACCTTTGAGATATTATAATTAAATGGGATATTGCAAGTGTAAAGAGACTTTGCGGCTTCACCAAGACCTGCTACGTGGACAACCGGAATCCGCGCGCCGCGGATTCGAATCAGGGCGCAAAAGAACTGCCCTTTCTCATCATCAACAAGGCGGCGCAGGTGCTGCAGCCGGGCCAGCGCGTAGTCATCATGAGGGGCGTCTATCGCGCGCGCGTTGCAGTGGATGGCAAGTTCATGAGCGCCTTCGTGCGGGCGCAGAAGCCACGTTCATCGTAGTGCGCCCCAGCGAGGGAGCGGAACCCCGCACGAAGCAAAATTCCGTACTTGAGGTGGCTATTGAGGGCCATTTATTGGATCGATCCAGTTCTCTTCCTGGGTTTCGGGGTGTACGTCTTTTCCCAATGGCAGTGGAACGTTAGATACCTGGTTGGGATCGGCATAGCGGTGGCTAGCTTCGCGCTGTGGATGGTGGCCCGTGTTCAGCTCGGAAAGTCTTTCAGCGTCCGGGCCCAGGCCAAGGCGCTGGTGACCAAGGGCCTTTACTCGAAATTTCGTCATCCCATCTATCTCTTCGGCGGACTGGCTTTTGCAGGCCTGTTCCTCGCTTGGGGCGAACTGATCCCGGCACTTGCCTACTCGGTTCTGATTTGTCCAACGCAAATCGTTCGATCAAGAAAAGAGGAGGCCGTCCTGGGAAAAGCGTTTGGGGAAGAATACCGGCAATACAAAGCGAGCACCTGGTTCTGACTTTGAACGACTGGATTGACACTGCGGGGGACAGGTGTTATACAAAGCGTGGTCAACGCATGCTAGTTCTGATGCTATCGAATTGCTAAAGACAGAGAGTGCGTCCGCTTCTCCTCCACAGGAGGCCTTCAATGGATTTGTTTGACAAGGTCGACCCGAAGACGCTCGATCGCCGTCACTGGCAGTTGTCGATGCTTTCGCTCGGGATGATTCTCGTCCTGGGAGCGGGGTTGGCCTTGCTTATGTATCCTGCCGTCTTTGGCAGTAACGCAGCCCCTACCGGGCACACAACACGGACTCTGTTCTTTGGCTTCTGTGCGTTGTGTGTGCTCGTGGTCGCCTACTTGTTGAACCGGCAATATGTCGTTCGCCAACTGCGCAAGAACTTGGTCGAGCAGAAAACGGAAATGGCGCACCTCCGCCAAGAGGCGAGCGCAGATTTGCTGGGCACCGTGCCAGGTTTCAGTCATTTTCAGGATCGGCTGATCATGGGTTTTCGCCGTGCCACCCAGACCGATGAGCCACTCTCTCTTGTACTTGTGCGTCTGAAACCCTCCCCCATGTTCGACAGCCCAGCGGAGGTCTCTGTAGCGCTGGGGGACGCAGCCAGGGTGCTCCTCCGCAAGCTGCGCACGGATGACTCACTCTACCATTTGTCCTCGGCTGCGTTCGCTATGGTCCTGCCAAACACCTGTGGAGCTGATATGAACCAAGTCGCGAGCCGAGTTACGGAAGGCCTCGCCGACGCCTCCGGCGCTAGCAACCGCTTTACATTTGATATGCAAGTGGTTAACTATCCGGAGCAAGTCTCAACGGCTTACGAGATGGAACGCATAGCTGACGCTTTTTCACTTCGTAAGCGATCAACGGCAGGGAAGGCTGAGGCAGTATAAGAACAGTTGTGCCCTCCGGCAGACGATCGAAGCCCTCCGCTTCCAAGTTAGAACGCTAGCGTGGCAGCTTTACCTCGCCAGTGATCTGCAACTTTGCCTCGAGGCCATGGGCGCCTTCCGTGGGCTGGCTACCGCCGACGAAGACGGTGTAGCTGCCGGGCATAATCCTATGTTCGCCTTTTTCTGTGACCTGGCTCAAGTCCCGCGGATTGAGCTTGAAGGCGACGTGCCGGGTCTCACCCGGAGCGAGATGGACGCGCTCGAATCCTTTGAGCGCGCGCCGGGGAGCGCCTGGCGACTGCGGGTACTCGAGGTAAAGCTCCGCGACCTCATCGGCACTGATCCCGGCCGTATTACGGACGTCCGCCTCGACGGTGAGTGGCTGGCCGGCTTGCAGCTTCTCGGACGAGAGCCGGAGATTACTGTAGACGAAGCTCGCGTAGCTTAGACCGTAGCCGAAAGCGTAGAGCGGCGTGCCCTGGAAATATCGGTACGTCCGGCTCTGCATCGAGTAGTCTTCGAAGGGCGGAAGCTGCTCGAGCGAAGCGTAGAAGGTGACGGGCAGTCGCCCACCAGGGTTGTTAGCCCCCGCCAGCGTCTCGGCAATGGCTGTGCCGCCTTCCTCGCCCGGATACCAGGCCTCGAGGATCGCAGCCGCGTGCTGCTCAGCCCAGTTCACTGCCAGCGCGCTGCCATTCATCAGGACCACGACCAGAGGCTTGCCAGTGGCGGCCAGCGCTTCCAACAGTTCCTGCTGCGCAGCAGGCAAGACGATTTTCGTGCGGTCACCACCGACGAAGCCCGGCATGTCGATGCGCAACTCTTCGCCTTCCAGATGGGGCGAGAGTCCCACGAAGGCCACCACCACGTCCGCCTGCTGTGCCGCCTTCAGGGCCTCGTCGCGCAGAGCCTCCAAGGGAGGTTGCCAACTGAGAGTGGCGCCGGCTCCGAAGAGTGGGGAGTCGTGCACATATTCAAGCCGCAAGGCATGTGGCTTGGTGTTCTCGAAGTCCGCTTGGAATGTGGTTTGCAGCTTTTCTTCTGGCAGGCCCCAGGTGGTGGGGACGAGTAGCGTTGTGTCGAGAACCAGCTTGCCATCCAGATAGATCCGGTAAGCGTCCCTCCCACCGCGCGGGTGCCACCCGGGTTTCGGCACGCTGAAGGTATAGGCGCCAGGTCGAGGCGGAGTGAGCGTGCCGGTCCAGCGCACGGCGAAGGCTTTGATGGGCACGCCCTTCGCGGGTGCGGCGGCGTTCCAGTCAAACTGAATCTGCGGGTCTATGCGTGTGAGTAAGGGCTTTCCGGAAAGCTCCATGTTGGGGAAGTACTCGGCCTTCAGGCCCTGCGTGTTCGCGCCCTCGGCAGTATGGAAAGCCGTCCGTGGCACGGGAATGGGGAACCCCTCCAGGTAGGGAGACCCTTGCGAGTAAAGGACCTTCGCCTTGCCATCAAATAATTTCTCGATTCCGTCCAGAGGATAAACCGGATGAGATGGTTCGCCGTTGTAGCTGCCCTCCAGGGCCGCCAAGGACTCCGCGTTGGGTCCAATCACGGCGATGGTCTTGATGCTCGATTTGAAAGGTAGGGTTCCGTCCTGGTTCTTCAACAGAACCATCGACTCGCGCGCCGCCTTCAAAGCCAGTTCCCGGTGCTGGGCTGAATCGTTCTCAGAGAAGGGAATCCGATTGAAGGAAGCGCCGCCGGGCGGGTCGAACATTCCCATTCGGAATCGCGCGGTGAAGAGACGCTTTAGGGAGGTATCGATTTCGCGCTCCTTGATCAAGCCGTCCTGCACAGCCTTCACGAGCGCCACGTATTCGTCGCCGCAGGTTGTGTCCGTTCCAGCTTGGACGGCCAGGGCCGAGCCGTGCTCATCGTCGGGAGTATACTTGTGGCCGGAAGTGATGTCTCCCACCGCGCCGCAATCGGAAGTTACATAACCCTGGAACTTCCACGCCTCACGCAAGGTGTCTTGAAGGAGAAACTTGTTTGCGCACGCCGGCGCGCCATCCACGGCGTTATAGGAGCACATGATGGAATCAGCGTGGCCCTCCACAATCGTGGCGCGAAAGGCGGGTAAATAGGTGTCCTCGAGGTCGTGCGGCGAGACGTTGACGTCGAACCGGTGCCGCTCCGGCTCCGGCCCGCTGTGCACGGCGTAGTGCTTGGGAGTGGCGATCGCTTTCAGAAACTTGGGATCGTTTCCCTGCAAGCCGGTCACGAAGGCCACGCCCAGCTTGGCGGTGAGAAAGGGATCTTCTCCGTAAGTTTCCTGCCCACGCCCCCAACGCGGATCGCGGACGATGTTGATATTGGGCGACCAGAAATCCAGGCCAAAGAAGATGCTATGGTTTCCTTCCCGCTGCGCCTGGTTGTACTTGGCGCGAGCTTCGGTGGCGATGGTCTCGGCCTCGTGGTGGACCAGGTTGTGATCCCAGGTGGCGGCCATGCCGATAGCCTGGGGGAATACGGTCGCGTACCCCGCATGGGCCACTCCGTGCAGCGCTTCGCTCCACCAGTCATAGGAGGGAACGCCGAGCCGTGGGATGGCCGGCGCGGTGTGCTGCATTTGGAGGACCTTCTCTTCCAACGTCATGCGCGAAACAAGATCCTCGACACGTTTCTCAAGGGGCAGAGAAGGATCCTTGTACGCGGGGGAAGGCTTCTCGGCCTTTCCTTGGGCAAAAGCGGTCGCCATCAATCCGTATGCAAGAACGGATGAAAAGAGCGTGTGAGTAATCCATCGGATTACCGATTTGAATTTCGTCACGTTCATATGACTCGCCTCCGGGGATTTGGGCTTGCATGGGCACACAGCGATAGTGGGTAGGTGGCAGGCAGCGGCGTGCTTGTGGAACCCACGATGACTTGTCCCGATCGGATCTGTTACCGTTACGCAGCTTCTTTGCCTTACGCCCACCTCCGGCACCCACTTGCCGCTGATCCCGGCGAAGCCGCTCACTGATTCCAATGGGACGCCAGTCGTGATCGGAGTGAATCGACACTGGCGGGACAATAGTGGCCGAAGTGACCCGGACGCGTCAACCGGAATCCGCAAGCCTGCAATTGCCCGGGCCACAACTGCCCGAAGCAATCGAGGCCCAAGAAGGCGGGACGCTACTTCGCCGCAGATTCTCCGCGCGCAGCCTTAATTACTGCATAGAAGGCCGGTTTGGGCCGGCCATCGCGATCAAATAAGAGGGGGTAGCTGGTTCTTCCTCGTACGGGCCAGTTGTTTAGCCAGGAACTGGCATCCGTGACACCCCAGGAAGTTACGCGGGAGAGGACTCCGCGGTGTTTGAGAAACACTCCAAACAGATCGCTATACCGCCTCGCTAGCGTCTGTTGGACCGAATCCGGCAACCCGCTCGTGTACGGATTCAGTTTGGGTTGTAGCTCAACGTTAGCCGAGATGTCCGCGCCACGGTACTGCATTGCCGGAGGCAACACGTCAACGTCGAGTTCCGTAATCATCACCTTGACACCGAGTTTCGCGAAGGCGGCGATGGCCGCGTCCAATTGATCAACCGAGGGCCAGTCAATTTTGTAGTGTCCTTGGAGACCGACGCAAGTGACCGGCACGCCCTGAGCCCTGAGCTTCCCGATCAGCTCGATAGCACCGTTGCGCTTTGCTTCGTTCTCCAGCGAGAAATCGTTGTAGTACAGTTCCGCCTTGGGATCGGCTTCATGCGCGAACTCAAAGGCCTTGGCAATGTACTCCTCGCCAATGATTTTCAGCCAGGGCGTTTGGCGAAGAGTGCCGTCATCCTCGAGCGCCTCATTGACAACATCCCAGCCGTGGACGCGGCCCTTGTAGCGGCCGACGACCGCTTGGATGTGTTCCCGCATCCGCTTCAGGAGCGTTTCGCGATCAACGGGATTTCCCTTCGCATCCTCGAAGACCCACTTGGGCGTCTGGTGGTGCCACACCAGCGTGTGGCCGACGATGAACATGTGGTTCTTTTCGCCGAACGCGACGTACTTGTCCGGCAGATCGAAATCATAGCGGCCCGGTTCAGGATGAACCCCCTCCCATTTCAAAACGTTCTCCGGGGAGATGGAGTCGAATTGCGCTTTAACGATGGCGGCATCGCGAGCATCTCGTTCGGTGAACTGGGCTGGGTTCAGCGCGGCCCCGATCAGGAAAGAACCCTTGAACGCGTCTTTGAGCGTCAATGGTGCTTCCTCAGCCGCCCACAAGCAAAAAGTCAGAAGCAGGAGGTTCAAGGCGGTCGCCGCACTAAACGTGGTTCGCAGATGTTCCTTTACGGAGCATATAACAAAGTATCTCATGACTCTACTGCTTTCGCCTTTCTGCCAATTCCGTGGTCATCTGGACGTTGGTATCAGTGAGGCTTCCCAAACATCGTGGCCACGAAAGAGCGCAGTTGTGGGGAGTCTACTTTGGTGGCCCCGGTTTGCTCTTGAAGCTCTTTGATGAACTGCATGACCAAGTGCGTCAGCACTGCGCCTGGCCTGGGATAGGCCGCCACGATATAGTGCGGACCCTTGGTGGCTTCTCCCTGTTCCTTCTCCAGCTCGGCCCTGAGGTTGTCCGGGCTGATCAGGGAGTTGCCGTACTCGAAGATGACCCGGTCCATGGCCTTGTAGACTTCCTTGCTCTCCTTTACGAGGCCGTAATAGTCGAGCAGTTGAGCGAAAACGTAGTTGGATGTCGTATAGACGTCCTGGCCCTGTTCCGATTCGACCGCCTCGGCATTTTCCGTCCGAGTCATGGCCCAGCCCATCGTGGTTCGGTTCGTCTTGTAGATCGTCTTGAGGATTTGCCTGGCCCTCGCGGCAGGAATGAATGGCTCTTCGCCCATGGCGATCAACGCCCACAAGGCATCGAGCTGATTCGTCCAGACATCCGTGTTCATCTTCTTGGTCTTCGCGTCGTAGCAGGTTACGTAGTACTGCAGCTTGGTGCCCTTGCGATTCTTCTTCTCGCGCCACAACTTCTCAAAGACCGCGGTCGCGGTCGCGAAGGCCACCTCGTACTGCCTCCGCGCCGGCTCGTCGCCCATCATCTGCGCCATGACCTTCATGGCCTGACAGCCGGCCATGTAGGTCGTCGCATCGTAGGCATCGACGCCGAACAGCGTCAGGTTGTCGAAGGTGTTCTTGACCTCGTGGGGATTGCCTTCGGGGATGCCGTCGCCGTCGATGTCATACGTCTTCAGGAAGTCGAAACCGAGCTTGAGTGTCGTCCAGTTCCTCCTCAAGAAGTCGACGTCGCCGACGAACTTGACGTTGCGCAACACTCGCGTGGCGAGCTTGGGGAAGAGGTCGACCCAGTAGTTGTTGTTATACCAGGTGTAGTCGCTAACGCTGCGCAGCGGATGGCCCTTGGGCAGGGCGCCGACGTCGTGCGCGACGCTGCCCTTGATCTTGACGGCATCCCGGATCTGAGTGAGCGATCGGCCTTCGTACTCCTCCGGGTGCTCCTGGAAGTGCTTGCGCGCCTCCACGAACGACCCGTGCAAGTGATAGAAGCGCGGCTTGAGGTCCTCTGCCAGGATCGAGTCGATGAATCGCTGGCACAGCTCCTGCTCGACGTCCGGGAAGAGCACGAGCAGCACCATCGAGTACCAGTCGACGTCCGACGGGTCGATGTAGGCGTAGTCGAAGCACTCCAGGAAGCGCGCCACGTCCTTGCCGTCCTGGCCCTCGATCCAGATGCAGGCGTTCGACAGCGGGAAGCTGAACTCGTTCAGGATCAGGCGCGTGAGTCTCAGCGCGCCCGCCCGGTCCTTCTTGTAGGAGGGGCTCTTGCTGATGTGGTCGAAGATCTTGTTCTGGATCGACGCGGTGCGCTCGAGCCACGCGGGGTAGTTGTCCAGCGCAATCTTGGCGAGCTCGACGGCCCGCCTCTCCTTGTCCTGGAAGCGCTGGACGTACTTGCGCTCGAAGGTCTTGCCGTCGATGTAGCTCTGCTGCGGGAAATCCAGGGCGATGGCCACCGGCAGCTTCCTCGTGGCCTTGGGCTTGAGTGTGAACGTGAGACTGATCGCCGCTCCGTAGTCCTGCTTGAGGATGGGCGCGCGCTTCTCGTAGAAGGTGCCATCGTCATTCAGCAGCAGATCCTGCTTGAGCCGGTTGAGGCAGAAGGACGGATGCGTGTCGACGCTGACGCCCTCCATCTCCGGCACGGCCAGGACCATCCGGTCTCCGCACTCCTGGCTGCCCATGACGACGCCCTTCATGCCCGACGAGGCAAACGCCTTGTGCACGTGGCCCTTCACCGGCGTTGAGCAGAAGTAGACGGTGTCCTGGTCCGTCGGCTTCAGCTCCTTCTCCTGCAGGTTGACCAGAGACGGTCGCGGGATCACGAGGATGACCTGTTGCTCCTCGTTCGACGTGTTCGTGACCTCGAACTCCTCCACGCTGATCGGCATCACGGTGTGCTCGGTGCCCGACAAGAACGGAGAGACCAGCCGCCGCACGACGTTCACCGTCCCGAGCCTGTAGGCCAGCTCCGCCAACGGCGTGGCCAGAGACAGGCTCGTCTGCTTCTCAGTGACTGGGGGATGGTAGTAGTTCTTGAGAGCCGGCACGTCGTCCGGGCCTTCGACCGCCCGCGGGTTCCTGGTCGTGAGCATGAAGGTCTTGCCAGCGACGCGCACGAACGGCGCGGAGCCGAGTTGAATCCCGTTGTGATTCAGGAGAATGATTCTGCCGGCGTCGTTCAGGCGGTTGTAGAGACCCTCGGGAGAGATGCCGATCGAGCAGGTGGGAGCGCCCATCAGCGCGATCGTGAGAGGGAACTGAAGGGTCTTGGACATCCCCTGGAAATGCACCGACATCTTGTTGTCGACGTACCTCTTTCTGATCTGCGGCCCTGTGATCGTGTAGATGTCGGTTGTTTTCACACTATAGGATTTCGGCATCTGCTTTTCCTTTTCGGATGGCGGCAGCCGGGGCCGCTCGCGAGCGGCACACCAGGCCACCGCCACGGCTTTCAGGTAGACCCTTCTCTTCGCTCTACGGATGCGCTAGCAGTACGACAGGTCCAAGGTGCTCTTCGGCGCCGGCTTCTTCACAGCGGACTCCTGCTGCACGCCCAGCTTGATCGGCAGCTTCGTCTTTGCCGAAGGCTTGAGCTTGCCCCACAGCACGTCTACCGCAGCCTTGATGGAGTCCGGCGTACCGCTGAAGTTGCAGACCACGGCGTCCGCCTCGTTGGTGGTGCCCTCGATGTACGGGGAGTTGGTCACGACGACGATCTTCTTCCCGGCCTCCTTGAGCTTCTTGACGAGCAGCCGGTTGTTGCCGGTCTTGACGATGCGGGCGTAGTAGTTGGTCATGACCACCAAGTCGGCCTGCTTGGCCAGCTCCAGGCACTCCGCGACCTCGTCCTCGGTTGCAGCGAAGTCCGTGTCGACCAGGATGAGGTTCGTGGAATGGTTGACCATCGCCTCGCAGAACATGTGCTGGTGCATGTACGGATCCTTGCCCACGAACTCGTAGGGAATCCGCTGCTCGATCACGAGGATGCGCTGGTCGGTCTCGAGCGGCAGCATCTTCTTGTCGTCACGCATCACCAGCAGCGCCTTCCTGGCAACTTCCCAGGAGAGGTCGATAACCGGCTTGCTCATGGCATAGGCCTGAGCCTTCTTCGGATCCTTCTTCCCCGCGGTCTCGAACAGACCCTGGTCGTACTTCATCCGCAGCAGACGGGTCACCGCCTCGTCGATCCGCTTCTCGGAGAGCTCTCCGGACTCGGCGGCCTGCTTGATTCCAAAGAAGCACTGCGATCGTGATTCGTCGTCGGCTTTCAAGAGGATCGTGTCACATCCCGCCTTGATCGCCAGCGTGCAGGCCCTGGGAAGCGGCCACTGCTTGAGGATCGCGGCCATGCCGATGGCGTCGGACACGATGACGCCCTCGAACCCGAGTTCCTCTCGCAGCAGCCCCGTGAGTAGCCTCTCTGACAGAGTCGTCGGGTACTTGTCGTCATACGCCGGGTAGACCGAATGCCCGGTCATGATCGCCTGCACGCCTGCGGCGATCGCGGCCTTGAAAGGATACAGCTCAACCTCGTGCATCCTTTTCTTGTCGGCCCAAATGACGTCGAGCACGTCGTGGGCGTCAGTCGCCGAGTCGCCACGGCCGGGGAAGTGCTTCGCTGTGGCAGCGATGCCACCGTCCTGGAAACCCTTGAGCAGCGCGACAGCGTACTTGGCGCAGGTCTCAGGGTCGTCGCTGAAGGACCGGACTCCGATCTCCGGGTTCTTCGGATTGATGTTGACGTCACAGACCGGCGAGTACATTTGCGTGACGCCGATCGCGCTGAGTTGCTTGGCGATAGTCAGGCCGGTCTTGTACGTGAGTTTCACGTCCCCGATCGCCGCCATGCCCATCGGAGGCGGGAACTGCCGAATACCGCCGGCCATGTAGTCGTTCTTGAAATCGCCCTCGAAATCGATGGTCATGTGGAGAGGGATTCGCGAGGGCCTGCTCATGGCGATCTTCTGAAGTCGGTTCAGATCCTTCGTGTAGTCCTCGGGCGTTATGCTGATCCCAAAGGACTTGCCGGCGAAGTAGGTGTTCGAGATCGTGAAGTAGTCGGCCGGCCTCTGATAGGTCTTGTCGATCTGGGAGTTGCCCCAGTAGAGGTTCTTGCAGGTCTCGACCGCGTAGGGCTCGAGACACAGGCCGCCGCATTGCAGCTTGGTGATCTGCTCGATCCCGCTGGGGGTGAGCATCGCGCCGCGCCGGGTAAACGTCAGAAGCTGGCCGATCTTTTCCGCCAGGCTCATCTTCGCCAGCTTCTTGGCGATGAATGCGTCTCGCTTCGGATTGCTCTTCTTGACCATGTTCAATCTCCCGTTCCTTGGCTCGCCTAGCAGGCTGCTGAAAGACCCTTGCGGACGTTGTCATTCCGAGCCCTTCGCTGTCATCCTGAGCGCGGCGAAGGATCTCGCTCTGCCCGCTCAGGGTAAACTCCGCGAGGAATCTCGTAAGTCCTATGTTTCCAGAGCGAGATTCCTCCCCTTCGCTCCGCTCAGGGTCGGAATGACACCGTTCACAAGGTTTTTTCAGTATCCTGCTAGGATTCCCACTTGCCGCGGTTGTCAGGCCCGACCCAGAACTCGCGCTCCTTCTTCCAGCCGGCCTCGTCGATGCGCAGGTCCTTTGTCTTCCAGCCCGCTTGGATGCGGCGCGTCAAGTCGTTGAACCCCCTGTTCCACGTCAGACCGTCCGGAACAGTGACGTTCATGCTGCCGGCCGCGTTCCCATACCGCAGGCAAGACTCGATGCTGTGGTTCCAGACGAAGGCGGAGAGGAATCCTGCGATCGCCGAGTCGCCGGAGCCCAGAGCACCCACGAAACGCTCCTCCTGGTAGACGGGGAACCACAGCTCGCGGTTGGCCCAGTTCTCCAGGTCGGAACAGCCGGCCGCGCCCATCTTCTCGAGGCGTGCCTTGTCGGCGGTGCGAACGTAGAGTCCCCGGTGGCCGCACTTGACCATCGCGATCGCCGCCCCCAGTCTCAGAAGATCGCCTCCCAGGGTAGAGATCTCTTTCACGGTCATGTGGTCCAGCACGCTCTCTTTGGGACCGAGCTTGGCCTTTTTCTCCAGGAACTTGTCCTTGTAGAGGAAGTAGAAGATCTCCTCCGCGCTGGGCATCATGAAGTCCGATAGCGGGACCCAGTCCTTTAGGATCGCGCGCCAGTCGACTTGGCCGGCCCGGCTGTTCACGTCCGGCAGCGAGAGGTCCAGAGCCGTCGTAGTGCCTAGCTCTTTGGTCTTCTTAAGGATCTTCGTCAGCTCGCGCCCCGTGTTCTCGTAGAGCTTGGCCATCCAGGGTGGGTAACCGAAGAGCATCAGCTTGGCACGCTGCACGAGGTCGAAGTTCATGTCCTCGTAGCCGAACGTGTCGTTCGCGCCGCAATGATGGAGATAGAAGCGATCGATCCCGGGTATGCAGATCGCGATAGTGTACGAGGTCGACTCCCCGTCAACTGTCTTGATGCCCTGGAAATGGCCTTCGTGCTCCTCGTACCAACGGAGTATCTGCTTGCCGAAGTCGTCGTTGCCGATCTTGCCGATGAGCTCGGTCTTCACGCCCAGTCGCCTTATGGAGACACCCGCGTTCGTGACCGGCCCGCCTCCGACGACGACGCACTCGCCCATGTTGATCATCTTGCCGGGTACGAGGACGTCGGTCATCTTGTCGACCTTGCCGTCAATCGTGAAAGCGGGGATAAGGTCAAGGCAAGTGTGCCCCGCGGCAACGATTTCAAGATCCCGTTTGGTGGCCACTCTAAGCTGCTAGTCAACCCAGTCTGCGTGTGAGACGAGTCCGCGCGATGGTACAGGACGCCTTCGCTCTAAAGAACGCAGACTATAACGCGGGACGCGAGTGGCTGTCAACAGCGGGTAGCGCGGACCCCCGCTTTTGTGGTCCGCTTCTTTTCGGCCCCCTGATGGAGCGATCAAATTCGTGCGCGCGCGTCGGAGGGCATTCGCACGCGGTCGACGATCAAACCGTCCGTCGGCTGACGGATTCGTTGGCGCTCGCGCCGGCGTATTCGTTGTAGCTTGATCCCGCAGGGCGGGACCAATCTTCCGCGCGGCTCACCAAACCAGCCCTCACCGGGTTTAGGTGAATGTATTCCACCTTTTCGTTGTATTCCTTGACGGTGCGCAGGGCGCGGTCGGAGAACCTGGGTTGCCAGAGTTCGCCCTCGGCGCCCCGGGTAGTGGCGTCATTTGCATCGAAGGGGTGGTCCCCAACACTGTCATTCCCGCGAAAGCGGGGATCCACTCCGCAAACCTCCGGAAATGCGTTGTCTAGGGACTGGATTCCCGCTTTCGCGGGAATGACTGCGTATGCTAAGGGGCGCTAACTCCAAATGACGCCACTACCGCGCCCCGGCGCTGGTTGACCGCGCTCGTCGAGCTTTGCTTCACGGACTTCAGGGCCAGTGAAATCGTTACCGGATACACCGGCGCGCAAATGCAGTGCCAGTGGTCGGGGAGAAAGACCCAAGCTGTCAGGTGAAAAGGGTGCAGTGCCCGCGCTCGGTTGAAGGCCCGCGCCAACAGGGCGAAATCAGGCTCGGTGAATTTCTCTCGCCGCCTGAGCAGGCGCGCGGCGATAAAGAAATATCGATTCCCCGAGAGCGATTTGCTCTACTCGCGCCAGCGGCCGTGAGTCACAGCTCACCGTCCTTAATCTCCGGCTCGACCCGGCCCAGCGCCTCGTCGGTTGCGAGTTCGAGTTCAGCAATTTCTTCGTCTGTTAAATCCCGGATTTTCGCTTGCAGGGCCGACTTGGGAATGGCGCGTAGCTGAAATGCAAGTGCAATCGAGTTGTCCGTCAGGCCCCCCTCCGATGCGGCAATCAGAGCGGTTCCCGCGAGATTTGCCCGCGCCATGTTAGTGGTAAGAGGTACCACCAGGATCGACTGGAGCGTGTGGGTGAGAGCGTCGCTCTGCCAGATAATGATCGGGCGGCGTCCGGTTTGTTCGCGCAGACGGTAGGGCCCCAGGTCAGCCCACCAGATTTCGCCCCGCTTCACCGGCCATCCTCTCGCTCGAGACTGGCCGCCCAGTCCTCAAGACCCTGCTCAGTGAGAACTGCCTCGTCCGCCGAATGGCTCTTCGCAAGACGAGCCATGTCCCAGCGCTGCGGATCCGGTTGGCGTACCACAATCAGATGGACGCGCTCTCCCGGGCGCAAAGCCAATGGCCTGCTCGGCCTGAGCAACCCGCTTTCGAACCGTGCCTCAACCACTCGCATTAATGTCATCGTAGCACACATGCCTCGGTTCTGAAATCTAGAATCCAAAGTCTTTTTGGCCCCCTGATGGAGCGATCAAATTCGTGCGCGCGGATCGGAGGGCATTCTCACGCGGTCGACGACCAACCCGCAGCGTTCGTTTTGTTCCTCCGCGCTCATGCCGGCGTATTCGTTGTAACTCGACCATCGCCAATCTTCGGGCGGCTCGCCAAACCGGCCCTCACCGGGTTAAGGTGAAGGTATTCGACCTTTTCGTTGTATTCCTTGGCGCTGCGCAGGGCGCGGTCGAAGGACCTGGGCTGCCACAGTTCGCCCCCGGCGCCCCGGGTAGTGGCGTCATTTGCATCGAAGGGGTGGTCCCCAACACTGTCATTCCCGCGAAAGCGGGAATCCACTCCGCAAACCTCCGGAAATGCGTTGTCTAGGGACTGGATTCCCGCTTTCGCGGGAATGACTGCGTATGCTAAGGGGCGCTAACTCCAAATGACGCCACTACCGCGCCCCGGCGCTGGTTGACCGCGCTCGTCGAGCTTTGCTTCACGGACTTCAGGGCCAGTGAAATCGTTACCGGATACACCGGCGCGCAAATGCAGTGCCAGTGGTCGGGGAGAAAGACCCAAGCTGTCAGGTAAAAAGGGTGCAGTGCCCGCGCTCGGTTGAAGGCTCGCGCCAACAGGGCGAAATCAGGCCCGGTCAATTTCTCTCGCCGCCTGAGCAGGCGCACGACGATAAAGAAATATCGATCGGAAAGAAAAGGACGCCGGAGTTTCGACACCGCGATAGAATACGGCACGGTGGCGATGATGGCCACGGACAAGACGCGGACCCGTCGGCCGACGGGCGGTCCGCGCTACTTGCTCCAAGCCGCAGTCATTCCCGCGAAAGCGGGAATCCAGTCTGTAGGCAGCTCATTTCCCAAGGCTTGCGGAGTGGATTCCCGCTTTCGCGGGAATGACTAGCGTTCCCTAAGGGGCACCACTCCAAATGACACCACTACCCCCAACGACAGTGAATTGACAGCTTGCTGCGTGAAGCGGTAGCATCCCCGGAGCCTGAGGTGCCGACTATGAAACAGCCATCCCGCCCCCTCGCGTCACGGTTTGTGCCCCATCGCGGCGCCGAATGGCGCAGCGAGGCCGACAGCCGGATCGAGCGTCTCCGCAAGGGTGACTTGGTGGTCGAAGTCCGCGGTCACAACGGGGCGCCCTTGAAGGATGCCCGCCTCGAGTACCGGCTCAAGCGCCACAGTTTCCTGTTCGGCACGGCCATCGCGCACGCTCCCTTTGCCGACAGCGGCGACGACGGCCGGCACTACCGGCAGTTCATCCTCGACCATTCGAGCGCCCTGGTCTGCGAGAACGAGATGAAGTGGTACGCCACCGAGGTCGAGCGCGGCCGCGAGGACTACGCGCCCGCTGACGCGTTGCTCGCCTTTGCCGACCGGAACGGTCTGGCGATGCGTGGTCACTGCCTGTTCTGGGACAACAAGGAGTGGGTCCAGCCCTGGCTCGCCGCACTCGACCAGAGCGAGCTGCGCGCCGCGATGGAGCGCCGCCTCACAGCCACCGTAAACCGCTATGCCGGCCGGCTGGTGGCCTGGGACGTGAACAACGAGATCCTCGACGGCTCGTTCTATCGCGAGCGGATGGGGCCGGACGCGGCCGCGTGGATGTTCAGAGAGGCGGCGCGGCTCGATCCCAAGACGCCGCTCTTCGTGAACGAGTTCGGGATCCTCGGCGAGCGGGAGAAGACCGAGCGGTACCTGGAGTTGATCCGCGATCTCCGCACGCGTGGCGCTCAGGTTGGCGGAATCGGTATCCAGTCGCACGACTGCGATCGCCTCACTGTCGATGGTCATGCGGTGCTCGCGCCGGGGGAACGGCCTCAGTGGCTGCTCAGCGCCCCGCTCACGCCGGCGGCCTTTCTCGCGACGCTCGACCGGCTGCACGCTGAGACCGGGCTGCCGATCCATCTCACAGAAATCAGCGCCAAGACGCCCGACGCCGCCCGGCGCGCGGACCTCCTGGAGATGCTCTTCCGACTCGGGTTCAGCCACGAGGCGGTTCAGGCGATCCTGCTTTGGGGCTTTGGCGCAAGGACGCATTGGATGGGGCCCGATGCAGCGCTCATGAACGCGGATGGCACGTTGACTCCTGCTGGCAGCCGCATCAGCCGTCTTCTGCGCGACGAATGGTCGACGCGGGGAAACGGCGTGACCGGCGCCGACGGTCGCCTCGCTTTTCGCGGCTTCTACGGCAGCTACGCGCTGGGGGTCCGGGCGCCGGGCGGCCGCGAAATCGTGCAGGAAGTCCGCCTGACGAAATCCGCGCCGACCGCCACCGTGCAACTCACTGAATAGGCGGAAAAACCCTCCCAAGCTGTCATTCCGAGCGGAGCGAGGAATCTCGCTCTGAGTGTTTTCAAGACAATGCGAGATTCCTCGTCGCCTGCGGCTCCTCGGAATGACAAGCCGAACGGGTTTTTCCGCAGCCTGTACAGCCGCAACTGAAGAACCGGGCTAGGCTGGGTTGCATCTAAGGTTGGGCTGGCGACGCGCGCCGGAGGGCCTCGACCACCGCGTCGAATGCAGGCTTGGGTCGTCCCCGCCGATCCCAGAGCAGGGGGTGATTGGTACGTCCCTGAACTGGCCAGTTGTTGAGCCAGGTGTCGGCATCGGTAACGCCCCAGAAGGTGACACGGCTGACAGCGCGGTGCTTCACGAACACGTCGAAGATGTCTGCGTAGCGCTGCGCTAGCCGCTCCTGCATGCCTTCGGGCAGACCGTCCGCGTAGGGGTCGAGATCCGGCGTTAGCTCGATTCGCTTCGACACGTCGGCTCCCACCAACTCCTCGGGTCGAGGCAGTGGGTCGATGTCCAACTCCGTGATGATGATCTGCCTGCCGACCTTGGCGAGGTCCACGATCGCCACTTCGATTTCCTCGAGAGCGGGACCTTCCAGCAGCCAGTGGCCCTGCTCGCCGATGCCGTCGATCCGGATCCCGCGCTCGCTGAGCGACCTCACCAGCCGAATGGCCGCCTCGCGCTTGGCCGGCTTCCAGAGGTTGTAGTCGTTGTAATAGAGCTGCGCGTCGGGGTCGGCCTCGTGGGCGAACTTGAACGCCATTGAGACGTAGTCCTCGCCCAGCGTCACGTACCAAGGCGTCTTCCGCCAAGTGCCGTCGTCTTCGAAGGCCTCGTTGACGACGTCCCAAGCGCGCACGCGTCCCCGGTAACGCCCGACGACGGTTTGGATGTGCACCCGCAATCGCGACAGAAGTGCCTTGCGGTCGGCCGCCGTGCCTGGCGCACCTTCGAAGACCCAGTTGGGCGTCTGCTGATGCCAGACCAGCACGTGGCCGACCACGAACAGACCGTACTTCGCTCCGAGGGCAACATACTGGTCCGCAGCGGCGAATTCGAAACGATCAGGCTGCGGATGGACGACCTCCCACTTGAGGACGTTCTCGGGACTGATCGTGCTGAAATGGCGCCGCACGAGTTCGAGTGCGGAGGGGTCTTGCCCCGTGATCTGGGCGTCGTTGAGCGTGGCACCGAGGAGAAAACGCTCTCTCAGGACCTCCCGTAGTGTGGTCTCTGGGTCTGCACGCCGGCCCGTCATGGGTGCACCTGCCGCGCCCAACAAGCTGAGAGAGCGAAGACGAGAACGTCTGCCCGCGAGAAGTCACACAATGGCGGCTTGCCCTCCAAAGCGCTTGCGGCGCTCGGCCAGCTCGTCCTGGATCTCTAGGTTCAGCTTCTTGGTGATCGAGTAGAAACACAGGGCCCCGACGATGACGCAGTACAGGATCGCTGGATAGATGCTGATCGTCATGCGGATGCCGGACAATGCGTGGTCCGTCTGGGCCACGTGGGCCCGGTAGCCGTAGCCCGAGAGCAGCCAGCCTGCCAGGAAGCCGCCCAGGCTCAAGCCGAGCTTGAGAGCGAACAGGACGGTCGCGTAGATCACGCCCGTCGTGCGGCGGCCGGTCTTCCATTCCGAGTAGTCCGCCACATCGGCAAACATGGCCCACAGCAGCGGGATCGTCGGCGCATAGACCAGGGAGCGCAGCCAGACCATCACGAAGATCGCCCAGATGTTGTCAGGCGGTAGAAAAATGAAGCCGGCCATGAAGACCGTGGTCAGCGCGAAACCGGTGAGCGCGACGACCTTCTTGCCGAACTTGATGGACAGGTAGGTCGAAAAGAGCACGCCGATCACGAGCACGAACTGGGCCGACATGTTCCACAGGCTGAATCCCACCGACGAGACGTTCGACTTGGTTGCGTTGATGACCAGACCGAAGGCGTTCAGCAGCGAGAACCACAAGCCGCTGGCGCTGGCGCCATCTGCGGCGTAGGGCAGGCCCGCGCCCCCCAGGAACTCGAACAGGCGGTCCTTGTTCACGTAGTACTGGAAGAAGTAGATGACCGTGCCGTCGCGCATGGAGTTCGCCGTGAAGTGGGCCAGGGTGACGACGAACATGGCAATCCAGGGCCCGATCTTGCCCAGAGTGCCGAAGGATTGTCTGATGGAGACCTTCTCCTGCGCCAAAGGCTGGATGCGCTCGCGAGTGGACAAGAACGTGATCACGAAGCAGGCGACGCAGATCAACGCCCACAAGCCGATGGTCATCTGCCAACCCTTGGCGTTGTTGCCCTGTCCGAACTTGGCCACCAGCGGCAGCGTGAAGCCGCCCACGATCAGCTGCGCGATCAGCGCTGCCACAAAGCGGTACGCGGACAAGCTCGTGCGCTCATTGACGTCGCCGGTCATGACTGCGGTCATTGCTGAGTAGGGTGTGTTGTTGGCCGAGTAGAGCGTCATCAGTAGGATGTTGGTCACAGCGGCGTAGACCAGCGTGGGGCCGTAGCTGAAGCCCGGCACGGTGTACGCCAGAACCATGACGATGGCCCAGGGCAGCGCGGTCCACAGCACCCAGGGGCGGAACTTGCCCCATCGTGTGTTGGTGCGGTCAGCCAAGACGCCCATCATGGGATCGAAGAAGGCGTCCCAGAACCGACCCACCAAGAGCAGCGTGCCGGCGATGCCGGCCGCAATGCCCATGGTGTCGGTGTAGAAGTTCAACTGGAAGAGGATCATCGTCATGAAGACGAAGTTCGCAGCGCCGTCACCGAGGCTGTATCCAACCTTTTCCACCACTGAAAGCTTCTGAGTCCCGCTCGTCATCTCCGGCTCCTTTGATCAAACGCAGTGGTCGCTGCCGGGGTTGACCCTGTGGGCCCAGGAGCGACCGGTTGTTGAAACGATCGAAAGTAGTGCATGCACTTGTCGCGCCAGGCAGCGGCGTCCTCGGCCTGCTGGTGCAGCTTGCCGAGCACGGCCTGGTAGCGCTCCTCGTCGACTCGTCCCTGGAGCGTCTTCCAGAGCGCCTCAAACCTGCGGGCCTCCTCCGCGCCTGCACCATCCAATTCAGGCCATGACAGCGTTGCTGACCTGGCACTGGGGGATTGTACACCCTTGACATGTTATGCGCGAAAAATGGGTTCGGGGTGCTGTGACACCAGGCCTGTCTCGGCTTACGGGTTCCCCGCCCCAGACTTCGCCGAGCAGATTTCTCCGCCTGACTCTCGGTTGTCTACCTGTCGGACGGGCAAATAACCGGTCAAGTCGCTCCCCCGACAAAAGACTTGTATTTTTGCGCGTGATTCAGAATACTTTGTAATTGCACCCTGCCCTGTCCTGCGTGGGGATATGTGCTGGTCCACAATTGCCCCGTTCAGGATTCGGACAGGGGGCGCAATCGCTCTCTTTCCCCGCCAGGGATCTTTTTCATCCACAGGTTCCGCCGAGGAACCGCGAATAACATGAAGGGAAGCACGACTTACTATTCCCAGGTTCAGCCGAGGAACCGAGAATAAGATGAAGGGCTTAGGCACAGTACGTGGTGGTCTGATCTTCCTGGCGTCACATTTGTTACTCGTTTCTCTCCCGGCAGCTTTGCAAGCGCAGGGGAGGATTCAAGGTCAGGTTTGGAACGGCACTACCGACAAGCAGGTTTCGAACCAGGCCGTGCAGTTGTTGCTTCCGCGGGGGGGAATGCAGCGGGTGGCGACGACTACCACCGACGTGCGCGGCCGCTTTGTATTCCCCTCCGCCAATATCGATCCCTCGTCGTTTTATTTGGTGCAAGCTGCTTATCAGGGAGTGGATTACAACGCGCCGGCGCAATTCGATCCGGAGGGAACAGCTACCGTCAGCATCACGGTGTACGATGCCAACTCGTCTGCACCGCCGCTCCGCATCCAGTCGGCGCGCGTGGTCGTTCAAGCCCAAGGTAACAAGGCGCACGTGCAGGAGATGTTTGCAGTCAGGAATCCGAGCAACCCTCCACGCAGCTACGCCAACCCGGAGGGCACATTCCATTTCCGGCTGTCGCCTGGCAGGGGGCAGCCCAACGCGGCGGTGGCAGGGCTGATGAACATGCCGCTGCCGCAGCCGGTGAACCCCGGGAAAGGCCCAGGAGAATATTTCCTCCGCTATCCTCTCAAGCCCGGGCTGACCATCGTGATGATTGCCTACGATGTGGATTACAGCTCGAAGCATCTCTCGTTGGGCGACTCGTATCCTTATCCGATCGATAGCGCGGAATTGTTAGTCTCGCCCGCAAGTCTCACCGTGGATTCCGCCCTCTTCAAAGCCGCAGGAGGCGACGCCGATACAGGCAGTCAGAAGTATGTTGCGGCCGGCTTGCAGAACGGAACCAAACTTGAAGCTCGCTTGAGCGGTGAAGCCACGCGCGGCGAACAGGCAGAGTTGGGCCAGGGCGACGCGCAAGTCAAGATTCTTCCCAACCCCATCACTCGGCTTGAAGTTCCCTTGCTGGCCTGCTTCCTGTTGGCGCTCCTGTGGGCGCTCGGCATCCGCCTGGCCAAGGAATGGCCGCGATTTCAGGAGCAGCTCAAGGCGAGTCCGGTGCAAAAAGAGCTTGAATCCGAGGTTGACGCGTTGTTTAATTCCCTTGCCGATCTCGATGAGCTCTTTGCTGCCGGCAAGGTAGCGGAAAAGCAGTATTGGAAAGAGCGACTGGACCTGAAAGCGCGATTGCTGGCGACCCTGAAGAAAGCTTCGCCCTCGCTGCTGGACTCTTATGTCACCCGACACACCTCCTCCCGTTAGGGCCGCTCTCGAACTGCGGAACGTTTCCAAGTATTTTGGCGACCTCGCCGCGCTTGCAGGCGTTCAATTACGCGTTGAGCCGGGAGACGCAATTCTGCTTTACGGTCCGAACGGCGCCGGCAAAACCACCCTGCTTCGCCTTCTGGCGACACTGGCCCGGCCGAGTGAGGGCGAGGTGCTGTTCGGGGGCAAGCACGTTCACCGCGACCCGGCGGCGAAGGCTGCAATCGGATTTGTGTCCCACACGACCTTCCTCTACGCCGATCTGACGGTGCGTGAGAACCTGAGGTTTTTCGGCACGCTGTTCGCCCTTCCTCGGCTGGAAAAGAAGATCGATGCCGCACTGGAGTTTTTCGATCTGGGTGACCGGGCGCGCACCCCGGTCCGGGAGCTCTCCCGAGGATTGCAACAGCGCGTCGCCCTCGCGCGCGCGTTCCTTCATGACCCGCAGTTTTTGTTGTTGGATGAACCCTTCACGGGCCTCGATGCCGCCACGGTCAGTACCCTGGAGAGCCTGATGCGTGAACTTCCGGCGCAGGGGAAAGCTGTGATATTTTCCACCCACGATTTCGAACGCGGCGCCGCCCTGTCGCGAAGACTCGTAGCCCTGGAAGCCGGAAGGATTCGGTACGACGGGCCATTGGCCCTCCTGCCCCGGAATCTATTGCGAGTGACGCCGGAGAAGGCGCAGAGCAGAAGGCAGTAGGCAGTAAGCAGTAGGCAGTGAGCAGTAGGCAGAAGACAGAAAGCAGAAAGCAGAAGACAGGAGGCAGAAGGCCGGCGCCAGGGAATTGGGTCTTTGCCCTCTCCCCTGGGGAGAGGGTGTCCCGCTACCGGCGCTTTCACCAGCCGGAGCGGGACGGGTGAGGGGTCGGTTCCACGCTGAGGAGGGAGCAGATGGGCGAACATGACGAAGTAACCCCTCACCTGGCTCCTGACTCCTGACTTCTGACTCCTGAATCCTAACCTCGATGCAAAGCCTCAGGATCATCTCGGCCATTTTCGCGAAGGACCTCCGGGTGGAGTGGCGCAATCGGGAGACGCTGCCCTCGATGTGCGTCTTTGGCATCCTGGTCGTGTTCCTGTTTAACTTCGCTTTCGAACCGGCTCGTGAAGAATCGCTGCGACTGCTTCCCGGCTTATTGTGGATTTCGTTTGCATTTGCCGGCGTGCTCTGTTTCAACCGGTGCTTCGCAGCCGAACGAGAGAATGCCTGCCTGGAAGGGATGACGCTTGCGCCGGTCGATCCCGGTTTGATTTATCTGGGGAAGATGCTTGCCAATTTGGTGTTCCTGGGCATCGCCGAGTCCGTCATCGTGTTCGCAGCCGGCCTCTGGTATAACTTCTCCTTTGTGCCTTCGCTCAGGTGGTTCGCGCTGATTACGTTCTTGGGTACTGTGGGCTACGTCGCGGTGGGCACAACGTTCGGGGCCATCGCCGCCAACACCCGCATGCGGGAGGTGATGTTGCCGGTGTTGCAGTTTCCCATTGCCGTCCCGGTCTTCATCGCCGGTATCGAAGCTTCCACGGGAGCGCTCAAGGGCGATCCCCCCTCAAATTACGCGGGCTGGATTAAGCTCGAGGCAGGCTTCGCCGTGGTTTTCACCGTGCTGTCGTACCTGTTGTTTGAATATGTTTTGGAGGAATAGTCCGTTGTCCGTTGCTAGTGTTATGTCACATTGGCAACTGGGAACCGACGACCGACCACTGACAACTGACCCGCCGTGGCGGGACAACTGACGTCTTATGGGCAAAATCCTTTCTCCCACAGTCCACCTTTTCGTAACGCTGGCCTGGATGATCGTGGCGTACTGGATGATTTTTCTCTATGCGCCACAGGAGCTCACCATGGGCGAGGTGCAACGGATTTTCTACATCCATGCGCCCTCGGGATGGGTGGCGGGGACGGCATATTGCATCGTTTTCCTCGGCAGCGTGGTCTATCTCTGGAAACGCTCCCCACTCGCCGATGACCTCGCCCATGCCGCGGGAGAGGTAGGATTCATTTTCTGTTCGTGTCTGCTCGTCACGGGCCCTCTGTGGGCGAAGCCGGTGTGGGGCATCTGGTGGACGTGGGATGCCCGGCTGACTCTGAGCTTCGTTCTTTGGCTGCTCTTTGTCTCCTACCTGATGTTGCGCAGCTACGTGTCGAGTCCAGGGCTCGCTGCAACACTTGCTGCCGTTGTGGGTATCATCGGATTTGTGGACGTTCCGATCGATTATATGGCGATCCGCTGGTGGCGGACGCAGCATCCTCAACCCGTGATTGCGGGCGGGGAGGGTTCCGGCCTGGACCCTCGTATATTTCTGACTTTCATGGTTTGCGTGGGCGCCTTTCATTGCTTGTTTAGCTATCTTCTTATCCAGCGCCTTCGGCTGGCCAGAGCGCGGCGTGAATTGAGCGCGATTCGGCGAGCGCTGGCGATTCGATCGTCTGAGGACTAACGTGGTCAACAAATACTTGCTTCTGGCTTTCTCTGCCCTCTGGGTGATCTTCTTTCTTTACGCCTGGAGTATCTCGCGGCGGCAGGCTCACCTGGAGAAAGAGCTCGAGGAACTGAAGAACAAAGCGGGGAGAGGTCGCCCTTCCGATTCGCGACCCTCTTGACCAACGGCTTCGTGCCACCAGTTATTGCTGAACGACCTTGAAGGTGGGAGGCGAGAATGGAAGTTCGATGTCCGCACTGCGCCAGCGTGCAGTCAGTCTCGGAGGACGTGTTCGGCATTCTCGAGAATGCGGATGTGGCCTGCCAGGCCTGTGGGAAGCCTTTCCGGATTGTCAACCCCAAGGTCGCCACCTTGAGTATCGAGACCACGCGCAAGAGCGTCCCTGCCGTCAATTTCGAATACACTGAGGACGGCCGCCTGCTGGCGCTGCCGAAGGACAAAAATATCAGCCTGAAAGTCCTGGAAGGGAACGAGGCAGGCACAGTTTATTCCGTGGCCAAGCCGCGCATCACGATCGGGCGTTCCCATGCCGACATCACTATCAACGACCGCGTGGTCTCGCGCCTGCATTGTGCGCTCGAGATCAGCGAGGATTCAGTGCTTCTTCGCGATCTTGGCAGCACCAACGGCACGATTGTGGGCAGTCAGCTTATTGAGACCGCGACCCTGACCAGCGGCTCGACGTTCCGTGTAGGGATGCACATCTTTCAACTGCTGATCACTTCCAAAGAGGCATGAAGAGAATTGGGCGTTACGAAATTGTCGAAGAAATAGGCCGAGGAGCCATGGGGGTAGTGTATAAAGCCTCCGACCCGACCATCGGCCGCCTCGTTGCCTTGAAGGTCCTTTCACTCCACTCGCCGGAGGGCGAAGCCACTGCCGGCGCGCAAGAGGTCTTCATGCGCGAGGTGCGGGCTGCCGGCAGTCTGACGCATCCTGCCATCGTTACCATTCACGATGCTTTTGAAGAACCGGAGGGCCAGTTGAGCTGCATCGTGATGGAACTGGTCGCAGGCCGCACGCTGGAGAAAATGCTCCTGGGCGGCGCGCCCCTCGAAAGCGAGAAAGCGCTGGATATTACCCGGCAGGTTGCGGAAGGACTCGAATACGCCCACCAGCAACAGGTGATCCACCGTGACCTGAAGCCGGCGAATATCCTTGTGACCGAAGACGGGCGCGCCAAGATCACGGATTTCGGCATTGCCAAAATCACGGCGCGTGGAGGCGCCGTCCGGACCCTGGGGGTGTCGGGCACGCCCTCCTTCATGTCGCCGGAGCAGGTCACCGGCGCGGACCTGGACGCCCGCAGCGACCTGTTCTCATTCGGCATCATCCTTTACCTGATGCTGACCGGCCAGAAGCCTTTCATGGGTGATTCAGCCGCGGTGATGTTCAAGATTGCCTACGCGGATCCGGTCCTGCCCAGTACTCTGAACCCCAAACTGACGCCCGCGCTCGATTACCTTATCCTGCGTTGCCTCGTCAAAGACCGTGACAAACGATATGGCTCGGCCCGAGAACTGCTCGGCGACCTTGACGACATTCAGAACGGTCGCCCTCCGCGTTCACAGGCCGGTTTTTCGCAGATGGATTTGAAGACTGCTGAGCCCACTATCATTGCAGGAAAGCCGCTCAGCATTCCACCCCCGGCGGCAACTCTGCCTGCCCGGCAAAAAAGCAGGGCGCGCCTTGCGACCCTGGTCGCGACTCTCATGGTTTTGGGAGGTTTGATCGGCGCGGGTGCGTGGAGGTTAGGCCGGCGAGCGCCATCTCCGCCGTCGGCGGCTTCCACAAGTGGAACTTCGCCAGCCCTTCCTCAGCCCCCACCCGGTCAGGGACACCCGGCGCCGGGTCTGCAACCTGCTGCGCCTGGGGGAGAATCAAGCGCCGCTATACAGGGTGGGACGGAAGCCAGGGAGAACGCACCGGGCGGTAGAAAAGTGACTTCGAAGCGCGGTTCCGCACCTTCAGCCAAGGCCGCTCCTCAGGAAATCAGCACCGCAAGCGCGGTCGCGGCATCAACTGCCTCAGCCGCCGAGTCTCGAGCGGGGAAGTCTGGGCGCTCGTCCCTAACCCCTTTGTCCGCGACCAAAGCCGCCTCGGGAGGCAGAATTGTTCAACTGGTCTGCAAGCACGATCTGAAGGAGGGAACCCTGACCGTCGCAAGCGGTGGCCAAGTGATCTTCGAGGGAACTCTGAAAGGGAAGAAGAAAGGGGGCTTTCTGGGTATCAAGAGTGGCTTCGCCGGGACGTTCGCAAGGAGTATCCAGATCCCTACGGGCGCTCAAGACCTGACCGTGCGCGTGGTCACGAAAGATGGTTCAACCGACCTCAGCCGGATGGCCGCCCCGCCTCCCACTGGTGGGGCCATACCCATGCTGCAAGTCGAAGTCAACCTCAACAAGCTGGCCCTCAACTGGCAAGCCCCCACCCAGCCCGTGCGTCAAGGAGCGGCGGTAGGCAGTAAGCAGTAGGCGGGCGGGGTTGTCCGCAGTCCCGCCACGGCGGGTGCGTGTTCAGTTGTAGAACACAATCCCACCGCTAGCCCGGATTTCTCACCACGTTTGGACGCTCTCAGGGGACTGCCGGAAGGGCGGGGCTTCACCCCCGCCGAAATCGCGGCTCCCGCCCTCTGTTGGTCCCGCGCCCCGCGCAGTCCCGCAGGCGCGGGACCGCGCGGGGCGCGGGACACAGGAATAATCAGGAAGGCCTTGTAACGGCGGGGCTGAAGCCCCGCCCTTCCAGACCCGTGGTGAGAAATGCGGGCTAGGCGCTTTGTTGCAACGAACCACGGACCACGGACCGTGACAACGGACGATGCAAATAAATCGACGGCCTGTCGCCTCGCATGCTACCATTTCATTGTTCGGTGAGTCTGTTCGGGAAGGAACCAGAGCATCGAACCTGTCAGACTTCGGGCTCTGTGCGACGGATGTTCGCGAACCCCGCCAGGTCCGGAAGGAAGCAACGGTAACGAGCCTCTCCGAGTGCCGCAGATCAACCCGAAGTCTGACCCAACCTATTTTGGATTTTCGATTTTGGATTTGCGATTAAGGCTCAAATTGAATTCAACCGTCATGCTCCAATCCAAAATCTAAAATCCAAAATCTAAAATCGTCCTCTCCCATGTCCTACCAAGTCATAGCCCGCAAGTACCGGCCCCAGGTTTTTGAGGAGGTGGTGGGCCAGCGTCTGATCACCGACACCCTGAAAAACGCCATCCTCACCGAGCGCGTCGCCCACGGGTATATTTTCTCGGGCGCGCGAGGCGTAGGCAAAACCACCACCGCCCGCGTTCTTGCCAAGGCCCTCAACTGCGCCCAAGGCCCGACGGTCACACCCTGCGGGGAGTGTCCTTCCTGCCAAGAAATCGCGGCGGGCAATTCCATTGACGTCCTGGAAATCGACGCGGCCTCAAACCGCGGAATCGATGAAATCCGCGAACTGCGCGAAAACGTGCGCTATCTTCCGGCGCGCGACCGCTACAAAATCTTCATCATCGACGAAGCGCACATGCTCACTACTGAAGCGTTCAATGCGCTGCTGAAAACCCTGGAGGAGCCTCCGCCCCGTTCGCTATTCATCCTGGCCACCACAGAGCCACATAAACTGCCCTCCACCATCCAGTCGCGCTGCCAGCACTTCTCATTCCGGCTGCTCGACTACCAGGAGATTCTCTCGCGCTTGCAATGGGTCTGCGCGCAGGAACACATCAAGGCGGACGAAGGCGCCCTCAGCGCCGTCACCCAGGCTGCCGAAGGAAGCATGCGCGATGGCCTTTCTCTGCTCGACCAAGTCATCGCCTCCTGCGGAAACCAGCTCGAGGAAACGCGTGTCCGCCAGGTGCTGGGCGTGGTCCCCACCCAGTTGCTGAATAACATGGTGGAGGCCATCCACGCGGGGGACGCGCGGCGAGTTCTCGAACTGTTGGGGCAACTTGCGGCGGAAGGTTATGAACTCGCGCATTTCTGCGCAGAACTCATCCGCGCCGTGCGCAACTTGATGGTGGCCAAGAGTTGCGGGGCGGAAAGCCCCCTGGTGCAGGTGGCGAGCGAGGAGCGGGCGCGGCTGGCGGAAATGGCCAACCTTTTCGGCGAGGAAGACCTGGCGCGCTTCTTCAACCTCCTCTTACGCACCGAAAGCGAAATGCGCTACTCGCTCCAGCCGCGCTTTCACCTGGAACTCGGGTTGATGAAGCTGGTGCACGCCCGGCGTCTTGCCTCACTCGAGGCGTTGCTGGCGCAGCTTGGCCAGCCTGGCTTGGCGGAGAAGACGATGGGAGCAGCGCCCAAGAACCTGGGCCCAGGTCCGGTTCGCTCCCTCCCGCTTAAGACCCAGGCGGCTGCACCGCCGCAGGAAAACGTTAAGTCGCCGGTGGCTCCTGCGCCGCCGAGCACGCCGGTTGCCGCGCCTGTGGCCGCAGTAGAAACGGTTCACCCCCCAGCCGCCGTTTCGACGCCGGCGGAAGATGCTCGGCTCTCCTCCATCAAAGCCGCTCTATTCGACCAATCCAAGCGGTTTCTGAGCAGTTGCCTGGATCATTTGGCCGGCTGGCGCTTCGAAAACGGCGAGGTCCGTTTTACTTTTGGGCGCAAGGACTCCTTGTACGCGGATCTTTTGAAGGCCCGCGAACAACAAGAGACGTTGCGGGCCGTGTGCGCCCAGGTGCTCGGCCAGCCCGTCAGGATTTATGTTACACTTGAAGAGCAGGGAGCCGAGGCTCAGGTCCCTCGGCTCAGCGCACGCGAGCGGGCAGAGCGCGACCCAGGGGTTGAAGCTTTCAAGAAGAAGTTTGATGGCACCTTGGTGGACGTCCAAGACCTCAGCCGGGGGTGAGCGATGAAGAATCTGCAACAGATGCAACAAATGCTGAAGCAAGTCCAGCAGTTTCAGGAGCAGCTCCAGAAGCAATTGGACGAACTGGAAGTGCAAGGCTCGGCGGGTGGCGGCATGGTGAGCGTCAAAATGAACGGCCAGAAGCAACTCAGCGAAGTCCACATCGAATCGGAACTTTTTGCATCCCATGACCTCGAAATGTTGCAGGACCTCATCCTGGTTGCCGTGAATGACGCAACCCGGAAGGTGGATGAACAACTCGCCAGCCAAATGGGAAACCTGGCGGGTGGGCTCAACATCCCCGGCCTGACCTGACGGACAAAGAAACCGGAAATTGGAAAATAGAAACTGGATTGGTGCGATGGCGTTGAGGTCCGAATTCTAAATGGCGATCTTTCCATATTCCAGTTTCCATTTTCTAGTTTCTATTTTCCAGTTTCCATTTTCCGTTTTCCATTCCCATGAGAGACTACGCCGAGCCTTTGGCTCGCCTGATTGATGAGCTGAAACGCCTTCCTGGCATCGGGCCGAAGTCGGCGCAGCGCCTTGCTTTTCACCTGGAGCGCGTGCCCCGCGAGGAGGCGGAGCGCCTGGCGGGCGCCATACTCGACGTCAAAGACAAGATCAAGCTCTGCAGTGTTTGCAATAACCTCACCGAAGCTGATCCCTGCGAATATTGCTCCGATTCCCGCCGCGATCCCGAAGTCATTTGCGTGGTCGAGACGCCCTACAACGTGCTATCGGTCGAGAAAACGCGAGAATTTCACGGCCTGTATCACGTCCTTCATGGCCTCCTCTCGCCTTTGCAGGGCATCGGTCCCGAGCAGTTGAAGCTCAAGAACCTGATCGAGCGGCTGAAATCCGGCAAGGTCAAGGAACTCATCATTGCCACCAGCCCCACGGTGGAAGGCGAAGCCACGGCCGTTTACCTCTCCAAACTCCTCAAGCCCCTGGGCGTGAAGGTGACGCGAATTGGCATGGGCGTTCCGGTCGGCTCCGAACTGGAATTCGCCGACGAGATCACCATGCTCAAGGCCATCGAAGGTCGCCGCGAAATCTAGCCAAACATTCTTCAGCTCCGCAGTGCTGCCCGGCACAAGTCGAGAGTCGAGGGTCGAAGGGCGAAAGTGGACTAACTGATACTACTTTCGGGTCTGTCCCGCAGAGCGGGATCCCACCCTGCGGCAACGAATCCTGAATTCTGCGCTTACCTGCGGGCACAATGTCTCTTGACAAGAGGAAATGGATAGGCTATTGTACTAGCTTGCGCCGGGCAGGTGTTTATGGCCTTCGGGCAACGCTTGGAGCAGGATTCAGGATCAGGATTCAGGAGTCAGGATTCAGGAACAACTCTGGGAACGTGCCAGCCGGCAAGAAAAGCACAGGGAAGTCTGTGCTTCTGCTCAGACAAAACGTCGCGTCTTGTACGAAAGAGAGAAAAAGGATTCTTTAAAACTGAACGAACGAGGCGGGAATCTCTATGAAAACAAAGGATCGGCTTTCAGCAGCCCATGGCGAAGCGGGAATGTTACAGAAAACAAAGGCAGTTACGCGTTGAAGGCGGGAATGTCATTGAAAAGAAAGGGGGTTAAGCGGTAGGCGCAGGAATTCCAAGTCATGAATTATGAATTGCCCTCGACATTCCCCATCATGCCTTCTGGCTTAGAAAGGCCACTCTGGCACCCAAGGCTTGGCGGGGCAAAGGTCAGGCTGCTACGGTTGCCGAAGCCGCGCGCCTAAAGAAGCAGGATTCAGGATCCAGGGAAAAACGACAAGCGCGGCCCCTGAATCCCGAATCCTGGATCCTGAATCCTGCTCTTCCGAATCCTAGTCTTGCCGCGGTCTTTCTGCCTCCCGTATAATGAAAGTTCGGGCTCACGTGGTTCCCTCCTTGAAGCGATCAGCGCAGGTTCGGTGACGAACTCTGCGGCTTTTTACGGGAGTTTTTCACGCTGCCGGCCCGGCGGGTTCGTCTGCGCCGCAAGAGACATTTGATGCTGCGTGCTTTCCGTCCACTCCGACCTTATCTGGCTCGCTACAAAGCTCGTTTTGCGGCGGGCTTTCTCTGTTTACTGGTTTCCCAGTTGGTGGGCGTTATAGTTCCACTCATCATCAGAGCAGGAATTGATGACTTGATGCACGGGGGCACGGCCCGAAAACTGCTTGGCGTGGCCGGGCTACTCCTGGCGGTGGGCGTGTGTAAAGCCGTGCTGCAATTCTGGATGCGCTGGATCCTCATCGGGATATCGCGGGATGTCGAATACGATTTACGCAATGATCTTTTCGCGCACCTGATGCGCCTCTCACCGCGTTACTACACGGAAAACCGCACCGGCGACTTGATGTCGAAGCTCACCAACGACTTGAATGCGGTGCGCAACATGGTGGGCCCGGGCATTATGTATTCTGCGAACACGGTTGTAGTGGGCGTCGCAACCGCTGCTCTGATGCTCCATCTCGACTGGCGTCTCACCCTGTACTCTCTGATTCCCATGCCCCTGGTGTCGATTGGGGTCAAGTTCTTCGGCCAGCAGATTCACGAACGCTTCGAGAAGATCCAGGCGCTCTATTCGGACCTCACGGAACGGGTGCGCGAGAACCTTTCGGGAGTCCGCGTGGTCCGTGCCTTCTGCCAGGAAGAAGCCGAAATGGCGGAGTTCGACGGGATGAACCTGGACTTCGTGGCGAAAAACAAGGGGCTGATCTGGATCACCAGTTTCCTCTGGCCCAGCATGGGGCTGCTCTTTGCCATTGCCTTCCTGCTGGTGATGGTGGTGGGCGGCCATCACGTGCTGCAAGGCAAGATCAGTGTGGGAACTTTTGCGGCTTTCAATATCTACCTTACTTACCTGTTCTGGCCCATGGTGGCGCTAGGTTGGGTAACGAACCTTGTGCAGCGCGGCTTAGCCTCACTCGGGCGCCTGATGACCATCTTCGGGTCCAAGCCTGCCATTGATGACAGGGCCGTCCCCGCGCACCCGCTCACCTCGCTGCGAGGTGAAATCGAATTTCGAAACCTCACCTTCAGTTACAACCGCACGCCGGTATTGAAGGACCTAAACCTGCAAATACCTGCCGGGAAGACCGTGGCCATCGTGGGCGCGACGGGTTCAGGCAAGTCCACGCTCGTGGGGCTGATTCCACGGCTTTACGATGCCCCGGAGGGTTCGCTGCTCATTGATGGTGTTCCGATCCGGCAGATCCCACTCAACACCCTGCGCGAGCACATTGGATTTGTGCCGCAGGAAACTTTCCTGTTCAGCGAAACCATCCGGGAGAACGTCAAGTTTGGCGCGCCGGAGGCGTCGGACGCAGAGGTCGAGCACGCGGCGGAAATATCCAACATCCTGCCGGAAATTCAGGGTTTCCCCAAGGGCTTTGCCACCATGGTGGGTGAGCGCGGGCTTACACTTTCCGGGGGGCAGAAACAACGCACAGCGATTTCGCGGGCGGTCATCCGCGATCCGCGCATCCTGATCCTCGATGACGCGCTCTCGAGCGTTGATACTTATACGGAGGAGAAAATCCTGCGGCATCTCACCGGCGTGATGGCCGGGCGGACCACCATCCTGATCTCGCACCGGGTTTCGACGATCCAGAACGCGGATGAGATCGTGGTGCTGCACGACGGTGAAATCGTGGAGCGCGGCACTCACGAACAATTGTTGGCCCTCAACGGCCACTACACGGACCTTTATAACAAGCAGTTGATTGAGGAAGAGTTAGAGCGGGAAGGCTAGGATTCAGGATTCAGGGGGACGTCATGCAAGGGCACAAAGACTTGATTGTTTGGCAGAAGGCTATGGACTTGGTTGTAGCCATTTACAAGCTTACGAAGAAGGATTCAGGATTCGGGATTCAGGATTCAGGGGGACCAACGTGGCCTTGCGAGCCCTGAATCCTGAATCCTGGAAGGGAGAGGAGTGGGACGGATGCTAACGGGTTTGAGGCGCAGCCTGCAATCTAGGTCAGCGCGCCTGAATCCCGAATCCTGAATCCTGTCTTTGACAATGGCCGACAGCTTCCACGACGAAGAAATTCTGGGCAAGGCGTACGACTCGCGCCTGATGCGGCGCCTGCTCGTGTACTTGCGGCCGTACTGGCGCATGACGCTGTTTGCCCTGGTGGCCATCCTCCTGTTCGGGATCTTGCAGGCCGTGCCGCCCTATCTGTTAAAGGTCGAGGTGGACCGCTATCTCGACCCGACGGCGCGTGCGGAGCTCCCGAAATTCCTTTCGAGCTTCCTTAGCCCCAACCCGTTGGTGGGCATCACCCAAATCGCACTGATTCTTTTCCTCCCCACTGTTGTCCTGACCTTCGGCCTGGAGTTTGCGCAGTCTTTCGCGATGCAAGTGGTGGGGCAGCGCGTCATGTACGACATGCGGAAGCAGCTCTTTGCGCACCTCCAGCGCTTGCAGATGAGCTTCTTCGACCGCAACCCGGTTGGACGCCTGGTGACGCGGGTGACCACTGACGTGGATGTGTTGAACGACCTGTTTGCTTCCGGGGTGGTGGCCATCTTCGGCGATATTTTCTCGCTGTTCAGCATCGTGGTGGTGATGCTGGAGATGGATTATAAACTCGCGCTCCTCACCTTCTCGGTGCTTCCCATCATTGTAGTGGTCACCGCTGCTTTCCGAAAGGCAGTGCGCGAATCCTACCGGCGCATTCGCGTGGCCATCGCGCGCATCAATGCTTACTTGCAGGAACACATCACCGGCATGCCCGTGCTACAGCTTTTCAACCGCGAAGAGCGCAGTTTCCAGGAATTCGAAAAGATCAACCGCGCCCACATGGAAGCCTACAAGGACTCCATTCTGGCTTACGGGCTGTTTTATCCGGCGGTCGAGCTTTTGGGCATGATCGCGGTGGCCATCATCCTCTATCTGGGTGGTGGTATGGCGTTGCGCGGTCTGGTTACGGTGGGGACAGCCATCGCCTTCATCCAATACTCGCAGCGCTTTTTCCGGCCCATTCAGGACTTGAGCGATAAGTACAACCTTCTCCAAGCAGCCATGGCGAGTTCAGAGCGCATTTTCAAGCTGCTCGACACGCAAGTGACCATTACTGATCCTCAACCTTCCAACCGCGGTCCGTGGTCCGTCGTCCGTGGTCCGTCGTCCGTGGTCAGTTGCCCACAGTATCAGGACGAGTCGTTACTGGCCACAACAACGGACTACGGGCAACGGACAACGGACAAAGCGGGAGCGCAGAGCGCTCCCCTACCAAGTTCGCTTGTCGAATTCCGTCACGTGGGCTTCGCGTACAGGGATGAGCACCGCGTGCTGGAAAATGTCTCGTTCTCGATCGAAGCCGGGGAGACGGTCGCGGTGGTGGGTCACACCGGCGCCGGCAAGACCACGCTTACCAATCTGCTGCTTCGTTTCTACGACGTGCAAGAAGGGCAGGTGCTGTTTGGCGGCGTGGACATCCGCCATCTGCGGCTGCGAGAATTGCGAAGCAATTTCGGCATCGTCCTTCAGGACCCCTTCCTGTTTTCGGGAACCATCGCCAGCAATATTCGTCTGGGCAGCGAGTGGATCGAAGAGCAGCAAATCCGTGAAGCGGCACGCCAGGTGGGCCTCCTGGAATTCATCGAGAGTCTGCCGGGAGGTTTTCAGGAACCCGTCAAAGAGCGCGGCGCTACGCTTTCAGTGGGTCAGAAGCAATTGCTCTCCTTTGCTCGAGCGCTCGCTCACAACCCAAGAATCCTGATCCTGGACGAAGCTACCTCGAGCGTGGATCCCGAGACGGAACATTGGCTGCGGGAAGGTCTGCGCTGTCTGATCGAAAACCGCACTTCGCTGGTCATCGCGCACCGATTATCCACCATTCAGAACGCCAGCAAGATCGTGGTCATGCATAAAGGGCACGTCCGTGAAGTGGGGACGCACCAGGAGTTACTCCAGAGACAAGGGATTTACTTCAAACTTTATCAGCTTCAGTATAAGGACCAGGAAGCGTCGGTTGTCCGTAGTCCGTAGTCCGTCCTTGCTTTGCGCGAGCTGCTGCACGACCCGGAACTGCCCAGCGGCGAGGGGGAAACACGAGAAAGGCTCAGGAGACCTGCGAAGGCAACATTCTTCCCCGGGGTGTGCGGTCGAAGTCGGTGTCGAAACTCACGATGGAGAGACCGTGCCTCACGGCGGTGGCGTACTGATAGGCGTCATCAAAGTCCAGGCCAAACCCTGAAGCCGCATCGATGACGGCCTCCAATTCAGCGGGCTTCAGGGAAAGCATCGAGGCTCGGGACTTAAAGAAAATGTCATCTATGAATTGGCGGAAGATGTCCGGCTGTTTTCGCCGGAAGAGTAAAAGCCCGATGGAGTGGACGGTGTAGTCGGTTGCGAACAGCTCGTGTGCGGGCCAGCTCTCGAGAAATTTCCTTGCCTCTGCGGCCCTTGATTGCGCCAGCAGCACTTCCAGGAAGACATTTGTATCCACCAGTACTCTCACTCGCCCTCAGTCCTCCAGCGCACGATCAGGTGCTGCAAGTCAACCGATGTGTACTGACTACTCAGGTCTCTCAAAGCGCCCTCCCAACTGAATGCGGGAACCCCGTATGCCGTGTTTTGCTCTTTGCTGAGCAGGAACTCAACGAAGTCCCGCACCTCATCCCGGAGATCGGGCGACAGTTCTTTGACTAAATCCTCGAGGGGCTTTGTGGGGTTGCTCATCCAATGCTCCCTTTCCATCATGGAGCCAGGCGGCAGCGCCTTGGCAAGGCAGCTTTCGGAAGCATGATAGCATATAATTCGCGATCAGCTTTGCTAGAACGCGAGGCGGCGTCGCCAGACCAGAAAAGGAATGGCAGGGAAGAGCCATGCTCTGCCTCCTGGCGCGGACGGGAAGGCCGAGTGGCAGAGCCAAGGACACGCCTCTGCACTCAGGCGGACCACTGGTAGCTGAGTTATGTTTAGACCTTGCCTGATGATGGTAGCTGGCGAACGCTCCGGCGACATTTATGGAGCTGAACTCGCCTCCGCCTTGCGGGCCCGCCTGAACAACGCGGAGATTTTCGGCTGCGGCGGCGAAGCGATGCGCCTGGCCGGGGTGGACACCGTCGTGGACGCCCACCAACTCACCATGATCGGCATAACGGAGATAGTCGGCGGACTGCCGCGAGCTTACCGCGCCTTCCACGCTTTGCTCGAGGAAGTGGATAGACGCCGGCCTCAGCTTGCCGTGCTGATTGATTTTCCCGATTTCAACTTGCGCCTGGCCAAACAGCTCAAGAAAAGAAGAATTCGTGTCGTCTACTTCGTAAGTCCACAGATCTGGGCATGGCGAAAGAGCCGGCTGAAGCAGCTCAAAGCTCGGATCGACAAGATGCTTTGTATTTTTGACTTTGAGGAGGCCATCTATCGCGCAGCCGGGATTCCGGTGGAATATGTCGGGCATCCTCTGGTCGATCTGGTGCGGCCGCAGATGACGCGGGAACAGTTCCTTTCCGCGATAGGGCTGGAGCCAGCAACGGCAACGGTGACGTTGTTGCCCGGAAGCCGTGAGAAGGAAGTGAGCAATATCTTGCCGACGATGCTGGAGGCCGCTAATCGGCTTTCCCTGACCCACAAGGTCCAGTTTGTGGTTGCCGTTGCGCCGACGCTGGACACCCCATGGTTGGAAAAGGCTGTGCTCGAATGCTCCGCTGGCAAGGCAACAGTCCGCGTCGCCACCCACGCCACCTATGATGCCCTCCAGCATTGCGAGGTGGCCATCATCGCCAGCGGCACAGCCACGATCGAAGCGGCCCTGCGCGAGCGGCCCATGGTGGTGGTTTACCGCGTCTCTCCGCTCACCTGGCTGCTCGGCAAGTTACTTGTCGATGTCCCCTTCTACAGTATGGTCAATATTCTTGCCGGAAAGCAGGTGGTTCCCGAACTCATTCAGAGTGATTTCACTGCTGTGAACGTCGCCAGTCGGGTAGAATACTTACTTGATCATCCCCAAGCCTGCGAGGAGATGAGGAAGGAGTTTCGGACCCTCAAGTGCCACTTGGGGCCGGGAGGGGCTATCGAGCGAGCAGCCGATGCGGTGGCAGGAGTGTTTCAGTCTGGCGTGTCAGCCGGTCAAACCTCCTAAGGCGTCCGCCGCCCGCTGGGTAAGTATTTCACGATATGCAACTTGTTGGCTTATCGGATAATCCAAGTTAAGAAGTAGGATTCAGGATTCGGGATTCAGGATTCAGGGGACGAACGTGCAAGGACATAAAGAGTTGATCGTTTGGCAGAAGGCTATGGACTTGGTTATAGCCATTTACAAGCTTACTAAATCATTCCCAAAGACGGAGGTCTATGGGTTGGCGAGTCAGATGCAGAGAGCGGCCGTATCGGTTCCGTCAAACATTGCTGAAGGGCACGGGCTGAAGCAAACGCAGGCGTATGCGAGGCATTTGGCGATCGCAAACGGATCGCTGCCGGAGTTGGAGACGCAAATCGAAATTGCGCGGCGACTCGGGCATCTCACCGCGGAGAACGAATCGGTAATCAATCAAGCCGGAGAAGTGGGACGGATGTTAGCGGGTCTAAGGCGTAGCTTGCAATCTCGCCTTGTGAGCCCTGAATCCTGAATCCCGAATCCTGAATCCTGTTCTGACGTTTGAAAGACTTCACCCGACGCCGGAATCATGGGCGAAGAGAGTGGAAATGTTCGCCGGGTCGAGGGGAGCAATTTATGAAATATCTTGGGGCCGGAAGTGGGGCCAAATTTCTCAGTAGGTTCTGCGGTTTCCAAAAACTGCTGGTCACTGCAGTACCTTTGCTCTTGACGCTCGAGCTAATCCAGCCGGCCGGTTTTGCACAGTCATCTGCGCCTCGGTTCGAGGTGACGAAGTACACCATCGCGGCGGAACTCTTCCCTTCCCAACACCTCATCTCGGCGAATGTCCGCATTGATTTCCTCCCTCGGGCCGACTTCACCACGATGAGCTTCGATCTCCACAGCGGCTTGCGAGTTGACAGCGTAAAGGATGCCTCCGGCAAAGATCTCAATTTTCGGCAAGAGGGTCTCAACCTCTCTGTCGATTTCCTGAACCCCGTTCCACAGGGGAAAGCTTCTTCGATCACGGTCAAGTATGGTGGCCTCCTGGCTTCGGCAGACGGCAGTCCGGTTGAGAACCTGAAGGTAGCGTACATCGGGCCGGAGGGTAGTTACCTCCTCTATACGGGACGGTGGTTCCCCGTCAGTGAATACGGGGTGGGCCGCTTTGCTGCCACCATGCAAATCACGGTGCCTTCAGACGAAACGGTGATTGCCTCCGGTCGAGCTTCCACGCCGGCGCGCGAGGCCGGTAAGGTTACGTACACCTACCAATATGATCAGCCATCGTTTCCGGGGACGGTCATTGCAGGGCACTACGTGGTCCAGCCGGCGACGGCCGTAGGCGCAGACATCACTCTCTACATGAAGCCCGGCCATGAAAGCTTCGCCGCCAGTTACGGAGAAACGGCTGCCAAGATCATGGCTTTCTATTCCGACAAGTTTGGGCCTTTGCCCAGCGGCCACTTGGCCATTGCGGAAATCGAAGACGGGACCGTGGGCGGATATACGGCGCCTGGCCTGTTGGCGCTGGCCTCACGCGGCTTTTCCACTCAGGTGAACTACCGGTTGCTGGCGCATGAGATTTCCCACCAATGGTGGCGGTGCCTGGTCAGTCCTGCTTCACTCGACGACATGTTTCTGGACGAAGGGCTGGCGACCTATTCCGCAGCCCTTTACGTGCAGGAGGCCGCCGGTGACACAGCGTTTGAAGACCTCATGCGGGAAGTGGAGGTGGGAGCGCTCACCCACGAGGAGGTTGTCCCCATCGCCCAATCGGGCCGCTTGCACGAGTTCACGCCGGAATACCAGTCGATTGTTTTCCAGAAAGGCGCGATGGTGTTCCACATGTTGCGCTGGATTGTGGGTGACGAAGCGTTTTTCAAGACGTTGCAGGCCATGAGCCAGCAGTATGCCTGGAAGTCAATTTCCACGGACGAGTTTCAAAAGTTGGCTGAGAACGCTTCCAAGCAGAACCTGACGTACTTTTTCGCGCAATGGGTGAGCTCGACCGGCGTCCCGCAATTCAAGCGGACATGGGCTGTTTACAGAACTGCGAAAGGCTATCAGGTGATGGGCAAGATCACGCAGGACCTGGACCTGTTCCGCATGCCCGTCGAGGTCCGCGTCATTACCGAAGGCACAAAGCCTGTGAATGCCCGCGTGGACATGGTGGGCACTACTGCGGATTTCACGGTGAACACGCGTACCAGGCCGCTGCGCGTCCTGGTCGATCCGGCCAGCCGCATACTCAAATACGACGAAAAGATCAAGACCCAGGTCGAAATGGCGCGCGGCGACCAACTCAGCCAGGAGCAAGCTTACCTGGAGGCTGTCAAACAGTATCAGTCGGCCCTTGAACTCAACAAAAACAGCTCGCTCGCTCACTACCGAATAGGCGAGATCTTCTTCAAGTTGCGGAACTACACCGCGTCGATGGAGGAGTTTCGGCGCGCCCTGGATGGGGATATGGACCCGAAGTGGGTCGAAGTGTGGAGTCACCTGAAGCTGGGAGAAATCTTCGACGTAACAGGACAGCGCGACCGGGCACTAAATGAATACCAGCGCGCCTTGCAGACCAACGACAACACGCAGGGCGCCCTGGACGAGGCCAACCGGAACGTCAAGAAGCCTTACACCCAAGAAACAAAATAGGCCAGTTGAAGGCAGCAGCGTTTGGCAGGCATAAGATTCCGATATCGACTGTCAGAGGCTAATACTTCCGTGTTTCAATCCCGTGAGCCTGGGTGACGTGAGCCCTCGATGTTGGACAAGAACCTTGAAGATGTTCCCCATCCCTTCAGGGTGAATCAGCCGTTTTAGTTTGAGTCTGGCTTTGAGGTTTTCCACCTCGCCCGCGCCCGGTTCGAAAAGGTCCGCGAATTCGTTCCCTTCACCCAGCGCCAGGAGGAATCTCTGTTGGCTGGTGAAGCCCGTGAGTTCCAGTCCCGCATCCTTTCCTGTGTCGATCAAGGCGCTGAAGTTCACATGCGCGGTCAAGTCGAATTCTCCGGGGGCGCTGAAGAAGTCCTCCGATGGCAAGTGACCGCGGTAGGCAAGCAAGGTCCCCTGAGGCCGGTCCTCTATGTAGAGGTATTTGGCCAAGTCGCCGTAATCAACCGTGATAACAAAGCCCCGGATGAGTCTCTCGGCAACCGACCGCATCCATTGGGTGGCTATCAGGTTCACCTCCACGCGGCAGCCTTCTTCAAGCGGGTTGGGGTAACCCGCCACCGCAGCGGCAATAGCCGGGTTGCGGATGGGGCCGAGCTGCTCACAGAGTTCGTCGCCTTGGGCGGCAACGTAAACTTCCCTCAGATGCCCGCCTGCCCTGGTGACCACGGCAACTGGAAAGGCATCAACCAGCTCGTTTGAAAAGAAGCATCCGGTGATGGGCGCAAGCTGCTCGAGGTTCTCGAGGAGGCGGACCGTTCCTTCAAGACCTTCTTCCGCCAGCCGCTCCCTGACGCGAGCACAATGCCTTGGGCCGGGCTCGATCGCCGCGTAGTCGAGCGCCGAAGCGAAATCCGGCAGGACGCGCTTCACCCAGTGGAGGAAATCCTGCGCAAAGAGCCCACGTCCTGCGCCCATCTCAACCCACGAGAACCGCGAGGGACGACCAAGCATTTCCCACATCTCGGCTGCTTGGCGGGCGACCAGGCGAGCGAAAATGGGGTGGAGGTCCGGGCTGGTGAAGTAATCACCCCCCACGCCGGTGCGGTCTCGCCCTTGTGTGTAATAGCCGTACTGCGGATGATAAAGGCACAACGCCATGTAGCGCTCAAAGGTAACAGCGCCCGAGCGCCGCACGGTATCGAGAAGCAGCCCCTTCAGAGGTGTGTCACTCAAGGAGAAGTTGCGTCAGTGCGGCCGGTTTTCCGGCTTCAACACGTAATCACCTGCGCGCTCGCCTGGAACGAGCGCCCAGCCCTTTTGCAGAACCAGCGTCCAGCCCTCGCCTCGGAGGGGCTGAGCACTCAAGTCATGGGGTGCGGGCACCTGCAGCCGCACAATCAGCCCATCCTTGCGTACTATCAGGACTCCGCCCGGGGCGTCGAGTGTTCCCCAATCGCTGGTAACGTGCGAAGACAAGTAGATGGTGTTCGAATCATCGAGAGGCACAACTTGGTATGGATCAAACCCATAGTTGAAGGTTCTTCCCACCGGAAGAATGAGCACGGGACCTGCAAGGAAATTGGCGCGAAATTTCGCCAGGCGCTCACGGAAAGCATTTTCGCGCTCCGTCTCTGCTGCGATCACGAAGTCACCGTGATAGGCGTGAGCCCTTTCGAGCGCTTGGTCAGCCGAGACGGCCACAGGCCCAATTTTGTAGGCGGCCCGGATCAGCGCCGCAAAGTCGGGCTCCGTCTTCACCCGAGACCGCCACTCCATAGCGGAGGAATCGAGCAGCGCGCCGTAGGCAGGACCGGAAACGTAAGCAAAGCTCCGCGCCAGCGTCGACTGCCCCCGCGCCTGCCGCAGACTGCATGCCGCCACCACGACCATTTCAGAGATCGATCGCGTGCTGAGTTTCACTCCCGTGTATTCGGCAAGCCCTTCATTCATTTCCAACCCGCGTTCTTCCTCGGCGGCCTTTGGGAAGAGCGACTGGCGGTAAGCACGGAAGGCCAGGGCATCATCCAAAGACTGCTTTCGCTGCGCTCCGTTTTCTTCCAAGGCGACTTCGAGCGCTCTCCACTCTAACAGCAGCCACACGCGCCCGTCCCGCGATTCGAGGTGCGCGTTGTCAGGGCTGGCAGCCTTCATGCCCAGGCTATCCTGGATGCGATGAAAGCACTCGTGCATCATCAGCCGCGCCCGGCCGTCCGGGTCTTCCGGCAGGGGCCAGGCTATCATCGTCCAGTGCACTCCCCCCCAATCCATTGCCGTGTTCGCAACGATTACGTCCGGGGGCAACTTCCCCACAAAGACTTTTCCGCTTTTCGCCAGCCGCCCCGCGGTGTCGGCCTGGTTCGCGACCGCTTCGTGGGTCCCCGGATCGACCAGGATCATCGGGCCGTAGATTGGCACACCCCAAAGACGGCCACCATCCTGGCGTGAGATGGCCTGGGCCTCCTCGAAATACCGTGCGGCACGCTCCGCATCGACGTTGGGCTTCGCAGCGGCCGCGGCGGTAACCATCCCCGCGCTGAGGACTGCCAGAATGAAAGCTCTATTCATCGGACTTCCTCCGATTTCATGTGGTCTTCGCTACCGGCCGACCGGTTAGCTGCTGGTACGTTTCCTCAAACACTTTGAGCGTCGCATCATCGTAAAGGACGAAGTAGATTTTTTCCAGACTGGTGCGCATCTTGATGTGCTCCAGGACCACCCTCAGCATAATCTGCGCGCACTGTTCGGCTGGGAACCCTGCTGCGCCGGTTCCCAGCGCCGGCAGCGCCAGGCTTTTGATCGTCTTCTCTTCGGTGCGAGAGAGAGTCTGTCTCGTCGCAAGCCGTATTGATTCCGCTGTCGCCTTCTCACCGGGTCGCATAGTTGCGGCGTGAATCACATAAAGCGCCCTGAGGTTGCCGGCCGTCGTAACTGCGGTGGCGCCCAAGCGGATGGGGGCGAGGCGTTCGCACTCTTCCTGGATCCGCTCCCCGCCCTTGCGCCGTACGGCTCCCGCGACCCCGGATCCCATGGCCAGATCCGTATTCGCTGGGTTGACGATCGCCTCAACCGCCATGTCAGTGATGTCGGCTTTAGAGATGTAGATTTTCGTTGGCATTTTGGACCTTCGGTTCCGTGGGACTCCGCGACAAAGATAGCGCACCGTCTGTCGCGGCGTGACATCAAGCGTAAGGATAGCTGACGGCTGGGCGCTTGGCTAGCGGCAAATGCGGCACATTGAGCCCCGGCTGAAGGTAATCGGGTAATTCACGGTAAGTCTTGTAGGGAGGCTCTACCCTTCCGCTGTCGCGGCCGCCCCTACGTGCGTTGCGCGGCCAACTCGCGGCACTTGGCAACGAACTTCTCAAATAGCTTGCGCGGCTCGGGTTGGTCAACCATCTCTTCCGGATGCCACTGAACGGCGATCAGGAACGGATAGGCATCGGCGGATTCCACCGCCTCCACCAGTCCATCCTCGGAATGAGCCGTCACTTTGAGTCCCCGCCCCAGACGCTTGATGGCCTGACGGTGCAGGCTGTTCACACGGCAACTACCCTTGAACGTCTCCGCCAGCCGCGATTCGGGATCAGTCAGGGTGACGACGTGAGTCGGCTCGGGGCGTGGTGCGGACTGCATGTGTTCACGCTCGACCGGAGCTTCCGAGTTCAAGTCCTGGTAGAGCGTTCCGCCGAACTTCACGTTGATCATCTGGATGCCGCGGCAGATGCCCAGGATCGGCAGCCGGTGACGGTGCGCCCGATCAAACAGCTCAAATTCAAAGGCATCCCGTTTCGCGTCAATCTGAACGAGGCCTGGATATTTGACCGCTTCCTCATAATATTTGGGGTTGATGTCCTTCCCGCCGGTAAATAGCACCCCATCGTAGCCTTTGATGTTGGGGATGGAAGGGTGGGAGGGCGAGACCACCTCAACCTCCTCCGGCTTCACCCCAACGGCCAGGAGCGCCTTGTAGTATGGGGATTCGGAGCCTTTGGCTTTTTCCTTGTCGGAAACAGAAATTGCAATCTTCATCTCCGCGTCTCCTTCCGATCCCTGGCAGACCAGCGTTGACCTGTCTGACCAATTTACATCAGGATGCCCGCAGGTGGAAACCCTGGAATGGCGGAGGAATTTTTCCTGCCGGTGGGGGTGCGGCGCGAGCGGAAGATTGCTCTTGACTTTCGCTTTTTGTTCGCCTATCATTGAAGCGCTCGAAAAGACCCGGCGCCGTGCTCAGGTGCGGCGCTCCGTGGCCTCTGGAGATTGGGGAAAGGATTGGACCCGGAGTTTGCCGATGGCAGAGGGAGGATTGTTATCTTCGGAATCGCAGGGCGACCTGTTCCGATCGGGGCAAGAGCCCGCCGCGACAGGGGCGCTGGCGAAACCTGGAAGCGCCGGCACTCGAGCTCTTCATTACGAGCCCGTCAAATTCATCAACAGCGAGGGCAGGGCAAACCTGGCGCTGGCACGAAAAGCCGCAGAGTCGAAAATCGGATCTGCTTTACAGCAGGCCGCAGATACGAGGGCGACGCAAGCCGTGCCGCTGGGCGGGGTAAATCCGCCCCTCCGTGGCGAGGCGAAATCGCCACCCCATAGGCCGTGGACGCTGCCGCCGCAAGGTCTGGCGGTCTTCCATGGCGATAAGGACACGGCGCGGCTCAGCCACTATTTTTTGCCGCGCCTGCTGCTTCAGGGGAAACGAGTTCTGATGCTGGACGGCGCCAACTGTGCCGATCCGCGCCTGCTGGAGCGCCTGGCTCGCCAGCGCCGCGTGCCCTTCGAGCAATTCAGCCGGCAAATCCAGATTGCCCGCGCCTTCACCTGTTTCCAACTTACCGAACTGATTGCGCGCGTACCGCGGCTTTTAACGGACTTTCCCGCCGATCTGCTGATCGTCACGGCATTTCCCGAACTCTACTACGACGAAGATGTGCGCGACTGGAACGCGCGGGTAGCGTTCGAACAGGCGCTCGCGAATCTACAGCGTTTGGCCGGGCAGTCTCTACCGCTCACAGTCGGGCTCTTTTCCTCGGCCACCACATTCATGCCCTCTCCAGCACGTAGATGGTTTTTTGAAAAGGTCTGCGCGGCAGGATCGGAGGTCTGGCAGTTCAATTCGAACGCAGAGGGAAAACCTAGACTTGTCTGCAGAAAATGTATACTCCCTCGGAATTCGCTGTCATCCTGAGGAAGTGACCCCTCACCCGGCCCGCGACGGCTGGTGAAAGCGCTGTCGCGGGCCACCCTCTCCCCCAAGGGGGAGAGGGCAGAAATCTGAACGGGAGCACGTTGGGATGGCGGGCCAATGATTCAATGAAGCAATGACTCAATGACTCAATGATTCAATTGCAGGTGATTTATGGGTCGGACGGTTTCAACGTTTCGAGATTTGATCGAGCAGGAACTCCAGAACTGGGAGCGGGTGTTTGGCCGGGCGCTGCGGCAGGAGGAGCGGGTGTACTTCGAGGCGATGTTCAACCGCGTGCGCCTTTACATCCAGGCCTGCACCTACGAGTTTCCCGTGCACGCCATGGATGCGATCAACGTGGCCGTAGGGCTTGACCACGAGATTCGTTTGCGCGCCCTCGAAGCGCGCTTGGGGATTAACCTCGATGCTCAGTGGATGGATTCTCGACCTCTACCCCTGCCCCGAGGGAATGGTGCTGTGGCTGGTGGAGCCGGAGGGGAAACGCCGCCGGCTGATTGACCGGTCGTTCACGCCGTGTTTTTACGTGCACGGCCCGGAGTTGCGGCTCACGCCTCTGGCGCAGGTCCTTGCGGCGCGCGCGGCGGTGAGGTGTGCATTGACCGAGAAGACAAATATCTGGGACGGCGGCGAGCTTCGCGTGCTCGAGGTCGCGGTGCGCCACCCCACACAGTTTGCGGCCCTGGTGCGCTTCGTGCACCAATACGATTCCAGCTTGCGGCTTTACAACTCCGACTTGATGCTGGCGCCCATGTATTGCTGGGAGAAGGGCGTGTTTCCGCTGGCGAAGGTGGAAGTCGAGGTAGGGGAGGGCTCGGCCCTCCCGCCCTCATCCACCGTGGCAGATCGGACGCAGGGCCGGCGGGAGCCCAGGGAGCTCCCCTACCAAAACCGGGCGGGCACGAGGCCCACCCCTACAGTTCGCGCCCTCAAGAGTTGTGATGACGAATGGGCGACCGACTATGAGCTGCCTCCGCTTCAGATCATGCGGGTGCGGTTGGAAGGTCTCTCCAATGTTGACCCGCAGCATGGCCGGCGGGGCGCGCTGGAAGTGGAAATTGACGGCGAGTGGCGGGTGCTGGACGATTCCGAGGAGCCGGTAGCGGTGGGGTTCGAGCGCCTGCTGCGCGCCCACGACCCGGACATGATTTTGAGCGAGTGGGGTGATTCGACGCTGTTTCCGGCGCTGCTCCGGCAGGCCCGGAAGCTGGGCCTTACGCTCTCGCTCAACCGCGACGCGCATCCCGTGGAGCGCCGCCGCGCGCGCAGTTACATGAGCTACGGGCGCATCCTCTTCAAGGGGAGCAGCACCGCGCTGTTCGGGCGCCTGCACGTGGACACGCAGAACTCCTTCGTCGCCGATCAGTGCGACCTGGAGGGTTTGTGGGAGCTCACGCGCGTCACCAAGCTGCCCGTGCAGTATTGCGCCCGCACCACGACGGGCACCGGCATCTCCTACATGCAGATGGAGCTGGCTTACGGCGACGGCGTGCTGATCCCCGAGCAGAAAGCTGAACCCGAAAGCCCCAAGCATCCGGACGAACTCCTGCTGGCGGACCGCGGTGGATTGGTTTTCCTGCCGCGTCTGGGATTTTTTACCAACGTGGGCGAACTCGACTTCATCAGCGAGTTCCCGAGTATCATGGCGCGGTTCAATATTTCGCCGGAAACCGTCAATTGCGGCTGTTGCCCGGAAGCGCCCCGCATCCCGGAACTCGGCTATCGCATCTGCCAGCGGCGACGTGGAATCAACAGTCGCGTGGTAGAGCGGCTGATCCAGAAGCGGCAGGAATACAAGCGCGAGATGGCGGCCGCCGGGGGTTCATCCCACCAAGCTGGCGCTCTCGGTGCCATTACGGAGCCGCCTCTGCTTGTGGTAGGGGAGCCCTCTGGGCTCCCGCGGGAGCGCGAAGCGCTCCCCTACCAAGGAAATTTGGCGCTCCTCGAGCGTCGCCAGGCCGCGAAGCAGCGCCGCGCCGCGCTGAAGTGGCTGTTGGTGTGCTGCTTCGGCTACACTGGCTATAAGAACGCCCGGTTCGGCAAGATCGAGGCGCACGAAGCCATCAACGCCCTGGCGCGGGAGAAGCTGCTGGTGGCGAAGGAGACGGCCGAGGCCCGTGGCTACCGCGTCCTGCACGCTCTGGTGGATTCACTCTACGCCCAGAAGGAGGATGCGACGCGGGAGGACTACGAGAACCTGTCGCGGGAGATCGAACAGCGCACGGGCCTGCCCATGGCGCTGGAGGCGGTTTATCGCTACGTCGTTTTCCTGCCCTCCAAACAGTCGCCGGAGATTCCTGTGCCCAACCGTTTCTTCTGCGTGCCGGAGGAGGGCGAATTGAAGGTGCGCGGCCTGGAATGCCGCAAGCACGATACTCCGCCCCTGGTGGCGCGGATGCAGCGTGAAGCACTGGGCGTCCTGGCTGAGGCGCACGACTTCCAGAGCTATGGCCGCAAGCTCGAAGAAGCCCGCGAAGTGCTGGCGCGATATCTGGCGCGGCTGGAGGCAGGAAGCATCAACCTGGAGGAACTCGTCATCAACCGGCGCCTGGCGCGCTCGCCGCACGATTACAAGCAGGCGAGCGCGACGGCCATCGCGGCCAAACAGCTCGAGCGGGCGGGCGTCAAGTTGCGTCCCGGAGAAACCCTGCAATACATCATCACGGACGCGCAGGCCGAGTTGCCGGATGACCGTGTCCGCGCCTGGACGCTCTGGGAAGGATGGCACGGCTATGACGTGAAGAAATACCAGGAAGCGTTGCGGGAGGCCTTTGAGGCCTTCGAGCACTTTGTCGTCTTGCGCAACGCTCCACGCGGGGCAGCCCTCCGGCCGACCAAGCTGAGCGCGACGCCCGTCGGCGGGGGTGCCGCCACTAGTACCTTTGTGCAGCCACTATTGCTTGACTTTTAATAACCTGTTTCCTTACACTTGCCCCGTAGAAGGGGATTCGCCCGCTGGCGGTGCTGTTAGGCACGACCCGCCCACGCCAGGATTTGAAGGGGAGGAAGCCTTTGAGTACAAGAACTCTAAGTGTCGCTGTCGTATGGTTCATTTTTCCAGTGGCGGTTGCGCTGGGCCAGCAAACACCTCCGGCATCTCCCATCCCTGTCGCCACGCAATCCCAGGTGGATTGCACCGGGTTTATTACGGCAAGTAACGTACCCAAGGATATCATCGTCCTCGATGGCGCCGATAACGATTTGGAATCGGCCCTCCGCCAATTCACGCCCAGGGAATCAATCTATCTTTACAGCCGCAGCAATGGCAAATTCTCAGTCGGCGCGCAATTCTCACTCGTCCGGCCAGCGAAAAACGTCTTCCGCACCACGCGGTATGGCGGTGAACATTGGTCCATCCACGCCCTCGGCAACCCCTATGAAGACGTCGGAAGGGTCCAGGTGACTCGTGTAACTCCAGAGGGGGCAATCGCCGAGGTGAGCTTCGCCTGCGAGCCCATTTATCCCGGCGATCTTGCGGTGCCCTATCAACCCCGACCCATTCCCGACTACGTACCCACAGAGTTGGACCGCTTCGCCCTCCCTAACGGCAATATACAGGGGACCATTATGGCAGCCCGCAACAACTTCGCATCCCTCGCCAAAGGGGACATCGTCTACCTTAACTTTGGAGGAAAGCAGGGAGCGCAGGTTGGCCAACGGTATCGGGTCTACTACGCCCTTCCCTCCCCAGGACGCTGGGCGGTGTTCGTTTATCCCTCCACCCCCCGCGAGACTGTGGGAGAGATTGTGGTTCTCTCCACGCAGGAAAAGTCTTCGGTGGCGATCATCGTGAACTGCACGCGGGAGATCAACCTCGGCTACGGAGTGGAGTTAGAGTAAGTCTTGGTTTCAGTCCTTAGGGAGTCTTCCTCAGGCCCGGTGTGCCGAAAAGGGGGCCTGTCGCTCGCAACCGAAAATCTAAACAGTTGAATTCCCGTTCAGCTTGCAGGCGGGGAGGCATGAGCCCGTTTGGAGGGTTCTTTCAAGACTTGCGCCGTGAAGGCCTGGATTCTTGCGCCGTGCTGCCAGGCATCGGCGGGCAAGCCGGCTTTCAGGCAGGTCTCTTCAAGAAATTGCTCGCGTTCCCAGTTCCATTCCACAGCAACCTGAGGCAGGAGAAGGCCGCGTTGTGCTCCGCGCGAAATCAGCAATCCGTGCCGGCCCACTTCCACATCCTGCGGAGCAACGTCCGCCAAGGGAGACAATATGGAAATCTCGAGTCGCAGGGAGAGTAGTTCCGCCGGGGCCACGGGGTCAAAGCGTGGGTCGTCAAGAGCTGCGGCTCTCGCGCATTCGCGCACCGTGGCGTAGAGCGGTCTGCGCGCTTCAACAAGGCCGATGCATCCCCGCAAGCGCCTCCCCTTGTAGAGCGTGACGAAGGCGCCGCAGGGCGTTTGAAGGGCGCCTGCGGGTTCGGCCGGCTCCGACATTCTCCCCAAGCGCACGACCTCCTCGAGGGCTTTTCTCGCCAAATCGAGCAGCCGCTGTTTTTCGGCGTCAGTGAGCTGCAACATCTTTCTCTTCCCGTTCCTTTTCGCCTGCCCTGATTACGACCCGGCGAATCGACGCCCGCTGCTTGATGCGCACATCCAATCTTTTCCAAAAGGAAAAGAAGTACTGTGCCGCAGAAGCCAAGGCAAAGAGAACCACCATCCACAACAGGAGATCGCCCAGCGGGCGCAGCAGCGGGTGCCGCTTTTCCAGGACAATGACCGTGATAGCCACGACCTGGGACACCATCTTTGTCTTTCCCAGCTCGGACGCTTCCAGGGCGAATCCTTCCGCAGAGGCTATGGCGCGCAGACCGGACACGGCGAATTCCCTTCCGATAATAATCACCGCCATCCACGCCGCAACCAGGTGAAGGTAGACCAACGAAATGAAGGCGGCGGAGGTGAGCAGTTTGTCGGCGATAGGGTCAAGCAGTATTCCCAGCGTCGTCACCTGCGAGCGTTTGCGCGCCAGATAGCCATCCAGGAGGTCGGTGGTCGCGGCGAGCAGAAAAACCCCCACCGCCCAGAGGTCCATGTTGTGACCCGTGGTTAGTAAGAGCACCACCACGAGGGGCACGAAGAAGATGCGGAGCAAGGTTAGCGAAATGGGGAGATTCATGCGCCTTTGAGATCTGCCCTTAGCTGAGGAGTGATCGGAAGGGCCCGTTTACCGCGAGTGCCGAGATGCAACGCCAAGCCCAACCATGCTGTCCCACCTAACTATAACGGAGGTCCAACGGCGTGTCAACGCGCATCCAGGAATTGCCGATTTTCGATTGAGGATTGCCGATTGACAGGGGAAGAAGTTGCCGCACCATTCTTCCAATCGGCAATCAGCAATCGACAATCGACACGGAGCGGGTCTGTCAGCTTACGGACGTCGAGCAATCACGCATCGAGCCTAGCTTGAATTCAGCCTGATTTCATGCGGATAAGGAGAGACTTCAGGGCTACGCGGCGACCCCCCGATTGCCTTATCTTTGTGCAAAACTCGCACCGTTTATGGTGCATTTAGAGCCCTGACACGGGAGGGCCATTTCAATCCAATTTCCATGGGGTGCTGTTCGTAAGTAATTGAAAAAACAAGATTAATTGGCATCATCTCCATGGGAGCCGCATTTTTGGCGGGTGCAAGCACGCTCTTGGCCCCTCGGGTCCGCGTGACTTTTTCCACAAAGTTTTCCACAGGCTGTTTTGGCCTGAAAATGCTGGGATTCATGGGTCCGGAACCGCCTTTTCTTCTGTGGTTTTCAGCCGCTCCCAAAGTGATTGCAGCACGCGCGCTCGGACTCTGACCCGGTCGTCTTCATACTGGGTCGACAGCACAACCCCGGAGCGATGAAGCAGCGCCAAGATCTGGCCGTCAGTCGGTAAGAGTTCGAAGTCAGCCTCAACCACCGGATCCTCGGTCAACGATTGGTCGATTCGTCGCAGCAGGACGTCAAGGCCTTCACGCGTCCGGGCCGAGACCCAGACATCTTGAGGACCTGCTGGAAGCCGCTTCCTGCCGGTCGGGTCCACAAGATCGATTTTGTTCCAGAGGTGAAGGCGGGGAGTAGCCCCCACGCACAGCGTTTCCAGTAAAGCCTCCACGGCGGCGTCCTGGGACTCGTGTCGCGAATCGGAGGCATCCGTGACATGAAGCAAGAGGCTGGCGTCCTCCAGCTCCTCCAGAGTGGCGCGGAAAGCGGCGACGAGGTGTGGGGGGAGCTTTTGAATAAACCCCACCGTATCGGAAAGCAAAACCCGTCTTCGCGATTCCACCGGCAAGGCGCGCACCGTGGGGTCGAGAGTGGCGAAGAGGCGCGAAGAGGTGGTCACGCTGGAGGAGGTCAAGGCGTTGAAGAGGGTGGATTTGCCGGCGTTGGTGTAGCCTACCAGCGCCGCGGTGAGGAATTGACGATCCCGCCGCCGCGCCCGATGCAAAGCGCGCTGCGACCGGACCTTGTCGATCGCGGCGCGAAGGGAGCGAATGCGGACGCGAAGGCGCCGGCGGTCGTACTCCAACTGCTGCTCACCAGGCCCGCGCGTGCCGATGCCGCCGCCCAGCCGGGAGAGTTCGGTGCCGCGTCCCCCCAGCCTCGGCAGGAGATAGCTCAACTGGGCCAGTTCCACTTGCAACTGCCCCTCCCGACTCCGAGCGCGACCGGCAAAAATATCGAGAATCAGTTGGGTTCGATCGATCACCCTCAGGTCCAACTCCCGCTCCAGGTTGCGCAGTTGAGAGGGCGTGAGGTCATGGTCGAAGATGACCAGGTCGGCGCTGGCGGCCTGCGCGGAACTCCGCAACTCGTTCACTTTGCCTCGCCCCAGCAGGGTTGCCGGGTCGGGCTGCGGAGACCTCTGGAGCAGGGAGCCCACGATGCGCGCGCCGGCTCCCAACGCCAACTCGCGGAGTTCCCGAAACGAATCCTCGGCATCGGGCCTGCCAGGAATCCGCCCCAAACCCAGCGAGGGTTCCCAACCTGCCAGAAAAGCCTTCTCGGATGTGCGTGCGCGGCGAATTCTCTTACCCCTCCGATGGCGCGGACCCAGTAACACTTCCGGCACGCGGCAGCACCACGGTAGCGATGGCGTGCTTGAAAACCAACTGTTCCTGGCTGTTGCCCTCCAGGATCAGAGAATACTTATCAAAACTGCGGATGCGACCGGTGAGTTTGACACCACTTAACAGATAGACCGTGACCAGAAGTTTTTCCTTGCGCGCGGTATTCAAAAATCCATCCTGGATATTTTGCGACGGCTTCTCCATTTTGTCTCTCTTTTCTGATGCAGACCTGATCATCCCTTGTCTTGATCCGGGATTTGAACCTTGCTGTCATTCCGAGCGGAGCGAGGAATCTCGCTCTGGGTATTTTCAACGCAGTGCGAGATTCCTCGTCGCCTACGGCTCCTCGGAATGACGGGCAAACAGCGCCGGATTCTGCAATTCGGGTCCTCTCCTCGGTGCGGCGATCCCTATTTCGTGCAAAAGGTTTATGACTTGACTTTGGATCCGCGGGTCGTCGCCAAACCCGCCCAACCAAGTGATCCCCGCCTCGTGCCGAAACCAAGTCATCTGCCGTTTGGCGTACCGCCGGGTGGCCACCTGAGTTTGAAGAATGGCTTCCGGCAAGCTCATTTGCCCCTTGGCCACAGCGCAGGCTTGGCGGTAGCCCAGCGCCCCGAGCGCTTTGATGCGGCTCGAGTCCTGGCGCGCAAGCAGGGCGCGTGTTTCCTCCACCAAGCCCCTCGCGAACATCCGCTCGACGCGCCGGTCAATGCGCGCGTAAAGCTCCCTTCTTTCGGGATCCAATCCCACTTTGACCACCCGGTATCCTTCCAGGCCACTCCGGCCGCGCGCCTGCATCTTGGAGATAGGAGTCCGGGCCAGAATACACACTTCCAGCGCGCGCACAGTTTTCTGCGTATCCCGGAGCTGAATCCGGGCGGCGGCTTCGGGGTCAAGCCGCTTCAGAAGCCGGTGGAGGAACTCGCGGCCTCTCCGCTCTGCGATGGCACGCAACCGGCCCCTCAACTCCTCAGAGCGTGGCGGGCCGTCGAATAGCCCCATGAAAAGGGCGCGCAGATAGAGCCCCGTGCCGCCCACGAAAACGGGCAACCGCGCTCGTTCTTTGATTCCAGCCAATACCCGCAGGGCCTCCCGGCGGTAATCTCCTGCCGTAAATTGCTCCTCGGCTTCCAGACCGTCCAAGAGGTGATGCGGAACGCCCCGGCGTTCTTCCGGCGCAAGTTTCCCCGACCCGATGTCGAATCCCCGGTAAACCTGCACCGAGTCGTAGTTAACGATTTCTCCGTCCAGGGACTCAGCCAGGGCCAGCGCCAGGGCTGATTTCCCAGCCGCCGTGGGGCCGACAATGGCGATCAAGGGAGCGCCCTTTTCTATCGGGACCACCATACCAGACGCAGCGCGCGCACCAGAAGTATTCCCAGAACCGCCGTGAGCAGCAGAAAACAACCCAGTAGTTGACTTCGAGAAAGACGAAGCATGGTCGGGTTCCTCTGTCGGGGGCTTCAAGCCAAGGCCGAAGCTCGCCAAATTGGAATGTGAAGCGTGCGCGCTCAATTGCCCGGAGGCCACTCCTCAAATTTTGATTCTAACATATCGACCGGCCTCGTTGCGCACCCAATAGACCCACATTCATTGCACCCGGCGGTTCCTCTCCGTGACCTCTGTGGTGAAATCCTTCTTGGGTTGCGGCCAAGGGCTGTGCTGTTTGACTTACTGTCCCATGGTCATGTTGTAGAGGAAGATAAACTGCAAAACCAGATGGTTGCCGGTGAACTCCTCCGGCAAGGGCGGGAAGGGGATCGAAGCGTGGATGCCTGCCAGAGCCGCACGGTCGAGCGGGTCGGCGCCTGACGAGGCTACCAGTCGCAGTTGGGGCACGGTACCGTCTTTGAGGATCTCGAAGACGATGCCCACCCTGCCTTTTTCGCCCAGCCGCGCCGATTCAGGAATCATCGAGTACCAATTCCGTTTAACCACGAAGACGACGCGCGCCAGGTAGGGACCGAAATCCACGCCGCGTGTATCGGAGAGGATAATGGGCCCTTCCGTAGAGAAGTTCGGCTCGAGATTCCGAAACTCCCCACTGCCATCTCCGTAGCCTGCACCGCTGCCGCTGCCGCCCGCATAGCGCCCGCCACGCGCAGCCGACTGCAACGACTGCTGAATAGCTTGGCCAGGGCTGAGGTTCGGCAGGTTCAAACCCGAGCCGCCTCCTGTATTAGGCTTGACGTCTTCGAGTTGCAGGCGGCCATCCTTCTGAGATTCTTCAGGAGTCCGGTTCGACGGCTGATTGGAGGGTGGGCTGGCAGGCGCCGTATTACCGCCACCTGGCGGCGGAGTGGGAGCAGCGGCTGGAGGTTTACCGCCGCCGGCGAGTTCCGGCAATTTCGTGTTGCCGAGTGAGTAGGGCATGCGCAGGCCGTTCGGGTTGATGATGGGCGAGCGGCCTTGGGCCCGACGGTTTCTGTCTGAAAGGGGGGAGTCCTCCGGTGGCGGCTCGGTCAACCGGCGCAAAACATCCGGTGGCAGCAAGAGAAAGGAGAACTGTTTCTTGGGCGCGACTTCGACGGGAAATCCCATCATCTGCTTTCCGCGGCGCAGCAAGTCCGGCGAGAAGACGAGAATCAGCACCAGGATTCCGTGCAGGATCACCGAAAGCAGGTACATCGTCCGGCGCCGCCACTTTATGGCCTCCGGATCCAGTTCCAGCAGCAGATGATAATTCTGCCAACCCTCCGGGACATCGATGGGCTTTGAAGTAATCGGAATCGACGGGGCCTCCGGCTTCTCAAAGGGCAACATGAACTGGTTGGGATCCGGAACCAAGGGAGGCGTGTCCGTGCTGGGCAGAGTGACCTTTCCCCGGTAATACTCTTTCGGAACGGTGATCTTCGGTTCGCGGAGCCTTTCCAAAATCTGCCGGAAAAGGGAAACGGGTGCAAGGGTGGAATCCACGAATGTGGGGTGGTACTCAGGCCCGGGTAAAGGGGGACCTCCGGTCGGCGTAGCGTCGACATTGACGCTTCCCCGGTAATACTTTTTCGGAACGGTGATCTTCGGTTCGCGGAGCCTTTCCAAAATCTGCCGGAAAAGGGAAACAGGTGCAAGGGTGGAATCTACGAAGGTGGGGTGGTACTCAGGCTCGGGTGAAGGGGGACCTCCGGTCGGCGTAGCGTCGACATTCACCCTTCCCTGGTAATGCTTTTTCGGAACGGTGATCTTCGGTTCGCGGAGCCTTTCCAAAATCTGCCGGAAAAGGGAAACGGGTGCAAGGGTGGAATCCACGAAGGTGAGGTGGTACTCAGGCTCGGGTATAGGGGGGCTTCCGGTCGGCGTAGCGTCCACGCGGATCTCGACCTTGGTATCGCTAGTTGGCACTACACTCATGTTCTGTCCCTCGGGTTTTTCGATAGCCCGAATACGATTCTCTCGCCCTCCCTGGTTGAATGATGGTCGCCAGCCCTCTGAAGATCAATTTGGTTGTGGTCAGGCATCAAAATTAGAAATCAGAAACTAGAAATCAGAAAATCGAAACTCGAAAATCGAAACTGCAAAATAGAAACTGGAAAACCGAAAAAAGAAACTAGATTTCCCCGCTTTGGCCTACCGGCCGGGCCAAGCGAACATTCACCTTGGCCGCATGTTCTTCGATGCAATTCATCACGCGCTCGGCCAAAGCGAGCGCCCGCTGACCCTCCGGCCCCCCTACCAGAGGCGCGCACCGGGATCGGACCGATTCGACAAAAGCCTCAAGTTCTGACTGAAGCGGGTCCAGCGGCTTGGTTTCGAGCTTCTGAAAAGTGATGCGGGGCGTAGGGCCGCCGTTATCCACCCTCAAAAGCGTCGCATCGCGGCGCGTAAAATCAATGGAAACATACTCGTAGGGCTGGAAATAACGGAACTTCCGTATGCGCTCTGTGCTGGCGCGGCTGGCGGTGAAGTTCGCCACCGCGCCGCATTCAAACTCCACGCGGGCATTGGCAATGTCGACTTTATCAGACAGCACCGGCAACCCCACCGCACGCACTTCCTGCACCGCTGAATTGACCATCCACAGCACCAGATCGAGGTCGTGAATCATCAGGTCAAACACCACGTCAACATCCAGGCTGCGCGCGCTGAAAACACCCATGCGATGGATTTCAAAAAACAGCGGCTGGCGGGTCATCGCCTTGGCAGCCACCACCCCGGGGTTGAACCGCTCGAGGTGTCCGACTTGCAGGATACGTCCCCGGCTTTTGGCCAGAGCCGTGACCTCCTCAGCCTCCTCCAGGGTACGCGTGATGGGCTTCTCGAGAAGAACATCCACGCCATGGGCAAAGGCTTGGCGCGCTACTTCCGCGTGGCTGGTAGTGGGAATAACCACGCTTACGGCACGAACCGCACCCCACACCTCCTCCAGGCTCGCGAAGGCCCGGACTCCAAGTTCGGCCGCCAACTCCCTGGCTCTTTCGGGGCGAAGGTCATAGACTCCTACGAGCTCCGCTCCCGAGACCTGCTGCAACCCTCGCGCGTGCTTCTTACCGTGCTCACCAACCCCGAGCACGGCTACTGCAACTCTCTCGCTCAACTCCACCCTCGCAGAAAGTAGAAATCAGAAACTCGAAACTGGAAAATGGAAACTCGAAAATCGAAAATCGAAAATCGAATCGTCACGTAGTCTCTTGACGGTCAAAATTGTCCTCTCGGTTTCGATTTTCCAATTTCGAATTTCGTTTTTCCAGGGCCGAATTTCGATTTTCAAATTTCGATTTTCCAATCTCTTAATCCTTCATTCCTACGATTGCGATCCCCGCCTGGTCCGCTTCCTCGATCATGGCTTGGCGTTCAAACAGTAGGGTCTTGCCCGCGTCCACAGCCAGCACGTGAGCGTTTGACCGTCGCATCACCTGAATAGTCTTCAGTCCCACCACGGGGACGTCAAAGCGCATGTCCTGGCGGGGCTTACTTACTTTGACGACCACCAGTCTCCGCCCGTTACTCAGGCTAGCCGCGCGTTCGATGGTGGCGTCTGTCCCTTCCATAGCCTCCACGGCCACGCAAGCCCGGTCAGACACCACGATGGTTTGGCCGATATCGAGGCCCGCAAGCTTCTTGGCGATCTCGCGGCCGTAGGCGATATCCGATTGGTCTTCAGCGTCCGGCGCGCGGCGCGTGAGTGGACCGGCCTCCGGAAGCAGCGGCTTCAGGAAAAGCGTCGAATCCACCACCTGGATTCCCCGGCTTTCGAGCATGCCCACGAATACCCCAATCAGCGAGTCCGTGTTCTTCCGCTGCAGACTTTGCAGGGCGCGGCTCACCAACCCATCCGGTTTGATGGAGCTGAAGAGTTGCGCGTGCTTCACCTGGCCGGCCAGCACCACTTTGCTGGCTCGCTCGGCGACCAGCAGATCCAGGAGCTTCGAAACTTCGCCCAAGCTTAGCCAGTGAATGGCGCTCGCCAGGGTTGCAAGTTCCGGCGATGCTTCTTCCTTGATGCCCACGACCAGTGGATCGATGCCTTGGTCCCGCGCAGCTTCCAGCACCAGGAAAGGGAAATGTCCGTTCCCCGCGATGATAGCATATCGGTCTGGAAGGCTCATCGATTCGGTCATGGGGCACTTGAAATCAGAAAGTAGAAATCAGAAATTAGAAATTGAAAACTCCGAATTGGAAAATCGCCGCAGAGCATCTTAACAGTCAGACCTCGAGTTTCGAATTTCGAGTTTCGAAATTCGGTCACTTCACTACGCCGCGCTCAGAAGTCCGGATAAATTCCACCAATGCCCGGACGTGGTCGGACTTGAAGCCTGACGACTCGATGGCTTCCAGTGCCTGGGTGGTGTTCAACTTGGATCGGGTCAGCAAGCGGAAGGCACGTTCCATTTCCTTCAAGTCGTCAGCGCTCAGGCCGCGCCGCTCCAGCCCAAGGCGGTTGGCCCCCAGAACGCTCAGCGGGCGGGGGGCAGAGGTCTTCGAGTAAGGGAGGATGTCCTGGTTCACGACACTATAACTTCCCAGGAAACTGTAGGCGCCGATGCGACAGAACTGGTGAATGCCGCAAAACGCACCCACCGAGGCGTAATCCTGAATCTCGACGTGGCCGGCCAGCGAGGCGCCGTTCGCCATGATCACATGGTCTCCCAGGCGGCAGTTGTGCGCGATGTGCACGTAGGCCATCAAGAGGTTATGGTTGCCAATTCGTGTGGTCCTATCCCCCTCCTCCGTGCCGCGGTGAATGGTGACGAACTCGCGGATGGTATTGCCCTCGCCGATCTCCACGCGCGTCGGTTCGCCGCCGTATTTCAGATCTTGGGGAGCAAGTCCGATCGACGCGTACGGGAAGACGCGGTTTCCCCTGCCCAGCCGCGTGTTCCCGTCGAGCACCGCGTGGGACATCACCTCACAGTCCTCTCCCAGCTCGACGTTTTCCCCGACCAGGGAATAAGGCCCCACCGTCACGCTGCAGGCGAGCTTGGCGTTGGGATGGACGATGGCTGTGGGGTGAGCCTTCATTGACCTGATTGACCCGGGCGCTCCGTGATTGCGAACGTCACAATGGCTTCAGCCACCATCTTCCCGTCCACGGTAGCTTGACCGTTCATTTTTCCAAAATTGGTGCGCCGGTTCAGTAACTGCATCTCGATTCGAAGTTGATCGCCCGGCAGCACGGGGCGACGGAACTTAGCGTTCTCGATGCTGGTAAAATAGATCAGCTTTCTGTCCTTGTCCGGCATGTCACGGTAGATCATCACACCCGCCACCTGGGCCATGCATTCAATGATCAACACCCCAGGCATGACGGGCGCGCCGGGGAAATGGCCCTGGAAAAACGGCTCATTGATGGTGACGTTCTTGAGCCCGACAATGCGTTTCCCGCCTTCGATTTCCAGTATGCGGTCAACCAGCAAAAACGGATAACGATGTGGAAGAAAGCTCATGATATCCATAATGCTGTAAACGAAGCGCTTCTCCGTATCGGGGACTGCCGCAGAATCAGCCACACTTCACCGTCCAATTCGATTTCGGCCCTTGCCGACGCCCACCAAGCTTGTCTTTTCAGCCTGTGCAATATGTGGGGCGGCTGCAAACGACCGTTAGGTCATTATAAACGAAACCCACCACCCTTCCAATCTGCACCGCAGGGTGCGTAAAATCCCGTGGGCTGGAGCTTCTCCCCACCCAGACCCGCAGGCGCGCAGGATGTCTGGAATTGCCGATTTTCGATTGCCGATTGCTGATGAACATTGGAAGGAGTTGCCACGCTACTTCTTCAATCGAGAATCGGCAATCAGCAATCGGCAATGCGGATGAGCCTTGAACCTATGCTAAACTGGCTGGCTGAGCAGGTCGCTGAAAAAAGTACTGCGTGTCATTCCGAGCCCGCCATTCTTGTTGGCAAGCGATTCCTCAGGATGACACGCGAATTTCCGCTCTTTCTCACAAACCATGGATGGAAGCTTCGGATTGACAGGTGGGATCGCATCCGGCAAGAGCACCGTAGCGCGCTTCCTGGAGGCCCTGGGCGCAAAGGTGATTGATGCTGACCGCGTCGGCCACGAATTGCTCCAGCCGTCCAACCCGGTCTACAACAAAGTCGTCTCGCACTTTGGCCGCGGGATTTTGAAGCCTTGCGGCGAAATCGATCGCGGGCGGCTGGGCTCAATGGTCTTTGCCGACCCGCAGAAGCTCAGCGAACTTACCTCCATCATGCATCCCAGCCTGATCGCGCGCATCAAGGAACTCGCAGAGGAGTTTCGCTCCCGGCAGCCTCGAGCTGTAATCCTTGTGGATGCGCCGCTGATCTATGAGGCCCGTGTCGCGGACTGCTTCGCCAAAATCCTGGTGGCATGGTGCAGGCCCGAGCAACAAATCGAGCGGCTGATGGCGAAAACCCACATCTCCCGCCAAGATGCGCTCAGGCGCATGGCATCCCAGATTCCGGCTGAAGAGAAGCGCCGTCGCGCCGATTACTTGATTGATTGCTCAGGAAGCCTTGAGGAGACGCGGGCGCAGGTGGAGGCCCTCTACCCGGAAATCAAGCGCCTGGCGGAAGGTTGAGTGCACGAGTCTGCGGAAACTCGGGGGATAGATATTCACGGCGGGGCAGGGGCTCGGAGAAACCAGAAGGCAGAAACTAGAAATTAGAAACTGGCAAGCTTGTTTACTGCCCATCAAGGGTTCAGCGAGGGACAAGGCCATAAAGCCAAGCTATCTTCTTGCCTTGGTCGAGAACACCGGCAAAGATAAGGAGTCCTGAATTTCCAGTTTCTAATCTCAAATTTCAAATCTCCCACCCCGCTGGCCGGTTCGCAACGCCCACGCCTCACCTTGTCGCCGGAGGTCATCCAGAGTATTCTGCACTTCCCTAAGCTTGCTGGCCTGTTCCTCCTCGCTGGCCTGCGGGGAGACCACGATGGGCGGCGCGATGAACATCGCGGCGCGTGAGAAAGGGTGAGGGAACTGCGTCAAGTCCCAGGTGCGGCGAAAGACGTAGGCGCGGCGCAAGGGGATGTGGAAGCAAAGGATAGCGGCCCCGGTGGCTTTTGAAAGCAACACCGACCCGCGCTTGGCGACGTAGCGCGGGCCGCGCGGGCCGTCGATGGTGAAAGCCGCGTCTCTTCCTTTTCTCAGGCACTCGATCATCTCCGCCAGGGCTTGCGATGCTCCTCGTGTGCTCGAGCCGCGCGCCGCGCCGTAGCCGTGCCTTTGGATAATCCTTGCGATATATTCGCCATCAAAATTCCGGCTCGTCATCACCACGATTCCGCGTTTTCTCCAGAACCAGCAGGCGGAAAAGATTTCGCGATGCCAGAAGGTGTAAATGAGCCCCTGGCCCCGTTTGGTGGCGGCTTCCCAGTTCTCCCAACCGTAAACTTCCCACCGCAGGCTGCGCCCAATCAGCAGCACGGCCAAGGTGCCAACCCAACTTGCAAGGCACATTTGAACCCGCTCCCATAAACTGAAAGCTCGCGGGTTCTCACGCAGGCGCACCTCCTCCTTTGATGAGGGGGCGACCTCACTTTCCGTGGGCGAGGCTGGAGTTTTGATGAGCGGGTCGGACATAGTAGCTAGCTTCTCCCAGTGCCTATTGACCACGGAGAGCACGGAGGGCAAAGAGAAACCGGAAAGGTGAAACTAGAGGTCTAGAGTTTTGGAACTTGGTGTAAATGAGTCAAGTCCTGCGTCCAATTTTAGGGGAAGGGCGGGGCTTCAGCCCCGCCGCCGGGCGGCTGTCCGTCAGAAAGGGGCTTCAGCCCCTGAAGCACTAGCCGCTGCCATTAGCGAACATGTGGCTTCAGCGGCTAAAGCCGCGACTCTCTGGCTCCGGGTGCGGCGGGGCTGAAGCCCCGCCCTTCCGATTCCTAACCAGGCATGACTCGTCGGTCTGAGGCAACGCCTCTCTAGCCCTTTATTGGGGGAGTCCGGCCATCTGCTGCTTCAAGGCTTCCGCAATGGAGGCATCCGAGCCGAATTCCTTCTGAATTTGATTGTAAAGCTTCCGAGCCTGCCCCGGCTGGGAGTCTTTCAAGGTATCAGCCAGCGCTAATAGTGCGCTTGCCCTCGGCACGGCCAAGCTGGGATGATCGACGAGGTTCTGATAGATTGTGACAGCTTCCTGTTTCTTGCCACTCTTGAGGAACTCGCTTGCCAGGGCGAACTGAGCCAGTGCGGCAATCTCCCGGTCTCCATCACGACTGGCTTCTTGCAGGGTATTAATAGCTGCGGCCGAGTTTCCGAGCAGCGATTCACAGACCCCCACATGGTAACGCGCAATGCTGACGGCTTTCGGCCGAGGGAACATCCGGTACTTCAGGACAATGGCGTTGAATTGTTCCCGCGCCGTCTTGTACTTTTCGGCTGCGGACGGGAAAGACTCCGAGTCAGCGCCCAGAGTGCCGGGCGCGGGAGGTCCAACATAGGCTTGGAAAGTCCTCAAGGCGGAAGCGAGATCGACATTGGCGCCGGCCTCCTGCTGGTCGAGGTAATACTTCAGTCCCCCCGCCAAGCCCACCACCACAATGACCAGGGTGGCGACAGTCAGGATTTCCTTGAGATGTGATTTCAGATATTGCTCGAGTTGGTCCAGAGTTTCGCGAAACTCGTCCTGCTTCAGTTCGTGGCGCGTCAGCCGGTCCATAGCGGAGTCTCCTCAATGCAGCTAAATTTATTCATCTTAGCAACCCTGCGGGGAAGCGTCAATTGGCGGTAAGCAGTTTCCAGTTTGCAGATGGGGGAGGGGGAATTCTGAATTACGAATTCTGAACATGAATTGCCCACTGTCAACCACCGCTCATTGCCTACTTGTTTTTCTCACTCCCAGGCAGACGGAAGCTAGGCAGCAGGCAACAGGCGGAAGGCAGTCGGCAGCGGGGACAACGAAGGCAGCAATTCAATTCATAATTCAGAATCAATTCAGAATTGCCCCAGCCCCTCGTGCCTGCCAACTACCGCCCTACGTCCCGTACTTCTTCACGATATAGTTGGCGACCTCTTGTTCGAAGGCGGGATAGCTGAGATGAAGCTCATCCTGAAGAAGAACGCCGAAATCGGGTTGAGAAGGCATGGCTTTGAGGAGGTTGCGGATCTCGACCATATCGAAGGTGGTTCGGAGGTACTCGAGGGCAGCCAGCGATTTGGCGTAAGCAAGGGCCACTTGGTCCTGTGGCATGTTCAGGAAGGGACCTTCGAGCGAGGGGAAAGACGGCAAACGGCCGGTGGCAACCGCCCGCGCGAGCTGCGATCCCATCGTCGCCGTTGTGGCCCCCTCCTCGAGTTGCGCCAAACCTTCGTTAAACCAAATGGGACAACGGCCCATGGTGATCTGCCGGACGAAGGAGTGCGTCAGTTCATGCTTGAGCACGCGGGCGAGTTCCACGTTCACCTGGGTCAAGCCTGAAACCGGCACACGGATTTTTCCGTCGTTGAGTGCGCCCACCCAAGTGGGTGATCGAGTGACATCTTTGAACGCCTGGTTGGGGTAGAGGAGTGCGACGATCACTTCGCGCGGGCTGTAGTCAAGGTCGAGCACCAGGTCCTGAAACGATCCCTCCAGGCTGTTAAGAACCTCGCCGCTCAGCTTCTCGCCCTGCTCGCCTGCGTAGCGGAGCAGGAAGTGGCTGCTGCGGAGTTCGCGGTAGGAGCCGGAGATTTCTCGCTCGCGTTCCGCCTTGGCCACGGCTTCATGGATGCGCGGGTTATCCGCGATGGCCAGCGCCTTGTTCCACTGGGCGATGGCCTCGTCCATATCCTCCATGCCGTAATAGGCTGACCCCAACAGCATGGGGACGTCCGCAGATTTGGGGTAGCGGTCAGCGGCGGGCAACAGCAGGTCCAGGGCTTCCAAATAATGGCTCTGTGTCACCTGAAGGTAGCCCAGCGCCAGCGTCAGGGACAGATCGTTGGGAAGCAGCTTCAGCGCCTGCTGGTATTTCTGGATGGCGCCCTCGGGGTCGCCTTGGCGCGCCTGGAAGAGCGCAGCCTGCTGATAGCCCTGCTTGAGCAGACGGGCATTTTCCGGGGAGGGATTGTGGGTCATTTCGTTATCAAGGTGGAGGAGATAGGCCTCATCCACTGCCCCGTGCTTGATGACCAGCGAATCTGTCCCGGAGGAGGGTTCCCCGGAAAGGTGCGAAGGCAGCGGAACCTCCCGCGATTTCTCCGGTGGGGTTTCACTCTCCTGCGGAGGTTGCTCCTCAGCAGGGTCGGCTGATTTCTGGATGTGGTCCACCATCGACTTTGGGATAGAGAGTTCTCCACCCCGGATCAAGTAGATCACCTGCATCGAGTCCTCCTGCGTCACCTGTCCCACTATCTTCCGGCCATTCTTCAGATAGATAACGTCAGCAAACGCGGTGGAAGGCATAAGCGTGGCTAGAAATGGAAGGAGGAACAGGGATACACTTATCACTCTCTTCCTCCGGAGAATGATCGGCCGCCGTCCGAATGTGACTCGAGGCCCAAGCATACTCCAGGAATGATACAACACCCGCCGTGATTGGGTCGAGTTGTACTGCGCGGCCCTCCGCGCTAGAGTAAGAGCGAAGAGGTAAAAAAATGTCGGGCGGATCTCATGTGGAAGGACGCTTTCGAAGCTGGGCGTGGTGTGGGCTTCTCCTCGCAATCGTCTTGTTGCCAGGAAGGGCCTGGGCCGCGAGCGGGCTTGACCCGCAAGAAGTTCTCAACCAACTCCACAACATTAAGGTGGACCCCGGCCAGGTCTATGTGCTGCGGCACGCGCAATTGATCCGTGACCGCGTGAAGCTGTTTTTCAACCGTGGCTACATCGGGTTTTTCACCAAAGCTGCCGGAGAAATCACCGGGGCTGTCTACATCGGGGAAGGGGAAATCCTGTTGATACCCCCCACGCGGGTGGAGAAGGAGAGTCTCGCTCGGTTCATTCACTCCCCTATCCTCGAAGAACAGTTCACGACGGCCATTCTGCGCTTTACCGACCAGACCGCCAGGGAACTGATCGCGGTGGCGGAAAGGCCGGAGCCCGATGACCCGGAACGGCCGCCGGACTTTCCTCAAAAGTGGAATTCCGCACCCCGCATCTTTGCTCTGGAGGATTCGCCCCGAATCTTTGAGGATTTGCTGGGCGACCGCACGTTGCCGTATTTTCACGCGCGCTTGGAAGGGTCGACCCTTAAATGGTTCGAGGTGGTCGATGACGAACGATTCCCGGAAGCCGTGAGTGTGGTTGCGGCTCGCCGGAGCGATGATGAGCTCTTCGCAGATCGCTGGTGTTCCTTTCCAAGTAAGAGCTCGGCGGCCCGTTTCGCAAATCTGGCGCCGGGGACGGTGAAAGACCTTTCCTACGATATCGACACGCACCTCGATCCTGACAACAGCATGACGGGGCGGGCGGAGCTTCTGTTGGAATCACTCTCGGCCTCGGACCGTGTGCTGACATTTGATTTCTCCCGATTACTCAGCGTCTCAAAGGTCCTGGACGAGCGGGGAGAGAGTCTTGCCGAGTATCAATACCCTCTGCAGGAAGATATTGAGGCGGGTGACCGGAGCAAGGGCTGGATCCAGGTGGTCTTGCCCGCCCCAAACCCGGTGGGTGAAAGATTCCGCATCCGCTTCAATTATAAGGGGAACGTCATCACCGACGTGGGGAACAAGGTGTTGTACGTGGGAGAGCGAGGTAGCTGGTATCCGAACCTGGGGCTTGGATCTCCAGCTTCATTCGACCTCAAGTTTGATTATCCCGAGAGCCTCACCCTGGTCGCCACGGGAGAAAGGATCGAAGGGAAAACTGCGGACGGTCGGACTCGCAGTCGGTGGCGCTCGGACGGCGTGTTTCGAGTGGCAGGCTTCAATCTGGGACCCTATCATTGGGTCGACCGCCGCGTCGGAAAGACGACGATTGAAGTGTATGCGACCCGAGAGGCGGAAGCGGCGCTGGAGCAGCGGCACACGCGGAAGTTGATCCCCTCCTTCCCGCTCCCCGTACCCTCGCGAGGGCGGGCCCAGTCGTTCCCGATCAGTCCCGACATGGTTCCGCCCTTGGCGCCCGCTGCTTTGCTGCAAAGCGTGGCAGAGAGCGCCGCCCAAGCCCTTCAGTACTTCGAGAATTTGTTTGGCCCATTTCCTTACTCTCGCCTCGCCATCTCCCAGATCCCCGGCGACTTCGGACAAGGTTGGCCGGAACTGGTCTATCTTCCCACCCTCTCGTTCTTGCGGAAGTCGGAGCGTTACGAGCTGGGCTTACCGGAAAAGGCCGAGGATCTTCTTGGCCACGGCATGTTGGCCCACGAGATTGCCCATCAATGGTGGGGCAACTTATTGGGTTGGAAGACCTACCATGACCAGTGGCTTTCCGAAGGGCTCGCGACCTACGCGGCGGCGCTCGACCTGTCCAGGCAAAAGGATGGCGATCACAGATTCCACGAACTCCTGCGAGGCTACAAACTCGACCTGCTCAGCAAGGGTAAGAGCGGGATAATCAACGAAGCCAGCGGTCCCATCTGGCTCGGCGAGCGACTCTCCAATTCTCTGACGCCGGGCGGCTACGACAACATCGTGTACAAGAAGGCTTGCTGGGTTTTACACATGTTACGAGGGCTGATGAGTGATCCCTCCACAGGCTCCGACGAGAGATTCTTCCGCCTGCTGCGCGATTTCGTCGCCACTTATCGAGGCATGGATGTTTCAACGGAAGACTTCATGCGCCACGCGGAAAAGTACATGACGCGCTCGAGCGACCTCGAACACAATCGCCGGCTCGACTGGTTTTTCAATGAGTGGGTGTACGAAACCGGTGTCCCAACCTACAAACTGCAATCCAGCGTCAAGCAGCTTTCCCCGAAGAGATTTTTGGTCCAGGGGACCATCACACAGAGCGGCGTATCGAGCGATTTCGAAATGCTGGTGCCTGTTGTGGCCGAGGTGGGCAAAGACAAGAAGGCCAGCTTGGGCCGCGTTCCCGTCAGCGAAGATGGGGGGCGATTCAAGTTTACAACCACGGAAAGGCCGAAGCGGCTGGCCATTGACGAGGATAACCTGCTTGCCATCTCCGAGCGGTGATGCCAGGCAAAGATGGTATGAAGAGTCGCGAAGGCAACCCCCTCACCCGGCCCGCCCCGGCTGAAGAAAACGCCGGCGGCGGTCCACCCTCTCCCCCAAGGGGGAGAGGGCGGGAATCTGCACAAGGCCAAAGAATCGCAGCACAAATGCAGAAACTGCACGGCACGGGCGTCCCGCCCGTGCGTCCCCAAGGCTGCTCCTACCCCGGGGGCCAGCGGAACACCCGCCCGCCAAGAAGGTGGAGGTGAAGGTGGAAGACGGATTGGCCCGCCCATGAACCCGTGTTGATCACTGTGCGGTAGCCCTTAGGTTCCAGACCCCGCTCACGCGCCAGTTGTGCAGCCACCATGAACAGGCGCCCGAGGAGCGGAGCATCGTCGGGGGTGGCATCCTTCAACGAAGTCAGGTGTTTGCGTGGAACAATGAGTGTATGGATGGGCGCTTGCGGGTCGGTGTCCTCAAACGCCACGATTTCATCATCCTCGAAGACAATCCTGGCTGGTACGCGACGCTCGATGATTCGGCAGAAAATGCACTGGTCCATCGACTAATTCAACCGCACAACGAATGTCTCCGTCGCCAGGTTCGCCCTGCGGAGGCTTTGTGCCAGAGAGCGCGCAGCGTCTTCGGTGCTCTCGTGACCGACGCGGACGCGATAAAAGAGGCCGTCGCCGCGATCAAAGTCCTGAATGATGACCGGCCCGAATTGAGATTCGATGCGCTCCTTCAACCGCTCAGCGTTGCTCCGGTCCTTAAAGGCTCCTACCTGTACCGCGAAAATTCCTGGGATGGCGACGCCCTCTCCAAGTCCCAGAATCTCAAGGTACACCTGTGCAATGCCTGGCATGTGCATGGCCTGAGCTGCGGCATAGGAGAGGTCGATAATGCGCCCCTCGATGAAAGGTCCGCGGTCGTTAATCCGCACCGTCACGTCGTGGCCGTTCTCGAGGTCGTGAACATTTACCCGAGTGCCGAACGGCAACGTGCGGTGAGCGGCGGTCATGTCGTACATGTTATAGATTTCGCCGCTGGCGGTTGGACGCCCGTGGTAGGGATGGCCGTACCAGGAAGCGATTCCTTTTTCGCCCTGGACAATCGGGGCGGGTGTTGTCGAGCCCCCCCCCACTGGCGGGGGCGTGCCGCGCGCTGCCTGAACGGGACGATGGCGATGCAGGCAGCCGGTCGAAACCAAAATGACACTTCCCACGGCAACGATCCGCACCGTCATCCGCAGATCGGTTCGGTTCGATTTCCAAGCCAAGCTACCGGCCACTTGTTCCAGGCTCTTCCTTCTCCAGGTTCCTCGCCAACTTGGCCAGGTGGCGGGACGCCCTGTGGAGCAGCGTGGCCATTTCCTGGCGGGTTGCAGGCTTCAGCTTCTTGTCGAGAAAGTCTGCCAGTTTCGCCACTTCACGATCCACCGCACGTCCGGCTTCTTCGAATTTCATCGCCCCTCCCATTCTCGCCTCTCGCTATTCTAATCAACGCGCAGGCAGGGGACAAATGAATTTCGGGTAGTGGCGGAGTTTGATCCAGCCCGCATTTCTCACCACGGGTCTGGAAGGGCGGGGCTTCAGCCCCGCCGTTACAAGGCCTTCCTCATTATTCCTGTGTCCCGTGCCCCGCGCAGTCCGTCAGCCGACGGACTGCGCGGGGCACGGGACCAACAGAGGGCGGGAGCCGCGATTTCGGCGGGGCTGAAGCCCCGCCCTTCCGGCAGCCCCCTAAGAGCGTCTAAACGTGGTGAGAAGTGCGGGCTAGAGGCGGCTTCCGAAACGGCCGGGACCGTTACGCCGCCACGTGGCGAGGTACACTCGCCGCTAAGACACCAAACTGCGCAACTACCGAATTTCCTGACGGGCCGGAATGTGCCTGGGCTATAATTGATTTTGCCGCCGCTATCAGCAGGCAACATGAATGGGACTTCCTCCTAAACTCTGGTTTCAACTGGAAAGGCTGAAGAAAGCACTCCTTTCCACATTCGGTACTTCGAAGGAGAATTACGATACTTCGCATCGGATGTGCTCGAACTGTCGCGCCCTGGTTGAACGCGGTGCGTCTGTGTGCCCGTTTTGCGGAGAGAAATTAGGCTCGGTCCGGGCGCGTTCGTCCCCAGGCGTCCCCGGCAGAATTTTGGGCGTAATCCCCATTCCTTCCACGGCCACCTCGGTGGTTGTGGCAGTGAATATCGCCCTTTACGCCATCTCCTGGTACATGACAGCCTCCTCAGCGTCGGCCCAGCTCAACCCGATGTCAGCCATGGGCGGCATCAGCGGCGAGGTGCTGCTGCGCCTCGGCGCCAAGAGTCCTTACATCCTGGTCGGGCAGTGGTGGAGACTTGTGACGGCGATCTTCCTGCACGCCGGGTTGCTGCACATCGGGCTCAATCTCTGGTGCCTGTTCGATCTTGGTCCTGAAGTTGAGTCACTGTTTTCGACTACCAAATTCGTGGTGTTCTATCTGGTTTCGGGGGTGGCGGGATTCCTCTTGAGCCTTTGGTGGAGCCCCTTCGGGATGTCGGTGGGGGCTTCAGGCGCGATCCTGGGGTTGATCGGCGTCCTGATCGGCGCCAGCTTCCATCACGGTCACCTTGGCAAGGAATATCGTGGGCAACTTTGGCGCTGGGTGATTTACATTGCCATCTTTGGCCTTTTCTTCGCCGTCGATAACGCGGCTCACTTCGGTGGCCTGGCCGCCGGAGCGCTCCTTGGATACCTCGTGCCGGAAGGCGAAGCTGAGACTCGAGCCGGCCAAAACCTGTGGAACCTCCTCGCCGTGCTGTCAATCGTGATCATCGCCGGCTCCTTTGCCCTTATGGCTTTACAGTTGGGCCAGCCCCTCCGCTGAGCTTCCCGCCAGAATCTCCCTCTTGATACGGGAAATGATATCATTCGTGGAATGAAAGAAGGGGCGTAGAGGTCCCCGAGTAGCCGAGACCGCTACGAAGGGCGGCAAAGGGGTTTTCAGCATCCTCTCAGGAGAGAAAAGGCAGGATGCCGTCAAGCAGGGATGGTACGTTGAGAGAATCTATGGATAAGGCGTCTGCAAAATCCGACCCATGGTGGGCGCTCCTGCCGGATGTGTGGTTCCTGATCAGGCCGCGCCGGGGCCTGCTGGCCGTCGGCTTCTGTGTGATGGTGGTGAACCGCGTGGCAGGGCTTGTTCTGCCGGCGTCCTCGAAGTTTCTGATTGATGACATTATCGGAAAGCGTCACCTGCAACTCCTGCTTCCACTGGTGCTGGCGGTACTCGGCGCGACGGTCGTGCAGGGAGTTTCTTCTTTCGCCCTGACGCAACTCCTCTCCAAGGCTGCGCAGCGGCTTATTGCTGACCTGCGATGCCAGGTGCAAGCCCACATCGCGCGGCTGCCGGTGGCCTTCTATGACTCCAACAAGACCGGTGTCCTCGTGTCGCGCATCATGAGTGATGTGGAAGGGGTGCGAAACCTGATCGGCACCGGGCTTGTGGAGTTCGCGGGTGGACTGCTGACGGCGACGTTTGCCTCGATCATCCTGCTGCGCATCAGCGTTGTCATGACCGGCTTGGCTTTTCTGATTCTCCTCGGGTTCGGGCTCGCCCTCCGCGAGGCTTTCGGAGTGATCCGTCCGATTTTCCGCGCCCGCCCCAAGATCAACGCCGAGGTTACAGGACGGCTGACCGAATCGCTGGGCGGGGTGCGGGTGGTGAAGGGCTACCACGCCGAGGCGCGGGAAGCGAAGGTCTTTGCGGCGGGGGTGCGGCGGCTCCTCGACAATGTTCTGAAAACCCTGACCGCCACTTCCCTGATGAGTCTTTCTGCGACCACGCTGCTGGGCTTGGTCAGCGCCCTGATTATGTACCTGGGCGCCCGTCAAATCATTGCCGCACACATGACGCTCGGCACTTTTGTGACCTACACCATCTTTCTGGGACTCCTGGTGGCTCCGGTTTTCCAGATTGTCCTGATCGGCACGCAGATCACGGAGGCCCTCGCAGGACTTGAACGCACGCGCGAAGTCCTTAGTGAGCGCCCGGAGGACGAGGACTCGGCGAGGTCGCTGCGCCTGGATTACATTCAAGGTGAAGTGGTCTTTGAGAACGTCAGCTTCGCTTATGAAGCAGGGAAGACGGTCCTGAACGACCTCAGCTTCAAATCCCAGCCGGGCACGGTCACCGCGCTGGTCGGGCCGTCCGGGTCGGGGAAGTCCACCATGATCGGGCTCATCGCGGCCTTCTACACACCGAGCGGCGGAAGAGTGCTGGTGGATGGAATTGACCTGGCCAAGGTGCGCCTGGACTCCTACCGCACCCGGCTGGGAGTTGTCTTGCAGGAAACGTTCCTGTTCGACGGAACCATCCGGGAAAACGTCGCGTTCTCGCGCCCGGGCGCCTCAGAGGAACAAATCCTCGCGGCTTGCCGCATCGCCCGCGTGGATGAGTTCGCGGAGACATTCGAGAAGAAGTACGAGACACTGGTCGGCGAGCGGGGGGTGAAGCTCTCCGGCGGCCAACGCCAACGTGTTTCCATCGCGCGCGCCATCCTGGCCGACCCGAGAATCCTGATCCTCGACGAGGCAACGTCGAGCCTGGATTCCGAATCTGAGGCGATGATCCAGGAAGGGCTTTCTTACTTGATGCGCGGTAGGACCACCTTCGTTATTGCGCACCGCCTCTCAACCATCCGGCGTGCGGACCAAATCCTCGTGGTGGAGGGGGGCCGCCTCATCGAGCGAGGCACTCACGAGCAACTCTATGCTGCCGCGGGACGCTATCACGACTTGTACACCAAGCAGCACGGAGTCGAGTCTAACCTCTTCCTCGCTCCGGGTGAAGGCGACAAGGTGCGGGAAAGCGCAACGCCGGCGGAACCCTCTGCCCTTGCGGAACGAGAGGGGACGATCCCCAACGCGGTGCGCCTGCTGCGCGGGCGGGATGGATGATGACGGTTGCCCGCTGTGGGGGCGAATCTTGTATTCACCCCCGTCTGGGGCGATCACAAGGAGCGCCCCTACGCGGCTAGAGCGGGTATATACTTGTCAACATGGAAAAAATAAAAATCGAGCAGCACAGTTTTATGGGGATCTTCTGGATCTGGGCATGGCTCTTCACCATCGGGTTTCTGCACCTGACTTTTTGGAAGGGTGTCCTCGCGTTTGTATTGTGGCCGTATTATCTTGGTACGTGGTCCAGCTCGCTCCTGCACTAATCACAATCGGCCATTTCATGAATGGGATCATGGCGCCGGACTGGCAAGGCTCGCGTCCACCGGCTCATACATCACGGCTGAGGGGTGATGGACTTCCTCGAAGGTCGCGATGCGGTCCGCAAGGCGCAGAGTCAGGCCAATGTCGTCAAGGCCTCTCAGCAGGCATTCGCGTCGGAAGGGATCGATTGGGAAGGAGAATTTGAGGCCAAAGTCATCTGTAAGGGTCTGATTTTCGAGGTCAACGGTCAGCCGGTATCCCTCATTGTTCTCGGTCCGCTGGAATAGCTCGTTCACTTCGGCGTCGGGCAGTGTGACCAGGAGCACGCCGTTCTTGAAGCAATTGTTATAGAAGATGTCGGCGTAGCTGGTCGCGATGACGGCCTGGAAGCCGTAATCGAGAATCGCCCAGGGAACATGCTCGCGGCTGGAGCCGCAGCCGAAGTTGGCGCGCGCCAGCAGAATTGATGCGCCCCTGTAACGGGGATAGTTCAACACGAAGTCCGGATTGGGCTTTTCGCCATCCAGGTAACGCCAGTCGTAGAAGAGCACGCGCCCAAAGCCTTCCCGCGTCAGCCACTTCAGAAACTGCTTGGGGACCATCTGGTCCGTGTCAACATTGACCCGATCGAGAGGGGCTACAAGTCCTGTGTGTTTTATGAAGGGTTGCATATGCTTCGTCCGTTGTCAGTCATCTGCGATCGGTTGTCCTTGGCAGTCATTCTTAACCCCGAAGGGGTTGAAATTGAGTAGCCGTGGGCAAGGGCACGCTTTTTGTGCCCGCCGCCCACGGATAGCATCCCCATAGCTGAACCGACCCCGAAAGGGGTCGAACAGTTCGGCCCCTCCAGGGCCGAGAGGGTTTTCGATGCACCGCAGCCGTGGGTTTCACCCACGGCTATTCACGGAGCTCCCCTTCGGGGAGCACGAGACGCACTACTCTATTTTCCCGACTTTCCATTCCCGAACATCCACAAAGTGGCCCGTGATGGCGGCAGCGGCGGCCATCATGGGGCTGACCAAGTGAGTGCGGCCGCCCTTGCCCTGGCGTCCTTCGAAGTTTCTGTTCGTAGTGCTGGCGCTGCGCTCGCCGCTGGGAAGCACGTCGGCATTCATCCCGATGCACATGCTGCAGCCGGCATCGCGCCACTCGAATCCCGCGGCGCGGAAGATTTCATCCAAGCCTTCCTTTTCCGCCTGGGCTTTCACACGCCTGGAGCCGGGAACGACCAGCGCGCTTTTCAGTGTCTTCGAAACCTTCCTGCCCGCCGTAACACGCGCTGCCAGGCGCAGGTCTTCGAGGCGGGAGTTGGTGCACGAACCGATGAACACGTAATCAAGCGGGATATCAACGATGCGTGTTCCCGGCTCGAGGCCCATATACTCGAGGGCGCACTCCGCGGCCTTGCGGTCCACAGGGTCCGAAAAACTGCTCGGCTCGGGTACTTTTCCCGTAACGTCCGCGACCATTCCTGGATTTGTGCCCCAAGTAACTTGTGGCGCGATCGCAGCCGCGTCCAATTCAAGCACCCGATCGAAAGCCGCACCGGGGTCCGAGGGCAAAGACTTCCAACCATCGACGGCGACTTGAAAATCCTTGCCGCGGGGAACGAAGGGACGCCCTTCCAGGTACGCGAAAGTGGTGTCGTCCGGTGCCACCATTCCTGTCCGTGCCCCGCCCTCAATGGTCATGTTGCAGACCGTCATTCGGCCATCCATCGAAAGGGCGCGGATGGCCTCTCCGGCGTATTCGATGGCGTGTCCGGTCCCCCCCGCGATGCCCATCTTGCCAATGACGGCGAGGATGATGTCCTTTGCGGTCACGCCCGGAGTGAGGCTTCCGTTGACCCGGACCAGCATGGTCTTTGATTTGAATTGCGGGAGACATTGAGTGGCCAGGACGTGCTCAATTTCGCTGGTGCCGATGCCGAAGGCCAGCGCGCCGAGGGCGCCGTGAGTCGCCGTGTGACTGTCACCGCAAACGATGGTCTGGCCCGGTTGCGTGATGCCGAGTTCGGGGCCGATCACGTGCACAATCCCCTGATTGGGATTCTGCATGTTGAAGAGCATGATGCCCGTTTCGCGGCAGTTGCGCTCCAGGGCCTCAAACTGCGCGGCCGCCACCGTATCCAGCAAAGGGAGGTGCCGGTCCTTGGTAGGCACAGAGTGGTCCATGACCGCAAACGTAAGGTCAGGTCGCCGCACCTTGCGTCCCGCCGCTTTCAGGCCGGCGAAAGCTTGCGGGGATGTTACTTCGTGAACGAGATGGCGGTCGATATAAATGAGCGGGGGTTGCCCGGGCTCTTCAGCCACCAAGTGGGCATCCCAGATCTTTTCGTACATTGTGCGTGCAGGCATAATTTTTAGCGGCGTTCTGTCGTGCCAGCGCCCCGAACGACAGATTATACGCGAACCTGCGGCCTCTATCAAATTAGCGGTAATTCAGCCTGAAATTCGACTCGGCCGAAGACTTCGGGCGGGCAGTAATATTGCAGGTTCCCGAAAAGCTGACCTCTGACTTCTGGCTCCTGACTCCTGCTTAACAATCGTCACTGAGTGTGGTTTGAACCCGCTCATTTTAACGCGCTTTGAGTTAGAATCGAGTCTATTGATGATGCGCTGGAAACGTTACTGAAGAAAGGCCTCAAGGCGAAAGCGCGGGGCCGTTTACATTCTTATGACTCCTGAAGAAAAAAGACTCTGAGGGCGGTTGCGATTGAGATATCCCCTTTTCCATCTGGCCAAGCAATGGGCCGCCGCTTGCGGTCGTACTTGCTGTCGAAGGGATTTCCTGAAAAAAGCCACAGGCGTTTGCACCGCTTTTGCGGGCTTGGCAACCCCTGATGTAGCAAGCGGGGCGAAGGCTCCCGAGAGGAAAAGAGATATGGTCCGTTGGCAAGCACACACCATTGCAAAGATTCCAAACGGCTACCAGGTGGCGGTTGCCGATGTCAACGGCGATGGCAAGCCTGACATCCTGGCGTTAAGCTCCGTGGAGAGCGTTGTGGAATGGTATGAGAATCCTTCCTGGAAGGCTCGGCCCATCACCACGGCAACCCATCAGAACATCAGCCTGGCGCCGTTGTTTCGCAATGGCTATCCGCAGCGCGGCTTGGCGCTGGCCAGCGACTTTGCGCTCAATGACAGCACCTATGGTGGAAGTCTTTGGTGGGCGGAACCGGGGAATTCGTTAGACTCCGAATGGTCGCTGCGCTTGCTCGGCCGGATGCCCAGCTCGCACCGATTGCGCTGGGCGGACCTGGACGGGAGCGGCCGCCTGGGGTTGGTGGATGTTCCCTTGTTGGGTTATGGCGCGAAGGAGCCGGACTACAAAGTCGCTGCGCCGCTCACCTGGTTCGAACCTCCGGAGCCACTCCTGCGCGGACACGTATCTGCCACTGACGCCGGCAAGGGTGAGTGGTTTTCCCACCTGATTGACGGATCTCTGACGGTCGTCCATGGCGTCCACATCATTGACTGGGACAACGACGGCCGCGATGAAATCCTGACTGCCAGCTTCGAAGGCGTCCATCTCTTCCGCTCCACCGGGACGGGCCGCGACCTCCTTTGGACGAAGACCCACCTCGCTGCGGGCGACCAGGTTTCACGCCCCCATCGCGGGTCGAGCGAAATCGGCGTCGGCAGGCTAGAGGGGCGGCGTTTCCTCGCCACCATCGAGCCCTGGCATGGCGAGCACGTGGTTGTTTATACGCAAGACAAACCGGGCGATTTGTGGGGTCGCCATCCGATTGACGACAGTTTGCGCGACGGCCACGCGCTGGTGTGCGCCGACCTCAATGGCGACGGCAATGATGAAATCGTGGCGGGGTTTCGCGGTCCAGGGACCAGCCTCTATGCGTACTACGCCTCAGACGCGTCCGGCCTGAAGTGGGAGCGCCAGACGCTGGATACTCAGATGGCGGCGTCAGGAGTGGTCGTGGCCGACCTCAAGGGCGACGGCCACGCGGGTGTTGTGGCCGTCGGCGCTTCGACGGCAAACGTGAAGTGGTACGAGAATCTGGGCGCATGATCATTGAGTGATTGATTCATTAAGTCATTGAATCATTGAAAAGCGGTGGCGAGAGGACAGGGCAATTTTGAATTTCAAATTTTGGATTGCCCCCATGTACTCCCTGAGATCTGAACTCAACGAGATGCGCGGGAGGCTGGCGGGCCAATTGGGCGCGGACTCATTCAGAGTCTCTTTTGACCGGTGAGCGAAGGCGGCAAGAGTTGAAAGCCAGGTTACCATTGCCTATTTCGTGGGCTTTCTTGATGACCTCGAGGCTTTCTTCCCAATGGCGGAGGTAATCCACTTCCGTAGGGAAAGGAAGAAATGATGGCGACGCTCAGTCGTAGTCGCTTCCAGTGAGCTGTCCCCTGACAAGGGAACTTCAGGGCGTGTCAGGAAGATCGCAAGCACTAGCGCGGCCAGGACCACCAGGAATTGAACGAGAAAGATGATAAGCAGGACTAGCACTAAGTACAGCACCGAGTTCTCCCTCGCAGTTCGAGCCGGATGTTTAAAGAGCCCTTGCGAAGGTCGCGCGGAGCGCGGCGAGCGCCCTGTCCAAGGAAACGAGTGTCATCCTGAGCGGCCAGTTCATAATTCAGAATTCATAATTCACAATTACCCCAGCGCCCAGCCCCAAGTCCCCAGCACCTGACACCTAGCACCTGGAACCTGCCTTTCCGCACTCACCTGCCATCTACCACCTACGGCCTTCACACTTGATCTATCGGCACAGGCACGCAGTTTGATGAGGGTAAACCGAGCCTTCTCTCAGGCGCGATCTTAGTGGGTATGTCATTCCGAGCGCAGCGAGGAATCTCGCTCTGGACGGAGGTTGATCGGAGCTCAAGGCGGACTAAGGGTTGGAAGAAAGAATCAGAACGAGATTCCTCTCCCGCGCCTGCGGGATCGGAATGACAGTCGGGCAGGTGTACGGCAGGTGATGGAGTCTGTTAGGGCTGGCGATTCGGTGGGTGACGGCGCATGATGATAGCCGTGCCGTCCCCAAACTCGTATTGGACCTCGTCCATGAGCTGATGGATCAGATACACTCCGCGGCCAGCTTCGCGGTAAACGTTTTCCCCCATGGTTGGATCCGGAAGCTTACTCGGGTCAAACCCGGTACCGGAGTCTTTGACGACGATGAGTATTCCGCCGCCCTCCTCAATAGCCACGCACGTTCGCACGTACTTTTCGGGGTCGCTGCGATTGCCATGAAGGATGGCGTTCATGAGCGCTTCTTGCAGGGCAAGCTGGACGTTCCCGAGATCGTGACAACAACCATTTGCTTCGAGCAAACCAAGGACCTTGGAAACAAGGCCTTCAATATGGCGAGTGTCCGAAGGAATCAATTCGTCCAGCTTGACGACCAGCTTATCCTGGTCAAACTCGCACTGGGGCGGGATGTGCTTCAAGTCCGGCATAGTACCGGCTTTTCTGCGCCAATAAAAACTCTACCACAGCAGAGCAACTGACTCAACCGTCAACGTCCGATCTTTCAGGTCTGTCATGGTGAGTCCGTCGGCCTAGGCCGAACGAAGCATCTCGCCCTGCTGTTTGTCGGCGGAAAAGTCCAGAGCGAGATTCTTCGTCCCGACAAGTCGGGACTCAGAATGACAGCATGGTCAGGTCCAGTAATTGCGGTCAAGCGAGCGATACTGAATGGCTTCGGAGATGTGGGTAGTGCCGATGGCGTCGGCGGCGTCGAGGTCGGAGATCGTGAGCGCTACTTTCAGGATGCGGTCGTGGGCGCGGGCGCTGAGGCCCAAGCGCGTCATGGCGCTCTCCAGCAGGCGCTCGCAGTCGGCGGAGATGTTGCAGTACTTGCGGATCTGCCGCGAGCTCATCTGGGCATTGCTATAAATCTTTTCCCCCGGGAAGCGGCGCAACTGGCGCTGGCGGGCTTTTATGACGCGCTCACGAATCAGCTCCGAACCTTCCCCGCCCGAGTCCTGCCGCAGCTCCTGGTAGCGGACGGCGGGCATGTCGATGTGGATATCAATGCGGTCCAGCAGCGGCCCGGAAATCTTCGAGATGTAGCGCTGAATGAGGGGCGGCGTGCAGGTGCACTCGCGCGTGGGGTCATTGAAGAACCCGCACGGACAGGGGTTCATGGCGGCGGCCAGCATGAAGCGCGAAGGAAAGGTCAGGGACATGGCGGCGCGTGAGATGGTGACCGTCCCGTCTTCCACAGGCTGCCTCAAGACCTCGAGTACATTGCGCTGGAATTCCGGCAACTCGTCCAGGAAAAGCACGCCATTGTGTGCCAGGCTCACTTCGCCCGGGCGGGGCACGGCGCCGCCTCCAATCAGTCCGGCATCCGAAATGGTGTGGTGGGGAGAACGGAAGGGTCGGGTGCCCACCAGGCCCGCGCCCGGGTCGAGCACCCCAGCGACGCTGTGGATCTTCGTGGTCTGGATCGCCTCATCGAAAGTAAGCGGCGGCAGGATGGTTGGGATGCGTTTGGCCAGCATGGTCTTGCCGGCGCCCGGCGGGCCGATCATCAGGATGTTGTGGCCTCCCGCGGTGGCAACTTCAATGGCGCGCTTGGCGTGAAGCTGCCCCTTGACGTCGCGGAAATCCACGTTGTACTGGCTGGCTTGCGCTAGCATGGCGGCGCTATCCACTTTGGCCGGCTTGAACTCGCGTGTCTCATTGATAAAGTCCACAACTTCCGGCAAAGAGCCCAGGCCGTAAACCTCCAATTCCTCTACCACCGCCGCCTCGCAGACGTTTTCCACTGGCAGGACCATCCGCTGAATACCCTTCTGACGCGCCATGGCGGCAATCGAGAGCGCACCCTTGATGGGGCGAAGGCCGCCATCGAGCGAAAGTTCACCCAGAAACAAGGTGTTCTTGAGGTCGGTTTTCAAAAGGACGCCGGTGGTGCCCAGGATGCCCAGTGCGATGGGCAAGTCAAATCCCGAGCCTTCTTTCTTCACGTCCGCCGGGGCGAGGTTGACCGTGATGTTCTGGAAGGGAAAGTCCAAGCCGCAATTCTTGATGGCGGATTTGATGCGCTCGCGGCTTTCGCGCACGGCGGCGTCGGGAAGACCCACGGTGGTGAAATTGGGCAAGCCGGCGGAAATATCCACCTCGACCTCAACCGGATAGGCGTCAATGCCGAAGACGGCAGCGCTGAGTGCTTTGAAAAGCATAGGAATAACTTCGTATTGAAGTAGGGGCGGTTCGCGAACCGCCCCTACGTCGAAATTGTAGCGGCGAGTTTATCCGTCACCTGACGGACCATCTGGCAGTGTAAAGCCGCCTCTGCAACAAGCTGACCCACTACCGACCGATCTGCGAGTCCTTGATAGGGGTGGAAGTATACCAGAAGCAACCTCAGCGCGTCCTGGAAAACGCAAAGGGCGTATTCCACCCCCCGAGCCAAACCCGTGTCGCTTCAGGGGAAGAGCAGGTGGCGCGGATCCCGCCGGCAAAGGGCCATTGCGCCGGGAAGTATAATTCGCGGCCGAGTGGTTCAGGCAACTCAGAATCCCGAAACGCACAGGCTAGGCTCCATCTAGCGCGCCTTACGCCAGTCGATTTATACCGGGACCCTTAGGAGCGAAGGAGACCACAGCGACGGGCGAAATAATGGAATGAGGGATTTCTTCCTGTCGCAGTGTTTGTGTCAAAGAGCTTGAGAACCTCGAGCATGTAGTCGATGCGCGAATCAAGATGCTTCGGGATGGTGTCATTGAACTGCTCTTTCGTGAGCTCACTCGTGTTGGCGGGCACTTGTACACCTAATGGATTGTTGTCCGGGAGGCCGGCTAGGTACCAACTTTCGATTTCCCTCACAACAATGAGGGCTCGTCTGTCGTCCAGTTGTGTGAACTTCTGCAACAGAGCTTCTTTTTTCCTGGGGAAACATGGGTGGGCGTTAAGGTCACCGAGTAGAAGGTAGTCAGCGCCAATCGACTTGATGCTTCTCAGAAACGCGTTTACCTTTTCTGCCTTCCTCTGGGCATACTTCAACGCCTGTACGAAATCGTAGCAAGAACTGAGCTTTGGAATGACGACACGCTCCACAAACCTTAGGTCGTCGTCCCCTTCTACCAGCAGGAATAGTCTCGTGTAGGGCATCTCAGGCGTGAAGCAAGTTCTCGACGAAGAGTTCCTCTAACCCCATCTCGTTCTGAAGAAATACCTTGACGTCTTTATTCTCTGACGGCCGGGAAATAGTCGAAAAGCCCTCCCCATTTCGAGAGACAAGTAGAACGTCCCCAATATCGGCATGTCTGACCACTTCGGGGTTATGCGTGGTCACAATGATCTGCTTCCCCTGGGAAGCGTCTTTCATCATCGCGACGATCTTTGAAATGAGGGAAGGGTGGATGTTTCGTTCCGGTTCCTCAATGATCGCCACGGGCTTTTTCTCAAAATACAGCGCCGCTATGAGTGCAGTAACGTTGATCGTTCCATCAGAGATAAGGGAAGCAGGCAGGGACTGTTTCTTCGCATAAGTCTCCCTCAGGCTGAAGAGAAGTGATTTGTCCGCAAACTTTTCCACTTCAAGGCCCGCGACAAAGGGAAGAAGGTCCCCCAAGAAATTTTCCAGTTTTCGCTTCCGGTCCCTGTCCTCAATAATGTTCTTCAGAACGATGGCGAGGTTGCTGCCGTCCTCCTCCAGATCTGCCTTTCCGGTGATCGGCGTGGCCTTCTTCGGCAGCTTAGGATCGAAGTCGAATATCGCAAGGTCTTCGAAAAGAGGTCTAAAGAAGACCTGAGAATGTACCAAAATAAGAGAGCGGCGTGGAACCGCTTCACGGAGGAAGGAGGGAACGATTTGGTATTCCTCCATGGACAGCCCCTCGGGTGGAGTAACCTTCACGGTCGTCCGGTCCCCATCCCTGAAAATGAGTATCTCACCCAGGCCGCGGTGCTCTGGCACTTCGGCCTGCCCGCCGTCTCGCTCGAAGGTGCGAAACTCGCTCTTGAGGGTCAAGCGGTCGTCAGTGATTTCGAAGTCGGTCCCTTTTCTCGCGAAGGCGATCGAGAAGCTATAGGTGACTTCAAGCGGCTCCACGCCCAGGTCAGTCTTACTGGTTTTCGACAAGGCGATGAAGCGGACCCCCCCGTCGCCTTCTTGCGAGAGAACGAGCTTTATCGAAAGATTCTTGGCGGTGCCGATGTTTAGATTGGTGAGGTATTCTGCCCCACCCTGCAACGATATCGCATTGTCCAGGCCGTGCCTCGCAATATCTCGCAGGAACTCGAACACCCGTATGAAGTTTGACTTCCCTGACGCGTTCGCCCCGATCAGGACATTGAACCTCCCCAGGTCAACTTGCAGTTCCTTGAAGCTCTTGAAGTTCTTAACATGGATTGTTTTGATGGTCATTTGCTCTGCCTCTTACCGATGCCGATTTTAGCAGAAAACGGGACGACTCGCTCGCCTGTTCTCCACGTGGGCCGGCACAGTCGCAGCTCCGCCGAGGCGGAATCGTCTGTTTTGCGACTGTGGGCGGAGATCGTAGGGGCTGGAAAGACAGAGTCGCCTGGACAACAATCGCGGATACACAGTCGGGGGTGGATCCTTCCTCGGCAATCGGAGGGCGGCGCGTTCATCGCGCCCCTTGCCATGCGCGCGATGTAAAACGCGGGCGTGCCAGCCGAGCATGACAATAAGGGCCTCAGCCTCTCGCGCCGTTCAAGAGCCAGCGGACCACCCCCACCCCTCTTGAACCAGGAGGGGAGCGGGTAAATGGCCTTGACAGTCTAAACTTGACAAACCCCAATCAATCGGCTAGATTGGTAGCGTATGGAAAGGGGCGGAACCTTCGAGAGCCGGTTGGGCGGCTGGACCCGCCCTGCTGACGATAAGTCCGTGCGAGCCAGGAAACAGTCCTCATGCGGGCTTTCACTTTCGACTGTCCCGCCGCGGCGGGGTTTGACTGCGCTCTGGCCAATGTCCCGCGAAAGAAAATTCTTTTTTGCACGACCAATGCGGGAATGTCTATGAAAACAAAGGACTGCCGTGGAAAAGTGGGCAGCAAGCGGGAATGTTTATGAAAATAAAGGTAGTTATCCGTTCAAACCCGGAATATATATGAAAACAGGCAAGTTAATGTTTTTCAATCAAAAATCAACCAGAACCAGCCTTCGGATCTCCCGCCGCAGCGGGTTGACCGCGCCCTGGAGAATCCACCGCGAAGAAAATTCTTTTTTTGAACGAACTATGCGGGAATGTCTATGAAAACAAAGGACCGCTGTGGAAAAGTGCGACGAAACCGGGAATGTTTATGAAAATAAAGGTAGTTATCTGTTCAAAGCCGGAATGTCTATGAAAACAGGCAGATTAATGTTTTCAATCAAAAATCAACCAGAACCAGCCTTCGGATCTGCCGCCGCAGCGAGTTGACCGTGCCCTGGAGAATCCACCGCGAAAGAAAATTCTTTTTTTGCACGACCGACGCGGGAATGTCTATGAAAACAAAGGGCCGCTGTGGAAAAGTGGGGCGGAAGCGGGAATGTTCATGAAAATAAAGGTAGTTATCTGCTAAGAGCCGGAATATATATGAAAACAGGCAGGTTAATGCTTCTGCTTGGCGATCTTGCGGGGACGTGGCTGGCAACAAGGGCAGAAGTGGCTGCTGCGCCCCGCGATCACGATGCGCCGGATCGGCCGACCGCAACGACGGCAGGGTTTGCCGGTGCGCTGGTAAACGCGGAGGCGCTGGGCGTAATTGCCGGGGCGGCCCTCGATGTCCACGTAGTCGCGGAAGCTGGTGCCCTGGAGCTTCACGGCGTGCTCCAGGACTTTCCTGACCGCCCTGAAAAGGCGGCGGGCCTTCCGGGCGGAAACCCGGCCGGGCTGCGCCAGCGGATGCATGCGGGCCACAAAGAGCGACTCATCCGCATAGATGTTGCCGAGCCCGGCCAGCAACTGCTGGTTCATCAGCCAACTCTTGATGGCGCCGCGGCGGGCGCGCATGGCGCTCAGGAACTGCTCCTCGGTCACCTGCTGCGCGTCTGGCCCCAGTCGGCCGAACGCGGCTTCCAGCTCCTCACGTGTGCAGGAGCGCATCCTGCCGAACCGCCGCACATCGCGAAAGCGCAACTCCTCGCGCTCGCCGAGTGCCAGCAGCACGTGTGTGTGCGGCTCGAGTGGCGCGTGGCGCGCGGAGACGGTGAATTGCCCAGTCATGCCGAGGCGCACCAGCAGATAACGCGGCGGCTGGTTTTCGGCGCTGAGCTCGAGGGCGAGCGCCTTGCCCTTGCGCTGCACTGAAACGATGACGCGCCCCTCAATCTCGGCTGCGAATTGCTCCGGCGACCCAACAATGACGCCCGCATGGCGGACCTCAACGGCAAGGATGCGGCGTCCCAGAGCATGCCTCTGGAGACCCCGGGAAACGGTTTCGACTTCGGGGAGTTCAGGCATTGGGCACGATGGTCAGGGTTCTGGCCCGCTTAATTCTCTACAGGCGTCCGCTACGGGCGGATGATACAGGCCCGCCGCCATGGTGATTTGACGGAGCTCAGGAGCTACACAGCCACCTTGATATCGTTCCCTTCAACCCGGACGGGATAGGTAACGACTTTGACGGAACTGTTCCCGACCATCTCTCCTGTGCGGACGTTGTACTCCCACTGGTGCCAAGGGCAGATGACCACCGCGCCCATGAGTTCTCCTTCGCCGAGCGGTCCGCCTTGGTGCAGGCAGGTGTTGTCGGTGGCGTAGATTGTGCCCTCCACATTGAAAAGAGCAATAGCCTTCCCCTTCACCTCCACTACCTTCGCTGATCCCGGAGCAAGTTCGGAAAGGCTCGCAACTTTGACAAACTCCGCCATGTACGCTCCTCCTCTGGAAGGGCCGGGCCTGCGCCCTATTTCAGTAATTCCGAGTGGTCTTGAAGTTCCCCGCAAGGAAAAATGCTTAAGCGATTTGGACCATTTCCGGTGTTCCTGGCTTGCCGATGCGGACGGATTTCTTGAACTCCTCCAACATGCTCTCATCAAGACGGACCTCGGTAGGCCGTTTGCTCAGGCTCATGCCGTCAATCTTCTCCTGCAGCTTCAAAAGGGCATAAAAGAGGTTTTCCGGCCGCGGGGGGCAGCCCACCACGTAAACATCCACGGGGACGATCTTGTCCACACCCTGAAGCACCGCGTAGGTATTGAACGGGCCACCCACGCTGGAGCATGCGCCCATGGAGATGCACCATTTGGGGTCTGGCATCTGCTCCCATATACGCTTGATTGGGGGCGCCATCTTCAGCGTCACCGTGCCGGACACAATCATCAGGTCAGATTGGCGCGGGCTGGGGCGAAACACTTCGGCCCCGAAACGCGCCATGTCAAAACGCGAAGTGGTGGAAGCAATCATCTCGATGGCGCAACAGGCCAGACCGAAGGTGAGTGGCCAAAGGGACGACTTCCGCGCCCAATTGAAAATCTGGTCGACCGTGGTGATAATGAAATTCTGTTCAAAGCGATTCTCAATCCATCCCATACGCCCGCCTCAGCCCCTCTCTTGGAAATACTCAGGATTGGATCCGGAGGCCCTGCGACAACTTTTTATTATACGCCTGGAGCAAAGTCCTGACTCAACTATAGCACCACTAGGTAGCGTCGGGATTTGTGGGGTGGCGCCGGTCCTGAGTGGCGGGACCTGCGCTGCCGCCTTAAAGGGCGGAGCCAGGTTCAGAAAGGCAACTCCTCCACTTGAAGCCCATAGGCCCGTGCCGCTACGCACTGCCTTGCATCCGCAGAAACGAACAAATCGGCGGCCCACTCGGCTGCCGACGCCACGTGGAGAGAATCAGACGAGCGCAGCGGCCAGCGCTCAAGGAGTTCGATGGCGCGCGCCACCACTTGGTCCGTGACATTGACAACGCTCGTGTCGTCGATGTCCTCGAAAAGCGCCTGCTTGGCGTTTACGTACTGTGGCTGCGAAAGCTTCCTCTCGCGGCGGATCCGGCAGAGCGCCGAAACAACTTCGGGGAGGCAGATCACGGAAACCCCCAGTGAAGTTGCCGAAAAGAGAATTTCCTCGAGGCGATCGCTACCGCGTTCTTGGACGTACCGCTTGGCAAGGGCTGACGAGTCGAGGAAGATGTTCAAAGTTTCGACCGCCTCTCTTCCAGCACGGCTCTGCTGAGGGACGCCCCCGCCACCACCAAACGCAGGCCACGGCGCTTCCAGGCAGGTTTGGATTCGCTCAATTCTCCAGGAAGTAACTTGGCAATCGCTTTGCCGTGGCGGAGGATGCGAATGCTCTCGCCCTTCTCAACCAGATCCAGGATCCCGGAGGCGTTCTTTCGAAACTCGCTGAAGGTGACTGTCTTCATGTGCTGGGCCTCCAAGAAAATATTGTACACTCGCGCACAATCAGGTGCAATTACAGCGAACCCTGTGCAGCGTCTTCACCTGTGGCATGGCGCCGGCCTCGCGGGGTGAGATCAGCAGCGTCACCATACACGAGTGCACATTCACTCGGCAGCGGGCTTCAATTCTCGGACCTCGGCAGCCCCTCGCACATCGCCGGCGGCGTCGAGCGCCTGAGCTTCGGCGGTATAGGTTTGGGCATAGGTGGGATCAATCTCGCGCGCCGCATGAAACTGCTCAGCCGCCTCCCGGTACTTGCCGAGTTTCATCCAGCAGCTTCCGAGGTAGAATCGGCCGCTAAGGTCCTGGGGATTCACCTGGACGGCGCGCGCGAAATACGCTGCTGCTTTCGCGTAATCACCGCGAGGAAAAGAGACCGTGCCAAGGATGTCGTTAGCAAGGCTCTGGTAAGGCAGGGTTCGGGTCGCTTTTTGGAAGTAAGCCAGCGCCTCATCGTGGCGACCTTCGAGATCGGCAATCTGGCCGAGGCCGATGTAGGAATCGTAGGTGACGGTATTCAGCGGATCAAAGCTAGCCTGGTTCAGGCGCAGGGCCGCCTCAAACTCTTTCCGGGCCCCTTCGAGGTCGTGCTCGCGGAATTGCAAATCGAGGCCGTGGTGTATACGAACCAGACCAGCGTCGGGAGCGACATTGAGGGAATAGCCGAAAAGGGTTTCGTTGTTGCGCCAGTTTGGAACCGCCCGCACATCCTGAAAACACCAGAAGCACATCACGAGGCCGAGGAGAAGCAGGACGACCGGAGCCAGCCAGACGCGTGGCAGTTGCTGCGGCAGCAGACCCAGACCCAGATAGCCCAAGGCAAGGCAGATGCCTACGGAAGGCAGATAAGAAAACCGCTCCGCCAGCAACGGAAAGCTGAGCTGGCGAACATCCAGGCAGGGGAGCAACGTCACCGCCCACCACACAACCAGGAAGCCCAAAACCCTCTGGCGCTTCCGTAGCGCGCCTGCCGCGACCAGGACGAGCAGTGTCAACCACGGCCACAGCGTGCGCAGGCTCGGCCCGGGATCGAAGTTATGAAAAACGTTAAGGTGGACAGGCCAGAAGAAGAGCTTGGCGTGCTGACCCAACAACCCCATGGCGGCAGCGATGATCTTGGGCCGGATTTTCCAGAGATGCCGCGCCCCGGAGAAATGTCCAAGCGCGGCAATGCGCGCCGCCGAGTAGACTACGGCTGCGCCAGCGTACATAGCCCAGCAAGCCGCCCTGCGGCGCCAGGTCGCGACAGCATCGGAAAAGAAAAACCAGTAGGCAATCAATAGCAGAGGAAAACTGAACGCAGCCTCCTTGAAGAAAAGCGCCGGGAAATAGGCAAGCGCAACAAGAGCGTGACGGGCCACGCGCCGGCTTCCGGCCTTCTCGGCGCGCAAGAAAAGCCGGAAAGCAAGCAGGTAGAAAAAACCGCAACCCATCTCCGGAACGGAGGCGATCCAAGCCACGGCTTCCACGTGCAGGGGGTGCAAGAGCCAGAGTAGTGAGCCGGCAAACGCTGCCAAATCGTTCCCAAGCAATTCGCGCCCAATCTGGAACACTACGAGCCCCGTGGCCATGTAAAGAGCCCACTGGAAGAGATGATATGCGAGGGGGTTAGATCCTGCGACACGCCAAATCATCGAGAAAGAAAAAATGGCCAGAGGGCGGTAGAAGTTCGTTTCCGCCCCTGCCCCAAGAAACGACCATACGGAGCCGGTGAAGACCCGGCGCCAAAGGTGAGGGTTCCTGACGAAGGGGTTATCGAGAAGCAGGACGCCATCGTCGTAAACAAATCCGTTGGACAACACCCCCGAAAACACTACGGCCGCCACCAGCGCCAGTACGGCGCCGGCCGCGTAGGAGTGGTTCTTCACATACTCGTTGCACTTGCTCAGCAAGGCTTAACCTGCCCCCCGCAGTTTCCCAGGTGCAGCTTTGATCCCGGACCGACACGCCAAGGCATTGGAATTGGCAGCAAGCTTGGTCGTCCATTGCAGAGCGAGAATTCTACCGCTGGTGGAGGATTATGCCAAGAGTGTGCGATTGCGTTATCCTATCTGTTGGAGCGTGGCTGGCGGCCGGGAAACAGCCGTCAACGAGGAGGTCCTGAGTTGCAGAAATTAATTCGGAATTACGAAGCGGGCGTTGGGAAGGCGGTTGTGTTCTTCACGGTCGTTCTGTTGCTGGCGATTACCGGACTGGCACTGAAGGTTACGAACCGTGAGGCGCCTTCGATCGACATGCAGCGGGGGATAAGGGGAATCGGCGTGAGCACGCCCCTAGAACTCAGAGTTTACGATTCGCGCTATCGCATCAAGTCAGTTGACGTGGAAGTCCATCAGGGCGACCGAACGTTTCAAGTTCCGGTGGAGAGCAGCGGGTGGGTGGTTCGCACGCCAAAGGGGTGGAAGCTCTGGTCGGGGCATGTCGAGAGTAGTGCCACATTCAAGGTGAGCGTGGGGCGCAAAGAGATACCTGACCTGAAGGAAGGTTCCGCAACGCTCATCGTCACGGCAACGAACGATTCCTGGGGGCGATTCTTCCGCGGTGGCCGGAGCCAACTCATCAAGGACTTGCCCGTCCGCTTTGTTCCGCCTAGCGCCGAGGTTCTCACCGCGCAGCATTACATCAATCAGGGTGGCTGCGATATGGCGCTTTTCAAGGTTTCCCAGGGGACGGTTGAATCCGGCGTGCAAGTGGGCAATTACTTTTTTCCGAGCTGGCCCGTGAAGGATTCCGATCCCACCACACGCATGTGCATCTTTGCATTTCCTTACGACGTTGACCCAACAACCCCGGCCCGCGTGGTGGCGCGCGACGACGCCGGCAACCAGACCCTGGTCAATTTCAATTACAAAGTCTTCCCCAAGAAGTTCAAGTCCGACACCATTAACGTCACGGACGATTTCATGCAACGTGTCGTTCCTCCCATAATGAGCGAGACGCCGGAATTGCAGGATCAGGGCAGCCTTTTGAAGAATTTCCTGCTGGTCAACGGCCCGCTTCGTCGGATGGATGCGCAGCAGTTGGTGGCCTTCTCCCAGAAAACCAGTTCGCACCTAACCTGGACTCAGCCCTTCGTGCAACTTGGGAATTCCAAAGTGGAGGCGTCGTTTGCTGACTATCGGACCTACCTGTACAACGGCCAGGTCATCGACCACCAGACGCACCTGGGGTTTGACCTGGCGGTTGTCCAGCACACTCCGGTAGTGGCCGCCAACGATGGGAGGGTGATTTACGTGGGCTTTTTCGGCATATACGGCAATGTCGTGGTGATTGACCACGGCTGCGGCTTGCAGAGCTTTTATGCCCATTTGAGCTCGTTTGATGTGAAGGAAGGTGAAGAGGTAAAACACGGACAAGTGATCGCGCACAGTGGCCAGACCGGGCTGGCTGGCGGCGACCATCTGCACTTCACCATGCTGCTGGATGGAATCCCCGTCAATCCGGTTGAATGGTGGGACCCGCACTGGATCCACGACCGCATTGAAGCAAAGCTGCAGCCTTATCACTCGGAGTGACGAGTGACGAGTGACGAGCCAACCAACCGACCTCAATTGTTCTTGCTTGTCACTTGTCACTCGTCACTTGTCACTGAAGTTTGGAACCTGGCACCTGACACCTGTTCTTAAGGCGCCACCCGGCTCAAATAAAACTCGATGAACCTCTTGGGATCCGTGCGCATCCCCACCGTAGCGTTCGCGGGCTTGCCTTCGACGACTCGAGTGAATCCTTGCGCATCAACCTCGATGGCCAACTGTTGAGTCTCGCCCAGGCTTGGGTCGATGAGCATAGCCACCGCCATGGGGTCAAACAAAGTCGGAGTCTCGTTGCCCCAGAGGTGGTAGAGAATCGTCAGGGCGCTGGTGAGCGGGGTGAGATGAGTGAAGACGCGGCGGCGTCCGGCGGGGTCGAGTTGCAGCATGGCCGTGACGTCGAGCGGGGCCACCAGGAGAGGCACACCGGATGAAAACACGGTCTGTGCCGCTTCGGGGTTCGACTTGATGTTCCACTCCGCTTCGGGCTTCGAATCCGGCGCATAACCGCGAGCGATTGATCCGCCCATCAGGGCGATGAGTTTGATCTGCTTCGCCACGGAAGGGTCGGATTTCAGTAGAGCGGCTACATTGGTCAGTTCCCCGATGGCGATGATCGTGACTCTGCCGGGCCGCCGGTTGATTTCACTCTTCATGAAATCAACTGCTCCACTCCTGTGCAAGGCGGAACTGGTGAAGCCATTCGCCCAGCGCGTCTGGTCAATCGGCTGGGGCTTTCCAGGCTCGCCTGCATAAACCGGCACCTTGCGCCAAGTTCCGCCCGCTTCCCAAAGCAGTTTGGCGGCAAGGCGTGCTCGCGCCTGGGTGTCGCCAGCCACGGTGGTTACGCCCAGGAGTTCTAACTCGGGGCTATTGATAACGAGCGCCAGGGCGAACGCATCGTCAATGTCCGTGCCAATGTCGGTATCGAGGATGATCGGGACTCTTGATGGCGCAGCAGGAAGGGAAGTCACGGCGAATGCAAAACCAACCAACAGTACTTGGATCAGATTCTGCATATGAACATCACTTCACCACCGGCGCCAGCGCCACGCACACAAGGCCGATGATAAAAAGGGCAAACATTAGCGCCAGCAGCCGCCTGGTGGTTGCATCGGCGCCTTTGAATTCCTTCCAAACGAACACGCCCCAGATCGTGCCGACCATCGTCGAGCCCTGGCCGAGTGCGTAGGAGGCTGCGGGCCCGACCATCTTGGCGTACGATGCAACGAAGTTGGAAATCGTGCCCACCCCCCAGAACATGCCGCCAAAGATGCCCCAGAAGTGCCACGCCCCGGTTCCGCGAAAATAGTCCCCGACCGAAACCGGAGGTCCCGAAACCGGCCTCCGCATTAAGACATAATTCACCGGAAAATTAGAAACCAGCACTCCGAGAGCAAAGACGAAGGCCACGGTGTACGGACCAAGATGATTCTCTCCTTTGATAGCCTTGGCGACGAAAGGATAGAACAGTCCCATCACCACACCGCCCAGCAGGCTGATTGCGATCCCTTTAACGCTCACGGTCTGATCCTTCGTCTGCCTTCGGTAGGCCAGAGCGTCCAGCAAAATTGCCAAGCACACCAAGGCAATGCCTCCAAAAAGCATCAACGGATTGCCTTTTGGCGTGATGATGTAATTCAAGATCGAGCCCACCACCAGCGCCACCCCGACCCCGATCGGGAAGGCCACAGCCATGCCCGCAAGGGCGATAGCTGCCACGATCAGGATATTGCCGAGGTTGAAGACGATGCCGCCGAGGAAAGCGAGCAGCAAGTGATGACCATCCGCAGCCCGGAGGTTTTGAATAAAGCTATCCGGGCTGGCAGGAGCCGTGCGCCCCAGCGTAAATCCCAGGATCAGGGCCATCAACAAGATGCCCCAAACATAATCCCAATAGAACAACTCAACGCGCCAGCTTTTGCAAAGCTTTTGAGTATTGGCCCAACTGCCCCAGCAAATCATGCTGAGAACGATCATGGAGAGCGCGACCGCATAAACGGCGGGTATGAACATAGTAAGTTGACCTCCCGGGGCGGGTTCCGCATCAGCCCGCGCGGTTAGCGATCTTACTCCGGCATGGTGATGGGCACCGTCCGGCCTTCGCGCGCCGACTGATAGATGGCCTCCATCACGGCCACGTCGCGCATACCCTGGACGCCATTCGGCTCGGGCTCGCGGTTTCGGTGGATCGAGTCGGCAAAGGCATCAAGCTCCAGCGCCAGCTCGTCAATGACCTTGAACTTTTTCTCGAACCACCGCTCACCGGTCTTGCCGAATAGACAGCGCTCTTGGTCATACTGATACGCCGGGTTGAGGGCCGCCCAGCCTTTCTCACCGTGGACCTGCAAAAACGACGACTGCGCGGCGCTGAAGCTCGCGGTGGCCTGCGCCACCAGCCCGTGCGGGAAGTTCAGCCGGAAGGCGATGTTCTCATCCACCTTGCTGAATGTCTCGGGATCGGTCGTCCACTGATACGCCGAGGCTTCCAGGGGTTCCTCGCCCACAAGCCAGCGTATGGTGTTCACGCAGTAAACTCCCACGTCCGGCAGTGCGCCGCCGCCCGCGAGCTTGGGATCGAGATGCCACGAGCCAGGCTTCCCCCGACCGCGGATAACAATCCCGAAAGCCGAATGAATGTATTTCAGCCGCCCGAGTCTCCCGCTCGTGATCAGTTTCTTGAGCTCGAGACTGGCAGGCTCAAAATACTTCCGGTAGGCAATCATCAGGCGAACGTCGGAAGCGCGGCAGGCCGCCAGCATCTGACGGCACTCTTCCACCGAATTTGCCATGGGCTTTTCGCAAAGCACATGCTTGGCGGCGTTTGCAGCCTGCACTGCGTAGTGGGCGTGCGAGCCGTTGTTGGTGGCAATGTAGACGGCCTCAACCTGCGGATTGCTAAAGCAGGCTGGCAACTCCTCGTACGTGTAAAAGGCCCCAGCGTGGAACTTCGTGGCAAGGCGCTTGGCCTTGGGCTTGTCACCACTCACCAGGGCCACCAGCTTTGCCTTCTTGCTGTGCCGGAAGCCGGGCAAGATCGCGCCTTGTGCAAATCCCCCTAATCCAATCACGGCATATCCAACGGGTTTGAAAGCTGCCATAAACCTCCTTTACTGGACTCGAAATGAAGGAAGAATACTTCCCGACTTTGGCTGCGCTGTCAAGCCTGTGAGCGTTCAGGTAGTGTCCTAATTGAACTTTCGACTCTCGACGGCTCGCGGTGTGACCGAAGCCATCGCCCAGGAGAGGATAAAACGCCCGCTTGACTTTAACTCCCCGCAGGTATACAAAGCGAACATAGGTATATAACTCCATCCGGAAAAGAGAGGTCGCTCATGAAGCCACAACCCCCGTGGGAAGATGAGTCGGGTGTACTAGTTCTAAGGCTTTACAAGTCAGATAAGTACGGTCCCTGGCTTAAGGACGTGAACAAAGCACACTTGCATCCCGATTGGCCTCGAATCGTGGTGCTGGACCTGTCGGCCGACCAGTTTAAGGAGTTTGATCAGAACTCCTTGGCATTTGCCAAGAAGTATAACCTGTTTCCTGAACAGCCGATATTGTGGACTTCGCCTTGCGCCAAGCCGCCTATCGGTGAAGGTATTCCGCGGGCGGCAGAGTCATCGCGCTATACACTGGTAGGGGTCCACGGTAGTTTCAGTATGTTTGCTTGCGCAGCGTGCCCCCAAAGTTTTATACGGTGACACTGCCCCAGGGAAATAATCGGGGCCTGACGTGGCCACCGGGGCGTTGGACGTCAGTTGGCTGAACGCGGGGCGCAAGTCACCCTGGGATTTTCAGGGGAAAGTTCGCTCGATTGCGCGGCGGATGTGGCGGCCCCGGACCGAGTTGGAAGTGTGCTCAGTGGAGAAAGTCCTTCCGAAGAGTTTCTATGGCGGGAGGCCGAGCCGACGCATGAGATCCTGGAAGGCCGGATCGGACCGAACAGAATCGAAAGCCGGCTCGACCTTGAGCCGTGTCAGGTATTGATCACGGTCTGCGTAGGCCGTTTCCAGCCAAGCAAGTCCCTGCTTCTTTTCCCCCAGGCCAAGATGGATTTGTGCGAATAAGGACGCGGGTACATAGCTTCGCCTGGTGCGCGCGGACAATTCATTTAGCGCCTTGCGCGCCGCGGCTTGGTTGCCCGCCAGGGCCTGGGCCCGTGCAAGGCCCACAGCCCGGTTCAAATCGTTGCCAGAAAGGTTTACCGCTCTTTGACACTCTGCGATGGCTTTCTCGTACATCTTCTTGGCCAAATAGCTGAGCCCCAAGCAATCGTGGGCGTTGGCGAAATCAGGTTCCCGATCGACCATTTTGCCGCATTGTTCGACGGCTTGATCGTAGCGACGGGCATAGTAGAACGTCCACCCGGCGGTGACCTGGGCCGGGATGGAAAGCGGGTCGAGCTCTTGTGCCCTGCGAGCTTCGGCCAAGGCCTCCTCGCCCCGCCCCATGGCCGACAGGTAAGCTGAATATATGCGATGTGCTTCCACATCGCCGGGGCTCAGTTCGAGCGCGCGCTTGAATTGTCCTTCGGCTTCCGGCCAGTTCCAATCCCCCAGGAACCGCACAGCCCCCAGCGAGGTGTGCGCCTCGGCCAAAGTGGGGTCAATCTCGAGGGCTTTGAGCGCATACTGCTTCGCTTGGGGCATGGCCACGCGTGGGGGCAGTGCATCCGTCGACCAGTAATAATCGGCCAAGCCGGCGTAAGCGGAAGCGTAATTCGGATCTATCTGCGCCGCCTGTTCGAAGTATTGCCGGGCCTGCTGCCTCTCCTGCTCAGTCCCCTTATGCCAGTGATAGCGGCCTTTAAGATAAGCGTCGTAAGCGGCGGGGATGACCGGGGGCGCGTGGGTGAGGCGGGCTCGTTCTTGCTGTGTCACGGCGATTCTGATTTCATCTGCAATAGCGCTGGCAACATCACCCTGCAGCTTCAGCACGTCTCGCCCGTCGCGCTCGTAACTTTGGGCCCACAGATGCTTGTCGGTTGACCCCTGAATTAGCTGCGCGGTGATGCGTATGCGGTTGCCGGAGCTCAACACCGAACCTTCGATCACCGCATCCACGCTCAGTTCTCGCGCGATCTGCGGTAGAGGCTTTCGCGTGCCCTTGTACTGCATCATCGTGGTCCGCGAGATCACCCGGAGGGCGCTGATTTGGGAGAGATCTGCAATCAACTGATCGGTCATCCCATCGGCGAAGTAATCCTTCTGGAGATCCCCGGAAAAATTCTGGAGCGGTAAAACTGCCAGCGACTGAATGCGTCCCGGACCGCTCCTGCTTGCTTGCTGTTCCCACCATCTCCCCACACTCAAACCAACGACAATCGCTGACAGCACCACGGCTAAGGCGGTTGCCACGCCTGGATGTCGCCGCCAAATCGGCAATCGCCGCACAGCCGTCCCCGATCGCGGAACCTCGATTGTTGCCAACTGCCGTAGATCTACTTCCAGTTCTGCGGCGGACTGGTAGCGATTTTCCGGCTCCTTCTGTAGGCACTTCAGAATGATCCGCTCCAGTTCCGGAGAGATGCTGGCATTCACCGCACGGGGTGGAACGGCCGCCTGGTGCAAGATGGCGTCCGTCAACCGGGGCGCTACTCCATCCCGAAATGCCCGCTGGCCGGTCGCCATCTCGTACAGCACAGCACCCGCTGAGTAGAGGTCACTTCGAGCGTCAGCAGGTTCAGACCGTAGCTGCTCAGGCGCCATGTAGGGCAAGGTCCCTACCACGCCTTGACCCCCGGTCGTGCTTTCAGTTGTGACATTATGTTTAGACGATTCCCTCGTCACCCTCAACGACTTTGCAATTCCGAAGTCGAGTATCTTCAGTCGCCCGTCAGGGGTGGTGCGCAAGTTGCTTGGCTTAAGGTCGCAATGTACGATCCCCTGGCTATGCGCAGCCGCCAACCCGTTGGCCAACTGTACCCCAAGCCGCGCGATCTCCCTCTCCGGCATCGGCCCCTGGGCCAAGCGATCGCTTAGGGTGACCCCGGGGACGTACTCCACGACAAGAAACTCTGCGCCGTCCTTACTGCCCAATTCGAAAAGGATTTCGATGTTAGGATGATTAAGTTTAGAAAGTGCTTGCGCTTCTTTGCGCAGGCGCTTGCGGACAGATTCGTCGGGCACCAGACTAGGGGGCAGTACCTTTACTGCCACCTCCCGTCCTAGCCGTTCGTCTCGGGCTCGATAGACTTCGCCCATTCCGCCGGCACCTATTTTTTCGAGAATACGGTAGTGGCCAAGTGTTTGGCCGATCATGGAGGGAAACCCCTACTTCCGATGTGGATTTTAGGTTAGACCGGCAAGCCATGTCAACGCATAGGCGGACGAGTCGGCTTGCGGTTTCTTCCTCGGCGAGCAGGCAAGGCGCCGAAGCCATTTCGTTTCGGCACAGTGCGGGCACGCATCCGAGCTGAGGATCAGAATTCAGGAGTTGCGTATTTGCCAAAAGTGGGTAGCGCACAGCCTGGTTCTCCAGAGACTCTGGAGCTTGTGCGCGTGCAATGGGGCGTATGATCGGCTTTCATGTCCTGCAAAAGCAGGAGTCAGAAGTCAGGAGTCAGAATGAAGAGCATCTGGTCCCCACTTTGTGCTCCCGGCTTCGTGCTTTCCGCTTTCTGCTCACCGCCTGGGTCCTCCTGCCCAAGCAAAAGCCGCAGAGTCTCCGAAGAACGAGACTCTGCTCCACCGGCTACAGGCTCCGCAGGTCAAAGGGGTTGCTGTCTCTCTACTCTTCCTCTTCCACCGCGGAGGGCTTGTGCGCGGCGACGATCTTATCGGCGATCGGCTGGGGGACGATTTCGTAGTGCGAGTACTCCATGGAGTAGGTCCCACGCCCTTGGGTCATGGAGGTGAGGTCGGAGGCGTAAGTGAGCATCTCGGCGAGCGGCACCTGAGCCTTGATGGCGGTGGACGCGCCCTTGGGATCCATACCCTGCACGCGCCCGCGGCGCCCATTAAGGTTGCCCATGATATCGCCAGCGTTATTCTCGGGCACCGTGATTTCCACATTCATAATCGGCTCGAGCAAGCAGGGCTTGGCCTGTTCCATGCACTTCTTAAACCCCTTGGAGCCGGCGAGCTTAAAGGCGATTTCAGAGGAGTCCACCTCGTGATAGGAGCCATCGAAGAGGATCACTCTGAAGTCCACCACGGGATAGCCGGCGAGATACCCTTTCGAGGCGGCCTCGACGATACCCTTCTCGACGGCGGGGATATAGTTCCTGGGGATGGCGCCGCCGAAGATATCGTTCACAAACTCGAAGCCGGCGCCGCGTACCAGCGGTTCCACCTTGATCCAGCAGTCGCCGTACTGGCCGTGGCCGCCGGTCTGCTTCTTGTGCTTGCCCTGCGCTTCGGCTTTGGCGCGAATGGTTTCGCGGTAAGGGATCTTGGGCGCCTTGAGCGTGACATCGATGTTAAACCTCCGCTTGAGCTTTGAGACGGCCACTTCCACATGCTGCTGGCCGGCGCCTGAAAGCAGGAACTCCTTGGTCTGCGGGTCACGCGAGAAGCGCAAGAGCAAATCTTCTTCGAGCATGCGATGGATGGCGGTGGAGAGCTTGTCCTCGTCGCCGCGCGACTTGGGTTCGATGGCGAACGAAATGGCGGGTTCCGCCAGCTTCAGCTTGGGGAAAACAATCGGCGCGCCTTTGTCACCCAGCGTGTCGCCCGTCAGGGTATCCTTCAGCTTGGCCACTTCCCCGATGTCCCCCGCATGGAGCTCGGCTACGGGCGTCTGCGTCTTGCCCTGAACGACCCCGATGTGCGAGAGGCGCTCGCTGGTTCCTCGGTCGAAGTTGGTAAGGTTGGCCTCGTTCTTCAGAACTCCCGACATCACCTTGAAGTAGCTCACGCGGCCGGCAAAGGGGTCTGCCACGGTCTTGAAGACGAAGGCAGAAACCGGCTGGTCGTCGGCAATCTTGCGCCTTACAGGCTCGCCGCCCTCGTGTTCCAAGCCTTCCACCTCTTTCCGCCCCAGGGGCGAAGGAAGGTAGTCCACTATGAAGTTCAGCAAATTCTCGCTGCCAATGTTGGGCAGCCCGGCCGCAACCACCACAGGGTAGAGGCGCTTTTCGCAGACCGCGGCCCTCAGACCAGGGACCAAGTGCTCCTCCGGGAGGGTGCCCTTTTCAAAGAACTCTTCCATCAACTTGTCGTTACCCTCGGCCACCATTTCCACCAAGGCCTCGTGAGCCTTGCTCGATGCATCCTTCAGGTCAGCAGGAATCTCGACTTCCTTAGCCTTCCCGGACCCGTTGGAGTCGTAGAGATAGGCCTTCACTCGAACCAAGTCGATGACGCCGTGAAAATTCTTCTCTTCCCCGATGGGGAGCTGGAGGGGAACCGCGCTCCGTCCGAAAGCCGCGTGTAAGGCTTCGAGAGTCCGCTCAAAGCTGGCGCGGTCGCGGTCCAACTGATTGATGACCAGCGCGCGCGGCAAGCCGTATTTCTCGCAGAAACCCCAGGATTTCTCCGTTTGCACTTCGATTCCCGCCACGCCATGAATAAGCAACAGAGCGGCATCGGCCGCCAGAAGCGCCCCCTCCGTTTCGTGCATGAAGATGTTGTATCCGGGGGTGTCAATAAAGTTGATCTTGCTCCTGCCCCATTCGGCATAAGCGAGCCCGGCGGTGATGGAAAACTTGCGCTGGATCTCCTCCTCGTCGTAGTCCGTGATGGAGGTTCCGTCGTCCACCTTTCCGAGGCGGTTCACCATGCCCGCCGCGTAAAGCAGCGCGGAAACAAGCTGGGTCTTGCCGGTATCGCCGTGACCCACCAGTGCAACGTTGCGAATGTCTTGGCCGTCGTAGATTCTCACCGGGAACTCCTTGGGATTGTAGGACCGGCACAAGGCGTGCCTTGCCGGCCGCGAAGCAATCCCTCATCGTAGCACAACTTTTTGCGCCACTCCAACGATACCAAGAAACGGCAGTGGGGCTTTATAGCTTGAAAAAACCGTCTTGCTGGAGTCGCGAGCAGCCGATAGTATTATCGATGCTTGGGCAATTGGAGCTAGAATACTCAGAGGTGTCTCGCTCAATGGCAACTCTCCTCTTTCCGCGCCAGACAGAAACAACCGGTTACGACCCGCTCCCCTCAGTATGGAAAGGCGAAGACGCCGAGTTAATCGAAAGGTTTCTCGAGTTCTATCCCCGCCGGTCCCCTAAACGCATCTTGGATGCCACAATCAATGGTGGCAGATTTTGGCGAGGAAGCAAGCGCAAGATCATTGGTGTGGACATAGAAGCGTCCCACCACCCCACCGTGGTCGCTAATAATACACAAATGCCGTTCAAGGGAGAGTTCTTCGACGTGGTAGTGTATGACCCCCCTCACATTCCCAACCACGGCCGAGATAGGCAGAAGGACTTTACCGTTCGGTTCGGCCTGGGGTCTCACTCCCCAAAGGAGATGGGATATACCTTCACCCACACGTTTCCGCCGTTTGTCCGAGAGGCATATCGTGTTCTGCGGCCGGAGGGTATCCTTCTAGCGAAGATCACTGATTACGTCCATCACCATCGCTACCAGTGGGCTCATGTGGAATTTGTGCAAGCGGCAGGAGTTGTGGGATTTCAGCCATGTGACTGCATCATCAAAATCCGTAAAGGTCCAATCATTGACCCGAAATGGAAAGTGGCTCACCACAGTCGGCGCCAGCACTGCTACTGGCTGATATTCCGCAAGTCGAAAAAGTGTGAGTAGCTATCCTTCCCGTACACGATAATCCCAGTTGCTGAGCAGAAGACAATCCTGAAGGCGTATCCCGCGCACCGAACACTTTCCGTCCGAACCGTCAAAGTGAACGCGAAAAACCCTCTCGCCTTGCCGGTAAACGTCGGCGCCAAGGCTCTGGCGTCCTCTGCGCTTGCCGCTTCCGCGTAGATCCGCTGTCTTGATCAGCGCCAGAAGATCAATTGGAATTTCCAAGACCTGATAATGGATCAGCGGATGTTCCCACACGGCCCTCAGCATCAAAATCACGTCGTACCGCTTAAGGTGATCCATTACTCGCTCGATCAGGACATCTGGCTTCCACGGTTCCTTTTCGGTAGTGCAAAGTTTGGTGATGGTGATTCTGTTGGGCTTTGTCCCCGCTCCGGTTTCTGTCTTTATGGATATCTTGGTGTCCTCCACAAGTAGGTCATTCGCTGGAAGGTTGCGTGCTGTAGGTTCTATCGGCGTGAAGGGTTTCTTGATTTGGGTGAATGCTTCCAAAACCAAAGCCTCAAAGTAAATCCCCTGCGGCGGTATGTTGCGATAGATCGAGTGGTGGACGTTAACAAAGGTTTTCAGGGCGAGCAAGAAATCTGGCGGAAATACTTTGGTCTCAATGTCAGTCACGGCGGACGTGATGTTATCACATGGTAGGTCAACAGGACAGGGGTGGGGTTCGAGATTCTTTCCCCAAAATTCGGCGGGGTTATGAATCGCTGTTCTACTGGACCGGTAAGTTAGGACGCCGCGAGGCTTCGGCTCAGCTTAAGCGCCTTCAACACTGCCATTGGGGTCGGAAAGGACACCGGCTTCGCTAACCAAAACTACTCCGCCCGGAGTGGGGAAAACCGCGCAGATTCTTATTCGGGTTTGGCCGTTGCAATTAAGTTGAAAAAAGGTACGGGGTAGGCGTCAATTCCGAAAAGCGAAAGCGGGCGCAGAATGCTCATCTCCGTGATGTTGCCTGCACCGCCTCACTCCACAGGACCGCTCTACTGTTTCGGCGCAGGAGGGCCCTGTTGTTTCGGCGCGGGAGCGCTCTCTTGTTTCGGAGCAGGAGCGCTCTCTTGTTTCGGCGCTTGGGTGGGGGCAAACGCTTCCCCACCCCGAGGTGAATACTTCTCGAGTCCGGCGATGAGTGATTTCGCTTCGGGCGGAACATCGCCCTTGCCGTCGATGAGAATCTCCTTGGGGTCCACGACGTGGCCATACAAACGCGCGTTGGCCTCCCCATCCTGGGTAATGGCAGCTCCTTTGAGAGAGACGCCGGCAAACAAGCCCCGGGACCGGGAATAAGTCAGAATCTCAGCCGTTACCATCAGATCCGTGGAGGCAGAAGCTGTCCGTCCGACCGGCCCGGCCGCCGCTGAGGCATCCGCGCCAAGTTCCCCCCTACTCTTGAGCAGCCTGCGAATTCCGCTGGGGTTCATCACCACAAAAACCAGGTCGGTCTCCGATCCTCCCAACTGAAACCCATAGCTACCACTGTGCACGGCAATCATCGTTGGTGCACCCCAGGGGCCGTTCCCGCCCCGCCTGCACACCAGCACACCGCGCCCGTAGCTCGCCCCGAAAATGAAAGCCAGTTTCTTCTGCCCGGGGACTATGCCCACGCAGACCGACCTGTCGAGCAGGTCTTTCGGGATGGAGTTATCAGGCGTGTTCATGATTTCGTACATCACCACGGCAGCGCTCTCGAGCCGGTTAGCTACCTTGCCTTGCTTAGCCTGAAGAAATTCGATCGGCAGGCTCAACATCAGGGTTGCAACCATCAGGTATCTCATTGGGTCATCCTCCTGAGTAGTGGATCTTCGGGCTGGTCACATGTCATTATGGCTTTCTCGGAAGAACGGCGCAAGGTCGCACTCCTCAGGCCGACCCCCCTTTGGCCCACATCCGCCCGGCGTCCCCACGTCTCGCCGGCGACTTCCGTGCGGAGAGGTGGTTGCGCGCATGTAGATTCGCAGCACGCCCAACTATAGCACGAGCAATTGACATTCCGTTATTCGTTCATAACTGGGATGCCGAATCTTCTCAAAGGGTTGAGTAGCGTTGTTGAACTCTGAACGTATGTGCTCGAAACGTCATATTCTGCTCGGAGCAGGCAGAATTTCCACTGAAGGCTCTCCTCGAGACCTGGGTTGTGGTCCCAACCTTCCTCGGCGATCCGGAACACCACGAGGCCAGCCTGGGCGCTTTCCTCCGCTTCGGGAAGCGACAGGCATGCTGCGCGGCTCACAGCGTGGCGGAGGTCCACGCCACCTTCACCCTCATACCCGATAAATACCGGGTGAGTTGCGAGCAGGCAATGTTGTTCCTTCCCGTCTTTGGTGGAGTCTAAGCTATCCGCCCAACCGCCCGCGTCCCCCAATAGCGTTGACTTGGCCCTGAGCGCGGCCTAAGATGGCGTCATCGGGAGTGACTCGCAGATCACTTCCAGGCTCCACATCATGCTTGGCAAGATCATTTCCCACTACCGGATTCTGGAGAAACTCGGCGGCGGCGGTATGGGCGTCGTCTACAAGGCCGAGGACACCACGCTGGGCCGTCAGGTCGCTGTGAAGTTTCTGCCTGAGGAATGGAGCAAGGACAGGCAGGCCCTGGAACGCTTCAAGCGCGAAGCCCGCGCTGCCGCTGCCTTGAACCATCCCAACATCTGCACGATTTACGAGGTGGGCGAGCAGGCAGGCCAGCCCTTCCTGGTGATGGAGTTGCTCGAAGGTGAGACACTTGAGCAGCGGATATCGGCCCAGCCCCTGAAGGTCAACGAGATTCTGGAGTTAGCGATTCCAATTGCCTGGGCGCTGGAGGCGGCGCACGCGAAGGGCATCGTGCACCGGGACATCAAGCCGGCGAACATCTTCGTCACCCAGGAGGGAGGGGTCAAGATTCTGGACTTCGGGCTGGCGAAGGTGGCACGGGCGGGCGGGCCGTCGAGTGTTACCGATGTGTCCACGGAATCCCTCACCGCGCCGGGCGTGGTGGCCGGGACGGTTCAATACATGAGCCCGGAGCAAGCCCTAGCGGAGCCGGTGGATGCGCGGACCGACCTGTTTTCGTTCGGGTCGGTGCTCTATGAGATGGCCACCGGGCGAGTTCCTTTCGCGGGTTCGACGCTCGGCGAGACGATCGCCCACATCTTGCACAGCCAGCCGGAAGCCATGGCGCGCTTCAACTCCGAGATCCCGGCAGAGTTGGAGCGGATCACCCTGAAATGCCTGGAGAAGAAACCGCAAGAGCGCTACCAATCGGCAAAAGAGCTGAGGGTTGACCTGCAGGGTCTGAAGCGCGCAACGGAATCCGTCCAGGCGGGGGTAACGGCAGGGCTGGCCCTGCCCAAAAGGGGGCGGCCCGCGGTGCCCCTACGAAAGCGTAGGATTGTCGCGATAGTAGGGGCAGCGGTCATGCTGGTCGCCGCCGTTCTCATCGCGCGGAACGTGGGCGGCCTGCGCGATCGGCTGCTGGGTCCAGTTGGCCCGCCGCGCATCGAGTCGCTGGCGGTGCTGCCGCTGGAGAACCTGATGGGCGACCCGCAACAGGAATACTTCGTCGATGGCATGACCGAGGAGTTGATCGCGGACCTTTCCCAGGTGAGCGCGCTGCGGGTGATTTCGCGCACGTCGGTGATGCAGTACAAAGGCACCAAGAAGTCGATGCCCGAGATTGCGCGGGAGCTGAAGGTGGATGGGGTGATCGAAGGCTCGGTGCTGCGCTCGGGCGATCAGGTGCGGATTACCGCGCAATTGATCCAAGCGGCTACCGACACGCACCTCTGGGCCAAGAGCTACGAGCGCGACCTGCGCGACGTGCTGGCCCTGCAGGAGGAGGTGGCACGAGCGATTGCCGGCGAGATCAGAGTCAAGCTGACGCCCCAGGAGCAGACGCGCCTGGTCCGCGCCCGCCCGGTCAACCCCGAAACGCACGAGGCGTACCTGAAAGCGATGTTCTACCTGTACAAGAAAACGCCGGAGGGGTTCGCGAAGGGCCTGGCGTTGCTCCAGCAGGCGATCGAGAAAGATCCGGCGGACCCCTTGCCGTACGCCGGCCTGGCGCTAGCCTACCCGATCATCTACCACGGCCCGGGCGGGACGATCCCACCACGGGAGGGTTTCCCGCGTGCCCGTGCCGCCGCGCTCAAGGCGCTCGAGCTGGACGAGAGCTCGGCCCAGGCTCATCTCGCGCTCGCCGCCATCAAGCTCTACTTCGATTGGGACTGGACGGGGGCCGAAAAGGAATTTCGGCGTGCCCTGGAATTGAACCCCAATCTGCCCGAAGCTCACGCCCATTATGGTTGGTACCTCCAGCTGTTCGGAGGCTTTGAGGAAGGGCTGGCAGAAGGGAAGAGAGCGGCGGAACTGGATCCGCTTTCGCCCACTTACACCGCCTGGGTGGGCTGGATGTATCTGAACGTACATCAAGATGATAAGGCCATCGCGGAAGCCCGCAAAGCGCTCGACATCGACCCGAACTCGGTGGACGCACTTTTTGTGTTGGGAAGCGCGTATGCAGAGAAGAAAATGTTCGAGCAAGCGATCGCTGCGCACCAGAAGCTGAGGGCGGTCAATCCGGACTGGAAACTTGCCCTGGCAGAAACGTACCTTGCGGCCGGACGTAAGGACGACGCACTGAAGCTGGTGGCTGAAACGGAGCGCGAGGATTACTCAAAGTTTAGCCTGGACCTTTTTGGGATCCAGACCATCCTGGGAAACAGGAAGGAGGCATTCCGCGCCCTTGATGCGGCGTTCGAGTACCATCACATTTTTCTCCCCTGGGAGATGAATGATCCCGAATCCCCCTGGCGCTCCGATCCGCGTTGGCAGGAGTTGCGGCGCCGCATGAACTTTCCCAAGTAGCTTTCCACAGGCCAGAAGTCATCACCTTGCCAAGAAAGCAGAACTTGCGCCCGTGTGTTTTGGGGAGAAACGTGCTCTACAAATGGTAATTGGGGGAGGAGAGGAGGCACTTATGATTCTTTGGCTTGTCTGGGTCATAGTTGCGCTTTCGGCGCTCGGTGTCGGGTATTTGCTGTTTCGAGGCCTGCGTTCCTACTTTAAACTGCGAGGACAGAGGCTGGTCACTTGCCCTGAAACTCAGAAGCCTGCCGCGGTTGATTTGGACGCCATACCCCTGGCGAGGGATGCGGCCTTTGGTACACCGCACCTTCGCCTGAGCGAGTGTTCCCGCTGGCCGGAACGGCAGGGATGCGGGCAGGAGTGCTTGAAACAGATCGAAGCGGCTCCGGAAGGTTGCTTGGTTCGCCGCATCGTTGCCAACTGGTATGCGGGCAAGACCTGCGCCATTTGTGGTAAACCCGTGAATGTAACTGAGGAATGGGTTGGACACGTGCCAGCCCTGCTGAACCCGGAGAAGAAAACCGTTTACTGGGACAAGATTGCGGCTGAGAGATTGCCGGAGGTGTTCCAAACTCACTCGCCCGTTTGCTGGTCCTGCCACAACGCTGAAACTTTCCGGCGCGAGCACCCGGATTTGGTCGTGGACCGCCCCGCAAGATGGTGACGGACGGCAGGCGGGGCGCGCAGGACGCTGACCTAGCCCCCAGCCCCCAGCCCCCACCTACCGCCTAACATCCGAGCAAGAGGAATCTCGTGCGCAAGGCGCGCGTTGTATAATAATCGTTTGCAACTATGCTGCATATCACTTCGACGCCGTTCACCCCATTCACCCGGAATAGTCTGAGGAGACTCATGAACCGAAAGCTTCCTAGTGTCCTGCGCCTTTGCATGACGATCGCCTTGATTCTCGCTTCCTGCCTCATCTCTGCCCGACCGAGCTTGGAAAGTCCGCAAACAGGGAAGTCCGCTGCGCCGAAGGCCGCCGGCAAGACTTCCCTGGCGGGAACGGCGCCCATCCAATCCCAGCGGAACATTGGCAAGGCATACTACGAGCAGGGCAAATACATTGAGGCGATCGGGGAGTTCCAGAAGGTAGTGGCTTCGGGGAAGGCACTGGCAACCGACCACTTTGATCTTGGACTCGCCCTGATGCAGGCCAACAAGCTGGACGAGGCTCTGGGGGAACTCACCACCGCAAGGCAGATGGACCCCAAGCTGGTCGCAGCCGATTACAACCTGGGCATCCTCTACAAGCGCGAGCTTCGCTATCCCGACGCCGAGGCAGCGCTGAAGCGGGTGATTGCGGCCGATCCGGAGGACCCTGCGGCATGGTTCAACCTCGGAACCGTTTACTTCGCCAAGAAGCAACTCGAGGACGCGCTGGCGGCGCATCAGCACGTGGTCAATATGGGTTTCGGCAAGGGGCAGAACTTTTACGTGGCCTCGCTTTTCCACACTTTCACCATCTACGTGCGCCTCAAGCGTGACGAGGACGCGCAGAAGGCCTTGAAGGTTCACGAAAAGATGAGAGACAAGGTCCCCGGGATTTCTCTCCAGAACCCGGCCCTCGAAGGAGGAAAATACGGCGTCATCCTTATCCCCGCCGTGCCCCCTTCAGAACTCGTGCAGAGGTCGGGCCTCGAAAAAGTGACATTTGCCGAGATCTCGGGGCGCCTGGGCCTGACGTTGCCGGCCCAGCAAAGTCCTTCGGCGAACTCCCAAAGCCCAATCAAAGCGGCGGATTATTCGCTGGATTACGCGCGGCGAAATCTGGTTCCGCTCTTTGGGCCTTCCATCGCTTTCGGCGACTACAACAGCGACGGCCACACCGACATCTACGTCGTCAACCCCGCCGGCGCCAACCATCTCCTGCGCAACAACGGGGACGGGACTTTCACCGACGTGACGGACAAGGCGGGCGTGGCCGGGCCTGGCGCCGCGGTCTCCGCCACCTTTGCCGACTACAACAACAGCGGCAAGCCCAGCCTTTTCGTGGCCGGGCTGGACGGAGTCCGGCTCTATCGCAATCTAGGCGATGGAATTTTCCAGGATGAGACGGAAAAGGCAGGGCTGCATTCGATTCCCGGCGAGTTGGAGACTCAGGCCGTGCTCTTCGATGCGGACGTGGATGGTTTTCTGGACCTTGTGGTCACGGCGTACACGAATTTGAACGATCCGCCCAAGAAAGACTCTTTCCTCTTCCCCAACGATTTCGCCGGCGCCGCAACGCACTTCTATCGCAACAACGGCGACGGCACTTTCACCGAGATCACACCTTCCTCAGGGCTGGCCTCGGCCAGGGGGCGCATGCGCGGCGCCGTCTTCGCCGACTTCGATAACGATGGCTACACCGACCTCTGCCTGTTCCGTGACGACGGCCCTCCCTTGCTCTACGCCAACCTGGGTGAGGACAAGTTTGTGAGCCGGACCGCCGAGGCTGGAGGGGCGTTTACAAAGTGGGTAGCCTATGGGGTACAGGCTGCGGATTTCAACCACGACGGTCGTATCGATCTGGCGCTGTGGGGACCCAAAGGCTACCAAGTCCTAATGAACAGGGGTAGTTGGAAATTCGCTCCGCTTGCGCCTCTCCCGCTCGTTTCCGCTCCAACGGGTTTCTTTGCTTTTCGCGGCACGGTTGTGGATGCGAATGGCGACGGCTTTGCGGACCTGCTGGCTCTCGATGCCAGCGGCAAGTGGCGCTTGATCGTCAATCACTCCGGGAAGTTCCGCGGGGGGGAGGTTAGCATTCCTGCCAGTTCGGCAACCGGCGTCGCCACGCTCAGCCCCACCTGGTTGAGCAATCCCGGCAAGCTGGACCTGGTAGGGCTCAGCCCGAGCGGCCAATTGCTGGCCTTTGAGAAAGAAGGTCCCACCCCTCGCTGGCTGGAAGTAAAGCTGATAGGCTACAAGAGCAACACCCAAGGAATCGGCAGTCTGGTCGAGATCAAAGCGGGGAATTATTACAACAAGGTAGTAGTAACAGGAAGCCCTCTCAGGATTTTTGCCGGAGACCTCTCCCGGGTTGACGTGGTGCGCGTCACCTGGCCCAATGCCGTGATCCAGAACTGGATCGACGTCGCCACCGACAAGCCGATTGACGTCCGCGAATCCGAACGCCTGGCTACCTCCTGCCCACTCCTTTACGCCTGGAACGGCCAGCGCTACGTTTTCGTGACGGATGTCCTGGGCATGGCCCCGCTGGGCGAGCTGGCCCCGGACGGCACTCGAACCAAGCCATTCCCCGAAGAGTTTGTGCGCCTCCCTGGGGACCTGCACGCGCAAGACGGCCAGTATGTTTTCCAGCTCACCGATGAGTTGAGGGAAGTCGATTTCTTTGACCAGCTTCGGCTTCTGGCGGTGGACCATCCGGCCTCCCAGGAGATTTACTCCAACGAGATTTATTCTTCTTCGCCTCAGCCCCCAGCCCTTTATTCCCTGCGCGAAAAGCGCTTCCCCGTTTCGGCCGTGGACGATCGAGGCCACGACGTTCTGCCCTTGCTGCTCAAGCAGGACGGCCAGTATCCTGCCGGCTTCGCTCGCCACCGCATCCTTGGCCTCGCTGACCTTCACACCCTCACCCTGGATTTAGGAGACCTGCCCCCCTCCGCCCGTGTCTCACTGTGGCTGAACGGCTGGGTGTTCTGGACGGATTCGAACGGCTCGCGCGCCTTGATGTCCAATAAGCGGCTCGAGATGATTTCTCCTTACCTGCAAGTCCGCAACGCGCGGGGAGAATGGGAAACCGTGATTCCGGATATGGGCTTGCCGAGCGGCACCCGCCGTACCATGCGCGTGGAGTTGACCGGCAAATTCCTCACCGCCGACCATCATGTGCGCATCGTAACCAACCTGTGCGTTTACTGGGACCAGATCTTTTTCTCCCTTGACGATGCCAAGGCCCCCGCGCCAACCGAACTTCCACTGCTCTCCGCAGACCTGCATTATCGCGGATTCTCGACCCCCCTCAGCGACCCTGAACACCTTCGTCCCGATTCGTTCGATTATGAAAACGTGCTTGCCTACGCCCCCTGGAATCCCATGCAGGGCAAATATACGCGCTATGGCCCGGTGGGGAAATTGCTCGCCCACGCTGATGACCAGTTGGTGGTGATGGCTACGGGTGACGAAATCACGGTGAGGTTTGACGGCAGAAGGCTCCCGCCGCTCCAGCCCGGATGCAAACGGGATTTCTTCCTTTACACCCACGGCTGGGCAAAGGACGGCGAGCCTAATACCGCTTTTGCCTGGACCGTCCAGCCCTTGCCCTTCCGTAAAATGGCAAACTACCCGCCCGCAGCGCCGGACCTCGTGCCTTCCGACGACAATTACCGCCGCTACCTGCGCGAGTATTTGACCCGTCCCCGGGTTGCCCTGATTCCGCCACTCGCCCCCGCCGTCGAGCCAGGGCTGTAGGCTGGGGGCTGGGGGTCCCTTTCACCCTGAATTCCGAAGTCGCGCCTTGGATGTCGCCCGCCTCGGGGGGCGGCATCTCTTAGCCCACGGTGAAAACCGTGGGTAGGCAGGAAGACGGGATTTGGGCAAGCCCGCCTTAGCGGGCGACATCGCGTGGTGGGCTGATTTCCCGGTGCACTGGCTTGTTCCAACACGTCTTGACACGCGAGCGGCACGAGTGCCGCATCGGCCTGGGAAAATGACCCCAGCTTTCCTCTCTGAGTCTTGGCAACTGACGACAAGGTGGGTGCAAACGTCCTGCCCCTATGCCGGTTCAGGTGTCACGGAAGCTTTCTGGAGGCCTCCACCCGGGGTGAGTAGCAAAATCGGCGGTTGCTCCTTTCGTTCAACACCTCCAGGAGGGTGGTTACGGTTTGGCCTCAGGAGCCTGCTCCTTCACCTCATTGGAGTACCTCCAGAAGGGCCTGGCGGAATAACCCCACATCTTCCTCGAGTGTCCTGCAAATCTCCGACGCAGAGGTGAGATCTCCACTCTGGGCAATCAATTCCAGGCTGGCCGCAGTTCGAAAGGCCTGCGAGGCAGAGAGAGTCCCCAGTGAGCCTTTGAAGTGATGCGCAGCACGTTCAACGGTCCTGGCGTCCCCCCGGGCTATGGCGTCGCGGATCTCCTGCATCTCTCTGGGGCTGGTCTCTAGAAATGAATCAATGAGCTTTTTCAGAAGTTCCGTGTCGCCCTCAGCCCGGGTCAACAGAACCGATTCGTCAAGAACGCCGTTTTCTTTCTTGTCGATCCGATTTTGCGTGCCAAACGAGCCTTGCGTCCGGTCGAACGCCGCAATTGCCTCGAACAGCTCCTGACTTCTGATGGGCTTGGACACGTAGTTGTCCATGCCAGCGGCCAAGCACCGTTCCCGGTCACCGGTCATAGCGTGGGCCGTCATAGCAACGATGGGCACATGCGTGCCGGTGGCTTTCTCCTTTTCCCGGACCGCTGCGGTGGCCTCAAACCCGTCCATTTCGGGCATCTGAACATCCATCAGAATCAGGTCAAAGGTTTGCTTATCGAGCGCGGCTAACACCTCGCGTCCACTGCCCGCCAAAACAACCTCATAGCCCCGCTTCTGAAGTAGCCGTAAGGCAAAGTATTGGTTGACCTGGTTGTCTTCTGCGAGCAGGATGCGAAGCCCTTTTTGTGGCCGTTGATCCTCGCGCGGACTCTGACGCCTCGCCAACTCCCGCGGGGGCGCCTCCTGGACCTTCAAGCTCATCACGGACAGCAAGGCATCGCGCAGTTCGTGCGCCCGGATAGGCTTGACGAGGTATGCCGCGACACCTAATTCCCGGCAGCGAGTGACGTCCAGACGCTGACCCGTCGAGGTCAGCATCATAATCGTCGGACGGGAGAATTCCGGATGGCGCTGGATGTGCTCCACCAAAGCGAACCCATCCATACCAGGCATCTGTGCGTCAGTCAGAATAAGAGAGAATGGCTCTCCGGCTTCCACCGCCCGCTTCATCGCCGACAAAGCGGCTTCGCCGCTCTCCGCAGATGTCGGGTTGCAGCCCCACCGGCGCAGCCGTTCCGCGAGAATCAACCGGTTCGTAGCATTATCGTCGACGACGAGCACGCGGAGGTCTTGCAAGCAGGCTGGAGGCGGCAAGGGCAACTGTGCCTTGGGGCTTTTCGCCAAACCGAATCGCGCGGTGAAGTGGAACTCGCTACCTTTGCCCTCTTCGCTTTCCACCCAGATACGGCCACCCATCATCTCGACTAATTGTGATGAGATGGCGAGGCCCAGGCCTGTCCCCCCGAACCTGCGCGTGGCTGAACCGTCCCCCTGAGTGAAGGCTTCGAAAATGAGGGCTTGCTTCTCCTTAGGGACCCCAACGCCCGAATCAGCGACAACGAAGTGCAACGTCACACTATACAGAGCGTCTTAAGTAATTGCGCATAGTCGACGCAAGGTGTTGTTGGGTTTAATCCAGGCGGCGAATTCGCTTTCAACCGCATGTATAACGTCATCCAGGTGCGCGAAGTATCGATTGTGCA